>Ga0247727_10002712_pt1 | contig 40098 bp, 37 predicted proteins | sample WisWelCaveWW1625_FD_202498 | JGI IMG/M metagenome (GOLD analysis project Ga0247727, IMG submission 202498) | Biofilm microbial communities from Wishing Well Cave, Virginia, United States - WW16-25 | ecosystem: Environmental > Aquatic > Deep subsurface > Groundwater > Cave microbial mat | place... | reverse complement strand
CCCAGCCCCTGGCGTATGATCCGCGCAGGAGGCAGTGCAGCCATGCAGATCGACATCCGTTACCAGCCGTCCTACTCCCTGGCCATCATCCGCCTGGAGCCGAACGAGTCGATCCAGGCGGAGGCGGGCGCCATGGTGAGCATGACCGCCAACATGCAGATCGACACCTCGATGAAGGGGGGCGTCCTCGGGGCGCTCACCCGCAGCGTGCTCGGCGGGGAGACCCTGTTCGCCAACACCTTCACCTCCCAGGGCGGGCCGGGCGAGATCACGCTGGCGCCTGCGCTGCCCGGCGACATCGCGGCGTTGAGGATGAACAACGAAACTCTGTTCATCCAGTCGGGATCGTTCCTGGCGGGGGACCCGCAGCTCAGCCTCGACCTCAAGTGGGGCGGGGCGCGCGCCTTCTTCGGCTCGGAGGGGCTGTTCCTCCTCAAGGCGAGCGGCACCGGGCCGGTGATCATCTGCTCCTACGGCGCCGTCCACAAGGTGACCCTCGACGGCCGCCAGCCGTACCTCTGCGACACCGGGCACGTCGTGGCGTTCGGGCAGGGGCTGACGTACGACGTGCGCCGGGTCGGCGGCTGGAAGTCGACCATCCTGTCGGGCGAGGGGCTGGTGTGCGAGTTCCGCGGCACCGGCGATCTCTACCTCCAGTCGCGCTCGACGCAGGCCTTCCTGTCGTGGCTCATTCCGCGCCTCCCCGGCCGCACCGGCGGCGGTGGCGGGAGGGCGGGCGGCGTGATCGGCAACATCCTGAGAGGAGACTGAAGGTGCTGACGCTCTATCGCATGAAGTGGTCGACGAACTGCGAGCGGGTCGAGATGGCCCTGGCCCACAAGGGTCTCAAGGTGGAGTCGGCGTGGGTGAAGGACGAGGACCGCTCCGAGGTGCGGCGGGTGAGCGGCCAGGACCTGGTCCCGGTCCTGGTGGACGACGGCAAGGTCGTCATCGACTCGATGGAGATCGTGCGCTACCTCGAGGAGCACTTCCCCAACGCCCCGGGCCTCTACCCAGCGGAGCCGGCCCGGCGCGCCGACTGTCTGCTGTTCATCGACTGGTTCAACCGCGTCTGGAAGCGTCCGCCCAACGAGATGGACTCGGAGCTGAGCAAGCCCGAGGCGGAACGGGACATGGCGCGCGTCGAGCGCCTGGGCAAGGCGATGGCCGGCTACCTCGACCTGTTCGAGCAGATGCTGACCGGCCGCGAGCACCTCCTGGGCGAGTTCTCCGCCGCCGACATCGCCGCGTTCCCCTTCGTCAAGTATGCCGCCATCCCCCCCGAGCCGGGCGATACGTACCTGTTCCACCGCATCCTGACGGAGCACCAGAAGCCGGGCACGACGCACCCGCGGGTGTGCGACTGGATCGCCCGCATGGATCGCCGGCCGAGGGTCTGAGCGGACCGGAGCGGCGGTCCAGCGCCCCTTACTGCGGACGCACCGGCATGGAGTTGGAGGTTGCACGACGGAACCCTTGGAGGTACAGTTGGACGTACTCCTGGAGGGTCTTCCCATGCCGAAGGTCCCAGACATCATGCCCGTGACCGACCTGCGCCAGGACGCCGCGGCGGCCCTCAAGCGTGTGCGGGCATCCAAGGAGCCACTCATCATTACGCAGCGCGGCCGAGCGGCAGCTGTCATTCTCAGCATCGAGGCTTATGAACGTGGTGAGCATGAGCGGCACCTGCTCAGGCTGTTGGCGCGGGGCGAGAAGGAGATCGCCGCAGGTCAGGGCTATGATCTTGACGAGGTAATTGAAGAAGCGGACGCGCTCCTCGCGCGTGCCTCGAAGTGAGGGTGCGCTTCACGCCTTCGGGCCGTCTGCAGTTTCTGACGGCTCTGGCGCACATCCACCGCGACAATCCGGAAGCCGCGCGCCGACTTCGGCTTCGCGCCGAGCGTGTCCTGCGAAGACTTGGCAGGTACCCGGCCTCGGGCCGTCTCATACCGGAGTTTCCGGACTTGCCGTATCGCGAGGTCGTGGTTCCCCCGTACCGCTTCTTTTACCGGGCCGAAGCAAAGGTCGTGTGGATCGTGGCTGTCTGGCATGGGGCACAGGTTCCTGAGCCGCCGCCTGGCAGGGGCGTCTGACTTCTGCCTGTAGGCGACGGGAAGCGGCACCGGACCCGCGAGGACATGTCTGCTAGAATCTGCGGCGCGGCGCCGGGATCGTGGCGGCCGTCGGAGGGCAGCATGCGGCGGCTCGCAGGGTTGGGATTGGCGCTCCTGGCGGCTGGATTCGGGACATGGGGGTGCGGCCAGGCCGGAGGAAACGCGCCGGAGCCGCAGAGGGTCGTCGTGCAGCACCTTCTGGTGTCGTTCACCGGCAGGCTGCCCGGCAAGGTCGTGACGCGGTCCCAGGCGGAGGCCGAGACGCTGGCCCGCGACCTGCTCGAACGGGCCCGGAGGGGAGAGGACTTCGACGGCCTCGTGAAGCAGCACACCGATGATCGGCATCCCGGCGTCTACACGCTGGTGAACCAGGGCCGATCCTCGGCCGCCGGCGAGTACGGGCGCGAGCAGATGGTGGCCAGATTCGGGGACCTCTCCTTCCGCCTGAAGGTCGGCGAGGTCGGCCTGTGCGAGTTCGACTCGTCGCGCAGCCCGTACGGCTACCACATCATCAAGCGGATCGAGTAAGGCGTGTCCCGCGAGGTCTTCTTCTGCGTCGACATCGAGGCCTCGGGGCCGGTGCCCGGCCTATTCAACATGGTCTCGATCGGGGCGGTGCCGGTGTCGCACCGGGACGGGTCCTGGCGGCCGGAGGAGGATCGCTTCTACGTCGAGCTGAAGCCGATCGCCCCTGGGTTCGATCCCGACGCCATGAGGGTGCACGGCATCCCGCGCCGGCGACTCGAGACGGAAGGCACGGAGGCGGCCGAGGCGATGCGGCGCCTGGCGGAGTTCGTCGCCGCCAGGCTGCGGAAAGAGAGCGGGCGGGTGGTCTTCGTCGGCCACAACGCGGCCTTCGACTGGTCCTTCATCTCCTACTACTTCCAACTGTACGGGATCGCGAACCCGTTCGGGTACAAGGCGCTCGACAGCAAGTCGCTGGCGATGGGCCGGCTGAGGATCGGGTGGTTCGAGACCCACAAGGACAACCTGGAGACGATCCTGGGCCTCCCGCCCCAGGACGCGTCGCGGACGCACCGCGCCGATTACGACGCGCACTACCAGGCTCTCATCCTGTGCGGGCTGCTGAACCGGCGCTGATGTGCCGAACGAGGGGAGGGTGCGTTCCATGAGCGAGCATGTCTACAAGGCGATCGAGCTGACGGGGTCGTCGAAGAAGAGCGTCGAGGACGCCGTCGAGAAGGCGCTGGCGCGCGCCGCGACCACGGTGCGCAACATGCGCTGGTTCGAGGTGCTCTCGACACGCGGCTACGTCGAAAAGGGGAAGCTGGCCTACTGGCAGGTGACGATCAAGATCGGCTTCACGCTCGAGGACTGAGACGGGGCAGGGGAGGGTCGCACGATGCCCACGGACGCGCTCGACACCATCGCCCGGTTCGGCATCTGGTACGTCGTCTTCCTGTTCACGCTCGTCTTTCACGAGGGGGCGCACGCCCTGGTGGCGCACTGGGGCGGGGACGACACCGCCTACCGCGGCGGGCAGGTCACGCTCAACCCGTGGCCGCATGTCCGCCGGGAGCCGTTCGGCACCGTCGTCATCCCGCTCCTGACCTTCTTCGTCTCCGGCTGGATGATGGGATGGGCCTCCGCGCCCTACGACCCGACCTGGGGCAGCCGGCACCCGCGCCGCCTCGCGGCGATGTCGGCGGCGGGCCCGGCGGCGAACCTGATCCTGGCGGTCGGCGCCTTCGTCATTCTCAAGGCGCTACTCGCGGGGGGCTACTTCGTACCACCGGAGCAGATCAACTTCAGCCACCTGGTGGATCCCCCGGCCGGCGTGGCCGACGGCTCGATGGCGCACGCCCTGGCGCTCAGCCTGTCGGTGGCGCTCAGCCTGAACCTGCTGCTCTGCCTGTTCAACCTGATCCCGCTGCCGCCGCTCGACGGAAGCGGTGTGGTGCAGGGCCTGTTCCCGGATTCGCTGGGCCGGCTGCTGGCGTCCTTCGCCCACAACCCGATGTTCTCGATGCTGGGTTTGCTCGCGGCCTGGAGGGTCTTCGACTACATCTTCGGGCCGGCGTTCTCGATGATGCTCAATCTGCTGCACCCGGGGGTGGGGTACCGCTGAGGTCGGTTCCTAAAGCAGTCTCGCGTGGATCAGATCGTTGATCACGTCCTCGACGAGACTGCCCGCTTCCTTCCGGAGATTGCCGATCTTGTTTTCCCCGGTTCTCACGGCCCACACGCGTTCGCCCGTCGCCACGCTCCAGAGTGTGACCTCGACGCCGTACCGGGACGCCTTCACGGGAGGCCGGCCCACGGACGCTTCGACGTAGGCGCGCACGCGGCCCGGTGTCCCGAGCGCCACCTCGCGCCCGCGCAGCAGGCTCACGAACCGGTCCTCGAACTTCCGGCGTGTCGGGGCGTCGGTCGTAATGCCAGCGGCCAGCAAGCGCTTGAACTGCGTCCCGCCGATTTCCGGCGCGCGCCACTCATCCAGCAGGGCGATCTCCGCCGCTCCGCTCCCTCGAGCGGGCAGCCACATGGCGATCAAGCACAGGACGAGAAGACGCGAAAGCGACGCGAAGCCTGGCATTTGCGGCGCAGTTTATCACGCGTCGCTTCAGGAGGGCGGCGGGTCAGGAGGACCGGGCCTCCTCCTCTTGCAGCTCGGACGTCGCGTGGTCCCAGTCGTCGTAGAGGTGGGCCAGCTCGATCTCGATCGACTTCTTTTCCTCGCCCAGGCGCTTCCCGAGCCCCGGCTCGTGCCAAGCGTCGGGCGAGGCCATCGTGGCGTCGATCTCCTTGAGGCGGGTCTCCAGCGGCTCGATGGCCGATTCGATCTTCTGCACTCGATCGCGGAATGTGCGCAGCTCGCGATTCCGCCGGTTGCGCGACTCCGCTTCGACCCGGCGCTGACCCCGCCGGTCGGTGGCCGCGGCCGGCGGCTCTGGGGCCCCGGCCCGGCCGTGCCGCGACGCGGCCCCGGCCCGTTCCGTCGATGCGGCACCACGGGCCGCCGGTGCCGCGCCCCGGGGCGCCTCCTTCCCGGCACGGGCCGCCGGTGCCGTCGCGACCCGCGCCTTGTCACGAGCAGCCGGCGCGCCGCTGCGGGCCACTGCCGCGGCCTTCGCCGTCGGCGCGGCACCGCGCAAGGCGGCGAGGTAGTCGTCGTAGCCGCCGTCGTACACGGTCAGCCGGCCGTCCGTGAAGGCGGCGACCCGGGTCGCCACGCGGTTGATGAAGTAGCGGTCGTGCGACACGAACAGCAGCGTTCCGCCATACGCCGCGAGGGCGGTCTCGAGCGCCTCGCGGGTCGGCAGGTCGAGATGGTTGGTCGGCTCGTCGAGCAGCAAGAAATTGCCGGGGTCGAGGCAGAGACGCGCCAGCGCCAGCCGGTTCTTCTCCCCGCCGCTCAGGACCTCGACCTTCTTGAACACCTCGTCGCCCGAGAACTGGAAGATGCCCAGGAGCGACCGGAGCTGGCCGTCGCTCCGGCCGGGAGCCCAGGCCTGCAGCTCCCCGATCACCGTCCGTCCCGGCTGCAAGGTCTCCAGGACGTGCTGCGCGAAGTAGTGGATGACGGCCTTGTCGCCGATCTCGAGGTTTCCGGCGTCGGCCGGCTCGCGGCCGGCGACGAGCCTCAGGAGCGTGCTCTTGCCGCAGCCGTTCGGGCCGACGAGGGCGATGCGGTCGCCCCGCCAGACTTCCAGATCGAGATCCGCGAGCACCGGACGGCCGCCGTACGACTTGCGGACCTTGCCGAGGTGGCCCACCCGCTGCGCCGATCGCGACACGGGCGGGAAGGAGAAGCGCCAGGAGCGCTCCTCGGCCATCACCTCGGTGCGCTCCATCTTCTCCAGCATCTTGATCCGGCTCTGCACCTGCCGGGCCTTGGTCGCCTTGTAGCGGAAGCGCTCGATGAAGCGCTCGACGTCAGCGACGCGGTGCGCCTCGGACGCCGCATGCTTCATGGCCAGCTCGCGCGCCTGCTCCTTGTCCCGCCGGAACTGGTCGTAGTTGCCGGCCCAGACGCGCACCCGACCGCCTTCCATCTCGGCGATCGAGGTCACCAGGCGGTTCAGGAAAGTCCGGTCGTGCGACACGACGACGAGGGCCGAGCGGGCATCGAGCAGGAAGGCCTCGAGCCACTGCACCGCCTCGAGGTCGAGGTGGTTGGTCGGCTCGTCGAGCAGAAGGTAATCCGGCTGCGCCATGAGCAGCGCCCCGAGGGCGGCGCGCATCCTGTAGCCGCCGGAGAACTCCTGGAGCGGGCGGGCGTGGTCCTCGGCTCCGAATCCCAGCCCGCCCAGGATCGCCTTCGCCTGGCTTTCGAGCGTGAAGCCGCCTTTGGCCTCGAAGCGGTGCTGCACCTCGCCGGTCCGGCGCATGAGGCTCTCGAGCCGCTCGCCGGCGGCGGTCGCCATGTCGTGGTGCAGTTGCTCCAGCTCGCGCTCGAGCTCCGCCACCTCGGCGAACGGCGCCAGCAGGGCGTCGAGGACCGTCCCTTCGGCCAGCCGCGCCCCTTCCTGCGGCAGGTAGCCGAGGGTGAGGCCGCGGGTCAGGTCGACGATCCCTTTGTCCGCCTCCTCGAGGCCGGCGATGATCCGGAGGAGCGTCGTCTTGCCGGACCCGTTCGGGCCGACGAGGCCCACACGCGAGCGCGGCGGAATGCCCCACTCGACGCCCTTCAGGACCTCGTGCACCCCGTAGGCGCGGCTAACCGCCTGCAGCCTGAGCATCGCGCCAGTTTACACAGGCGCGGCGGCCAGGTTCAATCCGAGGTCAGATCCCGAGCGCCTTGGCGGCGGCGGCCATCGACTCCGGCTTCACCCACAGGATGGCGCCGTAGCGGCCGCTGCCGGCGCAGACCGCGTCGGTGGCCGTCACGTTGATCTTGGCGTCCGAGAGGCACTTCAAGATCTCGGCCACGGCGCCCGGCCGGTCGGCGCCGTCGATCAGGAAGCACGGCTTCGGTCCGATAAGCGCGACGCCCGCCTGCTTGCACGCCTTGAGGAACTGCTCCGTGCCGTCCGGCACCATGTCGACCTGCGACTTGTTGCCGGCCGAGGGGAAGGCCGAGAACGCCACCAGGTTGACCCCTCCCTCCCGCAGCTTGCTCAGCAGGCGGAAGGCCTCACCCGGCGTGTCCGCGACGTGCGTGTAGAAGTAGTCGGCCCGACGGATCTTGTCGTTCATGAAATACCTCCTCGCTCCGAGGCTTGCGTACGGGAAGTTGACGCACGAGGCTAGTCCTCCGCTCCGCCCTCGTCAAGCCCTCCGCCCTCCGCCCGGCTACTCCGGTGTGAAGCGTGGCACGCGCCCGGGTGTCCAGGGGGCGCCGGCCGCTTCGGCTGCGTTCTCGAGCTTCTTGAGATCCTGCTCGACGAGAACGCGCAGCCGGCCGAGCACCTCGCCGAATTCGGCGGAGGCGATGGCGTAGTTCTGCCGGTGCGTGCCGGTCGGCGCGGATGTGGCGGACCAGTGGCCCCCGACGATCTGCTGCACCCGGTCGGTGATCGACGGCGGGGTCGGCTCGTTGCGCTTCGCCCGCACCGTGTCGCCGCTCAAGGAGACGAGCAGGTCCTTGAGACGGGTCTCGAGGGCCGCCAGGTCGTCCAGAAGGCGCGGATCCGCGCCGGGAGTGTCGGGGAGCGCCTTCTTCAGATGGTTGATTCGGGTCTGCGTCTCCGAGGCGATCTCGACAGCGCCGAGGACCGCCCTCTGCAGGCGGGCGGTCTTGCTCTCGAATTCGAGCAGCAGCGCCCGATCGGCCGGCGGGAGCGTCGAGGCGAGGAGCGGCTCGGCCGTGACGCTGACCGGGCCCGCGAGAGGCGTCGTCACGTCCGCCACCCGCTTCGCCAGGGTGACGCTATAGGTCCCGGGTGAAGCCAGGGGCCCCTGCCGCGGTTCCGACCACGGCTCCACTTCCGCCGGCTTGAGCTGCGTTGGCTGGGCCACCGGATAGCGCAGATCCCAGGCGACGCGGTGGAAGCCGGCGGTGACGGGGCCGGTGATCCGGCGCACCACCCGCCCGGCCTCGTCGGACACGGTCAAGACGACGGCCGGGTCCTCCTCGCGGTCCTCCGCCTGCAACTCCTCCCACGTCGGGTAGAAGACGTCGGCCCCCTTCTTGATGGTCTCCTTCTCCGCCCTCTGCCGCGCCTTCTTGCGGGTCAGGATCTCGTCCTTCAGGTAGTAGGTGATGGCGGCACCGAAAGGCGGGTTGGGCGCGCTGTAGAAAGAGTCCCCCTGGAACGACTTGTCCTTGAAGCCGAGAGGCATGGACGGCATGAACATGGCGGCCGGCGGCACGGGATACAGGACCGCCTCCTTCTCCAGCGTCTCCGCCGTCAAGGCGCGGAGCGGCGCGTAATCGTCCAGGATGTAGAAGCCGCGCCCGAACGTGGCGACCACCAAGTCGTCGCGGCGCTTCTGGATCGCGAGATCCCGCACCGCGATGATCGGCATCTTCCCCTTGAGCTGCACCCAGCGCCGGCCGCCGTCGGTCGTGAAGAAGACGCCGAACTCGGTGCCGGCGAACAGCAGCCGCGGGTCGCGGTGGTCCTCGACGAGGGCCCAGACCGGGCCCCGCTCCGCCAGGTCGCCCGTGACCGCGGTCCAGGAGCGCCCCCGGTCGGCGCTCTTCAAGATGTAGGGCTTGAAGTCGGCCATCTTGTGGTTGTTGAACGTGGCGTAGACGGTGTCCGCGAAGTGTTGCGAGGCGACAAGGCGCGAAACGTACGTCATCTCAGGGACGCCGGGAAACGTCCCGACCTTGCGCCACGAGGCGCCGCCGTCACCGCTCACCTGGACCAGGCCGTCGTCGGTCCCGACATACAGGAGACCCTCGACGAGCGGCGACTCCGCCAGCGCCACGATGTTGCCGTAGAACGAGGTCGAGGCGTTCTTCGCCACGCTGTCAACGCCGAAGACGCGGCCCATCACCTTGAGGCGGTTGCGGTCGACGCGGCGTGTCAGGTCGGGGCTGACGGGGCGCCAGGCGTCGCCGCGGTCGTCGCTCCTGAACAGGCGGTTGGCCGCGAAATAGAGCCGGGTGTGGGAGTGCGGGCTGATGATGAGCGGCGAGTCCCAGTTCCAGCGCAGCCCCTCCTCGCCTTTCCCCGGCTGGGGCTGGATGTCGATGATCTCGCCGGTCTTCCGGTCGTGGCGCACCAGGACGCCGTGCTGGGCCTGCGAATAGACGATGTTTGGATCCTCGGGATCGACCTGGGTCTGGAAGCCGTCGCCGCCGACGGTGACGAACCAGTCGGCGTTGGTGATGCCGTGCGCCGTTATTGTGCGCGACGGACCGCCGAGCGTGTTGTTGTCCTGGGTGCCGCCGTAGACGTTGTAGAAGGGCCGTGCGTCGTCGACCGCGACCTTGTAGAACTGGGTCACCGGCAGGTTGGCCTTGAAATCCCAGTTGGCGCCGCGGTCCCAGGACTCGTACACGCCACCGTCGCAGCCGGCCAGCAGGTGGTCGGTGTCATCGGGGTCGATCACCAGGGCGTGGTTGTCGACGTGCTTGGACCTCTCGCCCACCTTGGCGAAGGTCTTCCCGCCGTCCTCCGTCACCTGCATCCAGGTGTCCATCGAGTAGACGCGGCCGACGACCTTGGGGTCGGCGATGATCTCCTGGTAGTACTGCGGGCTGGTGCTCATGTACTCGCTCATGCGCTCCCAGTTGCCGCCGGCGTCGGTTGAGCGGAAGAACCCGCCGGCCTTGTTCGCCGCCTCGACGAGGGCGTACACCACGTCCGGGTCGGCGGGGGAGACCGCCAGGCCGATCCGCCCCATCTCCTCCTTCTCCTTGGGGAGGCCGTTCTCGATCTTTTTCCAGGTCGCCCCCGCGTCCATCGACTTGTAGAGGGCCGACTCCGGTCCGCCGTTGATCAGGGTCCAGACGTGGCGCCGCCTCTGGTAGGCGGAGGCGTACAGGGTGTCGGGGTGGCGCGGGTCGTAGGCGAGGTCGCTCACGCCGGTGTTGTCGCTCACCGTAAGCACGGCCTTCCAGGTCTTGCCGCCGTCCATCGTCTTGTAGAGGCCGCGGTCGCCCCCCGGCCCCCACAGCGGCCCCTGCGCCGCGACGTAGACGATCTGCGAGTCGCGCGGGTCGATGACGATCTCGCCGATGTGCTCCGACTTCTTGAGCCCGACGTTTTCCCAGGTGGTGCCGCCGTCGTACGACTTGTAGACCCCGTCGCCGAAGCCGACGCTGCGCTGGCTGTTGTTCTCGCCCGTCCCGACCCAGACGATGAGCGGGTTCTTCGGGTCGATCGCGACGCACCCGATGGAGTACGACCCCTGGGTGTCGAAGATCGGCGTCCAGATGTTGCCGGCGTTCGTGGTCTTGAAGACGCCTCCCGAGGCCACGGCCACGTACCAGGTGAACCGGTCGGTCGGGTGGACGGCGATGTCGATCACCCGCCCGGACGTGACGGCCGGACCGATGCCGCGCAGCTCCAGGCCGGTGAAGGTGTCGGCCTTGAGGCGGTCTTCATCTTTGGGCGGAGCAGCCTGGAACGGCGTGGCATGGACGACCATCGACACCAGGGCGAGGACAGGCAGGATCAGGCGCAGCACGCGGTTCTGGCTCACGGGATCTCCCTTTTGTAAGAAGTGACAGGTGCCTTGTAGCGGAAAACGCCGGCCGATTCAAGCCTGTCGCCCGGCCCACTGCTGTCCCACGCCCGTCAAAAAACGCGGCCTTGACGATCGCGCGGCGCCTCCCTAGGTTCGAGCACGGAGACGGGAGTCGCCCGGGCGGCGGGAGGGAGACGATGAGGACATTGACGAAGACGGTGCTGTTGGGGATCGCGGCGGTTGTCCTGCCGGCGCAGGTCCAGGCCGGCGGCTTGCAAGATGCTCTGGAGGCGCGCTGGCGCGGCTCCTGGATCGTCACCAGCGCCGAGACCTATTCCGATTGCGCCGGCCCCTATACCGACAACCGGGTCAACGGCCGGTACGTCAGCAGCCGCAGCCGGCAGCGCTTCCGTCCCGGCGAGATGGCCAAGGTCGACAGCGTCGATCTCAAGCGCTCGCGGTTCGACCTGCGCCTGACCTTCGCCGAGCCGGTCCTCTCGTCGCGACAGGACGGGCCGTTCACGCTGTACGACGAGGCGTTGTGCAGGGTCGAGTTCCAGCTGGAGGTGCCGCGCGAGATGGTCAAGCGGCAGGACGTCATGGGGATCGAGGCCCTCCTGCGCCCGGTGCTCAGGCGCCACGCCACGGAGGAGGAGGCGCGCGCCTCGTCGGACTGGAATCGCCGCGTACGCGATCCCTACCCGCGCGACTACGAGCGGACGCTCGCCGAGCATGCCGCCTGGAGGGCGAAGCAGACGAACGCCGCCGTGCAGGCGCGCATCGATCATCTGATCGACGAGACGTCGCGCATCCCGGAGCGGATCAGCGACGACCCGGACTACCTGGCGGGATTCGTGAAGGGGGTCGAGGCGGGCCGCTCGCCGCATCCCGTCTCGTGCCCCGATCTGCTGCGCGGCGGCGCGGTCGCCACGCGCTCGCAGTCATCGGGCGGCGCGGCCCACGCCTCCACCGACGACCGGCAAAGCCGCCACGACCGTGGCTACCAGGATGGCGTGCGCCTCACCCTCGGACTCGACGCCATCCGCCGGCTGCCCGGCTGCTTCGTGCCCGTGCCGGAAGCGCCGGTGAGTCGCGCGTCGTCGGGTCGGTGAGGCGGGTCCCTCCGGGACGCCGGGAGCCGCGCGGGCGGCTGGTGGTCGGCCGGGCCCCGGTCACTTCCGCGGCGGCCAAGACCAGCCGATCATCGGGCCGAACTGCCAGTAGTCGGCGTCCCCTTCGACGCCGAACAGCGTGATCTCGCTCCCGCCCATGGTCCGACCGTAGAGGCCGAGATTGAAATGCGGCGCCAGGCGCCAGTAGACGCCGCCCTCGATCCAGGCGCCGATTGAGTCGTCGTCATCGTCCGCCGCGCCCGCGAAGACGGAATCGATCTCGTACGTGGCGGTCACGAACGACATCCCGCCCGACAGGAAAGGACGGGCGCTGCCCTTCGTTTCCCAGACCTTGGCGACCCCGAAGCTCAGCTCGCTCACCGCCGCCGTGATCTCATCGAGCAGACCGCTGTCGTACTCCTCGACGCTGGCGGAGCCGTGCAGGCCGAGGGCGATGTGGATCGGCCAGCCGCTCTCCCCGAAGTCGACCGTGCCGCCGAAGGCGTACTGAGTCTCCACGGGGTCCCAGAGGTCCTTGTCCAGCCAGCGGCCCGAGAGCGGGTAGAAGTTCAGGTTGACGTCGGCCGCCAGATCGGCGGCGGTGACCGCCGCGGCGGCGAGCCCGAAGACGAGACAGCGGAGCATTCGTCGCATGATTCCCTCCTCGATGGGGTGGTATCATGACATGTCATGGAGCAGTTGCAGAAGAGCCTCTACGATCTCGTCGTCACGACCTCGACCAACCTGCCACCCGACGTGCGCCGGGCGATGGCGAAAGCACTCGAAGGCGAGGCGGCGGAAACCCGATCCGGGCAGGCTCTGGCGGTCATCGCCTCCAACATCGACACGGCCGGGGACTGCGAAGGGCCGATCTGCCAGGACACCGGCTGGCAGACCTTCGAGGTGCGCACGCCCGTGGGCGTCAGCCAGATCGCCATCGAGACCGCCATCCACGCCGCGATCGTCGAGGCGACGAAACGGGGCAAGCTGCGGCCCAACTCGGTCGACTCGATCACCGGCCATAACAGCGGCGACAACCTGGGCCCCGGAACGCCGACCATCCACTTCCACCAGTGGGAAAGCCCTGACGATATCGAGGTGAAGCTGCTGCTGAAAGGCGGCGGCTGCGAGAATAAGAACATCCAGTACTCGCTCCCCATGGAGCTGCCGCACCTGGGGCGCGCCGACCGGGATCTCGATGGGGTGCGCAAGTGCCTGCTGCACGCCGTCTGGCAGGCGCAGGGGCAGGGGTGCAGCGCCGGCGCCATCGGGGCGGCGATCGGAGGCGACCGGACCACCGGCTACGAGCACGCCAAGGGTCAGCTCTTCAGGACTCTCGACGACGTCAACCCGGACGCCAGGCTGCGGGCCCTGGAAGACTACATCATGGACAAGGCCAACCTCCTGGGCATCGGCACCATGGGGTTCGGCGGCGACGTCACACTCATCGGCTGCAAGGTGGGCGCGATCAACCGGCTGCCAGCGTCGTTCTTCGTGTCGGTGGCCTACGACTGCTGGGCCTTCCGAAGGCTCGGGGTCGTCCTCGACGCCAAAACCGGCGCGATCCGGCGCTGGCTGTACCGCGATGACCGTCCCGCGGAGAAGATCGCGCGGCCCGGATCGCGGCCGTTCGCCGCCGGAGGAGCGGTGTCGTTGCGGCCGCCCGTGGACGAGCAGGAGATCAGGCGCCTCAAAGTCGGGGACACCGTGCTGATCAGCGGCGTCATCTACACCGGGCGCGACGCCGTGCACCACCATCTCATGAAGCACGATCCGCCCATGAGCCTGAGGGGCCAGGTGCTGTACCACTGCGGGCCCGTAGTCCTGAAGGACAACGGGCGCTGGACGATCACCGCCGCCGGACCCACCACCAGCAGCCGCGAGGAGCCGTACGAGGCCGACATCATCGCCCGCTGCGGCCTGCGCGCGGTCATGGGCAAGGGTGGCATGGGTCCGAAGACGCTGCAGGCCCTGAAGGAGCACGGGGCCGTCTACCTCAACGCCATCGGCGGCGCGGCGCAGTACTACGCCCGCTGCATCGAGAAGGTCGCGGGGGTCGACCTGCTCGAGCTCGGCACTCCGGAGGCGATGTGGCACTTGAAGGTCAAGGACTTCCCGGCAATCGTCACGATGGACGCGTCGGGCCGCTCCCTGCACGCCGACGTCGAAGGCGCCTCGGCTGCCATCCTCAAGACGATGGCAAACCCCGTTTTCACCACCTGACGAGTTGAGCCCGGCACGGTCGTGAGCGGAGTCGGCATCGAGCTCGGCGGACGGGTGGCGATCGTGACCGGCGGATCGCGCGGCATCGGCCGCGCCTGCGTCGAGATGCTGGCCGCCGCCGGCGCGACCGTCGTCTTCTCCTACCACCGGCATGCCGCGGCCGCCCGCGCCGTCGTCCGTGCCGTCGCGGCGCAGGGAGGCAAGGCGCTGGCCGCGCCAGCCGACGTCGGCCGGCCGGCGGACGTCGATCGCCTGGTCGCGGCGGCGCTCCGCCGCTACGGGCGCGCCGACATCCTGATCAACAACGCCGGCATCTGGGAGCCAACGGAGGGACGTCGCCTGGAGCGCATGAGCGCCGCCCAGTGGGAGCGGACACTGCGTGTCAACCTGGATGGCGCCTTCTACTGCACGCGCCGCGTCATCCCGGCGATGAAGAGGAGGCGCTGGGGGCGCATCATCTATGTCTCCTCGACCGCCGGGCAGCGCGGCGAGGACCTCCACGCCGACTACGCCGCCTCCAAGGGGGCCCTCATCTCGCTCACCAAGTCGCTGTCGACCGAGCTCGGACCATGGGGCATCCTGGTGAACGCGGTCGCCCCCTGGTGGGTCTACACCGACATGAGCCGGAAAATACTCGACCGGGAGGCGCGCCGGGGCGCGCCATCCGACGGGGAGACCTCTCCCCTTGGCCGCGTGGCGACCCCCCGCGAGGTCGCCGGCCCGATACTATTCCTGTGCTCCGACCTCGCCTCCTACATCACCGGAGAAATACTGAACGTCAACGGCGGTACCATTCTCTGCGGCTAGTGAACAAGGAGGTCGCGATGACGAACCCTGGTCTGACGCGTCGAGGATTCAGCAGCATGATCGGGACCGCGCTCGGCGGCGCCCTCCTGGCGGACCGGACGGTGCGCGCCGCCAGCCTGCCGCCGCCGGGCTCCCAGACGAGCCGGACCAGCGCCATCCACCTGGACTCGAACGAGAACCCGTACGGCCCCTCGCCGCGCGCACTGGCGGCGATGGACCGCGCGCGCGGCGTTGCCGCGCGCTATCCGGACGAGCTCGAAGATCGACTCACGGACGCGCTCGCTCGCCTCCACGGCGTGCGGCCGGAGAACATCCTTCTCGGCTGCGGATCGGGGGAGATCCTCCGCATGGCCGACATGGCGTTCCTGCAGGCGGGGCGGACCGTGGTGGCCCCCGTGCCGACCTTCGAGGCGGTGCTCAACTACGCGCAGGTGACGCAGGCCGAGGCGGTGACCGTGCCGCTGACTGCCGATTTCCGGCACGACCTGCCGCGCATGGCGGCGGCCTGCGACGAGCGCACCGGGCTGGTCTATGTCTGCAACCCGAACAACCCGACCGGCACGATCGTGAAAGGCGACGAGCTCGCAGCGTTCCTCGAAGCAGTTCCCAGAAGCGCCGTGGTCATGGTCGACGAAGCCTATTTCCACTTCGTGGAGGACCGAGGCTACCGGAGTGCTGTGGAGTGGATCGGCCGGCACACCAACGTGCTGGTCGTCCGGACCTTTTCCAAGATCCACGGCCTCGCCGGCATGCGCCTCGGGTACGGCTTGGGACATCGGGAGAAGATCGAGGCCATGCGGCCGCACAAGACCTGGAGCAACGCCAACGCCGCCGTGCTTGAGGCGGCCCTTGCGAGCCTGGAGGAGCCCTCCCACGTGGAGGGGCAGCGGAAGAAGATGAACGACACGCGCCGGTTCCTGTGCGCCGAGCTTGAAAAGGACGGCCGCCGCTATATCCCTTCGCACGCCAACTTCGTGATGATCGACCTGGGCCGTGACGTCGCCGAGCCGATCGAGGCGCTGCGCGCCCGTCAGGTGTTCCCCGGCCGCCGGTTCGCCGCCCTGCCGAACTGGCTGCGGGTGTCGATCGGCACGCGCGAAGAGACCGCCGCGTTCCTCGATGCGCTGCGCGAGGCGGCGCCGGCCGGGAAGGAGCAGGCCGCCTAGCCGCCGGCGCGGGCGGGCACTGGGCAGGCTATGCCGAGGCGCGTCCGCGCGCCGCGATCAGCGCATCGAGCTCCCGCCGCAGCCGGTCGAGCACTTCGTCGTAGCGGAACGCGCCGACCGTCTCCGCCTTGCGCTTCAAGTTGACATGCGTCGGGGCGCACCACAGGCCCAGATCGGCGTCATCGGTCTCGCCGGGTCCGTTGACGCGGCATCCCATGACGGCGATGGTGATCGCGTGGTCGCGGGCGTAGGCCGTCACCTCGCGCACCTTCTCCGCCAGATCGACGAAGGCCTCGTTCTCGACGCGCGAGCAGGAAGGGCAGGAGATGATGTTGAGCCGGCGGGCGAAGTTCTCCGGGACCGAGCGGAAGCGCCCGTGGGCGATGTCGTCGAGGATCCGGCGGCCGGCGGCGATCTCCTCCCCTTTACGGTCGTTCGGGACGGTCAGCGACACGCGGATGGTGTCGCCGATCCCCCCGGCGATGAGCTGCTCGAAGGCGACGCGGGTTTTGATGATCCCTTCGGGAGGCAGGCCGGCCTCGGTGACCCCGAGATGAAGCGGCACGTCGGGGCGCGCGGCGGCGAACCGGCGGTTGGCGTCGATGACCTTCGAGGGGTCCGAGTCCTTGAGCGAGACGCAGAAGCGCGTGAAGCCCAGATCGTCGAGCCAGCGCGCGTGCTCGAGCGCCGAGTCGACCATCTCGGCCACCGAATCGCCGCCGTGGCGGCCCGCCTTGGCCGGGTCGATCGATCCGCAGTTGACACCGATCCGGATCGCCACGCCGTGCCGGGCGGCGACCTCGGCGAGGAACGCGACCTTGTCCCGCGCCGGCTTGCTCTTCTCGTGGTGATAGAGATGCCCGGGGTTGTAGCGGATCTTGTCGACGAAGGGCGCCACGTCCGCCGCCAGCCGGTAGCTCTCCTGCAAGTCGACCGACAGGTTGGCGGACGTCCGTGCCCGGATCTCCGCCAGGGCCGTCGCGTCCCTGGCGCTGTCGATGGCGATGCGCACCACATCCGCTCCCGCGGCTTCCAGGAGTCGCACCTGCGCCACCGTCGCCTCGACATCGCTGGTCCGGGTCGCCGTCATGCTTTGAACCGCAATCGGCTGGCCGGCGCCGATGGTGATGCGGCCGATGCGCACGGCGCGCGTCGGATGGCGCGGCGCCAGGGGCGGCTCGCCCTGCGGCGTGCGGTCGGCCGGGGCGGCGTCGATCGGGGTCATGTCGGAGGGCATGATAGCAGGGGGATCGGGGCCCCTCAAGGAGGCGGCCGGCGGCCCCCTGCCGGCCCGTCCCGGAGCGTCAAGAGGAAGCGCCTTCCGGCGCCCCTCCGGACCACACCCGCCCGCAGATCGGCCAGGGGATAGAACGTGTCGCGCCACCGGACACCGCCCTGCCGCAGGGTCGTGAGGGCGGAGTTCCAGACCGCATACGTGAAGAGCACTCCGGAGACCGGATACATCACCCAGAGAGCCAGGGGGTTGTAGACCAGGCGGCGCCGCGCCGCGACGAACACCGCCAGGAGGATCATGGCCTGCGCCCCAAGAGGCACGAAGGCCCAGGACGCGCTCCCGGTGAGCGCGAGGAGCGTCGGACCGACGTGCAAGGCGCCGGCCACGATCGTCTGCACGACGAGCATCGGCACCGAGTACTCCAGACCGGCGAACAGGTTCTTCTCGAGCCCGCGGATCGTGGCCAGAGCGCCACGGTGCCAGGGGCAGCGCACGAGATGCAGGCCGCTCATGATCCGCTGTCTCGCCCCCGACTCCTTGAGGAGCACGCCGAGCCGGTGATCGTCGGCGATCTCCATCCGGAGGAGCTGGTGGCCGCCGATCCGGTCGTAGGAGCTGTGCCGGATCAGGTTGAAGGCGCCGACGCCGCCCCCGCCGCGCGGCAGGTCGAGATCCATCTCGAAGGCCCGCTGCTCGACGAGCATCACCTGATCGAAGGCGGAGAGCAGCGCCGCCTGCAGCGGGGTGACTGGCCGCAGGTCGGGGACCACCGCCAGGTGATCGATGGCCCGGCGCTCGGCGTAGTCCAGGACGCGGGTCAGAAGGTCCTCCTGCATCAGGGTGACGTCGCCGTCGAGGAACAGCAGGAAATCGCCGCGGGCCCGTTCGGCGCCCAGGCGGCAGGCGTGGCACTTGCCGAGCCATCCGGGCGGCAGAGCGCTGTTGTGGACCACGGTCAGGCGCCCCGCCGCCCCGGCCGCCAGACGATCGAGGACGTCGGAAGTGCCGTCGGTAGACCGGTCGTCCACCACGATCACTTCCAGACCGGGGTAGCGCTGGCGCAGCAACCGGCCCACGGTGCCTTCGATCGCCGCCGCCTCGTTGCGCGCCGTCACGATGATTGACAGCGCCGGCAAGGTTGCTGCTGCACGGTCCTGCGGCGGCCCTTCTGATCGCAGCTCGTCCGCCAGCAGCCGGATCCGCCTCGATCCGGCGATGAGGAGGCCGCCCAGGAGAATCCAGGCGCCGAGCAGATAGGCGCCCACTGCGAGTTCCAGCCATGACATAGGGTGGCGTACGATACAACAGGACGGGGGGAACCGTGATGCAGGCTCAGGTACTGTTGAAGCCGAGGCCGGTGGAGGAGGGGCCGCTGCGCCTCACGGAGAGGCCGGTGCCGGAGCCGGGCCCCGGCGAGCTGCTGATCCGGGTCCGGACCTGCGGCGTCTGTCACACGGATCTGCACGTGGTCGAAGGAGAGATCCCGCTGCCGCGGCTGCCGGTCGTCCCCGGGCACCAAGTGGTCGGCGTGGTCGAGAGGGCGGGCGGCCCGGCGCCGGCCGGAGGCGCGGCTGCCGCCATCCCCCCCGGAACGCGGGTGGGAGTCGCGTGGCTCCACGGGACCTGCGAGTCGTGCGACTATTGCCGCTCCGGAAGCGAGAACCTTTGCGGGGAGGCCCGCTTCACCGGCTACCACGTCGACGGCGGGTTCGCCGAGTACCTGACAGCGCCCGCCGACTTCGTCTACCCCCTGCCGGACCGCTTCTCGGACCTCGAGGCGGCGCCGCTCCTGTGCGCCGGGATCATCGGCTACCGGGCGCTCCGGCTGTCGGAGGCCCGGCCGGGGGAGCGTCTGGCCCTCTTCGGCTTCGGTGCCTCGGCGCACATCACGCTCCAGATCGCGGTCCACCGGGGGTGCGAGGTCTATGTCTTCTCCCGATCGGAGGCCCATCGCCGCCTGGCCGTTGATCTGGGTGCGGCCTGGGCCGGGCAGGCGGGGGAGGGAGCCCCGGCCCAGGCCGAGCGGGCCATACTGTTCGCGCCGGCGGGGCCTCTGATTCCGACGGCCCTGCGCGCCCTGCGCCGCGGCGGAACGCTGGCGATCGCCGTCATCCACCTCGACCGCGTGCCGTCGATGGATTACGCGCTCCTGTACGGCGAGCGGACAATCAGGTCGGTCACCGCCAGCACGCGGCAGGACGGCATCGAGCTGCTGCGCGCGGCCGTCGATGCGGGCGTCCGTGTCACGACCGAAGCCTTCCCGCTGCGCGACGCCGATCGGGCCCTCACGCTGCTCAAGGCCGGCCGGATCCAGGGCGCCGGCGTGCTGGTGGTGTCGGAATGACCTCGCCACCCCACGGCGGAACGCTGGTCGACAGGATTCTGCGGGGAGACGAGCGCGAGGCGGCGCGAGAGCGCGCCCGGAATCTCCCGGCGCTCGATCTCGCCGAACGCCAGGCGCGCGAGGTGGAGAACCTGGCGATGGGCGTCTACTCTCCCCTCACCGGGTTCATGACGCGGACCGACTTCGAGTCGGTCCTGGCGGCCGGCCGGCTCGCCGGCGGCACGCCCTGGACGATCCCGATCGTCCTCGACGTCTCGGAAGAGGACCTCAAGCGCCTCGGGGATCACCAGGATGCGGCGCTCGAATTCGACGGCCGGCCCCTGGCGATTCTGAGGCTCGAGGAGGAGTACAGATACGACCGGCAGGAAATGGCCCGGCGGGTGTTCGGCACTGACGACGCCGCCCATCCGGGGGTGGCGTTCACCAGCGCCATGCGGCCGGCGCTGGTCGCCGGGAGCGTCGACCTCATCGAGCCGGCGCCCACACCCTTCCCGCGCCATCGGCTGTCGCCGCGCGACACCCGCGCCCAGTTCGATTGCCGCGGCTGGAAGACGGTGGTCGGCTTCCAGACCCGGAACATCCCGCACGTCGGGCACGAGGCCCTGCAGAAGGCGGCGCTGAACCTGGTGGACGGGTTGTTCATCAACCCGCTGGTCGGCGGCAAGAAGGCCGGCGACTTCGAGGACCCGGTGATCGTGGCGGCCTACGAGGCCCTGCTGGCGCACTACTACCCCGAGGATCGGGCGGTCCTCGGTGTCTTGCAGGGGCAGATGCGCTACGCCGGGCCGAGGGAGGCGATCTTCCACGCCATCCAGAGGAAGAACTTCGGCTGCACTCATTTCATCGTCGGCCGCGACCATGCCGGCGTCGGGAATTTCTACCCGCCCTACGCGGCGCAGGAGATCTTCCAGGACTACCCGGATCTCGGCATCGCGCCACTGTTCTTCCCCGCCTTCTTCCGCTGCCGCCGCTGCGGCGGGCTGGCGAACGAGAAGATCTGCCCGCACGGCGGCGCCGATCGGATCGACTTCAGCGGCACGCGCCTGCGCGACGCCCTGCTCAAGGGCGACGGTATCGACGAGATGATCCGTCCCGAGGTGATGGAGTCGATCCGGGCCGCCGCCGGTGGTGCGTTCCGGTCGTGACCCGGGCCGGCTAGCCCGCCGCCGGGATGGCCATGACGGCGGAGCGGGCGATGTCTTCCTGGCGGATCTTCTGCGCGTCGAAGCCTTCCAGCGCCTCGATCAGCTTGGTCAGCGCCTGGTCGAAGCCGGGGACGGTCTTGCGGGCGCGGGTGAGGGGGTTGCAGCGGGCCAGGACGAAGTTCTTGACGAAGGGGTGCGAGATGCCGCGCCGCTTCAGCTTTTCGACAATCCCCTTGAGGTGCCCGTCCGCCTCTTCCACACGCCCGGCGCGCTCCTGGCGGGTGCCGTAGGCGGTCCGCAACGGGGCCTTCAGGAACTTGTCGACGCGCCGCAGCAGCGGCGCGAAGGCGCCGCCGGCGAAGCGGGCGTTCTTCTCGTACAGCAGCCCGAGCGTAATGAAGTGCGGCTCCTCGAACTGGAAGGTGAACTCCTCCTCATGGCTCCGGCCGTCCTCCTCCATGAGGCCGCGGTACATGCGGATCACCTCGAGCGACTTCTCCTTCAAGTTGTGGGCCTTCTCGGTGTTGAGGGCCAGGATCTGGAAGGCGACTTCGGGCTCGGGGACGACGATGGCGGGGACGAAATCGGCCTTCAGCTTCTCCAGGACGTGGAGGCGGTGGTTCCCGTTCGGGATCCAGTAACCGTCCGCCGATCGCACGGCGACGACCGGGTCCACGAAGCGGTCGATCTTCTTGATGACCCTGAGCAGCCGATCGGCGTGCGCCTTCGACAGGTCGCGCTGGTAGGGGGTCGGGTGCACCATGGCGCGCGGCAGGAGGGCGAAGATCTGCCAGTGTCCGCCGACCGGCTCGCGGTACACCGCCAGGGCCGCGCCGCCGTCCTCGGCGATTCGGGAGGCAAGACGCTCCACCTCGGCGGGCGGCCTGCCGCCCGCGGGGTGCACGGCGAAGTCTCCCGGTGCCATGCGGGTCAGGAGGAAGGGGCTTCGTCGCCCCCGTCGTGCTCGTCGCGGGCGTGCGGGCGGGTCGCGCCGCGGTTCGGCGTGCGGCGCCGCACCATCGTCCGCGGGTCCTCGTATCCGAGCGGAAACCAGAAGCCGGAGCGATCCCGCTGGCCGGGTGGCAGGACCGATCCTTCGGCCACGGGCTCGGGGCTCTTGGTCCGGACCGGCACGCTACCCCCACTCACCTGCGGAGGTATGGCCAGCCGCAGGCCTGACATGGACTGCATTGTCGGCGAATCCCGGTTATTCTAGCCGATGGCTGTGTTGGGCGTAAAGGGGAGGCCGTAGATTATGCAGGCCGGGGATTACTGCTGGGCGCCGCCCGGCCACTGGTAGAAGGCGCTGTTGGTGTAGACGATGTCGCAATTCACGTCGCTCGTGGACCCGCCCGGGTTGTTGCCCGGGGCGCCGTCGCGCCCGAGGCTCGTGATCGTGTACTGGCTGCCGGAGGCGTTCGTGTCGATGTGCCAGGGGTTGTTCCACTCGTCGGTCGGGGGCACGGTGCGCATGTAGATAGGCGACAGGAGGCCGGTGAGGGCCGATCCTGGGGCGTTGTTCAGACCGCGCGGGTAGGTGTTGTGGTCGACGGAGTACATCTCGAGGGCGTTGCCGATCCCCCGCATGTTGGTCATGGTCGCCTTCTGCTTGGCGCGGTCCATGGCGTTCCGGAGGTTGGGGAAGGCGAGCGCCGCGATGATGCCGATGATGGTCACGACGATGAGCAGCTCGATCAGGGTGAAGCCGCGCTCGGGGCGTCCCCGCCGCCGGTCAATGGTTCCTTGCATGGATCAACGCCTCCCGGAACCGGGTCAGTCTAGCATGTCGCCGGTGCCATCCATACGGGCGCTGTCCCCGGGCTGTCTAGTGCGCTCCCGCCGTCCGCCCGGCCGGACCGTCGATGACGCTCCGCGGGTCGACATTGCCGCCGCTTAGCACCAGGACGGTGGACGGACCGCCGGGGTTGATCGCCCCCGACAGCAGGGCCGCCAGGCCGACGGCCCCGCTCCATTCCACCAGGAGATGGTCGTCCCGCAGCAGCAGGCGGGCGGCCTCCTCGATGGCATCGTCGTCGACCGTCACAACGTCCTTGGCGAAGCACTGCGTGATGGCGAAGGTCAGGTCACCGGGCCGGCTCGGAAGAAGCCCGTCGGCGATCGAGGCGACTTCGCGCAGGGTGATCGGGGTCTTGGCGCGCAGCGAGGCTGACATCTTGGCGGCGCCCTTCGGCTCCACGCCGACGACCTGGATGCCGGGGCGGTGGTAGGCGCAGGCGAGGGCGACGCCGGACAGCAGGCCGCCGCCCCCCACGGGCACCAGAACCAGCCCGGCCTCCGGCGCCTGCTCAAGGATCTCGACGCCGCAGGTCGACTGGCCGGCGACGATCCAGGGGTCGTCGAAGGGCGGCACCATCGTCAGGCCGCGCTCCGCCTGCAGTGACTCGGCGCGGGCGCGCCGATCGAGAGACGTCGTGCCGGCCAGGTGCACCTCGGCGCCGAGCGACCGGACACGCTCGGCCTTCAATGGCGACACGGTCTCCGGCATCACCACGACCGCGGAGCAGCCGGCCCGCCGGGCCGCAAGGGCCACCGCGATGGCGTGGTTGCCCGAGGAGTAGGTGAGAAGTCCCCGGGCCCGCGCCTCTTCCGTGGACTGCGCGACGAAGTTGGTGGCGCCCCGGATTTTGAAGGCGCCGCCGGCTTGCAGATTCTCGCACTTCAGCGCGATCTTGTGGCCAAAGCGGGCCGTGAGCGCATCCGAAGGGAGAAGCGGCGTGACCCGCGCCCCGCGTCCGACCCGCGCCCGCGCCTGGCGAAGGTCACCTGGCCCGAGCCCCTTTTCCTCGAACCCCACGGAACCCTCCCGACGGGGACGCTCCCCACCATACGGCGCTCCCCATTATAATGACGCGGCCGGGCCGGAAGGGGACGTATGTTCGCCAAGGAAGGGCTGGAAGGCGTCGTTGCGGCGCGCACGGGGCTGAGCCGCATCGACGGCGAGAAGGGATTCCTGGGGTATCGAGGCTATTCGATCGGCGACCTCTCCGCTCACGCCGCCTTCGAGGAGGTGGTCCATCTCCTGTGGTACGGAGAGCTCCCGAACCGGATGCAGCTCGAGGAGACCCGGCAGGGCCTGACTTCGCAGCGGGCCCCGGTTCCCGGCGTCGCCGATCTCGTGCGGCGTTACGCGCGCGATGCCACGCCGATGGACCTGCTGCGCACCGCCATCTCGGCGATGGCCATCGGCGACCCCGACCTGCACGAGTCGACCCGGGAGGCGAACCTCAGGAAGGGCATCCGCCTGACGGCGCAGATGCCGACGATCGTCTGCCTGCACGAGCGGCTGCGGAAGGGGACCGACCCGATCCGCCCCGATCCGTCGCTCAGCCACGCCGCCAACTTTCTCTGGATGCTGCACGGCCGCAGGCCGACCGACCTCGAGGCCCGCGCCCTCGACGTGGCAATGATCCTGCAGCTCGATCACGGCCTCAACGCCTCAACCTTTGCGGCGCGGGTGACCGCCGGCACCCTCGCCGATCTGCACGCCGCCCTGACCTCGGCGATCGGCACGCTCAAGGGGCCGCTGCACGGCGGTGCCAACCATGACGTCATGGTCATGCTGCGCACCATAGACGACGTCTCGAAGGCGGCCGACCACGTGCGCGCCCAGCTCCAGCAGAGGAAGAAGATCCCCGGCTTCGGCCACCGCGTCTACAAGACGATCGACCCGCGCGCCATCTACCTGCGCGACCTGTCCGCCAAGCTGGCCGCCGCGCGCGGGCAGCAAAAGTGGTACGAGATGTCGGTCGTCATCGAGAAGACCTGCAAGGAGGTCAAGAACCTCAACCCGAACGTCGATTTCTACGCCGCCTCGACTTACCACATGCTGGGGTTCGACATGGATCTCTTCACGCCGATCTTCGCCTGCAGCCGCGCCCCGGGCTGGATCGCCCACGTCATCGAGCAGCACACCGACAACCGCCTCATCCGCCCCCTCGAGGAGTACATCGGCCCGCCCGACCGGCCCTGGGTGCCGATCGACAAGCGGCCCTGACCGGGGGGGGCACGGCCCGGAAGCAAGCGGCTCCAAAGCGGAGCGACCCGAGGTCCTCACGACGCCACGCCGCCGCCCTCCCGATGTGGCGCATCGTCCGACGGCACCCGTCGCTCGTTGCGGAACCAGGCGGCGACGGCGGGCCGCCCGAGGCGCCACAGGACCCCGTGCGGTGCCGTGCCGGTGCACGCGGCCAGACAGCTCCGGCCGTGGCCGCTATCGCTTGACGCGCTTGAAGGTGTTGGTGCTGTAAACCTCCGTGTCCTTCCCGGGCGCCGCCAGCTCGAAGGTCTCGACGAATTCGTCGGGGGATCGGATCTCGTAGGTCTCCCTGGCCCGCCAGCTGTTGTCGAAGTTCTCGAAGCGCTCGCTCTCGAGCACTAGCCTACCGGGGCCACTCGCGCTCTTGTTCAGGGTGTACTCGTTGATGCACCCCTCCTGATGGAACTGCCGCAACACGAGGGTCCCTCGCGTGCGGTCAAAACTGATGAAACTCCAATGCTCGTGCACCTCACCGCCCTTGTTGGCTTCCAGAGGGAGATAGGTCGAGACGTTCTTCTCGTGAAGGTAGCGGTCCTTGAGCACGAACGAGTAGGTGCGCCGCGCTGTTCCGGCGCCGGATTGACCCTCCGCCCTTCCTTCCCAGTCGCCCACAAGAGAGCGGACTGGTTCCCAGGGATCGGGTTTCTTCTCCTGGCCCGCCGCCTGTGGCGACGCCTGCCACAAAGCGCATGAAGCGAGGACCACCCGTCATCAGGCACACGACATCCTCCGGTCCTTCCCGCGACCGCGGATCGCGGCGGCAAGGGGGGGCTTCTTTCCGCAGGATCATCCGCTCCACGATGCGGATCTGTCAACGACGCCATGTCGATCGAAACGCCAGACGACAAAGGGCGGTTCGGGTCTTGAACGCCCCCGGAGGTTATGACACACTGAGCGCGCTACCCCGGAGGGCGCCGATGCCGGTGCCGGCAGGATTCAAGCACCTGTTCCTCAAGAAGCCGCCCAAACGGTTGGCGGTCGTGGACCAGAACGGATGCTCGGGGTGCGCCAACTCGCCGGCGTGCGTCGCCTTCTGCGAGACCGTCACCGTCAAGGACCAGGTGGTGGACGCCATCCGCTACGTCACGTCTCCCGACGCTCCGAACAACCTGGCGGTGATCGAGTACGACAAGTGCATCGGCTGCGCCTTGTGCGCCGAGGTCTGCCCCTGGGAGACGATCACCATGTACACCTTCGAGGAGGCGTTCGACGCCTCGGACCGGGAGACGCTGATCCCCTACAGCCCGGAGCTGGACGTCAACTTCAAGCCGGGAACTGCGGCCGCCGTCGCTCCGGCCTCGGGCGCCGCCTCCGCGGGCGCCGCGCCCGCCGTCGCGCCGGGCGGCACGACGACAGGCGCCGCCGCGGGGCCCCTCACCTAGGCCGCCGATGAAGAGCGTCGCGCTCCTCCTGGCCGCAGGCGACTCGGAGCGCATGGGCGCGCCGAAAGTCCTCCTCGACTGGCACGGCCAGCCGCTCCTCGCCCACCAATTGCACCAGATCCAGAAGAGCAGCCTGGGTGAGTGCGTCGTCGTCCTCGGGCGCGACTTCGAGGCGCTCGAGCCGCTCGTACGGCGGCCGTTCCGGCCCGGTTGGAAGTCGCGCCCCGTGCGCAACCCTCGCTACAGGGAAGGGAAGTCCACCTCCATCCGCGTCGGGCTCGCGTCGCTCCTGGCGCGCCCCGACGCCATCCTGATCGCCTCCGTCGACCAGCCGCTCGATCACCGGCTGATCGACGCGCTTCTGCTGGCCGGCAAGGAGGAGTGGGCCGCCGCTGCGGAAGCGGGAGGGAGGACGATCGTCCTGCCGGTCTTCGAGGGCCGGCGGGGCCATCCGCCTCTGTTCCGGGGCACGTTGCTCCCGGAGCTGCTCGGGGTGCAGGAAGAGACGCTCGGCCTGCGGACGATCGTGCGGCGGCTGCCGGAGCGCGTGCTGGAGATTCCCTGGGACAGCCCGCAGATCCTGATCAACCTGAACACTCCGCTCGACCTGGCGCGCACGGCGGGATCGGACCCCGCACGTCCTCATCCACGGGTCTGAGGCCGGGAGAGGCGGAGATCGTCGCCCTGGCCGCTTGGGGGCCGGCGCTCGATAGAGCGCGTTCCGCCGCATGATCCACCCATATCGCCTTGTTCTCCCGGCAGCGCTCGCCACCCTGCTCTACGCCGTCGGCATTCTGCCGGCGGGATCCGACACAGGCACGGCCGAAACGCGTGCCGCCGCGGACCTTGCCACGCGGAACGTCGTCCTGGTCACCCTCGACGGGGTCCGCGTCCAGGAGCTGTTCGCCGGCATGGACGAGGCGATCAGCAGAAAGGAGAAGCGCTCCGGAATCTACGATCTGGAGCGGGCGCGCCGGCGATTCTGGCGGCCGACCCGCGAGGAGCGCCGCCACGCGCTCATGCCGTTTTTCTGGGAGCGGCTGGCGCCGCAGGGCATCGTGCTCGGCGACCGCGAGCACGGCAGCCGGGTGACCCCGCTCAACCCGCTGCTGTTCTCTTACCCCGGATACGCCGAGATCCTGACCGGGCAGTACCAGCCGTCGATCAAGAGCAACGATCTGGTGCGCTCTCCCGCGGAGACGGTGCTGGAGTTCGTCCGGCGCCGGCTGGGGCTGGATCCCGGGGAGGTCGCGGTGTTCGGATCCTGGGACGGGTTCGGCTATGCCGCGGCGCGCGACCCCGGCGCCTTCTTCATGAACACCGGCTACCAGGACGTGCCCGCCGACCTCGCCACGCCCGGCATGCGCGTCCTCGACAGCCTGCAGCACGAGGTGATGACCCTCTGGGAGACCGGCCGGAGCGACGCCGTGACCATGGGCCTGGCGCTCGAGTACGTGAAAGCCCGCCGGCCGAGGCTGATCTACATCGCCCTTAGCGAGAGTGACGACTTCGCGCACGCCCGACGCTACGACCGCCTGCTCGATTACCTGAACGTGGCGGATGGTTTTCTGCGCCGCCTGTGGGAGACGCTCGAAGCGAGTGACGCCTACCGCGGCCGGACGACCCTCATCGTGACGACCGACCATGGCCGCGGCCGGACGCCGCGCGAATGGGTCGATCACGATGGAGGGGTCCCCGGCGCCGAGGACGCCTGGGTCGCGATCATCGGCCCTGACACTCCCGACCGCGGCGCGGTCGCCCCCGCCGACACCGTCTATCTGGCCGACGTCGCCGCCACCCTGCTTCGCTTCTTCGGCCTCGACTTCCGCGACTGGAACCCGAAGGCCGGCCCGCCGATCGCGGCCGCCTTCGAGTAGCGCCATCGCCTATTGAAGGTACCGGCGATGCGGATCCGGCACCGCCGCGAAGGCCCGTCGGTGCCAGGCGCCGGCAGCCCTTCCCCTGCGGCGTGCGCGCTACTCGGGATCGGACGGGGTCAGGATCACGAAGAAGGGCCGGCCGGGATCCTCGGCCGCCTTGCGACGGGCTGCTGCGGCGCGCTCGCGGGCCTGGCGGCGCCGGCGCTTGCCCTCCTCGGCCGAGTAGCGCTCGACGCCCTGCAGGAAATCTTCCATCGAGCGGAGCTGACCGTACAGCTCCAGGCAGGAGTCGGCAAACCGCCGGCTGTTCTCCTCATGGTGGTCGAACGCCTCGCGGGCCGACGCGTTGTCCTGCTCCAGCAGGGCGGCGCGGCAGAAAGTCTCCTCGAGGATCTCCAGGTAGGGGAGGGCATCGTGGTCGAGAGGCACGCCGCACCTGAGGAAGATGGCGCGAATCTGCTCCACGAGGGAGCCGGGCGCTCCCGTGCGACGCGCCAGATCTTCGATCTGATGGCCGATGCTCCGCCTGTCCGGTCCCATTGGCTCTCCCCTGATATCCTTCCCATGTACCGCCAAACTCTGCCGGATCAACGGCGAAGTTCGTAATCGGCAGGCTGAAAAGACTCGACGCGCCGGACCTTCTCTGGCTATACTCCGACCGCTCTTCGCAGGGGGCCGCGAGATGACGCTGATGGGTCTCCTCTCGACAGAACTCCATGGACGCCTGCGCGCCTGCGGTGCCGTCCTTTTTTCCGTCATGGCGGTTTCATCATCCGCCGCGATGGCACCGGTTTCGACTGTCGCGATCCGCGCGGGTGACCTGGCGCCCGTGCCGGCGCGCGCGCCGGAACAGTGGGGCTGCCGCCTGTCGGCGGCTCCCTCCGGGGGCGTGGTGTTCGTGGATCGCCAGAAGACCGCGCTCTTCCTCAAGGAGGGGGAGGCGGTGCGCGCCGTGGCGCACGTCGGGGACCGCGTTCCAGGCGGCACCCTGGCCGAGCTGTGCGAAGCCGCAGTTGCCCAGGACGGCGCAATCGTCTTCAGGGCCCTCCTGGCCGATGCGCCCGGAGGGACGCGGCGCATGGGGATCTACCGGCTTCCGGGTGGCGGCGGGTCGTTCGAGGCGCTCCTGGCCTCCGGCCAGGCGGTCAACCTTCCCGGCGGTCCGGCCATCGTCGGTTCGCTCTCCGGCCCGGCGGTGGATGGCGCGGGTCGTGCCGTCGTGTCGGTCGATTTCGTCACGGCGATCTCAGCCCTCCTGCGGATCTCTCCCGGGGCGACGCCGGAGATCCTCGTACAGAGCGGAGACCCGCTCGGCGGCGGCGTCTTCCAGAGGAGCCTGACGGCGCCGGCGGCAGGCCGGGACGGCACGGTCGTTTTCACCGCCGCCTTGATGTCGGGGAGCGAGCTGGTGGCCGCCCTGGCGCCCGGCGGATCGCCGGTGGTTCTCTTCCAGGCGGTTGCGGCGCCCGGACAGCCCGGACCATCGGTCTCGATAGCGCCCCCTGCCGTCAACGCGGCCGGCCAGGTCGCGTTCCTGTGGGAGGAGGGAGGCGAGGTCCGGCTGCAGCGCGTCTCCTCCTCCGGTGTCTCGGAGACGATCGCCGAGCCCGGGTCCTCGGCGCCCGGGAGCGGGACCTTCGTGGAAATCACCGACCTGCCTCCCGCCCTGGCCCCGGACGGCGGCGTGGTCTTCGGGGCCTACCGGTCAAACGACCTCGGCGGCATCTACCTCCATCGCGATGCGCCCGTGCCCGTCGCCGAGGAGGGCGGTGACGCCGGCGGCGCAGAGACCTTCGCGGCGTTCGATCTGTACCAGCCGCAGGCATCACCCGACGTTGCCTCCGATGGAGCCATCCTGTTCGCCGCCGCCGACACGCTCGGCGAGGCGCTGTTCGCGCGGGCCGGCGGGCTCCTGCGCACCGTGCTGCGGTCGGGGGAGCCCCTTCCCCTGGCGGCGAGATTCGTCTCCTTCATCGAGCCGGTTCTCCCGTCGTTTCCGTTTTTGGGGGGCGGCCCGTTCCTGGCCGCAGGCGGCCGGATGATCTTCGACGCGCGCTTGACGACCGGCGTGCGCGGGCTGTTCCTGCGCGACCGCGACGGCCGCCTGTCGGCCGCCGTGGTGGCCGGCGACGCCGCGCCCGGTGGGGGCCACCTCGACGGGCAGCATCTGTCCTTCCACACGGTGAATGACTCCGGGAGATTCGCGTTCGTGGGCGCCGCTCCCGACACCGCCGCCGGCATCAGCCTCGTCCTCTACTACGGCGGCGGCGACGCGGGACCGTTGCGCCGGATCATCGGCGTCGGTGACGACATTCCCGGGTCGTCCGGGAGGGTGACCGGGTTGAGGCCTCCGTCGCGCGTCAATGCTCGCGGCGAGCTGGCGGTACCCGTGTTCACGGGCGAAAACACGGTGGTTCTGTTCGGCTACGATGGCACCGACCTGTTCCGCGTCGCCGGGCCCGGGGACGCGTTGCCCGGCGGCGGGAGCATGCGGACCATCTTCACGGGTTCGCCGCAGGCGGGGCTGTTGCTGCCGCCGCTCCTTGATGACGCGGGGGTCGTGACATTTGGCGTCATCGCCGCCGACGGGACCGGCGCGCTGTACGAGGCGGCGCTGCGCGCCGGCGGGGTCGCCGCGGCCCGCAGGATTCTGGGGGATGGCGACCACGTCGAAGGTGGCAGCCTGACACCGTTCGAGGTCCAGTCGTTCGATCGCGACGCACAGGGCGGCCTGGCGCTCCAGGCGGTCTTCGATCCGGGCCGCCTCTTCGGTACCTTCCTCGAAGAAAACGGCGCCTTGGCCCTCGTGGCGCGGAGGCCCGACGCCGTCGGCGGCCTCGGCACGGTCCACCTGGTGCGGGCGCGGCTGGCGCTCGCCGGGGAGGGCGGTCTCGTCCACGGGGCGCTGCTCTCCGACGGCACCGACATCTTGCTGCTGCGCGAGCCGCCGCCCCCGCCCGGGATGCCGGCGGCGCGTGGCGCCCGGCTTGAACAGGACGGGGAGCCTGTGACCACCGTCCTGGCGGCGACCGGACAGCCGGCGCCCGACGGAGGCAACTACCTCTACTTCCAGCCCGGGAGCAGGACGACCGCTCGGCTGGCCTCCGGCAGGGGAGGCCTCCTTGCGATCGCCGCCGCCACGGACGCCGGCCCCCAGGAGATCGTCCTCATCGACTTGGACCCCAACACCCCGCCGGCCGGCGACGCCGGGGCGGGCCAGGAGGTCGAATGCGCCGGCCCCGCAGGCACGCAGGTGACGCTCGACGGCCGCCTTTCCTCCGATCCGGACGGCGACCTTCTGACCTATCTCTGGACCGGTCCGTTCGGCACCGCGACGGGGCCACAGCCGACCGTGACGCTGCCGCTCGGGGTCAGCAGGATCACGCTCGTCGTGAGCGACGCCGAGACCGAGTCGCCGCCCGATACCGTGGTGATCGAGGTACGGGACACCGTTTCGCCGCGGATCGCGGTTCGCGCCGTGCCGGAGAGGATCTGGCCGCCCAACGGCCTGTTCGTGCCGGTCCTCTTCGTGATCACCGTCTCCGATACTTGCGATCCGAGGCCGCGCGTGGCGCTCGCGAGCGTGACGATCAATGATCCGAAGGGGGCCGACCCGGCGACCGAGATCGCCGACGCCACGATCGGGTCCGACGATCGCATCATGGCCCTGCGCGCCCGGCGCTCGGGCGGCCCCGGCGGCCGCACCTACATCGTCACCTACCGGGCCACCGACGCCTCCGGCAACAGCACGCCCGGATCCACGTCCGTGCTCGTGCCGCAGAGCCAGGGGAACTAGTCGTCCTGTGCGGTCCCTCGAGCCCGACGCGGGCGAGCTGCGGCGCCTGATCGGCGCCTGCGCCGACTTCGTCGTCGAGCAGATCGACTCGTTGCCGCGGCAGCCGTCCTGGGACGTCGAGGGGGCGGCGGAGGTCGCGGCCTCCTTCCGCGAGCCGGCGCCGGAGGACGGCACCGACATTTCCAAGATTTTGAGGCGGCTCGGCCCCGCCGTCTCCAAGTCGTTCACGACCTCCGGCCCGGGCTACCTCGCCTTCATCCCGGGCGGCGGCCTGCCGTCGGCCGCCATGGCCGACTTCATCGCCTGCGCCGTCAACCGCTTCGTCGGGGTGGCGGCGGCAGCGCCCGCGCTGGCGCGTCTCGAGGCGACGGCGGTCGATTGGCTGGCGTCGCTGATGGGATACCCGGTGACGGCGGGCGGCATCCTCACCTCGGGCGGCTCGATCTCGAACCTGACGGCGCTCGTGACGGCCCGCGTGGCAAGGCTCCCGGATGACTTCCTCGCCGGCACGATCTACATGTCGGAGCAGACCCACCTGTCGGTGGTCAAGGCGGCCCGCATCGCGGGGTTTTCCGATCGCAACATCCGCTGGGTGCCGGTGGACGGGCGACTGAGGCTCCGTCCCGACCGCCTCGAGGCAATGATGGCGGAGGACCGGGACCGCGGCCTGCGTCCGTTCCTGGTCATCGCCAACATGGGAACGACCAACACCGGGGCGATCGATCCCCTCCCCGAGGTGATCGAAATCGCCCGCCGCCACCAGGCCTGGTTGCACGCGGACGCCGCTTACGGCGGCTTCTTCCGGATGGTGCCGGGAGGGGAACGGCTCCTCCCCGGCATCGAGGCGTGCGACTCGATCACGCTCGACCCGCACAAGGGCCTGTTCCTGCCATACGGCACCGGATGCCTGCTGGTGCGCGACCCCGCGACGCTGAAACAGGCCCACCGCGGCGAGGCGACGTACCTGCAGGACGTCAAGGAGGGGGAGTTGGCGCCCGATTTCCACGCCCTGTCGCCGGAGCTGTCGCGCGACTTCCGCGGCCTGCGTGTCTGGCTGCCGATCGTGCTCCACGGGCTGGCGGCCTTCCGCGATCAGCTCCGGGAGAAGCTCGACCTGGCGCGCCGGGCCTGGGAAGAGCTGTGCGAGGAGCCACTGCTCGAGATGCTGGACGAGCCGCAGCTGTCGATCGTGGCGTTCACCTGTGTCTCAAGAAAAGGTGGCGACGGGAACGCCCTGGCGGCCGAGCTCCTGCGCCGCGTCAATGCGCGCCGGCGGGTCTTCCTCTCCAGCACCACCATCGGCGGGCGGTTCGTGGTCCGCATCTGCGTCCTCTCGTTCCGGACGCACGCCGACCGCGTCGGGGAAGCAGTCGAGGCGATCCGCCAGGAGGCCCGGGCACTCGCTGGCTGAGGACGAGTTGATCTATACTGCGCGCCCCCCGCGGCGGTTCGGCGATAGGCCGCATTGCCGCCGCGGGGCTGTCTCACCCAACGCGAGGAGGTAACAACGATGAACGGGAAGGTCAAGGTCTCGATCCTCGGCGCATTGTTCTGCGTGATGGCGGCCGGTTTCGCGGGGGCGCCGCTCCTGGCCACGTCCGCGAGCCACGAGGGGGTGGACTTTGTCTACACCTCGGAAGCGACCGTCGGAGAGGCGCAGGGGATCCTGCAGCATCTCGGGCATCTCAAGGCGGGGTCCTACAAGCGCGGGACCGTCGATGCCGCGACCCGCGATGCGCTCATGGGCTTCCAGTATTCGCATACCCTGAGACCAACGGGCCGGGTTGACGGCGAGACCCTGACCCAGCTCCTCCAGCACCGCCCGGCGACCGACAGCGACGGAGACAGCGTGCCCGACCTCCGCGACAAGTGCCCGGATACTCCGAAGGGGGCCAAAGTTGATGCTCACGGCTGCCCGAAGGACTCCGATGGCGACGGCGTGGCGGACGGGCTGGACCGGTGCCCCGACACGCCGCGGGGCGTGAACGTGAACGCCGATGGCTGCACGGCCGACACCGACGGCGACGGGGTGACGGACGACAAGGACCGCTGCCCCGACACGCCGCGGGGCGTGAAGGTGAACGCCGACGGCTGCACGCCCGACACCGACGGCGACGGTGTGACGGACGACAAGGACCGCTGCCCGGACACGCCGCGCGGCACGAAGGTGGACGCTCGTGGCTGCCCGGAGAAGCGCGAGCCGACGCCGGCGCCCTCCGCGACGCCGCTCGTCCTGGAGGGGGTCAACTTCGAGACCAGCAGCGCCCGGCTGACGCCGGCGTCGCAGCCGGTCCTGGACAAGGTCGCCGACTCACTCAGGGCGCATCCCGACGTCCGCATCGAGATCGCCGGTTACACGGACTCGACCGGCTCGACCGGCCTCAACAACCGGCTGTCGAAGGCGCGCGCCGATTCGGTGCGCGATTACCTGGCTAGCAAAGGAGTTTCGGCGTCCCGCATGGAAACCCAGGGCCACGGCTCCAGCCGACCGATCGCGGACAACGGCACAGCGGCAGGCCGCGCCGCGAACCGCCGGGTCGAGATGCGGCGGATCGACTGACACTTTCGCCCGACGCAAGGAGGCTACGAACATGAACACGATGTTCCATCGAGGCCTGCTCGTTTTCGTCCTCGGCACCACGGCGGCCGGCGTCGCGGTGTTCCCGGCCGCGGCCGCGAGTCACGAGGCCACGGAATTTGCCCATACCTCGGCGACGACCGTCGCCGAGGCGCAGGAAATCCTCCAGCACCTGGGCCATCTCAAAGTGGGGTCGTACAAGCGCGGCGAGGTGGATCGCACGACCATCGACGCTCTCATGGCCTTCCAGCGCACGCACACCTTGAAGCCAACGGGCCGCGTGGACGGCGAGACCATGGCGCAGCTCCTGCAACACCGGCCGGTGGCCACCGGCGTGCCGCTGGCCCTGAGGGACGTTAATTTCGAGACGGACAGCGCCCGGCTGAAGCCTGAGTCGCGGGAGGCCCTGAACATGGTCGTCCGCTCCCTCAAGGCGAACCCACACGTGCACATCGAGCTCGCCGGCCATGCCGACTCGACAGGCACCGCCGACGTCAACAGGCGGCTGTCGAAGGCGCGCGCCGACGCCGTGCGTGACTACCTCGTGAGCAGGGGCGTTTTGGCGTCCCGTCTGGAGACGAGGGGCTACGGCTCGAGACGGCCGATCGCGGATAACGGCACCAGGGCCGGCCGGGCCGAGAACCGCCGCGTCGACATGACGTGGTTCGGCTGAGACACAGCCGGAAGCGGTCCTCGTCGGCCGTCATGAAATCCCTGTAGCACCGGAGCGGCCGGGCGGTGAAGGTGATCATTCCACACGGCCCGATGCCGTGCACCTGGGCGCTCAGCCGGTGCTCGCGCACGATCTCCCTGTACCCCCGCACCAGCTCCTGGTTCAAGGCGAAGGTGTGCCCGTAGGCCTCCTCCGTCAGCAGATCGCGCAGGACGACTTCGGCGACATGCTGCACCAGCGGGTTGGCGCCGACGGCGCCCAGCGGCAGGCCGCCCGCCAGCCCCTTGGCGACGCAGACGATGTCGGCGTGTCAAACCGCGAGCGCGTCAAAAAGACGACCGGCGACCCCCGTCGCAGGTGACGGGGGCCGCCGGAAAATCAGAGACGACAATCGACAGCAGCGGCCTACTCGATGCCGCCCGGCCGTCAGAACACGAGGATCGGACTGGCCTCCTGCTGACTCCTGCTGTCCCGGTACATGAGCAACAGCCCCGTCTGGGACGGCGAGGTCAGGTCACCGCCGGGCACCGCGCTGATGGTGAGCGTGCTGCTGCCGCCGGCCGGAACGCCGCTGGTCGGAATGCCCGACCCGACGAAGCGCGGAGTGCCCAGGGTGTAGGTCATCCCCTGAATGGCGTCCGTGCAGGCGCCGGTGAAGTAGTTGTCACAGCCGAACACGGAGAGCCCGAACTGCGTGCCCGGCATCAGGCCGAGATCCACGAGACGCGCCGTCAGGATGGCGTTCCCCGAGTCGAGGTCCGCGTCGGTGAAGAAGAAGATCACCTGCGTTCCCGTCGCGAGGTTGAACACGGAGGTCACGTTCTGCCCCGTCGAGGCGAAGGTGCCGTTCTCCCGGTTGAACACCACGTAGTCGAAGACTCCGTCGAGGTTGTTGTCGATGTAAACGTCGAACTCGGCCGGGTAGTTCGGGTGAGACCGGGCGCCGAAGGTGTTGACGGCGAACTGGACGCCGAACGCCCCACCCCCGATCCCGACCAGCCGCGCACCCACGGCCCTCAGGTCGACAACCGCGAAGTTGTCGCCGGGATCCGGCAGGAACGGCGGAGGAATCTTGCCGCTCGTCCCCAACAGGGAGAAAGTGTCCACACGTCCGGCAACCGCGCCGGTCGCGTTGCTGAGATTGAGCGTGCCCGTGCCGCCGACGAGAGTGACGCTCGTGGCGGCAGGGCTCACCGCGGCCGCGCGGTGAGGCAGGATATGCCACGCCACGTTGATGCTGTCGGTGGCGTCGGCGATGCCGATGTATCCGTCAAATTCGACCCCTTGCAGCCGGAAGCCGTCTCCGCCCCTGCTGCCGCCGTTGAGAGTCCAGACCGGCAGAAGGGAGGGGTCGACCGTTATCTGCACCTTGAACTTCTTGCTGTCGTTGGCTGGCACAACGATGCTCGCCGGGGCACTAAGAGTCACGGCGCCGCTCGCGGCGTCATTGGCGTAGCGGAAGCCCGGGGTGATCGAGTAGGTGCGCGCGGTGCCGCTGTAGTTGTGGACGCGGACGGTCTTGTTGAACGTCCTGGGTCCGGTCAGGGCCTGGTAACCGAACGACAGGCTGCCGACATGGGTGTCGTCGTCCCAGGCGGCGGTCGTGCCGTCGAGGGCCCGATCCACGCGGACCTCGCCGCCGCCGATCCGGGTGATCGGGGCCAGCTCGCCCGTCAGGGTGGTCGGGTCGATCTGGATGTTGGTTTCGGCGGTGTTCATGAGGATCGCCTTGATCTCGGAGGGCGTTCTTGTCGGATAGGCATCCAGCAGAAGCGCGGCCGAGCCCGTGACCATGGGTGCTGCCCCGGACGTCCCGCCGAATCCCGTCGAGCCGGTCCCCGAGCCGGCATTCGCGGAAACCGAGGCTCCCGGCGCGCCGATGTCAGGTTTGATGGCGTTGTGGCTGTGGTTCGGCCCGCGCGACGACGAGCTGACCATGCTCCCCGCGAGCGAGAGGAAGTTGGCGGGGTCAAACGTGGCGGTGACACCGGCCGCCAGCCGGCTCTTGATCAGGGTCGAGTCGGCCTGGCTGATCATGTAGCCAGGGACGGTGATCGGCGCGTCGCCGCCGTCCCCGCCCGCGAAAGGCGCCCCGGCCGCCACCAGCCCGATTACCCCGACCAGTCCTAGGGCGTCCCCGATGTTTTTGACCTTCAAGGTGAAGTTGCAGGCCCCGCGGTCCACGAGGACGATCTTCCCGGCCAGCGAGCCGGCGGGGAACGCCGCGCAGCCGTTCAGGTTCCCGCCCGCGCCGTTCCCGTACTGCACGGGGGCGGTGACCACCCCTGCCAGCGGCACGGACCAGGTCTGGAAGATGGCGACCAGGTTCCGGGCGTCCGGGCTTATCGTCATGTACTGGACCTTGGCGGACGGAACCTGTGTCTGCGCCACGCTGATGACCTCGGATGTCGAGGAGGGGGAGCCCGTGATGTAGGGGCGGTCGGCGCTGTTCCCGGCCGAGGCCACCACCACGACCCCCAGCCGGACGGCGTTGGCGCTGGCCTCGGACAGGTCGTCCTCCGTCTGACCGTAGGACGAGCCGAGGGACATGTTGACGACGTCCACCGCGTCGGAGATGTCGCCGTCGCCGTCGGGATCGAGGGCGAAGTCCATGCCATTGAGAAGGGCGATGCCGCTACAGGAGCTTGCCACGGCACTGCAGACCTTTACGGCGTAAAGGCTGGCGCCCGGCGCGACCCCTTTGTGAGAAAGGCCGTCGTTGCCGCCGATGATGTCGGCGACGTGGCTGCCGTGACTCCCGGCGCAGGGCGCAGGGATAGCCGCCGGACCGCAGTCGATCGGGTCGGGATCGGGGACGACGCATGCCCGGGGGGTGCCGCTCGGGTTGAAGCCGCAGCGCGCCGGGTCCGGAGTGGGCCACACCTCTCCCACGAAGTCGTACCCGCCCACCACCTTCGCCGTCGGGAACAGCCCGTCCGTGGTCATGTTGAGCGGATCGGACGTGGTCGCCCCATAGGCCGCGGCATAGGCAGCCGCCGTCCCCGGACCGCCCAGGTCGGAATGGGTGTAGTCGATGCCGGAGTCCAGGACTGCCACCCGGACGCCGGTCCCGTCGAACCCGCCGGCGTGCACCGCCGCCGCCCCGATGTAGGGCACGGTCTCGCTGAGGCTGATTTCGTAGTTCCTGAGAGCCCGGATGCCCAGGACGCCCGGCAGGGCCGCGACGTCCTTGATCCTGGACGCATCGATGGAGACGAAGACGCCATTGAGCGCCTTGCTCACGCGGCCCAGCTCGCGGCCGCCGAGGCCGCGGATCTGCCCCATCAGCGCGTCCTGCTTCCGAGCGAGCTGGTCGAGATGGGCTCGTTGCTGAGCCTTGTCGAGCGCGCCGCCCTTCTGCTTGGCGTTCCGGCCATGCGCGACCGCGAGCGGAGCGTCGACCAGCCGGACCACGACCTCGACCTCACCCTTGGCGCGGACCAGCACCGGATCCACCGCGGCGGATTCCGCCGCGGGGCCGACCATCAAGCCCGAGGCATCGATGGTCTGAGACCCTCCCTCCTGGCCATCCATCGCCATCGTAGCGACCAGCCCTAAGGCGCCGATCAGGGCGGTCAGTGAGAACAGCACGGGGCCAACACGCACGCTTCGCTTCATGGCATGTCCCTCCAAATGTGAATAGGACCTGGGCAGTCCTGCCTCCTACGTGTACAGAAAGCACGCAATGCTGTCAGCTTGGTTCGTGGGCCGTAGCATCCCCTGAGGCTTGGTTTCCTGTCAAGAGGAATTTGTCAATCCGGATGCTCCTTCTTCGACCGCCCGATCACGAGTCGCAGGACTCGCATGTTCCGGTCACGCACGTTTCGCAGGGGCTGCACCGGCTGCTGCACATTCCGTCGACGCAATCCTCGCAGGCGTTCGGATCGCACCGGCTCAGGCAGGCCCCGTTGGCGCAGCGCTCGCACGGGCCGCAAGTGTCCAGGCAGCCCTGCGGGGTGCACACCTGGCACACCGGGTCGCAGAACGACTGGCACGACCCCGATTGACAGCTCAGGCACTGGCTGCGATCGCAGGCGTCCCAGCACTCTCCGGCGACGCATGTCTCGCACGTGTCGCAGACGCTGGCGCAGGATCCGCCACCGGCGCAGGCGAGGCATTGGTTCCCGTCGCACGTGCTGGCGCACACCCCGCCCGCGCAGGTCTGGCAGCTGCCGGGGTCGCAGGCGGAACATGTCCCGTTCACGCAGGTCTCGCAGGAACCGCACCGGGTCTGGCAGGTGCCATTGAGGCAGTCGTCGCAGGCGCCGCACCGGTTCCCGCACGCGCCATCGATGCAGTCCTCGCAGGCGTTGGCGTTGCAGCCGGCGGCCTGGTCGTCGATCGTGCCGTCGCAGTCATCGTCCGCTCCATTGCAGATTTCAGGCGGCTCGACGGCGTAGGGGCTGCGGACCCCGTAGAAGACAGCGCCCTGAGGCGGAGTGTCGATCCAAATGGAGACATTGGTGACACCAAGGAGGCTTTCCGGGACACAGACGGTCGTCACGTCTGCGGAGCGGAGAACCTCGAACGGGGGCTGGCCACCCGTCCATTCCAGCGTCACATCGAGCGGACCCGGGCCGTGCGTCAGGTTCAGCACGATTTCCGGAGACGTGGTCTGGGCGGCGCCGGGAAGGACAGGGAAGCAGAGGAGCAGTGCGGCCAGCGCGGCCGAGCGCATCACCTGGTTCGTACGCAAGAAGTCCTCCGTCCTCAGGCTCGCGGCCCGACGCGCCGACGGCTGCCGGCCGCCCGCGGCGGGCAGCACCAGATCATCGGAATAGTGTTCGTTGGGCGCCAGCTTACCAGAGTTTCGCCGCGGCCCGGCTGGGAAAATGGGAATCTAGCCGCCACCGGACTAGGCACGCGAAGCGCCACCGTGGGTCAAAGCAGGGTGGCTCCCCGGACCGACCGATCTATGATCAGCCTGCCTGCGGCGTCGGACGCGCGGGCCGGAAAGGGAGGAAGCCGTGGACAAGATCCCGGGCTGGTACCAGGAACAGCGCAAGAAGTACCCCCAGGTGTTGCAGGCGTACGAGACGC
>Ga0247727_10002711_pt1 | contig 40109 bp, 34 predicted proteins | sample WisWelCaveWW1625_FD_202498 | JGI IMG/M metagenome (GOLD analysis project Ga0247727, IMG submission 202498) | Biofilm microbial communities from Wishing Well Cave, Virginia, United States - WW16-25 | ecosystem: Environmental > Aquatic > Deep subsurface > Groundwater > Cave microbial mat | place... | reverse complement strand
GGCAGGGTCGCGCGTGAACGCCACACCGGTGGCGCTGGTGTCGCCGAGATTTCCGAAGACCATTGTCTGGACATTCACCGCCGTGCCCCATTCGTGCGGGATGCTGTACTTTCGGCGGTATACGATTGCCCGATCATTTTGCCACGAACCGAACACGGCACCGATCGCGCCCCAAAGCTGTTCGCGCGGGTCTTGCGGAAACTCGGTGCCCGTGTGCGAGCAAATGAGTTGCTTGTAACGGCTGACCAGTTCTCGCAGGTGGTCGGCGGTCAGGTCGGTATCTTTCTGCACGCCGACCTCGTTCTTGAGCCCCTGCATGACCACTTCAAACGGCTCGTGCTCGTCTTTGCCGTGAGCTTGGACGCCCATGACCACGTCGCCGTACATTTGGACAAATCGCCGGAAGCTGTCCCACGCGAATCGTGGGTTGGCCGAGAGATGGACGAGCGTTTCAACCGTCTGATCGTTGAGCCCGAGGTTCAGGATCGTGTCCATCATGCCGGGCATCGATTCGCGAGCACCGGACCGCACGCTGACGAGCAGGGGATTTGTGAGGTCGCCGAGCTTCTTGTCAGTTAGGTGTTCGATTCTTTCGATGGCCGCTTCGACCTGAGCGTCGAGCACACCCGGATAGTGTTTCTTGTTCGCGTAGCAGTAGTTGCAGACCTCGGTCGTGATCGTGAAACCGGGCGGCACCGGCAGCCCGATTCGTGTCATTTCGGCGAGATTTGCCCCCTTGCCGCCGAGCAGTCCCTTCATTTTGCCGTCGCCGTCGGCCTTGCCCGCGCCAAAAAAGTAGACGTACCTCGTCGCCTTCGCTCGCGCCGCCGGTCGCCGGGCCGCCGCAGGCCGCGAGTTGGATCCCTTATGGGCTGACTTTTTCTTCGTCTTCACCGCACTATGCTTAGCCATGTCCGCTTTGTCCTTTGAGTGAAACTGCCGAGACGGAAAACCGGAATCTAGCGAGATTGGCAAGCAGAAGTCAACGCTAAGAATGCCACGCACCGCGGTCGCTTTGAGTATCGGGCGGCGATGTGGTAGATTGCGAGAGTCCGCACGCCAACCAACAACATCGCGTCTCAAATGTTGCATTCAGTCCAACACGGTCAGCTTCCCGATTGAAGGCCGCACATCGCGATGGAAGCTCGAAAGGCATGAAAATCTTCCATGACGAGCGAACCGCCAGCTAGTCCGATTGAGCGAGCGCCCGGCAAACGCTGGGGATGTTTGTTGTACGCCCTGTGCGTCGTCGCGGTGCTCGTGCTTGTGGCCGGCATGACGTACTTTGTCTGGTACGCCAACGCAAAGAGTGAACTCGATGACATAATCGGGCGGATCATCGATCGCGGCGAGCCACTGTGGTTCAAAGACCTGGCCCCAAAGGAAACACCGCCGCCAGCGGACGACGCTACGCCGCTGTATTTACTGGCAGTCAGCAAGCTGAAACCGGCGAGTAAGGCGTTTTATGATCGGCTTGAGGACAAGGATCTCGGGCCGGGCTTGTACGAAGAATTCGCCGCCGCGCTCGAGGCGAATCGGCCGGCACTCGATCTTCTGACCCAGGCAAGCAAGCGGCCGCACTTTCGGCTGCCGATCGATTATGAGACCAAACTGCCCATCGCCATCCTGCTGGAGCCGATCCAGGAGGCCCGCAGATTCTCTAGATTGCTCCAAGCGGAAGTGTACCAGTCGATTGGCGAAGGCAACTCGGATCGAGCGGTCGAGGCAGTGCTGGAAAGCCTGAAACTATCAGAAATGTTGCACGCCGAGCCGTTCATCATCACGCAGCTCGTGCGATATGCCCTCGCAGCCGTGGGAATCCAGTCGCTCGAAGTGCTAATTGAAAACGCACCGCTGACTCCGGAGCAGTTCACGGCCATCGACGAGCAGATCGAGCGGATGTACAACAACATGCGCATCGGGCCGGCAGTCGTGGCCGAACGATGTTCCGCGTTCACGACCATACAGTACTTGGCTGAAAACCTGGATGTGTTTGGCAGCACGGGTGACGACGCCGAACAGTGGCAAAGAATGGCCAGCTTCTTCACATCAAGCCCCGTTCGACCGTATCTCATGCAGGAGCAGGCATACATATTGAAGATTCTGACCGATTTCGCAGACGCCGTGGACAAGCCGGGTGAGGAGGGCAGCGCGGCCGTGATGGAGTTGGACAAGCGGGTGAAAGAAGATGGGGCGCGATCGCACGTGCTCACCAAGCTGCTCATGCCGGCAGTCGCGATGTATCGCGGGGCCGGGCTGCGGACCCGCCAGCGGCTGCTCAACGCCCGGCTCGGACTGCGCATTGCCCGCTATCGGACTGAGCACGGCGAGCTGCCGAAGACGCTCGCCGATATTTTGGACGACAAGCTGGCCAATGCCGTTGATGAATACACCGGTCTACCGCTCATCTACGAATCGAATCCCGATGGATTCATGCTCTACCCCGCCGAAGACTCTCTGGCCGTCGACCACACGGGAATCAAAAAGCCCGAGACCGCCAAAGAGGTGAACACGTTTGAGGCTAAGTTTGCACCGCCAAAACCTCGGGAAGAAAAGAAGCCCGATCAACCATGACCGACCCCGCCCTGAGACTTCTGGTAATCGGTGCCCACCCGGACGATGCCGAGTATCGCGCCGGCGGTCTGGCGGCCAAGTACCGGCAGTTGGGGCACGTCGTGAAATTTGTCAGCGTCACCGACGGCGGTGCCGGTCACCACGCAATGCCTCGCGACGACCTGATTCGCCGCCGGCGGGCCGAGGCCGAAGCGGCGGGCCGTGTTTGCGGAATTGAATACGAAGTGTGGGACTATCCTGACGGCGAACTTGAGCCTACGCTCGCCGCGCGACGACAGGTGATCCGAACCATTCGCTCGTTCCGACCCGATCTCGTGCTGACTCACCGACCGAATGATTATCATCCCGATCATCGCTACACCTCGCAGCTCGTCCAGGACGCGGCTTTCATGGTCACCGTCCCCAAAATTTGCCCGGAGACGCCGCACCTGCCGGCCGACCCGGTGATCATGTATCTGGCCGACGAATTCCAAAAGCCGATACCGTTCCAGCCGACGGTCGTCATCGACATCGACGATGTGATCGACAAAAAGTTGGCGATGCTGCACAGCCACACGTCGCAAATGTACGAGTGGCTCCCGTACAATTGGGGCCGCTCTGCCGATGTGCCGACGAACGATGCCGACCGCCGGGCATGGACTGCCACTTGGGTCGCCGAGCACGGCCCGCGGCCGGCTGACTTTTCGCCACTCTTGACTATGTTCTACGGGGCAGAGCGGGCCGCCAGAATTCGCTGGATCGAAGCGTTTGAGCCGTGCGAATATGGCCGTCGGCTGCACAGTGAGCTTCATGCCAAGTTGTTTCCATTTGTGCCGCGGCTGTTTGTCGAATAATGGGCGGACGATTCTCGACGAGCAGAAAAGATGGCAGTACAATCGGCGTGGCTACAAATCGGGGGGTCGGACGTCCGCCGGAGACCGCAAATGCCGTTGCTTCATCATTTTCATCCTCCGTTCGCCCCAGTTCGCCGCTGGGGGAGCTTCCACAGTGCATGGGTAAACGCCATCACCCAGCAGTTGAATCGTGAGCTCCTTCCGCCGGACTACTATGCGGAGCCTCAGGTTCAGCTTGGTAATCAATTCGAGATTGACGTGGCCACACTGGAACGGGAGGGCCCGTTGCAGGGTGGCACTGCGGGCGTAGCCACTGCGGTTTGGGCACCGCCCCAGCCCACGCGCAGCGTGCCAGTTGATTTCTTGGACTGGGAGGTCTTCGAAGTACAAGTGTTGCAGGATTTGGGCGGTCCTCAGTTGCGTGCGGCCATCGAATTGGTAAGCCCGGCGAAGAAGGATCGGCCCAGTCACCGCGAGGCATTTGCGATCAAGTGCGGCAGTTATTTGCAACGCGGCGTCTCCGTCATCGTTGTCGATGTCGTCACGGAGCGAACAGCGAACATGCACGCCGAGATTCTACAAAGGCTCGATGTACCCGAAGAAGCCGGCGGCCCACCACGAAGCCTTTACGCCGTGGCGTATCGCACCGTTCTGCGCCACGAGCAGCATGAACTAGAATACTGGCTGGAACGACTGTCGCTGGGCGCCGTGCTGCCCATGTTGCCGCTTTGGCTGAACGTCGATCTTTGCGTCCCGTTGAGTCTCGAAGATAGCTACGTGGCCACATGTGAATCGCTGCGGATCCGGACGTAGACGAATCCACAAATCAAGCGAACATTGCCGTTCGCTTGGCGGATGAGAGCGCGTATTCAAGGTACTCCCCGGCGAAGATGGCGGCAGGAAATGTGACATGCGATATCGCAATTTGGGCCAGGCGGGCGTTAGGGTTTCTTCGCTTTGCCTCGGTACGATGATGTTTGGCGGTCCGACGAGCGATGCCGATTCGATCCGCATCATCCACCGCGCGATCGATGACGGGGTCAACTTCATCGACTCGGCCAACGTGTACACGAAAGGCGAGTCGGAGCGAATCGTGGGCAACGCGGTGCGAGACCGGCGTGACAAGGTCGTGCTCGCGACCAAGGTGCGCGTGGCCGTCGGCCAAGGCCCCAACGACGCCGGGTGCAGCCGATATCACATCCTGCGCGAAGTTGAAAACAGCCTCAAGCGACTGGGGCTGGACCACATCGATCTCTACTACTTGCACCAGTACGACTACACGACGCCGCTCGAAGAGTCACTGCGGGCAATGGACGATTTGGTCCGGCAGGGCAAGGTGCGATACATCGGCTGCTCGAATTATTACGCTTACCAAGTTGTCGAAGGGCTGTGGCTGGCCGATCGCCGCGGGTGGGAGCGGTTCGTTTGCGTGCAACCGCTGTACAACATGGTCAACCGCGACGCGGAGGTCGAGCTGTTCCCGATGTGCAGGGCCTACGGAATCGGCGCCGTCGCCTACAGCCCGCTGGCCCGCGGCGTGCTCACGGGCAAATACAAACCGGGCCTGGAGTTTCCCGACGGATCGCGAGCGGCCCGCAAGGACAAGCGGATTCAGGAAACCGAATTGCGCGACGAGAGCTTCGTCGTCGCCCAAAAACTGGCGGCCCGTGCCGCAGAAAAGGGCGTGCCGCTCAGCCAGTTCGCGCTTGCCTGGACCTTGGCGAATCCGATCCTCACCTCGGCCATCATCGGGCCCCGCACCCTCGAACAATACGAAGACAATCTGAGATCTCTCGAGTGCCAGGTGACTGCAGATGACGAAGCTTTTGTGAACAGTCTAATTCCACCCGGTGAGCACACGGGCAAAGGATACAATGACCCGAACTACCCGGTCCGGGGAAGGTAGAACCATTTGACGCTTCAACCAGCGAATCCAAGTGCATGATGTCTACCAGCAACACGACAGCTCGAACCATCGGTACATTCACCGTGCTGGACATCATGCTTTTCGTGGCCGCGTGTTCGGTGTCCGTTTTGTTGATTCGGTTGCTTCGGCCGCCGGCGCCGACGTGGGAAGATTATTTGATGCTGACCGGCTATTGCGGTCCGGCAGGTCTTTCGGTGTTTGGTCCGTGGGCGGTACGGCGGCAGTTTGTCGATAGTGCCCGCGAGGAATTGCACGCGGGGGAATGGTTGTGGATTGCACTCGGAGCCGGTTGGCTCGCCGCGACCCCGCTGATGCTTGCGGCGCGGGGCAAGGGCGTTGAATTCTTCACGGTCTTGCTGGCCGTAGCTTCGATCGTGCCCGGATTCATCGCCTTGGTCCAGAGCCTGAACGACGCGCTACGCAGGCCGTGGACGCACTGGGCGGGAATTTTGCTTTGTCTGCTTCATGGAGCGCCGGCACTCGCTGAAATTGGCCCGACGATTTGGGATTGGGTCGACCGAGCGATGCGGGCGGCCTCGTTCAGTTTCTACTTGCTGTGATCCGGACGATCGGTCACGCTAACCGGGCGGACGCCGGCAAGCAAAGCGTGGAACAACCAACAAGTCACAACAGGGAGGAAACCTCCGAATGACCAATAACGCGGCGTGCGCCCCGGTTCAGTGTGTGGTTAGGCGCGGTTTTACGAGTACCCAGCCGTTGTGATTGATCGCCAAACTGTGATACTTCCACCGCCCGTCTTTGCGGCGGAACCGACAGCGAATCCACGGCAACTTCCAGGCGTCGAGTTTGAACACGCGGACTGGCCGACGCCGCGCGATTAGCCGACGGTACACTCGCCGCGTGTCGGAATGCACAAGGTAACCTCGCTGATTGAACTCCGTGGGCATGTGAACGAATCGAACGCGGTCACCCACGCACAGCTTCTGCCACTGTTTGATCATAGCGCCCATCTTGGGTTTGCCGTATCTGCACGTCACGGGCCGGGCCAGGCGTTGATTTGCCGCATGGCTTCAAAGGCCACGACGGCAACGACGTTGGACTGGTTCAAGCTGCGGGCCTCGGATTGCATGGGAAGCCGAAGTGTGCGCTGCGGTTGTACATCGAGCAGCTTGGCAGGTAGCCCGCGCGTTTCCGGGCCGAAGACTAAAGCGTCGCCCGGCTTGTACGACGCCTCCGTATACAATCGCTTGCCGCGCGTTTCGACCATCCAGATCGGTCGCAGACCCAGCGCGGCCAACAGGGCATTCCAGTCGTCCACGACTTCCCAATTCAATCGGTGCCAATAATCGAGCCCCGCGCGGCGTAACTGCTTGTCGTTGATCTGAAATCCCAGCGGCCGCACGAGCCAAAGCTTGGCCCCAACTGCGACACAAGTGCGACCGATCGATCCCGCATTCAATGGGATCTCCGGCTCGTAGAGAACGACGTGCAGGATGGCGTCATTCACGGGAGCGGAGTTCACCGAGCAAACGACGGCCGCCGGCCTGGCTTTTGTCGTTCCCGGCTAGGCAAGTTGCGGTTATTGGTTAATGCGTGCGAAGCCCTGATCAGGTTCGACACGCGGAATATCCCGATCGCCTTGCCGTTGCGGACCCCGGCCGAACAATAGGCGTAGTCGATGTTGACATGTTCCGCGGCCAGCTTTTCGCACACGCGGGCCAGGGAGCCGGGGCGGTTTTCCATCTCAACCAGCAACACGTCGGATTCTTCGTAGGGCGTGCCGAGCGACGTGAGGACCGTCTTCGTCTTGGCCATATCGTCCGACACAAACCGCAGCACGCTTCGATTTTTCGAGTCCATAACCGTCAGGGCCTGGATGTTGATCTTCTCGCGACCCAGGGCGGCGCAAATGTTCGACAGCCGGCCCGGCTTGTTTTCGAGGAACGCAGTAACTTGCTTGGCGATTTCCATGATGTCCCTCCTTTGAAAGTTAGACTGACCCCAGAGATGAGATGGTTCCGGCCATCGGCGGCTAGATTACCGCGCGTGGCAGGTTGGCGATAGAGGCCGGACCATTAAATTTTGCAGCACATTTGAACAGTTCCACTTTAATCCGCGACGGACGGTTGCTAGACTACGCGGCACCCAATTCGTGGGCGAGCGGCAGGGAGGCTCGATGGACGGGCCACTGCGGCAGTTCGCCGCGACCAGGGTCCTGCAACAAGGAGGTTTCAATGGCGACATTTGCACCTCGGCCATCTTCCAAGCCGTCGGCCCGAAAACGTGTCGGCCGTACCAGTTCACCACCACCGGGAAACGACACCATCATCCCGCAAGAAGAAATCGCCCAGCGGGCCTTTGAGAAATTCATGGGCCGCGGATGCGTCGATGGCTTCGATCAACAGGACTGGTTCGATGCCGAAGATGAATTGAAGGCCGAGTATCGCGAGCGATTGTAGCCGTTGAGCGGACTGCGGGCACTTGTCCACCGAACTTGAGCGGCTTCGGCCGGCTTGGGCCGAGTTCGGCTATCGTAACTCAACGTCGAGTTCATGCACTATTCACGATTGCCCAGCTGCGACAGAGTTTCCAGCCGAGCTTTCGCACAAACCAACCGCCCCGCGGTTTCGTTGACGCCATTTCCGATCGCTCACTATAATCCCGGCAACCCTCCATTCTGTAAGCCGGAATGCTTGGCGGATTCCTTCCAGGAACAACACCATGGATCGCCCCCGAACGATCGGCGAACTTCGCTCCAGCGGTTACCAGGTCCAGTCTGTTAAAGACGAAATGCGGCGCAACCTGATCGCCAAGTTGCACGGCAGCGAGCCGGTTTTTCCGGGGATCATCGGGTACGACGAAACGGTCGTGCCGCAGATCCAAAACGCCGTGCTAGCCAAACACGACATGCTTCTCTTGGGCCTTCGCGGCCAGGCGAAAACGCGCATGCTGCGTATGCTCGTGAACCTGCTCGACGACGCCATCCCCGTCATCGCCGGGTCCGAAGTAAATGAAAACCCGTTCGCACCGATTTCTAAATTCGGCCGCGACCGGCTTGCATCCGAAGGCGAGCGATGCCCCATCGACTGGATCGGCCGCGAGCATCGCTACCACGAAAAACTCGCCACGCCCGACGTGACCATCGCCGACCTGATCGGTGAAGTGGACCTGGTGAAACATGCCGAGGGCCGATATTTGTCCAGCGAGCTGACCATGCACTTCGGCCTGATCCCCCGAACGAATCGCGGCATTTTCTGCATGAACGAGCTGCCCGACCTGTCACCGAAAATTCAGGTCGGCCTGTTCAACGTGCTCGAAGAACGCGACGTGCAGATTCGCGGCTATCCGATTCGTCTCAATCTCGATCTCTGCATGGTCTTCTCGGCCAACCCTGAAGACTACACGAACCGCGGCCGAATCGTCACGCCGCTCAAAGACCGAATCGGCTCCGTGATCAAGACGCATTACCCGCTCACTCGCGACATCGGCATCCAGATCACCGACGATAATGCCTGGGTCGCCCGCGACGGCGGCACGATCGTTCACATCCCGCACTTCATGAAGGAAATCCTCGAAGAGACCGCGCGGCTGGCACGCAAATCGAGCCACGTGAACCAATCCTCCGGCGTCAGCGTCCGCATGTCGATCGCCAACTGCGAAAACTTGGTTTCGAACGCCGAACGCCGCGCGATTCTGACCGGCGAATCCCATGTGGTCCCGCGGATCAGCGATCTCGCCGCCATCGCCGCCTCCGCTCGCGGAAAAATCGAACTCACGATGAGCGAAGACGACGGCCAGGAAGACAAGGTGATCGACCGGCTCCTGGGCGAAGCCGTCAAGAACATCTTCGACCAGCACCTCGACATCAACCAATTTCGCAGCGTCATCGAGTTCTTCGAGAACGGCAAGTCGATCGAAGTCGGCGACCAAGTGCCGTCAGCGGAATACATTGAGCGAGCCGCCGCCGTGCCGGGCTTCAAGAAACTCCTGCTTCAATCCGCCCAAAAGCTCGCCCCCGACCTCACCGATTCCGCGTGCCGCGACCCGCTCCTCGCCAGCGTCGCCGAGTTCGTGCTCGAAAGTCTGCACGTTCACAACAAACTCAACAAGAATGAGAAGGCGGGGAAGACGATGTATCGAAGATAAATATCGCGCGAAGCCTGTTGAACAAGAGGATCTCATGCCCCGCTACGAATACTCCGAATGGGACGGTACTCAGGAATTCAAGCCACTGTCGGCCGATTCGGTGTTCGACACGCTCAGCGAGTACCTCCTGAACTACGGCGAGCAGGTGCTCCGGCGATTCGATGAGCTGGAGCCGGAGCAGCAGGACTTGCTCGAACTGCTTGTGAAGGAGGGTTACATCGAGCGGGACGAGAAAGGGCAGTTCCGCGTGTCGCCGAAGGGCATTCGCCGCGTCGAGGAGAAGGCGCTGCACGAGCTGTTTCAGGTTTTCAATCGCGACTCGATGGGCAAGCACGACACCGCTCAGCGCGGGGCGGGGCAGGTGAAGCACGAAGACTCAAAGCCGTATGAATTCGGTGAATCACTCTCGAACCTGAACCTGCACGAGACGCTGATGAACGCGATCATGCGGCAGCAGAGCAAAGGACGCGGTGGGCCGCCCATCAAGATCGAGCAGCAGGACTTCGTCGTCTACGAGACCGAGTACCAGACGACCTGCGCGACGGTCGTCTTGCTGGACATGTCCGGGTCGATGGCCCGGTTCGGCAAGTTTTACCACGCCAAGAAAGTGGCGATGGCCCTGCAGGCCCTGGTCCGTGGCCGCTACCCCGAAGATTTTCTTCAAGTGGTCGGTTTTTACACGTACGCAACGCCGCTGACCGAGCGCGATCTCATTCGCTGCGGCCCGAAGCCGGTGAGCATTTTCAATGACCGGGTTTTCCTGCGCATTTCCCTCGATAAACCGCCCGGATTCGTGCCTGAGCATTTCACCAACATTCAGGCCGGGTTGCGGTTCGCTCGCCGAGCATTATCGCGGCAGGCATGCCAGAACAAGCAGATCATTGTCGTCACCGACGGCGAACCGACCGCCCACTTGGAGGGCCGCGAGATTGTGCTGATCTACCCGCCCGCCGAAAAAACCGCGCGCCGCACGCTCGAAGAAGTCGTCCGGTGCTCGAACGAAGGCATCCGCATCTCGGCGTTCGCACTGGTCGAGGACTATTTCTATCTCGGGCTGGTGAACTTCGTCGAGGAGATGGCCCGCGTGAGCCGTGGGGTCGCCGCCTATTGCACCGCCGGGCAACTGGGCAAGTACGTGCTGGACAGCTTCCAGGCTGGCCATCGTGCACGTCGCGTCGTCGGCTGAGCCACTGGCGTCCGCCGCCTCACATCGGTAATCTTCCCCTAGCATGTTTCTAATTCATGGTCGAGGACAACACGATGCGCAGGAAACTCGTAACCAGGGTATGTGCGTGCGTTCTGATCACCCAAGTTTGCTCGCCGGCACCGGCTTGGGCGTGGGGCAAGCAAGGGCACCGGATCGTGGGCCACATCGCCGAATCGCGGCTGACGCCGGAGGCGCGAGCTGCGGTGGCGAAGCTCTTGGGCGAGGGCAAGCACCTCTCCGACGACGACGTGGCCAACTGGGCCGATCACATTCGAGGCGAGTTCCCCGAGACGTTCAACTGGCATTTTGTAGACATCCCAGTGGAGACCGGCGACTACGTGCGCGGCCGCGACTGCAAGTACGGCGAGTGCGTGATCGAACGCATCGAGCGGTTCAAGAAGGTCTTGGCGAGCAAGACCGCGAGAGCTAACGACCGCCAGCGGGCCTTGAAGTTTCTCGTTCACTTCGTCGGCGACATGCACCAGCCTCTGCACTGTGCCGAACGGCGAGACAGCAAAGGAGTTCCCGACCAAGGCGGCAACCTGTGCATCGTTCATTTCCAGGATGAAACGAACACAACCAACCTGCACAAGGTCTGGGACACTCAGATTATCGAGCACTTTATGGGTGAGACGGACCCACTTAGCTATGCCGAAAAGCTTCGGGAGCAGATTACCGTGCCCAAGGCCGCGGCATGGAAGGCCGGCTCGGTCGAGGACTGGGCCATCGAGTCTCACCGCCTGGCCAAGTCGCACGTGTACGCCGGTGTCGCCGCCGATGGCCCGCCCACGCGCCTCGGCCCCGAATACGTCGCCCGCGGTCGCGAAGTCACCGACGAGCAGCTCGCCCGCGCCGGCGTGCGGCTTTCGGAAATTCTGAACGAAAGCCTTAAATAGGGACAGTTTTAGCCAAGTATCCCTTCAAGATTCCTTGAAACATGGGAGTGGCTGGGGCCGATTCTCCGATGCCCGGGCTATGCCGGATTTAGCCGCCAACATCGAAGAATTTGCCGAAATCAACACTGCCTTTTACCACAACGATCTGCTGTAATAGTCAGTCCAGGTTAGAAGTTAGGGGTATATGGATCAGTCACTTTAAGCCTATTCACGTTTATCTCCCATTTTAGTGAAGATTTTCGCAAAGGCTGAATTTGGACGACGCCTTGCTCAACGGACACGTCGATGGTCACGAGTGCGTCAGTTGTAATCATCACCTCGTCGGGCGTTTTTCCTGGACCTAAATGGAGACTTCTCGGTGGTGGAGTAGCCCAGACCTTCGATCGGAATCTCCGCTCACCAACAATGTATTCCCAGACGGTCCGGGATTGGGGCTCGATTTCACGTGACAAGAAACAAGTTTCCCAACTTTGTACGGACAGAGTTTCTGGTGAAATTTCAGGTTGAGCAATTCGAAGTTCGCCATCAGGCTGAACTGTCCAGGAATCTGGAAACCTGACGATATCAGGAACGAGATGTAGACCCCCGTCGCTCAAAAACTTAACGACATCGTTCATCGTTCGATCTGGTAGTCCGGACCACCACCAAACCATTGCTGCGATGACTACGGCGCATGCGGCATACATCGAAACGACAGCGCATCTGGGGAGTTTCACCATTGGAATGCCCTTTTCCACGATATCCATAATATTACGGCTAATCATAGCGGCCAATCATAATCGTCGGAACCCAAAACGAGAACCCGGTACTGACCCGGCCAAAGTGGTACAGGTTTTAGGTTCTCCGCGCCTTCTGTTGATTGATAATTAGGGATGGCTGGGTCGAGTCTGCGAGCCCACAGCGGATCGAATCGCAGTATACTGCGTGACTTGGGCTCGCAGACTCGACCCAAGCCATGCCGGATCCAACATGATTCGCGTAGAGTCAAGTTTTCTAACGCCCAACGCTAGATTTGACGGCAGATTTTTGAAGCGGCAGAATACGGACACCCTCGCCTTGTACCAGGAACTCTGCAGTCAGCAGAATCTCCATTGAAATCAAATGGCCGTCGACCTTAATCGGTCGGACATCAAGGGCAAGTATATCTGAACGAAATCTTTGCTGACCCAATATGACATCTAAGAGTGTGCGTGACTGTGGCTGAATTTGCTGAGGCTGGAAACAGCATTTCCAATGCGAAACACGCAACTCCTTGGAATAGACATTCTTGTCCAGAATGTGAATTTCACCCCCAGACTGGATCGACCAATTCGCAGGGAAACTTACAACTTCACGTGCTTGCTCGAACTTGCCCTCGCGTATCAACACAACAAAGTTACGCATCGTCCGATCGGGTAGGGTCCACCATGACCAAGCCAGCATCACGACGAGACAGACGCAGACAGCACATAGAGTTACCATCAACCACCGCGGAAGCTTCATCTGGCTCTCTCCGGCCTTGTACAAGTTTTGTTCGCTCCCAATCGATATTTCTGAGATTACCAGTCATAGTCAGTGGGACCCACCGTAACAATCCATCTGTTATTGTCCACCAGGATTCTATCGAAGGTGCGCTGCGTCATTAAGAAGTCGTGAGTCGTCCCATCAGAAGTAGTCCCTTTCACAAAATTTGTTTGCTTGTGGCGATAGTAAACTGTACCAAATTCAGTTCCTGGCTCTGGGCTATTAAATCCCTTTGGGTCTCTCCAGCTCGTCGTCTGCCAACCCGGATCAGCGTCTATGCATCGAGTGTCGCCCGGTTGGAAGCGACCCCGTCTGTACCTGTTGATACTCGGATCCCAAATGAGGACATCGCAGTGACGCTCATAGACCTTAATCCCACCCGTGAGTAGTTCGTCTGTGGCTGTGTAACCCCCTTCAAATACCGCGTCGATCGTTGCGGCTAAAGGTACTGGAACAGTTGCAGGTTCGAAGCCGCGAAACACGTCCATCACTGGGGGCATGATCTCCACGCTACCGCTGGCGGAAAAGGTATGGTACGAACCATCATTCAACAACCAGCGTGCTTCAACATCTGCTTCGTTTGGCCCAACGAAGGACGCAGACCACCAGTACGCACCCACTGCCCATCCCGACCACTCGCTCAGCGGGCCTTGGGCTCCGCCAAGCGGCGTCTTGTGAAACCTCCATTGGTACTCTGCACTCAATTTGCACTCCTCGCTCGGTACGCCATCGACGGTGACCACGGCATGAAGGTACACAGGCATGCTCATGGGGACTCGATCGTCAGGATCACCTGATTCTACGTCGGTGATCTGCGCATTCGCGCATGGCTCGCAAAGCAGTTGGCGAGATTCGAGCAGTTCAACCTTGAGTTTCGCTCGAGACAAATCCTGCGAGAAACGAGATTTTCGGGACGTTCTTTTCTCAAGGCCAGACATGCATTTCGTGATGTACATCTTCATGTGAGCAACCATCCTTTCACTCGTTTGAGAAGAGTCCGAAGCCATTCGTCTCGAAAGACTTCCATGCAGGTGAGATCACTTTGGGACCCGCATGTCAGTTAGGCTTTGCGCGCATAGTTGCATTGTCGAAACAAAAACTCTGGGTCAGAAACGGAAATATGGGCTGTTGAACAGCCGCGGTCGCCAACTAGAACATGGGGCTGAGTCAGTTGACTTTGATCCCGCTCACTCATGCCCTCCATTACAGTAGGCGCCCATTTTCAATCGAAACACGTCAAGAATTCTTGAAGAATCTTGGTCCGGTTTTGCTTCAAAAGCGCAATTATGTATTTGGAGTAATTGTGGGGAGTGTACGCGACGGCAGTACGAGGCCAGAAAGGTGGTTCACCATGATCGAGTTCTCCAGGGAATTCCTGGCCAAGCTTCGCGCTTGCGATATGGAAGCAGTCGAACAATTGGATCGTATAGCACGTCCGCGATTAGTTCATTTCGTCACTCGGCGCCTCAAGGCAGAGCTTCGGCGCCGATTCGACGCCGAGGATGTTGTGCAGGAGGCGTTAATACACTTCCTCGTTCTCCTGCCGCACGGCATACTCAGATTCACGGACAACAGAGAACTGTGGCGTATACTTCGGACTATCACACGCCATAAGCTTGCGCAACTAGGTAGAAAACACCATGCAACGAAACGAGACGCGCGCCGCGATGAAGGAATAAGCACTGAACGAAGGAGCAATCGACCCGAGCCCGTCGATATGCATGCGGGCCCCCACGAATTGGCAGTTTCCACAGACGAGGTGATGGCTGCGACAGAAGCGATGTCGCAGCGAGAAAAGGAAATCGTACTGTTGCTTGTCCAAGGTTACACGAAAAGAGCGATTGCAATTACAATCCGAAAATCGGTCAGTACGGTCGAACGAGCCTTGAAAAAAGTGAGAAAACGGCTGGAAATGCGCAGAGCGCAGAGAGAGAGTAAAATTAATTTACGTGGAGAGCTGATCAAGTTTCAGAATAGTTGTGGGTGTTATCGCCACGGTGGTCGCAGTCATCGATTATCGCAACGGTTTGGTTTGAGACAGGTAGACTTGGCGAATTTCCTTCGCCATGTGGTCGTGGCGAAATTGGTCCGTGAACAGCCGGCGACCCTCGGCTCCCCACTGCATTCGCAAGCTGGAATCTTGCACAAGTCGCACGATCGACTGGGCCAGTTCCTTGATGGAGCCTGGCGGCAACAGGAATCCGGTACGGTCTGGTAGAACCACTTCACGGGCACCGTCCACGTCGTACGAGATTACCGGCCGGCCGGCGATCAGGGCCTGGGGCAGCACGCGGGCCAGGCCCTCGCGAAGGCTACAGTGAACGACGGCGTCCATGGCGTGGATCAATTCGGGAATGCGGTCCGAAGGCACAAGGCCGGTGAACCGGAAGAAGTCTTGTAGCCCTTCGGCAGCGATCCGGGCTTGGAGTCGTTCACGCCAGATGCCGTCGCCCACGAACAAGAACCGCGTTTGCGGGCATTGCCGGACGACTTCGCTTGCGGCGTCGATCACGTCATCGTGACCCTTGAGTTCAAACAACCGGGCGATCTTGCCGATGACGACCTCGGAATCGCCGAATCTGAGTTCGCGCCTCACGACGTCGCGCGGCCGCGGCGGGTTCAGGAACGGTTCCACTTCCATCCCGCTGTAGATCGTTGTGAACATCTCGCGCGGTGCGATGCCCGCCGCGACAAACTGCTCCGTCATCGCGTCGCTCACGCAGATAAACGCCGTTGTCCGCCGAGCGGCCCACTTTTCGGCCGTGATGTACACCCGGTTCCTCCACCACCGTTCGTAGCGATGAAACGGCGGACCGTGTACGGTGTGAACGATGGCCGGCACGCCGACCTTCGCAGCCGCCGCACGGCCGAGAATGCCGGCCTTCGAGCTGTGCGTGTGAACGACTTCCGGTTTGATTTCCCGAAGCAGACGTAACAAATACCGATACGTTGCCCAGTCGCGCCACGGGTGAATTGCCCGCCGCATCGAATCGACCAGTCTCACGTCGAGCCCTTTGGCTGTCGCTCGCTCCAGCAGACTCCCCTCCGGCCCCAGCGGCGGGCCAGTGATCAGCGTCACCTGATCTTTGAATCGGTGATGTTGCTCTTCGACCGTCAGCAGCGTGTTTTCCTGGGCACCACCCAGTATCAATCGTGTGATGATGTGAACAATTCGCACGGATCAGTAATCCACTCGTACAAGGAACAGGCCGTGAGCCGGCGCTGTCGGCCCGGCTTGGGTTCGATCTTGGGCTTTCACAATTTCCGCAACACGCTCGGCCGGCCAGTAACCGCGGCCTACATTGATCAGCGTACCCGCGATTGCTCGCACCATATTGTAAAGAAAACCATCGGCGGCGACTTCGAGGAAGAGAAATGGCGGGGAGCGGAGGGCCGAGGGCGGAAGGCCAGATGACCATTGTTGATCGCTGATTGCTGACTGCTGATCGCCAACTGCATACTGATCGCGAGACCAAATCCGCCCAGGTTCCGCGCGAAAGACGGCGATGTGGGTGATCGTGCGGGTGCTGGACGCGCGCGGAGCGCCGGCGGTTTCGAAGCTGGAAAAATCGTGTTTGCCCGCCAGGCACTGCGCGGCTTGGTGCATAGCCGCGTGGTTCATCGTCCAGGCGCAATGCACCGCGTATTCGCGCAGGCACGGTTCCATCGCCAGCCCGTCGTGCATCACGAAGCGGTACAGTTTCCCTTTTGCCGCGTACGTGGCGTGAAACGATTCGTGAACATCCTCCGCAACGAGCACGCGGAAATCATCGGGCAGCAGGGCATTGAGGGCCCGGCGAATCGTGTCGCAATCGTGCCGCGAGGAACTGTGGAAACTTGCAACCTGCCCGATCGCATGAACGCCCGCGTCCGTGCGGCCACTCGCCGCGACATGAATTGTCTCGCATGTCAGTGAACCAATCGCCTCCTCAAGCGTTTGCTGCAATGTGCGGGCGTTCTGCTGGCGCTCCCAACCGTGATACGCCGTTCCATCGTAGCTCAGCAGCAACTTGATGGTTCGCATGTCCCGAATGATTCACGAAAGGAGCGGGTCGAAACAAAAACGCCGAACAAAATGGGAACTGGCTCCGAGTACTCGAGGTGCCTGTCCCCATTTTGTCGAAATCATGCTCGGCGCGTGACATTCACGGTCGCTGGCCTTAGTATACCGGAGGGCTGGTTCGTCGTACGAATATCAGAAAACTCGCCGGCCTCGGCCGGCACAATTGGTTTTACGGTTGCCGTGCTAGTTCTTATTTAGGGGGGACTCAAATGCCGTCGAATTCTAAGAGCAAGCTCAAGCGGTTTGTGCAGGGAATTAGGCTCAATGCATTTTTTGTAGCCGGCCTCATTCTGGCTGGCCTATTGCTTTTCATTCCTCAGATTCAAAACGTTCTGACCCAGACGGTCGAGTCGAAGGCATTCGGCACGAAAACCGGGTGGTATGCCTTCGGGTTCCTTTCCTTTCTATTCTTGGCCGGGGTCCTTTCCGCCGCGTCTATTTTAGGTGTGAATGCCCCGCGATGGCCCAAGGATGACAGCGGTTCCCAGCCGCTCGAAATTCCAGAATCGAACCACGTAATTCACAAGTGGGCGTGTGGAGCGGGTGCGTTACTTCTGCTCGGTGCTTTTTTGATCGACCCACCAACGCAATTGTTTGTCCTCGTACTGGCCATCGCCTGTTTCGTTCCAACGGTCACGCGGATCGTTGGAACGGCGAGCGGGTGGCTGTTCCGGGCGTGCGCGCACCGATTCAAAAACCAGCGTGTCCTGGCCTGGACCGGCGTGCTGCTGCTTCTAATCTCGATACTCACCTTCGTACTCGTACCGATCGGAAACATTGACCTTCCACTGCAATTGCTCTGGCAGTTTGTAGCGATGGCGGGGATGGTCGGCTTTTGGCTGCTCGTATCGTGCTTGCCTTACGAGGGGAAGCCGTCTCAGACGTCGCTCCTTGAGGCACCCGGCCGAGTGTTGGGCTGGTTCATCCTGGTGCTCGTAGGAGGTGAAGCGTGTTGGCTCACAGCGGACTTGATGCACGACCTTGGCGGATCCTTTCGGCTCTATACGATTTGGGGAGTTACGGCCGTAGCGGCATTGATTGTTGTCCTGGGAAGCATGGTTGATCGACTGCTGGAAACGACCGACTGGCCGGTGCGATTCTTCAGCATTCTCACATTGCTCTTTGTTTTTGTTGCATGGTGGGCACCACCGCATGAGTTGGAGTTGATTCGCGCGGGGACCACCCCGAAACAGCAAGAGCCGGCAACACCAAGAAATCCAAACGCCAGCACAAACTGGTATGACCACTTTGCAGCGCGCATCGAATCTTTGGACAAAGGCTGGCCGGGCGAACCGAAGGCCCCGGTGGTCCTCGTGGCGGCGAGCGGTGGTGGTTCACGGGCCGCTGTTTTCACCGCACTCACACTCGAAATGCTGGAACACCAGTGGCTGGACCAGGACCTGAATCGCACCTGGGCCGACCACATCCTTATGATCAGCGGGGTTTCCGGCGGCAGCCTCGCCTCGGCCCATTACGCCCACCAACTCACTGATGCGGTACGATCAAACGTCGACGTTGCGGGATCGCTGCCGGATTGGGCCCAGTCGCGATTGGAATTCCGCACTCCGCTGCGCCACGTCGTCCGCGAGGACGCGGCCAAGGCCATGCGGCGAAGTATCCGGCAGGAACTCAAGAAACTACTCGAATCACGAACCCCTGAAAACAGCCAAGGTGAGCTTTCCGACGAGGAACTTGCGAGTCTGTTTGATGCTAACAACGACCCAATCGTGCGAAGCATGGTCGAAGCTCTGAGATTGTATAAGCCAATGAGCGAGTGGTATTGGGCGCCGAACGTGTGGGTCGTGCAGAGTGGTTTCGTGGACGACATGTGGGCCGATTTCATGGCCCCGATTATTCGTGGTGCGTTGACACCGGCCGTGAACCGCGGGGAATCGTTACGTAATTTCTGGACTCGCGAGTTTGAGTGGGGAAAAAGCCAGAGCGGCTTGGGTTATGATGCATTCCGGTCCGAGGGAGATTCCGAGCATGATTCAACGCAGGAGTACAATCCAAGTAAACATCCGATCATCTTGTTCAACACCTGTGACGTGCGACTGGGTACTCGAGTCGTCGCGGGCTTTCCCCCGCTGCCGCGCCAGCTTTTGCGAGCCGCGAGCGAGGCGGCCCCGGCGGGCGATCGACCCGACATGGTTCGCCGCCCGCGCGTGCTGGACGAATCCGATGCGCCGGCCCAAGTTCGACTCGCGGACGCGGTTGGCATGTCCGCAAACTTTCCCTTCGGATTCAACCTGCTTCGAGTCGATTCTGTGGCCACACCCAGTTACGAGCCCGATAAGGAGATCGGACCACGGCCGGCCGACACCCGCTTGCAGTCCGTGAACCTGATCGACGGAGGATTCGTCGATAACACGGGCATCGACATGATCTATGAGGTCTTTCGCGGGCTGTGGGCAGTGCGCTACGGAAACGACGCGGAATCGGACAAGGCCAAAAGAATCTTGGATCTGCTCACAGGTCGCGTGGTTGTCTTGCTCGAAATTGATTCGGGATCAAAACCGGAAGATCCAAGCGTTCTGACTCGCATCGCCTCGCTGATTATGGAGCCGGTTCAGGGCTGGAGCAACGTTTCGTACACGAACGCGGAACTGACCAAGCGAATGTATTTGGCCAAGCTGACTGAGTGGCTGGATGAGCTCAAGGCGCCGCCCGATTGGTTGCGTTCCCAGGAATCACCGTCGCTGTCGCCGCACTCTCAGGACAATTCGCATTGGCTTCGGCACATTCCGTTCATCTGCAACCACCTCGGCTCTCAAAATGTCATGACGGCCTGGGCGCTCGGGCCTCGCGACAAAGGGGAAGTGCTGGCCCGATTCTTGATCGAGGCCGGGCTGCGCAAGGCGGATTTTGACGAGTACAAAACACGGATCGAGCAGCAGCGCGAGGTCAAGCGTCGCGAAAATGTGTTAGCGCAAACTGTCGATTTCGTGAATCAGTTGGAATCGCTAAGCGACGATTCGCCCGACGCGGCGTACCAGAATGTCCGGCAATCGGCCAATAAAGTTACCGTCGCCAAGAGCGACCTCGAAAAGCTGGCGGAACCTTCCCAATCCACCCAGGCAGTCCAGGGATTCCTGAACAAAGTCGAGAAATACGTCAAGCAGTCGAACAAGCCCGACCCTGCTCAAATCATGGAACTCAAGGAGGCAGCCACCAATGAACTCTCGCTGGAAAAATTGAAAAAGGCCGCCCAGGATCGGCCGACTCTCTTGAAGACCCCCATGTCCAAACCCGTCGACTCGCGACAGTTTTTTGACCGAAGACCAGTTCAGAAAAAGTAATCTCCGCAGGGGATTTTGTTCTCGTCGCTTTCATGCCCGCGGGAGCAAGTTGCGGAACAAGCGGCGCCGTGACTTTTACGCGCCCGCCATTGCAAGTCGCTGACTAGGCTGTCGCGGGATTGTGCCGCGCTGCCAGCCGGCGATCAGTGCTTCCGCAATCTGGATGGCGTTCGTTGCGGCTCCCTTGCGCAGGTTGTCGCTCACGCACCAAAAAGCGATCGCCGATGGGTGCGATGCATCGACGCGAATGCGGCCGACGAAAGTCTCGTCGCGGCCGGAACAGTCCTTGGGCATCGGGTATTTCTTGTTCGGCAGGTCGTCGATCACCACAAGTCCCGGCGTGGCTGCGAACAATTCACGGGCCTCCGCCGCGGTCAACTTCCGCTCGGTCTCGGCGACGATCGATTCGGAATGGCAGTTTGTCACCGGGATGCGTACACACGTCGGGCAGACCTGAATGGAATCGTCTTCGAGCATTTTGCGGGTTTCAAGGATCATTTTCGTTTCTTCAGAGGTGAAGCCGCCGTCCTTCATGCCACCGATGTGCGGGATGCAATTGAATGCGAGCTGGTGAGCAAACTCTTGCGGCGGGTGCTCCTTCCCGTGCAGCATCGAGTGGGCTTGGGTTTCGAGTTCCTGGCTCGCCTTGAGTCCAGCCCCGCTCGCCGCTTGGTATGTGCTCACCACCACGCGGCGAACGCGGGCGGCGTCGTGCAACGGCTTCAAGCACTGGACCATTTGCGTCGTCGAACAATTTGGGCTGGAGATGATTCCCTTGTGTCGTGCAATTGCATGGCCGTTCACTTCGGGGATCACCAGCGGCACGTCTGGGTTCATTCGGAAGTAGCCGGACTCATCGACGACCACGCAACCAGCCTGCACGGCGCGGGGCAAGTAATCGCGGGCAATCTCATCGGGCGTGCTGGCAATTGCCAGGTCCCATCCGGCGAACGAATCGGCCGTGAGTTCCTCCACGACATGATCGCGGCCCCGGAACCGAATCGTGCTCCCCGCCGTTCGCTTCGACGCCAAGAATTTGACGCGGCTCGCGGGAAACTCCCGGCGTTCCAGCAGTTCCACAATGATCCGACCCACGTTCCCCGTTGCCCCGACGATCGCCAAACTCAATTCCACCAGTTAGGCTCCTAATTCAAGACACACAAAGTGTCGACATCCGCTTGTAGATGCGAAATCAGAGTATAAGTTCGCTTGGAAGGACATGCCAAGCTCAATTGCGGCCGGCGCGCGGGCAGGAACTCAATGGAGGCGCCTTATAGTTTGGCGAGGGTCTTGTTAGAATCCCGCTGTCTTGAAGGTGCGGTCATCCGATTCGGTGGTCGAAATGCTCGACCCCATATCCTCGAAAGGAACCTGCATGCGAATCTCCTGGATTCCACGGGAACACAAATTCTTCGACATGTTCGACGAGACCGCCGCGTTCGTGGTCAAGGCGGCCGAAGGATTTACTGCGCTCGTCGAGCACTACGACAATCGCGAACGCCGGGTGAGTGAACTGCGCGAACTGGAGCATAAATGCGACATGTCAGTCGAGAAGATTCTGAAGGCTCTCGGCCGCACGTTCATCACACCGCTCGACCGCGAAGACATTCACTCCCTGGCCACCAGTCTCGACGACGTGCTCGACAACATGGAGGAGGCGGCCTTTCGCTTGACCGCCTTTCGGCTCGACAAGCCGACGCCCGAGGCACTGAAGATGGCCCTGATCATCCACCAGGCGTGCAGCCACGTGCAGCATGCGGTTCGGTTGTGTCGCGGCAATCTCGGATCGGAGGAACTGAGCACCGAGTTGCGCGAGATCAGCCGGCTGGAAAACGAGGCTGACGACATCTTCCGAAAAGCAGAAGCCGACCTGTTCGCCAACCCGCCGGAGATGATGACCTTTATCAAGCAGCGTGAGTTGTACGCCTGGCTTGAAAGCACAGTGGACTCGTGCCGCGACGTGGCCCACGTGATCAATGAGATTGTGGTAAAGGGAAGTTGAGCGATTCGTCCGCGCCTTGCCAACCTGGAGCGACCCTGAATGGAAGTGATCCTTCGCGTTTTTGGAGAATTCGTTCACGACATCGGGCAGATCGTGCAGCATCCGTACGTGCTGCTTATTTTCGTGGCGGCCCTGGCATTCGATTTCATTAACGGATTCCACGACGCGGCCAACTCGATCGCGACGGTTGTCGGCACGCGGGTGCTTCGGCCGCTGCCCGCGGTGGTGTGGGCGGCGTGGTGGAATTTTGCCGCCGCCTGGGTTTTCGGCGTCGCGATAGCAAACACCATTGGCAAGATGGTCCATAAGGAGTTTGTTACGCCCGACGTGATCTTCGCCGGATTGATTGGGGCAATCGCGTGGGACCTGATCACGTGGTTTTTCGGTCTGCCCACCAGTTCATCGCACGCATTGCTGGGCGGGTTCGGTGGTGCGGCGATGGCGCACGCGATGAAGTTTTCCGGCGTGCTGCAATGGGAACGATTCATCAAGACGATGCAGTACATCGTAATCTCGCCGGTTGTTGGACTCGTGCTGGCCCTGATCCTCATCGTGATTTTGCTCTGGACTTTTCGGCGAGCACTTCCCGCCAAGGTAGATCGTTGGTTCCGTGTGGTGCAACTTGGCTCGGCTGCCGCGTTCAGTTTGGGACACGGCACGAACGACGCACAGAAGACGATGGGCATCGTCGCCGCGCTCTTGTACGCGACGCTTTGGAAAGACCAACAGGCGGATTTCGAAAAGGGGATTGTGGTGTTTCCGTTCTGGATCGTGTTGGTCTGTCACCTGGCGATCGGCCTTGGAACATTGGCTGGCGGCTGGCGGATCGTGAAGACGATGGGACTGAAGATCGCCAAGCTGCGTCCCTACAGTGGCGCGTGTGCCGAAACGGCCGCCGCCGTGGCACTCTTCGGGACAGCCCAGCTCGGCATTCCCGTGAGCACGACGCACACGATCACGGGCGCCATCATTGGCGTCGGCGCGGTTCAACGATTCTCGGCCGTCAGATGGGGAGTCGCCCGGCGGGTGATTTGGGCGTGGATTCTAACTATCCCCCTGTCCGGCCTCGTTGGCGCCGGAGCTTATGCCGTATTAGCTGCCATTCGTGGGTTAAACGAGTAACCGTGTTAGGTCGGCCGCCACGGCCATCGGATTGGCCAGCGAACTTGGCATTCCCGTCAGCACCACCCACACGATCAACACTGCAATCATGGGCGTCGGTGCATCGCGTCGCTTTTCAGCAGTGCGCTGGGGCGTAGCAGGCGAAATTATCAGCGCGTGGATCTTCACGTTCCCCGTCTGCATCATCCTCGGCTACGACGTCGCTTGGCTCTTCAGCCAGCTTCTTTGATGTGAATCCCAAGAAAATAGCGGCGGTAGGATTCGAACCTACGACCCGCGGCTTATGAATCCGCTGCTCTAACCAACTGAGCTACGCCGCCAAATGGCTTGTTTCACAGCACTTTATTGACTTCTCCAATTCCGGCTGTAGCATGGGTTGACACCCGTTTTGACACCCGTTGGCCCATCTGACACCGCTAAAGGAAGAAACAATCCATGTCAAATCCTACAAAAGAGACTCGCACTGACAAGCCCCCAAAGCCGTACCCCGACTTCCCCTTGTTTCCCCATGCCACGAGACGGTGGGCCAAGAAGATTCGCGGCAAACTGTACTACTTCGGCCCGTGGGACAACTCTGACGCCGCTCTCGAACGATACCTCAACAAGCGGGATGATTTATACGCTGGCCGAAAGCCCAGAGCAAGTCACGAGGGCCTCACGATCCGCGACTTGCTGAACCGCTTCCTCACTGCGAAAACGCAGCTTCTCGAAACGGGCGAGATAGTTCAGCGAACGCTTCGCGACTACCACGCCGCGTGCAGTTGCATCGCGGATGTCTTCGGGAAGACGCGCGTCGTTGAAGACCTCGACAGTGAAGACTTCGAGAAGCTACGAGCGAAGTTAGCAAAAACTCGCGGGCCTGTCGCACTCGGAAACGAAGTCCAACGAGTGCGTGTCGTGTTCAAGTACGCCTACGATGCCAGTCTGATCGAAAGGCCGATTCGGTTCGGTCCGATGTTCAAACGCCCTAGCAAGAAGACCGTGCGAAAGGCGCGACAGGCGAACGGTCGCCGCATGTTTGAGGCAGCCGAGCTGCGTGCGATGCTCAAAGCCAGTGACGGTCAGCTTCGGGCGATGATCCTGCTCGGCATCAATTGCGGTTTCGGAAACCAGGACTGCGGTAGTCTGCCGATCCAAGCCGTGAATTTGAAAACGGGCTGGGTGGACTTCTCGCGCCCAAAGACAGGCATCGAACGAAGGTGTCCGCTTTGGCCGGAGACGATTAAGGCGCTTCGAGAAGTTCTCGAAGATCGAAAGGAACCCAAGGATGCCGAGTACGCTGGGCTTCTCTTCATCACAAAGTACGGAGAGCCGTGGGCGAAAGACACGTCCGACAATCCAGTGGCGAAGGAAACGACCAAGCTTCTCAATACGCTCAAGATCCATCGTTCGGGACTGAGCTTCTACGCCCTCCGCCACACGTTCGAGACGATTGCCGGGGAGTCACGCGATCAGGTCGCGGTGGATCACATCATGGGCCACTCGCGTGACGACATGGCGAGCCTTTATCGTGAGCGGATCAGCGACGAGCGACTCATCGCGGTTACCTCGTGCACGCATGATTGGCTCTTTCGAGACGAAGAGAGGAAGCGAAAAGGAAGACTCTCCAGACGTGTACCGTCGCTCCGCGCCAGCCGGTGAAATCCAAGACAACGTTCCATGAAACCTCACGATGCCTTTTCACGAACAACGACTCAGCCGCATGCGGAAGCGCTGCCACCGTTCCGGCACGTTTCCTGATCTCGTTCCGAAGCGGTTCCATGAAACCGTTTCCGTGCCGGTTTCCGAAACCCCGCCAAGCCGATACCCCTTCCGTTCCGTGAATGGCTTCCGCAGTGCTTCCGACACCGCGTTCGGAACCCACTCCTGACACCGGACTGAGCGCTTGTGGAAGCGGATCGACACCAAGTCGGGGCGTCACCGGAACGACTTCTGAAATCGTCTCGCGGAACCGCCGTGAGACCCGGTTGCGAAAGGCCTCCATCGTGCTAGGCTGTGGTCGTCAATCCCCTCCCCTACCGTGTCAGATTTTCTCACCGTTAAGGAAGCCTCCCGGCTCGCAGGCAAGTCGCCAAGTTCGATTCGTCGCGTGATTTATCCGATCATCGCGGACGACAAGCACCCGGATCGGCGTCACATCGAGCCGAGTCCCGACGAGGCTTTGAAGCTCCGCACGAAGGGCGAGAACTTCGCCTGGAGACTCAGCGAGGAGTTGCTCCGCCGGGAAGTGCCGGTCGAGGCGGCATCGGAGAAGGGGACGGTCGCGACACCGACGCGAGGATCGAACACGGAAGGCGGCGAGTTGCTCGCGATGCTGCGGCGCGAACTCGACATCAAGAACGGACAAATCACGCAGCAGTCGGAACTGATCGGCAAGCAGATGGAGCTGATCAGCGGCAATCTGCTGTTCGACCTGAGCCTGTACCGGAAACTCACGCCAGCGGCACGACGCCTCTTCCTCAAGCTCAAAGATCGAATGGATCAGAATCGCCGACGCTACGATCCACGAAAAACCGCGAGGGTTCGCCGGGTTCAAGGCATCGCCCGCTGCGTTCCTGATCGACGGCATTCAGAACAATCGCACACCGCCCGATTGGTATCACGCCCACGAGAAGCGACAGCAGCGAAAACAGTGGGAGCGGGAACACGCCGTCTCGGCTCAGGACGAACTGGAACTTCGTCGGCTGTACGAGCAGCAACGAACGGCAGCCTTGCGGGCGTACCTCACGTCTGCCGAAGGACGGGACAAGTACGAACGGGCATATCCGCCGCTGTTGGCGCTCTACATCGTCACGGAGCCGCACCGCTCACACCCCTCACCCTTCCCTCTCCCCGCCCGCGGGGAGAGGGTAGGGTCAGGGATGCAGCCATCGCTCGCATCGAGCGATGCGACTTCCGCTTCCCGGAGTACGCGGTCTGGGCACTGACGAGGCAGCCCGACACCGCGAATCCTGCCGCGTAAGTAGCGACCACGCCACTCGGCATTCGCCGGACCTCTTTCGCGATTGACTATCGGCATTCACCGGACCCGGAATCGGCATTCGCCGGACCTTTTTTCTCGAATCGACTCTGAATCTTTGGCTTGTGGATGCTCCGCAGCCGAGATCGCGAGACGCTCTACAAAGCCTTCTACAAATCTACTTCTGTAAGCAAAGAGGGGAGCGGGCTACGGCCCGCCTGCTTTTGAAAGAAAACCGACGAGACGGCGGATCGACGGAGCGATCCGCAACGAAGAAATCAATGCAAGAGAAAAGCAGTTCGCGTGCCGGCCGACGCCCGCGTCAAGACAAGGCCGGAGTTTGAAATGGCCCGCCGCGAGCGACACGTCAAGGTCCGCCGGTCGTCCGCCGAGTGATCGCCCCGAAAGGCGATCGAGCGGCGATCCATCTGGGAAAAAGGGGTCGGGAGTCTTTTGCCGGAACGGCCCGGAGGGTGCTTCGCACAAAAGACTCCCGACCCCTTTTTCCCAGATGTGGCTTGGGAAAGCCACGGGAGTGCCATGCGATGATGGAGACCACGTCGCGACCTTCGCCGCGACCCCCGCCATAGGACGACACGCTGGCACTCGAAGACTCATGACCGACGCGGCGCCCAGGCGGGGGTCTCGGCTCAGCCTTCGCTGAGTCGCGACGTGGCTCCCGCACCATGCGCCCGTCGGCGTCACGACCGCGGAACGGTCTATGCGACTCCTCGAGTTGCGGGTTCATCCATGCCGCGACTTCTCGCGGCCCGCGGCGTCCGGTGTGTCCGTGCCCGTCAGCACGGAGGACGCCGCATCGGAAGCTTCGCACGCCATCTGTCCTCGAAACGCCCGCACTTCGTACCTCATCGACGTTGGCGGCTCGATCGGGGGCTCGCGGGCGTTCCGCGACACAGTGGCCTGTGGCCGTGCGGAAGCGTCGTAGCGTGTCGAAAGCATGCCGGCATTTCCCCGCGAGCGGCGTCGCGCATTCCTCCCCGGCCACGCCCGGCCACGCCAGGGCACAGTCGCGGAGCGAGGCTATTCACTGCCGATTCGCAACACGGACAAAACTGCGCCGCGTCGCGGCCTGGACAGACTTCCGAGAGCACTCCGGCAGTTCCTTGCGCCTCTGCCTGGAGATAAGCGTGCTTCCGTCTTATCATGATTGTGCGTTGGAACTCGAAGCATGACCCCTGGGCAGGAACGCAGACATGCGGGACGCGTTCGCCAGCTTTTGTGGCGCGCTCTTTAATCGCGAGTTGCGTGACGTGACCACGCATGAATTGCGACAGGCCGGAGCCCTTGATGCCTCGGCTCAGGTGCCGGCCAATGCCGAGAGTCGCGTGGGGCTCATTCTGAAGCTCCCGTCGCCGGCACTGCTGCGTCTCATCTACCGCTTTCAGTTTCTCAGTCCACTGAACACCTACGCCGCGGTTCGCAGCTACGTGGACAATGCTCCGCGGAAGACGCAATTCATCGACGAGTTTGTTCAGAATGCGGAGGACGCGGGGGCGAAGAGCTGCCGTTTCGAGTTCTTCGACGATCACGTCGTTGTCGCCAATGACGGGCGAGCATTCTCGCCTGCCAATCTCTACGCACTTTGCAGCTTTCGAGAGAGTGACAAGGCCAACAAGGATCTGAAACGGCAAATCGGAAAATTCGGCGTTGGCTTCAAATCTGTGTTTCGCGTTTGCCGCCGGCCAATCGTTGTGACGTGGCAACCGGGCTGGCCAGAGCCAATCGCGTTTCGTTTCTTCGTTCCGGGCGCGTGTGACGAGAAATTCCACGGAGAGCTCAGAAAACAATTCGACTTAGCGTACCCGCCACAGGTGCCCGAACGAGACTGGGACCAGATGCACACCCAGATCGGCTACGTCTTCCCGGTACCAACAGAACTCAGCGGAGCAGTGAAAGCCGCGTGCGACACGATGCGGCGCAATCATCGCGAGGGATCGTTGTTTTTCCTTCAACTTGAGAAAGACCTCCTCCGGCCGCAGGAGTACGACCGAATAATTCACGGAGTTCGGCCGGAGTGTTTCACATTCCTAAACCTCAAGGCGCTGGAAGTCAGCGATCAGAGGTCAGGGCAACGGCATTCGCACGAATTCAACAAATCACCACTGAAGGACGGCCCTGGCGGCAAGATCGAACTGCTTGAGGTTGCTGAGATCGACACTCGTACTGACCGGACCAACTCACAAAGGGTACTGCGACGTGTTTTCCAAGACATTCCGGTGCCCGTAAATGAGCTGGATCGGCTCGACCAGCAGGCGCGTGATGCCCTTCCTGCCAGTGTTCGGATCGCTTTCGTTGTACCGCTCGACGCGGATGGAACTCTGTCTGAACCCGTCAGCGACCCACGAAATCGCATAGGGCAATTGTTTGCTGGCCTACCAATCACCGGCGAACGGACTGGTATCAACTACCATGTGGATGCACCGTTCAATCTGACGGCCGACCGCGACAACATCCTGGACGATGGATTCAACGAGTGGCTCATTGAGCAGATCGCGGAAGCAGCCAGCAAACTCCTGATCGAGACTCGCAATGCTCGGGCACTTTGGGGCCAGTTGTACCGGTTCTTACCGTCTCCTTTTGATTTCAAGAACAATTCCGTTGTGGGACCGAACGGTTTGAATCCACTTTTCAAGCCGATACACGGATCGACTGCTTGCTATGGCGAACGAGTGCGGGGTTCTACCTGCACTGGACGGAGGCGAACCGTTGAGGGCTTCCGAAGCAGTCGCCCTCGCTTCTGGCAATGCCCGTCCCGACGTGAGTCAAGCCCTTCAGAAACTGTTTGGGGGATGGTCGTCGGAACTGTTCCGGGCGATGGAGCCGAAGCTGGGCGGCACTACGATCCGGTTTTGCGTCGTCCCGGAAGATTCGCCCATCCTTGATGCTCTTCGTAAGCGATGGGGCGTTCCCGAATTGACAACCCGCTGGGTCGAAGCGGTGCTGGCAGATCCCAAACAAGTGCAACGCATGGCCGAACGCGACCCGGCATGGTATCGACATCTTTTGATCTATGCCGCGTTTGGGTACGTGGAGCTTGTGTGGAAAAAACTCGCGGAATTGGCGTGGGTACCTGCGGTGAACGCACCGAATGGGCTGGTGGCTCCGAGCGATGCCTGGATGGTGCCGGACGCATCGCGGGAAGAGCTGCTGGCCATCGCAGCAGCTCTTGCGGCAATCGCAGGAGATGGTTCTTCCGGCGTGTGCTTCCTCGTTGATCCGGAATTCGCGCATGCGTTTCTCGATGTGCGGAATGCGAGCGGGAGCAAAGGACCTGAGTGGGTGACAAATCCGCCGATTGAACGCCTGAAGGCTATTGCCCCCACTGAGCTGTCGTGGGCCAAGGTTCTCGATGAAATCGCGAAGTCGCTTCAGACCAAACTGAACGATCGAGCAGTTAGTTCCCGCGACGGAACCCCAGGTCTGGTCTTGGAACTTCTTGCTCTGGCGCACCAGAAAGATCTGATCGATCAGCGACGCGCCCGAGAATTGGCGAAGCTGCTCTACGTGCCCGCTCAGCAGTTAGCACCTGACGGCACAATTGCGGCGCCTGCGTGCCGCGTCCGCGATCTGTGGTTGAGTCGTGCCGCGCCACTTGCCGGAGTGCCGGAACAGGTTGACCGGCTGCTTCCACGGCTGGCATCGGGTCTAAGCCCGCGAACCAACGCTTTGGTCGAGAGACTCGCAGCGTCCATTCCATCGCCGGGGCTCGTGATGCAGGTATTGCAACAATTACCGAACCCGACACCGCACACGGCAGCGTGGGTGTTTCGTGTTTGGCAGGCTTGGCAAGAGAGGATTTCGGCCAAAGCGGAAGACGCGCCAAGCCGTGCAGAAGTTGCGGAGGCAGTCGCGTGCCTCCGCCTGCTTGGCAAGGGAGCGGACGAGTGGCGGCCGATATCTGATTACTTTCCTGACGGATTTGGCGAACGAGCCCGCAGCTTGGAGGTGAGCTTGACTGAACTCTTCGGCGCTCGTCAGCCGGATCTTCGTGAATACGGTTCAACGTTCACGCGAGAGCATTACGAGAAGCTCCTAAAGGCATGCAAAGAGACCGAGAAACAGACTGATTTTGTACCTGATGGGAACGACGTTGAATCAGCGATCGAGCGGATTTCGCACAGTTCGGTGGAGTGTAGGGCAGAATTGATCGCCGACTTTGCTACGTACTTGGTCGGCGTTCTTGAAGCAGTGCGTTATCGCGACGGACCACGTGAGTGCGAACGGATCAGGGGATGTCTTCGATCGCGGCCCTGGTTGTCCGCGATTGATCGAGAGTCGCTGGCGTTACCTGAAGAGGTCGTCCGAATCGACAATGAACAGGTGGCGGCCGTCTTGCGAGACTGCGTGGCTGTTCTGGCCTGGCCTTCAGATTCCACACGGCGCGATCGCTTCAAGAAATCGCTCGAACAGTTGACAAAAGATGGAGCAATCAAGCTCGGCAGTTCCCACTCATTGAATGAAGACGGCCAAAAGCGCGTCGTGCGCCGATTACGCGACCTTGCACGAGAGATTCCGCCGGACAAGGACAAGGAGACCCGTTCAGGCTGGCGGCGACTCGTTCACACGATCGGAGCCCTGTTGGACAATGGTTGGCTAGGGACCGCAGCAGTGGAAACACTCCGCGTCCACCTGGACCTGACCCATTTCACCGTCGAGGGGAAGTCGTCGTCGCAAAATGCGTGGATCGTTTGTGAGAAGGAAGAGCAGCGCAAGAAGTTCACGGAGATATTCCCTCGCGGCGTCACGATCATCCGAGAGTCAGAGCGGCTAGTAAGGCGCGGGTTGGCTGGAGTGACCCAGGGGTTCATCGCAGCCGACGCCACAGGCTCGGCACCTGGGGCCGAGGCCAGTGCTGTCGCGAACCCGTTGGACGATGCCTGGTTTGCCGGTAGCTACTTGCGAGCACTGGGGCAGATTGCGACTGGTGTTCCTGCGTCAAGCGATGCGAAGCCGGCCAGGCTGAGCCGGCCGGAACAGGATCATGTGGCGCATGCGTACCAGACCTTACTCCAGGCGTCGTCGAGCGGCGTTCAATTCCAGGCAACTGACTCCGTAATCCTCACTCACGCAGGGACTCTTCAAGCCCGAACGACTCGTGTCTTCGCGGGACGGGATCCACGAGTTCGCAATGTCCTGACTGAGCAAGCACCGGATCAATTACTCGCCGCGTCCGTCCTCGAAGAGTTTTCCGGTGATAATCAAGCCAACTTGCTGAGGATGTTGGGAGTTGAAGCAGATGATCAGACCCAAGCGGCGCAACGGATCACCGAACATCGTAGTGTGGATGGTGTGCGAGGGCCTCATGCTGTCACGCCTGAAGACCAACCATTCCTTTCCAAGGCGATCATGCAGTTGTGCGCCGATGACTTGGGACCGGAAACGACTGACGACAAACTAGCCAAGTGCCGCATCGAGCGAGTGGCAAAGATCGAGCAGCGACTTACATTCGTGCCGACTGGTCACACCAGCTTGAAACAGATTGGCCATTGGCTGAAGTTGGCCTCGGCGCCGTTGCTTTATTTGACCGACAGTGGTGCCGAGGATTTGGACCTTGCCCTGCTTGGTCTGCGAGATGCTGAGGAGCTGAAGCGACGCGAGGAGGCGCGACGCGAATTTGAAAATCGCGAAGCCGCATTTCGCAAGGAACTTGAATTGGCCAAGAAGCAGGTCGCGAAGTGGGCTCGCGACCAACAGGAGGATGTGATCGGCTACTATCGCCAAATCAGCGGCGACAACAGATTCCGCGAAGAGGACAACCGCGCTCGGGAGCAGGGCAAGAGCGTTTCAGAGCGATGGGCCACGTTCATTCGAGAACGACGACGCATCGAGTTGCTCATTAAGAAGCACACGTTGGACGTGGGTTACGGCGTGGAAACCATCATCCGCGAGCTACTTCAAAACGTGGATGACGCCTATCACGGCGCGCCGCTCGCTGCCGCAACGGAGGCGTGGGTCGAGTTTCACTGTCGCGGCTCGGCACTGATCGTGCAACATGCCGGCAGAAGATTCAACGCTGCCCTTGTTGCTGGAAAGCCAGGCGAACCGCCGAATGATGTGCTGCAGATCTGTAGTTCTGGAGGCAGCGAGAAATCGGAACAGTACCAGATCGGCCGTTTTGGTCTCGGATTCAAGTCGGTGTTCGCAGTCACATTCGAGCCAGTAGTGCTTTCGCACCCATACTATTTTCGCATTCGGCACGTGCTGGTCCCGGATTGGGAAGAGCCACAACAGCACATGTTGAATGAGATGGATTGGCGGAAGTGGGTGACGACCCCGATTGAAACTCGTTTCATTCTTGAAAGCTCACGTGCGATTCCAGAGCACGAGCAACGAATGCGGCTACTCCACGAGAAACTGGCTAAGGGCGCAGAACTCCGAGCCACGGATTTGCTGTTCTTGCGTCGGCTTCGGCGGGCCAATGCTTATGTCGCCGGGGCAACGCGAACCGTCTCGCGGAGACTTTCTGATCCACACCCGGTCGATTTGCCGGTTCCTAAAGAACTGACCGGCTCGCTTGATTCGACAGAGATCCGCCTGTTGGAAACCAAGCAAGAAGGCCGGACGACCGAATTCGTCGCATTCCTCGTCCTCACGGCCCGTTGTTCGGCTTCCGTGCCGACAGGCACAGGCATGAGAACAGAAGAACTGGAGTACGCAGCAGCGTTTCCTTGGAACATCGAAGCGATGTGCTTTGCGGCATTCCCGCAAGCTGTTCCCAGACTGCTCTATCTGTTTCTCCCCACCAAAGAGAAAACTGGCTTCCCGTTCCTAGTTCATGGTCAATTTCTCACAAACCTTGGACGAACAGACATCGACGGAAGTCCAGAGTGCAACCGCACGCTCGCTGTTGCGACGGCCAGGCTAGTGCAAGAAATACTTCGGAGCTCGTTTGATCGCTGGCGAGATGATCCGACCCGTTTGCGCAGCATCTATCATGTGATTCCGTTGCCGCGCGAGAGCTTCTGGGACTCGGACTGGCTCGACTGCGTTCGCAACGTCTTCACGAAAATGCTCGAACAGGATGAACGAGTCGTGCTGACCACCAGCGACGAGTTGGCGAAGCCGGGCGAATGCCGATTAGGATCCGCGTTCCTTCACCAATTCTCCGGCAATCTCCGCCGAAAGCTTGGGAGCAAGCTCTCCTGGCCGTCTTTGGTTCATCCAGACATCGAGACCGTGATCGAGCGGTCCCAAGGCTCGCGTGGATACGTTAAACGGCTAAGCATTCAGGAACTCGCTCAATCGCTGTTTCCCACCGGTCTCTCACGGGCTGAGGTGATTCGCCGTGCAACGGCGGTGTTTCGTTTTCTCTTTGACCACGAGAGTGCCGGCGATCTGGCTCTTCAGACTGAACAGGATTCACTTCTCAAACGGCTATCAAGCCTGCCGTGTTTTCCGGACTCTAGTGGCGGGGTGGATCGCCCACTTGACCTTCGTTGGCCGCAGCCGGGTACGACATTTGATCCACGGGCGCGATTTGCTGACATAGACGCCGTTGCCGGTGCCGACACAAAATTTCGTGAGTGGTTACACCGGAATCTGAACTGGCAACCGCCGCCAATCGCATCCACCGAAACGCCGGTGGAACTGGATTTCCAGTACGCCTTTGAAGTGTTGGTCACTGAGGAGCAAAGAGAAGTGCTTTGGGCTCACAACCTGCGACGCATCGGTGCGTGGTGGTCGGAACTGAGCGACGCGGAGAGGCAGAGAATCGAAGATCGCTACAGTCTCGCGGGCGACACCTGCTACTTGATTCTCGGTTTGCCTGATGTACCGCTCAGTCAGCGAAGAGAACAAATTCAGCGCGCTCTGCGTGAGCGGACACCTGATCACCCACAGGCTTTGTTTCGGGTGCTGTGCTTGGCAAACATCAGCCAATCGGGACGACGATTTTCAGAGGGCATTCAGTTTTTGCGCCGATTCGACGAAGAGTTTCAGGGATTCGAGCGAATCTGGCAGTTCGCCGAAAGGGCAGATAGCCAGGATGTGGTGGATGCCATCATTCGCGATGTGCTCTCCGCAGCAGCGCGCGATCGGTCGCTACCTGACCACACCTTCTACTGGCGGCACCTCTACGACTTTGTGAAGATTCGACAGTTGCTGACCGAGCGACAGTTCATTGAAGGCTTTTGGGAGGTCGCTGAGCGTCATTCGACGGAGCTGCCGAGGTACCTGCACACCGGCGTCATACCCGGTGATCGGCTACCTCATCGTGGTCTGGGAGAGAGTCTCAGTTCCCAAGCATTTTTCATCTGTCGTGAGGCATTCCGGCTGGGGCTGGTCACGAATCCGCAGGCCAGATCGTGCTGCTATTATCCAAACCGACACATGAGGCGCCTGGTCGATGATCTTTTCGGTCCCCATTACACTGAGTGGGCCAACTTCGAACACCACGAAACGCTCAGCGACCGCCTGCATCGCGACGTGACAAAGTTCACCAAGAGCAAAGACTTTGGAGACGCATTCGACATCCCGTTAATGCATTTGGCCATGGAGGAAACGTCATTCCACGTCGTTCCGGGGCTCGCGACTCGCGATAATCCGGGCAGCGTGCAAGACGTACTGTCTGAATCCTGAGCAGCCAGAGGCGTGTCGTATTTGATCCGAGGGCCTGAGTGTGTCCAGCGAATCCATTGCTGCCGGTAGTTCTGTCTCCAGCCGAGCACACCCCGAGTGGGGTCGCGGACAGGTTCTGCAAGTACTGGAACATCCGCAGGGGCAACAAGCGATTGTCGAATTCGAGGTTGGCCGGATTGAACGGCTGCCTCTGAGCGAGTTGTCACCGGCAATCGACCCTGTTGCAGCACTCGCATCAGGTCGCGTGGACAGCGGGGCCGCGTTCGATCTCCGTATGTTCGCTGCGGCACTCAAGACCGAACACGTGCGTACCGGAGCGCTGTCGAACGCTCGGCTTACCCCGCTGCCGCACCAGATCCTGCTTGTAGACAAACTCCTCTCGCGAAACTTGACTTCGCACCTCATCGGCGACGACGTAGGGCTCGGCAAGACTGTCGAGGCGGGCATGATGTACCTCGCGCTTGCCCAGCGCGACTCTGCCGAGCGCGTTCTGATCGTGACTCCCGCCGGTCTCACGATCCAGTGGCAGGAAGCCATGCAGGATTTGTTCAACGTTACTTTCGACGTGTTCAACTTCGATTTCTTCGACACGCGACCGGAAACATGGAACCGCTACCCGCGCGTGATCGCGTCGATCGACTCGCTGAAGCGAAATCGGCCGAGGGCCGATGGGCAGCCGGGGCGCCGTGATGTTCTCTCTGAGGCCGACCCGTGGGACTTGGTTGTCTTCGACGAGGCACACCGGCTATCAGCGGAAGAGACACACCGCGGAACCGAGCGAACTCAGAACTATCAACTCGCCGACGTACTGCGGCAAAAGTGTCGCTTCTTCTACTTGCTCACGGCAACTCCCCACCAGGGGAAAGATGACAAGTTCCGTCATTTGCTACGGCTTGTGGACGAAACGGCGTCCGCCAACGTCTTCGATGCCCCGATCGACGGCAGCACACTCAATCGGCTAATGACCCGCAACCGCAAGTCTGAGGTGACCGATGTTGAGGGGAAGAGGCTGTTCCGAGGTCATCGCGTCATTCCCGTCGATTGCCCGCTCTCATCGGATGAGGCCGGTTTCTACCGCTCGCTCGTGCAGTATCTGGAACAGGGTTATGGGACAGCCAGTTCGATGGACGTGGTCATGCAGCATGCGGTCGGATTGGTCATGGTAACGTTTCAGAAACTGGCGGCTTCAAGCCTGGCAGCAATCCAGCATGCCCTTCAGAAGCGTTGCGTGATTCTCACGAGTAATACTCGCCTCGAATCACCTGCACCGGCGGGGGATATCCGGGAACAAGACGATCGTTTCCAAGGCGAGTACGAGGAACAGAACCCGCAGCTTGAGCATGGCGCCGCGTTCTTCGCCGATGAAGTTGCCATGCTCACCGGCCTCCTAAACCAGCTTTCCCAACTGCCACGCGACTCAAAGGTGGATCGCCTGATTTCCGAGATCCGCCGGCTCGACGAATTGGCCCTCGGCCAGGGCCGGCAGCCGGAACATATCCTTGGCTTCACGGAGTACCGCGCGACGCAGGATCTGATCGTCGCTGCGCTGGAACAGGAGTTTGTCGCTGGTTGTTGCACCATCATCCGCGGAGGCATGAAGCTCAACGAAAAGCGCGCGGCCCAAAGACGGTTTGCGACCAACACGCGATTCCTTGTCTCGACAGAGGCCGGCGGCGAAGGCATCAACCTGCACGAGCGTAGCCACATCATGTTCAACTTCGACTTGCCCTGGAATCCAATGCGGATTCACCAGCGCATCGGGCGGCTCGACCGCTACGGCCAAAAGGATGAAGTGATCGCGTACAACCTGAACCGCACCGGCACCATCGAAGACCGCCTCAGACACTACTTAGATCAAAAGCTCGCTGCCATCATGGCCGCTCTTAGCGAGTTGGAGGGAGACCGTGCCGAAGACCTGCGCGAAGCGGTGCTCGGTCAACTCGACGAAGAGTTGGACCTCAGCAAGATCTACGTCGCAGCCCTGCGCTCCGGTGGCGAACAGCAAAGCAAGGCCGAGATCGACCGGGCCATGAGCCGTATCCGCGAGGCGGCTGAACGAATGTCCGAGTTATATGGCAAACTCGACCGATTCGACCTGCGAGCTTTCCGCCAGCTTACGTCTCGATTCACCACGGCCGACGTGGAGGAGTTCGTGCGACACTATGTCGAGCACCGTGGGCGTCGGCTCAAGGACCACAAGGACGGCAGTTTTAGCTTCATCGTCCCTGACGAAATCCGTCGCCGCAGGTTCGATCCGAAGAAGTTGGACATTGTCGTATTCGACCAGGCCCGGCTGAGTGACCAACCTTCCGCCCGTCTGTTGGGATTCGGTGATGAGCTGTTCGACGGAATGATCGCCGATTGCTCGACTCTTTCCTTCGGCGGTCACGCCGCGGTGCGCTGCGTTCCGCGACTTCCAGGCATCTCGGCGCGCGGGGGTCTTCAGTTTTGCTTCCTGATCCAAAAACGGATCGCTGGTGAACGACCAGTCGATTGGGATTTGTGGAGCATCTTTGTCGATGAACAGTGCCAAATTGACGATCGACAGGGCGAGGGTCTGCTTCACGTCTGGTGTCACAGCGGTGGCCAGCTCCCAATCACCGCGTCATCGCTAATCACCAAAGCCTTTGAACTCGCATCGCGTCGGATCGACGAACGCTTAAGAGAACTTAGGACGAACAGCCCGGAGATGGCTGGCAAACTCACCCCAAGTGAGCTTTTTGACGCACGCTTGCTTTGTGCTGCCGTGGTCGCATCGGAGGAATAGCCTAGTCAAGCGACCCTCCGCTGGCCTGTCCGGACAGGAGATATGTCCGGATGGTGTCCCATTCGTCGACACGCAGCGACTCCGGTTGGCGGCTAATGAACTTGCCGCCGTACATCGCCTGGCTCCATCCGAGCCGCACGTCGAGGCCCCGTTGGGCGAAGAGCCAAAGTGCCTCCTTTGCGCCGGCGTCGCCCGCCTCGTCGCCATCGAACAGTAGCGTCACCTTGCCGCCAGCGAGAGTCTTCGCCCAGCATTCGATTTTGGCGACTTGCTCATCCGTGATTTTGTTCGACATGATGGCGACGGCCGGCACGCCGAGGCCATCGAGGCCGAGCACGTCGTTGAAGCCCTCGACGACGATGATGCCGTAGCGGGCGACTGCTTCGCGGTAGCCGGGTTCGTTCAGTCGGCTCGCGTGCTGCCCGAAGAGTTCGAGGCCACGGTGAAAATCGACCGGGAAGCGATGCTTTGCCGGCTTCTTTTCCTTCGCACGTTGGTCGGGCGGTAGTGCGTTGAACGCTTGTTCCTTCGTCTTGAATTGCGGATCCCGGCGCGCCGGGACCCACGCGAGCAGTTTTCCGTCTTCACCTTGGACCGGATAGAGAAGCTGGCCGCGGAGCGACCAGCCGCGCTTGTCGGGGCCGCCGTCCTGCGGCAGCACGCCGACGCGCCATTTCTGCATCAATGCGAGAGAAAGGCATGGGTGTCGGCGGACGTAGCTCGCAGCCGATGGCGGCATGTGTGCCACGTCGCGGATGAACTTCTCGTCGAGCGTTTCGAGTTCGCGGGCCTTTTCATTGGCACTCTCGGCGAGCGGGATGTTGCGAGGCGGCTCGACCGTTCGCTGCTCGGCCGCAGGCGTCGGCTTCTGTTGGGCACGCGAGGGCGGGGGAGTGGTGTCACCAGCCAAGACTCTTCGCACGCGGTTGAATTCTTCTCCCTTGAGTTTGTCGCCGGAATGGAAAAAGGGGACAGGAACCTTTTGCCGGAACGGCCCGGAGGGTGCTGCGCACAAAAGGTTCCTGTCCCCTTTTTCCATTCAGCCGTGCATCAGGGTGAGCAGGTTGCCGCGGAGTTGGCAGTTGTAGGCATGGCAGGCGAATACCTTTTGCGGATTGCCCGTGTCCACCGAGAGTTCACGCTTGCCGGCGTGATCGCCGGGGCAACCGAACGGACAATCGAGCCGCACCTGCCGGCCGCTGCCGTGGACTTCGAGCGTGACGCCGCACTTCGCCGCAGCCTCTTGAAGCGTCGTCTGAGCTTGGAGATCATCTACGTTCATGTATCGTGGCTGATCCATCCGAGAACGGGGAAGAGGGGAGTGATGGTAGGCTAGCAGCCATCGTATGTCCAATCGAGTGAGTCTGTCGCCACGTGACACGTCGCTGCTTCGGCTGCTGAGTTGGACGCCGGCGACAACTGGCCTTCTGTTGCGAGCGAGCACGACTTTCGAGGGCGACCCATTCATCGACGAGCGGCGGCTTCGCGAGCGTCTGCAGGCGCTCAGTGAAGCCGGAGTCGTCCGCTACTGGTCCACGGCCCATTGATTTGAACAGGAGGGAACGGAGATAACAGAGTCTCTGTTTCCTCTGTTCTCTCCTGTTCAAAGGAAAGGGACCAAGCATGCATCCGCTCTTTTCAAAGTCATCGGGACTGACGCACGAGATCATTGCGGCCGCGATTGAGGTACACAAAGACAAGGGGCCGGGGTTGCTTGAATCCATCTATGAATGGTGCCTCACCAAAGAACTGGAATTGCGCGGCTTTGCCGTGCGCAATCAGAAGTCGGTAGTCATCCGATACAAGGGATTCGAAAGAGAGGACCCGCTGAAGTTCGATGTCCTCGTCGAGAACTGCGTCTTGGTCGAGGTCAAAGCGGTCGAGACCATTCACCCGATCAACAAGGCGCAGTTGCTGAGCTACATGAAGTTGCTCGATGTTCCGCTCGGTTTGCTTATCAACTTCAACGTCCCGAAGCTGACCGATGGAGTCTCGCGCTTGATCCTGCCGGGCGCGAACCAATGATCGGAAGGCCAAAGATTGGAACAGGAGGCAACAGAGCGAACAGAGAATTCTCCGTTTCCTCTGTTGCCTCCTGTTGAACCGTTCCTCTTCGCGTACCGCAAGACCGCCGTGCGCCTCTCGCGACCGGTGGAGTCGCCGCTCGGTGTCTGCTAGGAGTTTGTCCAAGATTGATCTCCGCCGGGAGCCTGGAATTTGGGATTGTGATGCGTGCTGGATGTGCGAGGTAA
>Ga0247727_10002710_pt1 | contig 40119 bp, 73 predicted proteins | sample WisWelCaveWW1625_FD_202498 | JGI IMG/M metagenome (GOLD analysis project Ga0247727, IMG submission 202498) | Biofilm microbial communities from Wishing Well Cave, Virginia, United States - WW16-25 | ecosystem: Environmental > Aquatic > Deep subsurface > Groundwater > Cave microbial mat | place... | reverse complement strand
CATTGGAGCCAAAACAATGACTACAGTAATTTGTGGCAGATGTGGGCAAGGTAGCGAAGATCTTGAAGACTGCAAAGTTTGCCACAATAGATTTTGTTTGCAGTGCAAACTGGAACATGCAGCATCGGAGTGCTTTGATCAATGGTAAGAAAAAAACTAGGACTCGATAAGAAACTTGTCGAGAACATTATTTTTCTGCATGAAAAGGATAATGAAGATCCACAAAAGCAATCAAAAATTCTCTATGACTTCTACAGAAAACAGAATTGGGAAACTCAGAGGGCAATGGACAAAGTGACAATTGCAATATGTGGATACAGCATTGACACGCTAACGCACAAGCCAAAGGAATGGGAGTATCTTATAAAATGACAATGACTGATCGAAGGACTTGCTCCAGGTGTGGAGGCAGGTTCAAGCCCCGCATCGAGGGCCAGTTGCTCTGTGGTTCACGCCACTGCAAAAAAGATTCATTGGGTGCTATCATGGTATCTGTGGACTTCAACAAAAAAGTGGAGAGAAGGAAATGAAAAATCCTTGCAGAATGTGCAATATGCGAGATGGACAGCCATTCCTTTGTGGGACGTGCCAATGGAAATGCTACATGGACAATCTCAGTGAAATTGAAAGAAGGAAAAAAGAAAGGGCGCAGTTGGAGGCTTTTGCTTCAGGAATATGATATGGTCTGCTATCTTCATATGGACGAGCCTGATCCCAACTGCAAAAAGTGCCAGGATGAATGGCAAGAAGTTAAAAAGTACAGGGAGCATAAGGAAGAGATGGACAAGGTGCTGAAGAAATGACAAAGATGATGACATGCGTCTTCTGCAATAGGAAGGAACCAGTAAATCTACCAGTCTACATTAAACTCAAAAAAACAAAGAAGTATGGATATGTTTGCAACGACTGCCATAACGGCGATGGTCCAAAGGGCGACATCAAAAGGCTTGTGTGTTAGTAATGAGATTCGATAATTTTCTGCCAAAGGCAAGCACAATCGGTGAGTCGGAAGTGACATCAAACGGAATGAAATGGACACCAGGAAGATGCTCAAAACAAGGATGCACAAACACTGGAGTTTTTCCCGATGGTGGCAAACAGACACAACATTTTTGCTGGAAGCACAATTCCAAAGTAGAAAAGTAGCCCAAATACCATACCCTTTTTGTCGAAACTGTTGTCAAAAAGATTAGGCTGGCAAGGTTTATTACGATTAGCAAGTGATCAAAGCTCGTATTGCAACAGCAAGCTCAGTCGCTGAAATCCAGGGAAGCCAAAATAATTTATCACAAAAATAGAATCGAACAGATCAAGTCAGGACTCAGAGATCATGGTAGTGTGATCCACGAACTGTATTCTACAAAATCACCAAAGAAAGATCTTATAAAAAATTGGGCGGAGCACTTGGAAGCACTCCAACAGCTTGGTGAGTTCAAAGATGAGGTTAGTACGATATCAAACCACATCAAAAAAGAATTGTTAAAAATGGGCCTGCCGGATGCGGTGCACTATGTCCACGAAGTATTACCGTTTAAATATAAGTTGGTGACTAATCTAGGTAAGGAAAGTGATGGATTAGACGAACGTGGATCATCCACGTTAAATAGTTCCGATGTAGATTATGAAAAAGAGAATCAGGAATTTTTATCACTGATAGATGAAACGATAGAATTTTTAGAAAAAGTTGTAAAACCAAAACTGCAAAAATCTTCATTCTGCAGTCTGCTTGATCAGGAATTGCTGAAAGAATTTTATCTTGTGCATTCCAATGCAATTGATCTCGGGAAAAATATTTTCAACGACAAAAGAAAAGACATGGTACAAACGCAGTGCCTTCTTGTTGAAAGGGCAATGCACTGTACGCCAACATTTGCAGCGGGTGAATACATGCGAAGGATAAAAGATATTTTTGAATTTACAGGAAAGCAAGTTGTAAAGATTTTGCGCGGGCAAGCAACAGAGTTGCATCCACTTTATGATCCAAAAAACAAAGAGGAAGCGATGAAGATTGGAATGCATGGAATGCGGTGTACTGAGTGCGGTTCATGGCGAGTCGGCTACATATATGTTGACAAGGTTGAGATCCACAGCAAGAAGATGTGCCACTGCTTCAAGTGTGGATTTGATTTCGAACCAATCACGGAAAATATTACGAAAGCATTAGAAAAATAAAATGCAAATTACAATTCTTGTAGGTGAGAAGCCGGATTATCAAATGAAACCTGGTGAAGCTTACAAAGTAAAATGGCACATTGAAAATTCTGATCAGACAAAAGATATCCTTGTTGTTTGTTGCTACAAGTGTGGAAAGACAGGATGGACAATGGAGCATGATCATCAATGGCATGATGATGGAACAGTCACAATAAATCCTAGCATGTTATGCCCGCACTGCAACGCCCATTACTTTGTCAGGGCCAGCCAGATAGTAGAATAGTGAATTTAAGCTAGCGAAATCTAAGTGTAATGGATCCGGTAGGAAAAATAGTAGTGATTGTGTCATAATCGTCTCTGCTATGATTTCCTTGGTCCTGCCGGATCAAATAATGTTTAATTGCCATTCCACGCTGAGCAAGATGGAAATCATGGTATGAAGACTGCAAAGTTGCCAGAAACAAAGTTTGTAAACCTGAAGGATCTAAAACCGCATCCAAGGAATCCAAAAAAGCACCCGCGATGGCAGATAGAAAAGCTTGCCAAAAGAATCGAAGTGGAAAAAGGATACAACCAAATCATTGCTGTAGATGAAAAGGACGTTGTACTGAAAGGCTGGGGACGTGTCCTTGCACTCCTGGAACTTGGATATGTAAAAGCTCAGGTGACAATCCTATGCGGATTCACCGAAGATCAAAAGCTTGCAATTGTAATAGCTGACAACAAGGTTGTATCAACCGAGTACGATGAAAGGATACTTGCAAAGGAACTGCCACGCCTTACCAAGATGGGTCTGGACGTGGTATTTTCGGAAAAAGAAATCAAGGATCTCCTGCTGAAAGTAAAAGACAAGGGAATTATCACGGAATCAACCTATGACATGTCGCCAAGGCTCTACGAACATTATAATTATATTATGATGTTTTTCGATAATGAAATGGACTTCAAGTATGCAAAGCAACTTTTGAGACTGCCAACAGTTCAGGATAGAATGAAGCCAGAGAAGGTTGGAATATTGCGCGCCATTCCAGGAATGAAAGCAATCGAGATCATAAAAAATGAAAATAATAATTCCTAGCAAGGGGAGACCACAGTCCGCATCACAAACGGTCGAGCTGGTAGGGCCAGAGAACGCGCTTGTCTATATCCAAAAGGATCAGCTCAAATCGTATAGTAAATTAATCGACTCGAAAATAATCCGTACTCTTCCTGATGGAACCTATGGCATGGGAGCAATCCGTAAGTACATGCTCCAGGATAATATCAACGAGGACTATGTTCTGCAACTGGATGATGACGTTGACGGAATGGAGTACAAGTTTGATCCGAAAGTTACGAGGATCGTTGATAAGGAACACATACTCAGGATCATCGATAACTGCTACCGGATGGCCGATGACTTGGGCACTAACTTATTCGGGTTCATCTCAAGTCCCAATCCAATGCTCTACACACAACTCAACCATTTCCTATTCGGTGGTATGGTCGCATGTGGAATTGGGATTATCCCAAAAAATCTTGGAGACGTTATGTTTGATGAAAGGTTTGTTGTCAACGAAGATCATGACTTTGCGATGCAGACGAAATTCTATAAGCGATTCCTGGTAATGGACGGAAGGTACAACTGGATCTATGGCAAGACTTGGAGCAACGAGGGCGGATGCAGTACTCTGCGGAACCGTCAAGTCTTGGAAAAGTGTAGGAATCTGCTAATACAAAAATGGGGCTCCTGCATAATCACGAATAAAAAAAAGCCAAATCAGATCTATCTTCATGTGCCTTTTTAGGAAAATACCCTTCCCTTTTAGGTAACATTTGAGTGAAAAAGATTTAGTACAACCAATCGCCACATTTTTATCGCACACAGTGAGAGGATTCTGGGAAATCATATGTCAGAAGATCCAATGAAAAATTATTTTCTCTATCTATCCGCATTTCAAAAATGTGTAAGAAGGGGAATGGAAAAGGAGGCGTACAAATTCGCCTCAAAAATTGAAGACGTAAATCCAAAATCATTATGGAATAGAATAAAAATCATAACAAGTGAAGATGTTGGAGTAAATCCGGTTATCGTTTCAGCTATAGACACATTAGATAAATGGTACTGGGAGCAAATCAGGGCAGGCAATTCCGGAGGAAGGCTGCACCTACTCAACGCAATTTTAATTCTATGTAGGATGCCAAAGTGCAGAGACTGTGACAATCTTCTAATCTCTACCGATATCAAGATGATGCTCAGAAAGGAAGATATGGGAATTCCGGACTTCGCATTCGACAAACACACAGCAGAAGGAAGGAAGATGGGACGCGGTTACGATCATTTTTTTGAAGTAGGAACAAAATGTGACAACGACATCTCAAATCCAATCTACAAGGAAGAAGCAAAAGAACTGCTAATCAAGGAAGGCTCTCCAGTAAAATGGAAGATGGACAAGCTCGCCAAATTCAAAGGCAAAGGCAAAGATAATCCACAAAGCTCATTAGACGATTGTTTCTAGCAAAGCTATGAATCTAAAGATGCACGGTAAAATCTTTGTAGTGGACGAATCCACAGGAGAAAGAATTTGTAACTGTGGTTGTGGGAGGGTGATGGAGGAAAGAATCGAGTCCACAAGACAAGAAATCCAAGGCGATAAAGACCGAGCAGGTCCAAACGAGGCAAAAAGGGCTGGCACTCAGATAATTACAGTAAAGCACGATTACAACCTTACCACAACAATTGACAAGGCAAACCAAGACGCATCAGGCAAAAAACTCAATGCAATGCAATCTCAACTGTCATTTAATTTACGAGTCCAGCAAGTAAGGGCATCAGTAAATAGTACGGGTGAAAGAAGGCTTGTCAACTCATTTATAGATTTGAATAACGCAATCCATACGCTTGGGTTGCCAAGCACAATCCACGAACAAGTTGCATATGTCATAAGAAAAATTGAAAAACGAGGATGGCTCAAGAATGCTCCAAAGATGGAATCGGTTGCTGCATGCATCTATTATATCTGTAGGAGGAATGATCTTCCTTATAATTGGAAAAGCTTTGTCAAGCCACTAGGACTCACACGTCTAAAGTTTTTGAAAAGATTTGTGCGCAAGCTCTTGGAGGAGTATGAAGAAAACAATGCAAACGTCGTTTCGCCTTACAAGTTTGTTGGAAAGATGTGCAACGCGCTTGATTCTGATCCGCTGGTAGAAAAGGTCACATATGAAATCCTTGATGTAGTAAAGGACTGCTATGATCTTATTGGTAAGTCTCCAAAGGTGATTGCTGCAAGCGCGATTTATCAAGCTTCATTAATTATTCATGGTGAGGATGGAGTCAAGCCAAAAAAATACGCGACGACGGAATTTGAAATGGAAAAATCCTCCGAGGTTACGTCTGTCAGCATCAGGCACATTGGCAAAACCATAAAGCCACTTATCGGGAAAGTATTGCAAAAGTGGAAGCATGGTAGTTGAGAAAGACGAACTTGTGAAAGAAGTAATGAAACAAGTCAATGATGCAACGCGAAATGAAGTGATCGAAATTATTAACGAGTACATAAATGAAGCATTGCTGTATGAATTCAAGAAAAATGGAATTAAGTACCTTGAATACACTAAAATTGGAAGAAAATTACAGGAAAGTGGATTCTTTCACAAAAAAGCAAACCTCAAGCCATGAAACATGCACTTACTGTAAATGCTACTATGCTCCGATCATGGACGAAGAAAAACTGCAGTCATTGTAATGGTGAGTTTAAGCTCGGTGATAAGGTAGTCATTGACAAACCCGATTATGGCAATGCAAGGAAGAGAAAAAAATTACACGAAGCCTGCTATGATAAGATGTACTACTAAATCCTTATTATCCCATGAAATGATTCCAAATCATGCCAAAAACCCTAGATGACGAAGAGCTTGCAACTCTCCAGGATGAGGCAACAAAACGAAGACAAATCTTGCTAGCACAACCTGACAATGCTGTAGTCCACAAAGAGCTTTCAGCATTAGAAAAAGCCATAGCAAAGATGACTCCAGTAGAAGAAGGCTAGTCAGGATCCCAATTTTTTAGCAACTTTTATCAAACCATATGGGGCACATACATATGCCCCATGATGTAAGAACGCCATATCTGATAATCATAATGTAACAGTAGCATAGCTTTTTCAACAGTGAAGAGAAAGGTGATCTCTGAGGGCAGAACTTTTTTATAAATCACTCAAGAAGATACAGCAATCTCGCTTCGGGGCTATGGGTGCGTTTGAACCTTGGGGAAAGTGGTGTACCTACAAGGGAGCGAATAACTCATAGTTGGCGACCACTGCATGTGAGATTCTAAAAATGTGGCTGTATGAGATTTCATACAGCCACAAATCATTTTGACTAAAGTATATCATATGATATACTGGATAGGTTTTTGTAGCAATGTATAGTAGGAATGGATCCAAGGAATCTATATGGGAAAGACTAGGAAAAAACCAGCGGATGCCACCCACCCCAAGATCGCAAATCAGACAGACATAGAAAAGTCTGCGATGGAGAAACGGCTCAGGCACGTCTTTGAGATGGACGTTAGTAAAACATTTGCCAAGACTCTTGCCGGAGTCAATAAGAATACAATTACAAAATACTGGAAGAAATTCGAGGATGAGATCCTGGCTGAAAAGAAAAGGGACGTGTTTACTGAGGAAGAGTTGACAGTTAGTCGTGGTCTTCTTGCCATTGATAATCTGATTTATGATGCAAATCTGCAATTAAATGAAGTTAACAAAAAAATTGCAATGTTTGAAGGCTTTGAAAAATCAGAAGACTTTGCAAATCTGATCAACAAATATGCAAGTACAGGTTACTTCCTAGAAAATAAACGAGAATCTATTAGACACTTCCTTTTACAAGCAATTGACATCAAAGTGAAGAACGAACTATCACCAAGCACCAAGTCTGCTGTCGAAGAAAAAATGAAAGAACTCATGGAGAAGAACAAATATGGTGTGGCGGGAAAAACGGCGTAACACTGCAGTCCGTGAGATGGACAAGTCATACGATTATCTGCAAGGTGACGTAGTCAATCTTCAGGAACTAAGTAAAGCTACACCAGAAGATGCCCACAAGTTTTATCAAATGTTTGGACTCTTGCGCCATGATCGCACTGGCAAAGTAGTTGAGAAACTTGCCGATTATCAGTACAAGGTTTGGAACTGGGCCAGAAAGTACAGGTACAGGCTGGTTGTGAAATCACAGAAGGTTGGATTTTCCACGTCGGCATTGATGGAAGATTTTCAGCGGGCAGTACTGCCACCATACAATTCGCTTAGTACAATGGGATATGAAACACTAGTAATCGGTCAGTCATTTGAAAAAGCAATTGATCACCTATACTCTCTGCAAAAAATGATCAAGAATAGCATAGAGTACAGACCATTCCTGATTGAAAAGCCAGTTCCAGGACTGATGCCGACAGAAGTAACAAAAAACTCTGTACTTTTTATCAGGAACCCATTCAATCCAATCAATCCAAGTAGGATAATTGCATTGGGCTCGAATCCAGGAGCAGCATGGTCATGGAAACGTGTCAAGCATATCCACATGTCAGATCCTGCTGCAATAACTGCAGTGGATGATTCAGAATTGTATGATGCAGCATTCTCAAGGCTTGCAATTACACGAGGAACGATGCTAATCGAATCGCCACCGCGAGGACAGAGAGGTCAGCTATGGGAAATTTACAAGATGTCTAAACTAAAGATAGACATAGATGATCCTCAAAAGGAAGCGCGCGAGGAAGCAAAATTCAAGGTAGAAGAAATCCCATACGACAAGGCTGTAACAGCCGGAGTAATGGAGGAAGAGTTTTTCCTTGGTGAACGCGAAAGGCTAGGTCCAAGGTTCGGTCAATACTACGAGTGTGAGTTCCTGAACCCGAGCAACACTTGGTATGACGATAGCCTTTTTAGATTTAGTGGAGACATACAATTACAATGACCGTTTACATTGTGACTTTTGATTCAGACGAAGGCGTTGTTTGGATCAAGTGGCTTGGGGAGAGGCACATACTGAATTGATGATCAATCTAACATGGAAGATTAAGATTCTCACACCAATTGAAAGAATCAGACAAATTATTTACACTGCAGAAACGGAGTATTATCCATGATAGGTGATAGGTACATCTATGGACTGGATCTTTAAATCAAACAATTCCCATTAACATTCATGACAGAAATAGACTATCAATTTATAGCAAAACGACGCGCTCAAAAAAGACAAGAATATCTGAAACATAGAAATGCATATCTTAGACGCGCAAAGGTATATTATCAAAAAAATAAACAAAAATGTAAAACTCAAGCAATAAAATGGAATCGAGAACATCCCAGACGAAGAAAAGAGATTATATCAAAATATCGCCAAAAAAATATCTTTCAGACAAGGAAGAAAGCCGAACAACTTAGATTCATAAATAAAGATGAGTATAATAAATATGCACGAGATAGATACGCGAAAAGAAAACTAATTGTGATGATGCATTATTCTAAAAATGGAAAATGTCAATGTTGTGGAGAGTCGACAATAGAATTTCTTACAATCGATCATATTACACAAAGAAAGTTACTAAATCATTTGAGGGGATTTTCAGGTAGAAAACTCTATGACTGGTTAATCCAAAATAACTTCCCTGATGGATTCCAAGTATTGTGTTTCAATTGTAATTTTGCAAAATGGAAGATGGGAAGATGCCCGCATCAAAGGGTGGTGATTACATAATATGAATGGAAATCGTTACATATATGGGGCTTGATCCCGCAAGCAAGATGGATTTTTTTGGTATAGTTGTTCATGCACTGCCAACAGGAAGGTTCCCGATGCCCCAGTTAGTAACAATGCAAGCTGTAACACACACATCATATCTGGCAATGATGGAAGCATTGAAGCGTGATATGTTCAGAAGATTTCCACCTTATTACATCGTAGTTGATTACAACACCGAGAAGACCTTTTCACAAATACTGCAAAGGGACTATGGTGATGAAAGGCTTGAGCTTGTTACCTTTGGCAACCAAGCTAAACAAATGCTGAAGGACGATGGTCTTGCCATATTGAAACAGGGCTACACATTCCCAGACGCGTACAAGCAAACTAACATGAAGCAGCGCAAATATCTCATAGATTTAGTGAAGCAAATCAAACAGGAGCAGATGCTAGTCACCAGGACAGGAAAAATAACTTTTGATCACCCACAGGGCGAGCATAATGATTTGGCAACTGCATGGGAGCTTTCAATCCACGGATGCCTGAAGTTTATGATTAACGCCAAGTCAGGGCCAGCAGCATGGTCTGAAAACCGCAATTACAAGGATGATGCTCCGGATATTCCGGAGGGCGCAGATCCCTCGAGTGAAGTGAAGCTCAATCCAGCTAACAAGATAACGTACGAGTACAGTTATCAACCAAGTTAAACCTTTTAGGGATATGAAGAATAGTTCCAACATGGATAAAGACAAACCGCTGAAGACTCCAGTTGCATTCTCAGATGCGCTGATTGGGCCAGTGGACAAGTCCCTCATTTTCAAAGGAATGGAAGTGCATGTACCAAAGAAAAGTGAAATCACAAAAACTGCTACAGATCTTCGCGCAGGCTCCAATACGGTAAAAGTAAACAAAGTAATCAAACTCGTTGATTTTTCACAGGATCCTTACACCGATATAGAGAAGCAAAGGTTCGAGGGGGCGATGAGAAAGAGCTATGCAGTCAAGGCAGCATTTGCAGTCAGAAAGCATTTCATGTTTGGAAAGGGTTCGGAGCTTCAGATTGTGCTCGATGATTATGAGATTGGTATATTGGATCAAAAACAAAAGGATGAAAAAATCCAAAGGCTCAAGGATAAGAATGCAGATCTCCTTAAAGCATTGGAGAAGAGGGACAACGATGTCAAGCTGAAAAAAACTCTTCCAGTATTCATGGAGCAACGCTGGGGGTTCGGCAGAGGTGCGATGATAAAATGGTTCCAGGACGAAACTTCTGAAGAAGTGAAAAAACTGCAGGCATTAAATTCCAGAAGGTTGCAGGCTCCGATATATGACATTGACAACAACAATTCGTTTGAAGGGGTTATCATAGACAACCAAGGGCTGTCAAAGGATTCTGTCATTTATGCACCGTACAACGAAGATGAGCTGAGTCCGCACACGGAAGGATATGGGTATAGTGAGCTCGAAGCAATTGCGCATGTTGCAGAAACACTAAACATTTTATTAAACGAGGACATCAAGGAAATATCAAAATCAGCTTGGCTTGCAAGCATTTTATTATCAATAGATACAGCTGGATTGACTTCGGCAGAAGCTGATGCAAAAATTAAAAAAATTGTAAAGGCTGTTGCAAAAGCCGGAAAGATTGTAGGTGTAAATACAGAAGTTATTGCGCAGCAGATGAAACTCGATGCTGATCTCGATGGGCTCACAAAAGCGGTGGAAAAGGAAGAAACAATAATTTTCAAGTCGCTTGGGGTTCCGCAGTTCCTGGTACAGTCAGAGGCAGCAGCAAACTACGCAACGGCGGGGAAAGCTGCACAGTTATTCATAGACGGTCAAGTTGCTGATGATCAAAGAGATCTTGAAGATGTTTTGCAAGCTCAGTGGTACGATCCATATCTTGAAGCAAACAGACTACTCTTGCAAAAAAATGATGAAATCAAACCAAACGACAAGCAACCCATAAAGGAACCGGAGGTAAGCGTTGCTGCAGAAATCACAGAAGAACAGGACGAAGAAGCACTACCATTCCATGTGAGAAGGGTATTCAACAAGGCAAAGGTCAGCGAATTCGTTGATCTTGCTCAGAGTGTTGTGTCATTGAAGAATGCGGGCATATGGGACGTGGAAAAGGCAAACGAGGTTTTGGACTCGGAGGAAGTAACAGAAAGAGTCAATGCGCAGAACGAAGAAAAAATGAAAAATGATTTGGAGATGGCAAAAATCAATGCTGATGCAAACAAAGGCTTCCAAGATCAAAAATTAAAAGTTGACGAGACCAAGGCAAAGGCATTAGAAAAGATGGCAACAGCAGCGGAGAATGCAAGCCATGAGTGAGTTGGTCCATCCGGTTGCATATTTTTATGACAAGGATCTGATTCGGCAAATACCGCGTAACGAACTGGGTCAGGCATTAGCTCAGATGTCAAAAACGCCACCTGGAAGTACAAACGAACTTACGATTTACATTCTAAATGTCATGACGGAAAAAATCTCCTTGTCAGGTTATATTGAAAATCCCGCAGTTAAGATGGAGTATCCAAAAATATTGGAACCAAATCAAAAAGGTGATGTAAAATTCACTTACACTGCAGACAAAAAAATACTCAACTCATTAAGCACAGAATGGGGCTTTGATATCGAGGTGGGCTGATGCCACTTGTTGATCTAGCAAAAGATCCGGCTCCAGGTGGATCTCTTCTTGATACAGCTCCAATAGTAGCACCAGCTCCAGGTACTAAAGTTGTAGCGACACTACAATGGAATAACCTAATAGATATTTTGTTTTCCGGACTGCTTACAGACCGAGTAGTTTTAGGAGCGTTGGTAACAGGAGCAGACAACAAATTCCTAGCGATGAGGGCAGGTGCACTAGGATATGACAATATTTTGGTATCTGATGTACCAACTTTGACAAGGGCGAAGATCTCAGACTTTCTGCCAATCACAAAAGCTGATGTTGAAAATACAGGCACATGGGAAATTGCAGAAATTCCACAACTTCCGGCATTGGGATCAGCACCGAGTCCTCCAAGGCAAACAGGAATTATAACAGCAGAAATTGGTGATGATCAAATCACATATGGAAAGATCCAAAATGTAGTAGGAGACGATGTATTCCTTGGCAGAATCTCAGGACCAAGTGGAGACATTGAAGAACTGACAGCAACACAAGCTACATCATTGCTAAACATATTTACAGCCGCGCTCAAGGGACTAGTACCAGCTCCAGGTGCACCAACTGGAAGATTCTTGAAAGATGATATAACATGGGCTATACCGGCAGGAGGAAGCGGTACAGATGAAGTCCTGCTTGTACCGACAGCAGACAAGACCATCCCTGTAAATAGCTCAATTATTGTGGGTGATTATTACACTCTTGGGAGTCTAGTTGATTTGACAATTTTGAGTGGAGCAAATCTCACGGTGGTATAAATGGGCGTTCTAAAATTAGTCGAGGAGGCAGAGGAGGGCGCAGTAGCCAGTCAGGGAATAATACAGTATCTCACATCATCAAAATACATCACTGCAAAGCTTGCAAGTGGCATACTTTCACTGCTTAGTCATAGCAGATTACAGAAAAATTATCTTTACAATGCTGGGTTTGCAGTTCGCCAGAAGGTAGCAGCAGCACTAACAAGTTTTACAGGCTCGACTACTGTGCGGCAAGTGATTACAATAGACAGGTGGGGACATACTACAGGCAACGCAACGACTCCACAATTCCAACAGGTAGATACAAACGCCACAATAGAGGCTGGAATAACTGCGCGATATTATGCCCTGTGGAAACAGATTACAAATGCAGCAAAGATTTGCGTGAGTCAGGTCATACCTTGTGATGATTGTCTCCATCTAAGAGGCAAAAAAGTCAGACTGCAGATAAAACTCCGCAAGTCAGTGGGCGCAGACAAAATCATCTGTATAGGAATAGTACAACTGACAAGCGTTGGAACGTTTGACGCACTACCAGCCACTTTTATATCAGCATTTAACGGCGCAGGAGTAGATCCTACCTTTGGCACCAATCTGGCACTAATCGCGCCAGACGCAGATAAGCTTGACAATACGACAGTAGTAGGCAATAAACTAAACTGTGCTATCACAACAGCATGGCAGAGATTTGGTGGAGTGTTTACTCTCCCAACAAACTTCAAGAATCTTGTAGTAGTGATATTTTCAAACGATGTACTAGCAGCAGCCGATGACCTGCTGATGACCGAGGCAAGCCTCACAGACGGGCAGGATATTGTAGACTGGGAGGACAAGAACTTTGCAATCGATTTGGAGGAGTGTCAAAGATTCTATCAAAAATCATTCAACTATGGAGTAGTCCCAGCAAACAACGCAGGAGTAGCAGGTTCAAAAAGAAACTCGATACAAAACGCTGGAGCTGTTGCAACATCATGGAACGGTGCGGAAATACGCTTTCCTGTTGTAATGAGAGCAGCGCCCACTATGACACTCTACAATCCATCAGCAGCAAACGCCTTTGTCAGAAATATCACACTTGCCACGGATGCCACGGTCACAGCAGCCGCAAACATTGGAGATGCCGGTGCTCATGTGAACTGTACGGGTCTGGCTGCGTGGGTAGTAGGCAATGACTCAGCGATCCATTGGTCTGCAACTGCGGAGCTGTAAAAGACGCCTGAACCAATTCCGATCTACTGAAAAAAGAACAAGAAGTTTATGCAAAATGTACAAGAAATCAACAATGTGAATTTGTAATATTTTTATTCTTTATTTCCAAATAAGTAATGGAAGAAAATGTCAGACGAAATAGTCCATGATGAACGAAGTGATCTGGCTTTCAATGTAGAGTACCAAAACGCAAATGGAAATTGGTTTATAAAAATAAAATTCTTAACAGAGCAAGAGGCAAAAGACTTCCTTGAAATTGATAATCCAACGCTACGACCTGCTAGAATAATGCAATACGGTTCCAATATAGGTAATTACCCATGAGTGCACAGCTACCCTACAAGGTTGAATATTCAAAAGATGGTGGTGAGACTTGGCATTTTTACAGGACATTCCTAACGGAAGCAGAGGCAACGTCATATTATACGAATGTCAAAACCGACAGGCCAGCAAGGGTTTCTTTAAATGGCATTGTAACCATAACAATCCTAGTCTGACATGGGCACTTTTGGAAACAACTTTGGAAACAATTGGGCTTATCCGTTTGCAGTAGCACAGTCAAGTACAGGTGGGGTTCACAAGCCCCTCATATTTACGCCAAGGGAAGTAACAGTACCGAAGAAATTACGACTATCAGACAAGGGAGTCCTAGTCTCACAGCTTGCCATGAAATCAGTAGGAAAATTAAAAATTACAATAAAGCTGACAGAAACAGGACTGCTAAAATCTTCGCTGTCATTAAGAACAAAAGCCCTAGTGACAAGTAAACTGCAACTTAGTGAACTAAACACAATAACGAGTAAGGCTGCAATTGCTGAAAGAAATGAACTGCTTGCAAAATTATCTCTTGTCGAATCCAATCTGCTAGCTATCCCAGTTGACAAAAGGAAGCAATTCTTTGAAAAGATGGCAAGCTTTATACTTTTGTCCGAGGCAGTAGATGAAGATGAGTGAGCAGCAGAAATGGCGCAGTCAGATCAGGATGGGCGAGTCCCAGATCACACTCAACGGGATAGTTCACATCATACCAGCAAAGTGGCTTGATCAGATGTCGGTAAAGTTTCTCAGGGAAATGGACGACAAGATTGGGCCAGACGACATCATTTGTTACAAGCTTCCAGATCTTCCAGGAAATGATCAGGATTGGCATGAATTCAAGGAAACGATGGACGTGCTACCTGGGACAAGATTCGAGATTAAGCGAAATAGTTCCTAATTGTAGGTTATTATAAAACCATGTGATGCCCTTCGGCGAGTACGAAAATCTAGCAGATTGTAAATCAAAGAATAGTGACAAGGATGATCCCACAGCCTATTGCATGACGATAGAACGCAGTATCAGAGAAGCATCCATGCCTAGTCAGCTCAAGATAGGATTCGATATTTTTACAGACTACAAAACAGCACTTGACAATCTAATCAAGGTAAAGGGGTTTAGGGTGAAGACAGCAGCAGCACTGTTGGACAAGGCAATTGAAAATCAAAACAAGGTGACGGCAGTTGCAAATCTTCCGGAGCTCTACGAAGAAAATGGAAAACGGTATGCAAAATTCTTTTTGATCAGCTCGGACTGGAATGCAAGGAAATGGAGGGTAACAAAAGCATCAGTTCCGGAATACATGAAAACTTTCGAAGGCATGCCGTATATCGACGAACCTGGTAAGGAGCATTTTGGAATGACAGACGAAACTCCAGTAAGCGAAGTTTTGAAAAAACAAGAAGATTACCGTGCAGGCAATTTGGAAAAAGTTGGATACGATCCTAAAACAAGTGTTGCATATGCAGTGGTAGAAATCACAAAGAAAAGTGTTTGGGACGAATTAAACCGAGGTGAGGCAATCTATGTTTCTCCTGCTGTTACTGGAATTGCAAACATGGATGAATTTGGAAGATGGACTTATGATATCTGGCATGGTCTGCATCTTGCAAGGGTGAAGAATCCGGCATATGGAGTCATGGCAGCAAGCATCAAGGAAACATGTGAAGGTCCAAGATCCATGTGCATCAACAGGCTTTTTGGAAATGCCGTGGCATCGGGAAAAGTTCAATCAAGTTCTTTTAATATAGTAAATTCAAAAGCAGGTTATATGCCAGACTGTCCTGAAGGCGAGGAAATGTACAACGGTAAATGTATCAAGAAGGAGATGGCATCTTTAAGTAAGGAAAGGGATGATCTTTCTACCAAAGTAGCATCACTTGAAAAAGACAAGACTGATTTGGAATCTAAAATAAAGAATGCCTCAGCAGGTGGAATTGATGCCGAAACCAAGAAGCTCATTGACACCCTTCAAACCAAGCTCGCAAGTTTTGAGGACGGAGAAAAGAAAAAGATGGCAGACGAGCTTGCACAGGCTCAAGTCGACGCAGGTCTTCTAAAGGAAGCAGACAAACCTGGAATTGTAACCGAGTTTATGAAAACCGACATTGGAAGCCTCAAGGCAATGTATGCGGTAAAGAAACCGCTTTTGGATAAGATTGTATCATTAAATGCTAATGGACCTGGAATCAAAGGCTCATCTACCAAGCTTGTTCACATGCCCCCAAGTGGAGAAATGACAGGTCAGGCTTCAATTGGTGGAGACAAGCCAATAACTTCAGTTGACGATTTGGAGGATCTTTTCTAAATGGCACTTGGGGATATAGTTAGAACGATGCAACCCACGCCGGTTGTAGTTTGGCGAAAGGGTTCTGCTACTCCGGTAGCCGGAGATCCTGTAGGATTTGATGCAAGTGGAGATATCATAATTGCTGTAGATACAACGGATGGTCCACTTGGAATGAGAACGACTGCAAGCAAGACGATTTCAGCAGTGATTTATTATGAGATTTTGATTGTAGGAATTGGAGTGATGAAGGCAGGTGCAGCCATTGTTCCAAACAAGTTTGTAGCGGTCTTGGCAAACAGTAAGATCACACAAGCAACTACAACAGTAAATGCTGCTTATACACAAGCAGAAATCCAAAGGTTTTGGAGGGTTCTCGGATTGTACCTTGGTTTGGAGTCAGACTTTGCAACCAACGATTATGCTTTGTCCAATGCAGCCGATACTAACTTGATCCTTGTATTTGTAGGGAGAGGGCTATGACCAAAACTGCAAGAAACCTATCCAAAACAGGGCCAGTCCAAGTTGCGATACGGGGAGAGAAGACGATGTATGCCAACAGGGAAACCGCATCTCTTGGTAGTAGGCTCGATGCTTTTACTTATGCTAAGGTTTGGTTCGTTCCAGGAAAGATCCTAGACAAGAATTACGAGAACGTAGCATTTGCAAGCTACGATGGACTTCCAGATTACGATCACCCAATGGCAAAATTCAAAATCATCCAAACTGATGGAGGCTTGAAGCTCACTAGTGTAATGTATGATCACTATGCGAAAGTTGCAGAAGAATGGCGCAGTGCGCTTGAAAATAATGACGGAAGTTTCAAGCATGCTAGGGAAGCAATTGCACAGGCAGCAATTGTAAACTCCACAGATGTAGATGCGACAAAGAACCTTGGCATTTTGAACCGAGTACTAGGTCTTCAGGTAAGGAACTTTTTCCTACAGAATACAGTCACGCCACAACCAGCTCCGACTTTGACATTCAGTGCTGATACATTTACGGAAGGAAGTGTAGCAGGCAAAGTCTCAGAATTGATGGAACCAAAACTAGTGCCACACACAGAAGCAAGAGCAACCCAGACATTGTACAAGAACGTAGGTCACATTGCAATTTCAGAAGAGGCAATGATGAAAGGAATCCATAACACTATGGCATTACGCCAGGACAAGACCCTGAAGGATCTTGCAAGATTGATCAACGCACAAATTGCAACAGAATTGGAAACAGCAACAGGAGTGGCAGGTGCTGACTGGGGAGCAACATCTGGTACACCGCCTGATAGTGCAAACAACCCGATTGATGACTTGCAGGGAATATTAACAACGATCGAAGGCAACGGATCCAATGGCGATTACATCGCAGGACACAACAGACCAATCACTGATCTACTTACTAACAAGTTTATCCGAGGACGTGGAAATGTGGGAATAGGAACCTCAGTGCTAAGTACCAACACGCCAACTGAGTCAGGATTGCCAAGCATATTCAAGGATCTGGCTATGACGAACACAGTAGCCGTCGTAGGAAACAAGGATGCAGTATGGCTAGGCCAAGGTCCAACGAGTGTAGCAGCATACAACAACGATGTAGTTGGATACCAGGGATGGTTAGCAAAACAGTGGTGGCTACCGTACCTTGCAAACGCAGGCTTCATACGAAAATTGACAGGTATTAGTGCATAAGCACTAATCTACAACTTTTTAAAGTAGGACAAGATCAGAAGCTCATGTCTACACAATCACAGAAGCAATTGAAGACAGCCCGTGTCTTGCATGATCAGGCAAAAAGGAAATCAAGAAGTGACAGACCAACAAATGTGTACAAGGAACTGATCACTGACGATGAAACTGGAATCACTCAATGGTGGATTTGGTATGCAACCGAACTCGGAAAGGAAGTAGGAAGAAAAAGTCTTGACAAGGTTGATGAGCTTACTCAGATTAGAACAGAGGAAGGTTACGAGTATACGATTCCATACAACGATGCAAACAAGAAAAAGGTCTTAGAAAAAAGGTTTGGTGGCTCAAAATTCTACCACAAGGACGGAGAACAGACCACAGGACCATTGAAGGAACCGCAAGTAGAATTCTAAACCTTTTAACCCACTTTTTCCTATTACATGATATCATGGCAAAGGGAGCTTCCGAATTATCGGAAAAGGCAAAGGCATTCCATTTTGAAGGGATACCGACTACAGAAGACAAAAAAAAACTGAAGAAGACAAGCAACAGTAGACTTCCGGTCACACTGCAAAGTGAGGCATTTGACTAATGGGCGCATATGCAACACTTGCAGCGGTTAAGGTGGATCTTAACATCACAGATACTGCAGACGATACGATCCTAAACCAACTGATTACTGATGCAAACGATGAAATGGATAATGTTTTGAAACCCTTGGTGGATACTGTTCCGCTAACAGGTGCTGGGATCACTGATAGTGTGAAAGCAGCAGCAAATTATTTGGTTTGCTCTTTATGGTCAGGATACATCAAAGATGCAGATAGGGTAAAGTTTTGGAAGGAAAGACATGACATGGCAATAAACCGCATCGCAATGCAACAGTCCGCAACACCTGGAGACAGGCAGGAAGTTGTTGTTGTAGAATCAGATTACCTATCAAGTGAGCTCGAGGGCGATTAGATGTACAATGAAATACTGCCAAGATTATTTTTAGGAAATCAGGCTGATGCAGCAGAGTTTGCAGAGGATGAAAAGGATGGAATTATAATTTGTGTCCTTGAACAAAGACCACAAAACGAGCCATTCAAATCTTTTCACATTCCAATTCTAACAAGTAGCGGTCATGTGCACACGGAACAGTTGAATAGGCTGATCCCAGTCATAGGAGCAATGATTGCATATGGAAGAAAAGTTTTGGTGCACTGCTCAGCAGGAGTGGAGCGCAGTCCATTGGCAGTGACATGGTATCTGCACAAGACGATGGGAATTTCAATTGAAGAAGCTTACAAAATTGTAAAGGAAAAAAGACCTGAAATTGCAGACCGTTCCACATGGTTAGTAGTCGATGTCAAGTAATCTAGTAACTGCCCAGACAGGAGCAGCATTCACGCAGGATCCTTCAATCACACTGTTAAATTACATAAAGAACAACTGGGTGATTGCAGATCCGCCAGTTGCTGACATCAATTTCGATACAAAGCTTGCAAGGTTTGATAAGCACCTTCATGTCATAGTTGAAAACATGCCGGAGCTAGTGAGGCAACAAGTCCTTGGAGCGGGAAGGTTCAGAATAACAGATACGAAAAGGGTTCAGTTACGCGGTGATCGTCCTACTGCAAAAGATAAGATATGGAAAATGAAGGAGAGAATAGAAGCCATCATAAACGCAAACCCTCTTGGAATGCAATCCAACGGAATTGATTTTGCTTTTGTCGTTGATTACCAGGATGTCATAGAAGCACCGCAAGGTGATGCGACAAACGAGACTGTCACATATGGGTTGATGGTTGGCAGATTTCTTGTAGAGATGACATATGACAAGGTAAAAGTGTAGGTTCATGTTGAAAGGACTGCTTATCTATGATCAGGATACAGCAGAAAAACTCGAATCATGGCTAAAGAACTAATTAAGTTCTTTTTAAATACATTTTACTTTCTAACCTCAATGCGAGGAGCAGACCGTGAGTAAAGAATCTAAACCTAGTAAGAAAAGTGAACAAGTTGCCGAGCCTGAGCCATACAAGCATCATTCTGTTGGCACTTACAATTGTGAGGCAGAAGGGGATCTCGATCCGAAACGTCCAGGAGTTATAATCTGTTGCATGCATGATCCCAAAACAGGAGATTGGAAATATCCAAAGAAAGGCGACTATGCAGAAATCCTAAAGGATGGTAAGAAGTAATGCCAGAAAAAACCAGATCGGCTATTTATCGAGCCAATAAAGGTTCAAAACGAACGATTGAGGTTAGAAAATTATTATCTTTACAGAAACTAGGCTCTAAAAATCCGCAATATGGTAAACCAGCATGGAATAGCGGGAAAATTGGATTACAAATAGCTTGGATGTTTCTACAAAAGAGGGTGAACTGAGATCGCAAAGACCACAACAGCGCAGTTATTCAAGAAGCCACTGCAGTTTGTAGTCGAAGCCACAGAAGGAACAACGCCGACAGCGTCTCCAGCGTTCACAGTTTGTCCTCCAGTTAAATCACTCTCAATCAAAAAAGACGCCGGTTATGTAGATGTGGCACAGTTAGGGCCAGAAGATCTGGCAAAGCTTGTGGAAGGCATGCGAAGCTTTGAATCAAGTATTACATTTTTCTCATCTTCAACCGCAACAGACGAGGCATTTTTCCAGCGTTGCATACAGGCTGCTAACTACGGCACTCCAGCAGGAACGATTAGCGAAACATTCACAATTGCATTTTCATATTATATTAACGGCACAGAGTTCTATGTTCTAATGAAGGGTACCAGAGCCAAATCAGTTGCCATAAAAGCTGCACTTGGCAGTGCACATGAGATAACGGTTGACTTTGTCCACATGGATATAATAAAGCCGATTAGCACCGCAGACGCTGGGCTAACAACACCGGTATGGATAACAGTCTTTAATGCTGGAACGATTCATGACTGGCTCAGCGGTGGGACAACTCCAGTCACGGTCATTGGCACAGTAATAGATGCGACAGAGTTCGGTTGTACGATAAACCGCAACAGTGCACCAGATTATACACTGGGCAATCCTAAACCACATTCCACGCAACCACACGGCAGGCGCATAAGTGGTGACTTCAAGCACCTCCACACCGCTGTTACGATGGAGACAAACTATGAAACCCCCACAAGCGGCACGATACTATTTGTGCTTGCGACTGGCATATCTACACTTACAATTTCAAACGCATCGTTGAAATCATTAGGTCGTGATGCAGGGGCTGATGACACCGAGGCAACCGTAGAAGATATAGGATATGGGAGTTTGAGCTGTACATATGCTTGATGACACAATCAACATAAACGGAAAGGATTACGAGATCAAGAACAAGCTTACGCTAGGGCTCATAAAGAAAATTAACAAATCATTCCGTGAAACACTTGGGCAAGATGCAATTCCAGACCTCACTCTCCTGCCTGATGATGAAGTTATAAAACTAAGACCAAAGATCCTGGAGGCTGCAAACTTTAACGAAGTACAGCTTGAGTTGTGTTGCGAGCTGATAAAACATACATTTGGAATGGATGACGCTGATCTTGACAAGATTCCATTCGATGAAGTGGAAGCAATCACAAAGAAAATCGTTGAAGCTAACCAACCAAAAAAAAAATCAAATCCGCTATCAGGCTAGCATTCCTGACTAACAACATGCAACTCCCAGCCATTCAAAGGGAACCGGAAGCCTTGGAATGGATACTAATCCATAACATGATGTCACAGTACGGTTCTGGTTACACGATCTCAAGCCTGATGAATGAAGCTTGGCAGGATCTCCTATATCTCCAGATATGCATGCACTTTGAAGGTGTAGCAATGGATATGAAGCAAAAGAAGGCGGACTTTTACAGCGAGGAGGGATTGCAAGCTGTCGTCTAATGTTTCAATCAAGGATCTCGACAAAACAAGGCGGGTGCTGAATGGAATAATATCCGATCTTGATCGTGACATACAGGACTTTCTGCACAAATTAGGTGAAGATATTGTGGCAGAAGCCCGCTCCAATCTGCAAAATAATGCAAACATTAACACCGGAACTTTGCTAAGCTCAATCAGAATCATAAGCGAATCAGAAAAAATGATTGAAGTTGGGACTGATGTGTTTTATGCAGCGTATGTGGAGTACGGTCGAGGTCCAATACGACCAATCAATGCAAAAGTACTCCACTGGATCGACAAGGCATCGGGCAAGGACGTATTCGCAATGTTTGCAAGTGCAACACAGCCGATGCCATTTTTGGAACCCGCCGTCATAAAACACACCAGCAAGTTTGTTGACATATTCGTGCAAAAGAACACTGAAAAAATAGCGAGGCTGGCAAGCTAATGGTGGCGATTCCACTTACTTGGCATGCACAGATAGTCGGCGCGGAAAATGTAAAGGCTAGACTGTCTGAGCTCAATGCCCAGTTTGATCGTGGTGAAATAACAGTGCAACAGTATGCAACTGGAATCAGGCAGGTGAACAGGGATTCAAGGGCATTCTCAAATACACTCAATATTCAAAAAAATGTTTTCCTTGCAACGCACCCAGTTTTAAACAACATATCAAGGGCAATGTCAATTTTTGGATCCGTAAGCAGAGCCGCGATTACTGCGATAAACGCAATAAACATCGCCATGATAGCATTGAATACAAACTCTGCAGGAGTGGCACAGGCCACAGCCGATGTTGCACAAGCTGAAAGGGAATTAAAAGATATACTGACAAAATTCCCCGCAGATTCAAAACAGGCAATCGAAGCAATGGATGCACTTAGGGTTGCACAGGCCAGACTAGCAGAGGAAACGCAGAACAGGGCAACACAAATAAACGGTGCTTGGCTTGCCGTATTTTCTGGATTCAGCTATGTATTCGGGCGCATGGGTGAGATAGCCATAACGAAGGTCCTTCCCTTTCTTGGCGGTCTTGGCGGGGCATTTACGACATTTTTTGGAACACTGCGTGGCTTGTTTACAGGCGGTGGTGCGGGTTCACTAAGCGCACTATTCTTTTCACAGTTTCTTGATCTGATTCCAGGAATGCAGGAGTTACAGGCGCAGTTTGCAGACATGATGAGGATATTCTTCAGGGAAACCATACCGACAATCCTATCAGAAGGAGGTGCATTGTTCATGCAGGGATTCCAAAACATATTCAATGGAATCATAGGCTTACAGAATCTATTCGGCAAGGGATTGGTTGATGGAATAAATTCAATAGCACAAGCCATGATTGGTTTTATAAATGGAATAATTTCAAAAATCAACTCACTAGCCAAGTTCACTAAAATAAAAATACCGCTTATCCAAGCTCCCCCGCTTTTGCAGTATTCCCCAATAGCAAAGATCGGCGGTGGTGGCGGAGCTGTATTTCCGCAAGGGATCTCACCAGCAACGAACCCAGGCGAGTTCCTATCCCCCAGAAGCACGGGTGGGGGCGGAGGCACTACAATAGTGCAACAGATAACAGTGCAGGGATCAATAGTGACGGAAAATGAAATGAGAAGTAATTTTGACAAATGGCTTAAGGATGCACTCAAAGCCATAGGATTTAGCTAAAGATGCCACTTACCATACTAAAACGCCCGCTGTTGCCAGTAATCACACTGGAAAAGAACGATGCCTCACTGTACACGTTTAATCATTTTCTTGGCACTTATGATTTCAGGCTAAGGAGCCTGCAGTTTGATCCAGTTTATGATTCGGTAGGCGGAAAGTTCGATCTCAGAATAGTATCGAGCGATGTGTCCAACGCAAATGCAAACACGATACTAAACAACATCAATCCTGGAAATGAGATTGCCATATGGCTTGGCAAGACAGATGCGCTAAAGACAAAACTCTTTCTAGGCCAGATGGAGGAGATTGAGATCACTGAGGCGAACAAAAATCTCATGGAACTAAAGCTTACGGGTATAGACTGGGGCAGTGCCATACTAAAAAACAGGATTGTGATTGGTGACTGGAGGCAAAAATTCAAAGCAGACGGCACTACTTTAGATGAGACAGATACGGCGGCAAAAATCTCACAGATTGCAACCGACTTGCTTACAAAAACAATGCATTATCCAAGTGCTGATTACACTGCTGAGAATCAGGGGGTAGTAGTCACGGCAGCAAATATCAAGCCTGTTGATATCCCGCTTGCGCAGTTCACGGCAAACTATGAAAAGCTGGATGATAAGCTCGCCGATCTTGACAGGGTGGGAGCTTCTGTTCACTATGTAGATCCAACTAAGAACTTCATAATGAAGCAGGACAACGTAACAAACCCAACCGGCGTACTGATTGTTGATGATTATGATGATTCCGTTGCCGCAACATGGAACCAAGCTAAGCTTGGCCTGATTCTGCCAAATTCCAGCTATACAAAATCGCTGGAGTTGCACAAGAGAAGAATATTCGGACTCGGTGGAGACCAGACAGACCAGATAGACCAGAGCTCCGCAACAGATGCAGGCACACCAACTGAGTTCTATACGCAATACATAGCACAGCGTTTTACACCACAAAAAAACAATGTATATGATATTGCTGTAAGGCTGAGCAAAGTAGGGAGTCCAACAGTTGATCCGGTTCTGGAACTATGGGAGGAGGTAAGCTCAACCCCCACATTCGGGACTAATCTGAAAAATGTATCCATAGCAAGAACGGCTGTTGCAACAACAGCTAACTGGCATCTCTTTTCACTTTCTGAGCAGCTAAACACTAAAGCTAACTACTGGATTGTAATGCGAAAGAACGGTGATGTTTCAAATCACTTCAGGTGGCATCATGATAACGTGGATAACAATCCGGCAATCTCCGCAACATCTACAGATGGGCTGACATGGACACTTACCGTGACGCCAAACAGGTTCAAGTACACATTCAGGCAGTATTTTTCAACACCACTGTCAGAGGTAGTGCAGTATGGCATCACCGCTGCCACTGTAAAGCACTTCAACGAAAGCGTAATCAAGGAAGCTGATATCACCAAGAAGCAACTCCTTGACAACCTACTAATCACAGAATCCATCACGGCATTCAAGATCAAGGAGATGTTTAAGGGCAGGGTATATGCACCAGATACACTATTGCTACCAGGCGACAAGATAAGAATAAGAAAGAACACATCAGGATATGTTGTAGACAACTCTGATTTTATCATTGGAGCATTATCATACATCTTTCAAGCATCAGATGATCTTGCTACAGGCACATTCCATTATGATATCATAGCATCGAGGTTTACCAGCTTTGCATAAGACAAAACGGCTAAAGGAATCAATGAAGATATTCGTCAAGGTCGAAGCCAGAGGCTATGATGCCAGATACATTCAGACATACAAGGATTATCTGATTGCAAAAAATAGGGGGTTGCTAGACAAGGTTACTATCTGGCATGACTTTGGAAAAAATCGAATCGTTGACGGCGGGGTGCAACAGCTAATCGATCTCATGCTTGGCTCAAATGTACTATACCCTTCACACTGCCAGAACGGAACAGGGAATGCCGCCGTCACTGCAGGAGATATAGATCTTCAAACCCCACTGACTCCAAGGGTAGCGGTGAATTACAAGTACAGGTCAGGGCTTAGTTTAAAGATTGACACATTTTTCGATAAAAACACAGAGAACGGAACGTGGGCAGAATCCGCAATATTTACGGCATTAACAGGTGTAACCATGCTATGCAGGAGGCTGTACACATCGACATTTGTAAAATCAACAGCAAACACAGCAACAGTGATATGGACGTGGACATTCGCCCCGCAGTGATGATGATATAATGCCAACAAACACCTATGACGAATCGCATGCCGTTGACTACCTTGATGCGCAAAGGATAGAGCTTGCCAAGCTTAGGGCTGCAAAGATCGGCTCGTCAGTGCTTGTGCCGAGCTATATCCTGACACTTGATGAAACAATGAATATCTCGGATTCGCTAGCAGCCCCAATCTCAAAGACACCAGGCAACTTCATGATAACAGGTGACAAGACAAATCAAAAACTCATGTTACTTTTTGACCGTGATCTTCTTGACGGTTCAGACAATGCAAACAACGGCACAATAGTTGGCACCGAGGCATATGTTGCAGGGCCAGAAATCTCGCCAGACAAGCTTGACACAGCACACGACTTCAATGGCTCAAGCCAAGTGGACATACCAAACGAATCCAACTTTGACAGGGAAAGAACCGATACATTCTCGATCTCATTTTGGGCAAAGTGGACTTCGGCAACGGCAATGGTTATAATTTCAAAAATGACAGCAGTAGCATCCATTGGGTATGTAATCGAAACAAAATCCGATGGGAAGCTCAGGATAAGGCTGATCAATACAGCAACCACCAACGAGATAGATGTTGAAACACCACTTACATACAAGGATGGCAGATGGCGGCACTTCGTATTTACAAAGGGAACTGGAAGCAATGCAGTAGCATGCAAGCTTTATGTTAATGGGGTTGCTGTAACACTAACAGTCGTGACGGATAATCTCACGGCGACAATCCTTAACAACATAGCAGTTTCCATTGGCGGTTATAATGGCGGAACCGCCAGGTTCACAGGTCAGATTGTAGACATGCAGTGGTGGAATCTTGAACTGACTGCTGCAGATGTGCTTGATCTATCTGAAGGAAAGCAACTTAGCAAGAATGGTGCAGTAACACAGCCGCTTTTTGCTGGACAGGGAGACGTGAGCTAGATGGGCTCTGGCGGACTTGAGTTTGATCCAGCCGATGTAGTCTCTTCAGCAAGAATGAACCAAAAATCATGCTTTGCGGGAACCGGAGCACAGATAGCTGGTCTGACGACAACATACGCAGGACAAAGGGCATTCTGTACGTCAACAGGATCTGGTTTTACAGTAGATACATTGTATGTAAGAAATGCTGCAAACTCAGCATGGAACTTGGTAGCAACGCAGGCAACAGTCCTATTTGAAACAACAGAACAGAACACCACACCTGTAAGTGATAATGCAGACTTTACAGCAGTTGCAGGAACAAGATATTATGCTTTCTTTACAATGCCAACCACTGAAAAATTCTACATCATAACAGGCATAGAATGGAAGAACGGAGCCACAGTTGCTGGAAATGTTATTGCTGGACTGGATATTGTCAATGCTGATCCGCCAACGCTTGCCAGTACGCCATTGTTGAGTGTCGCACAAGAAGTAGCTCAAGCTGGTGTGAGTGCAGTCCAAAGATCATCAATCACCTCATCATGCATTATCAGAGGCGGGACAATAGTAGGGATATGGGTATCCCTCAGTAATGGTACTGCAACCATAAGGGAAATAACAGGACAGGGAAGCCAGAACCAGCAAAAGGCGACAGCATACAGTGCCACACCAGCTTCCAACGAAGTGACAGCATGGGCAGCAGCAACAGCTAGGAAATACCTAAAGTTGTATTACCGAGGTTATCTGTAATGGCTGATGACAGTCTGGAGTTTGCAGCCAATGAAACCGCATTAAAAACAAAGCTGAACAGGAAGCTTGCCTTTGTCGGCAAGGGCTCGCAAATCAACGCGTTACTCGTCACTTATCCTGGTCAGAAAGCATACAGCATTTTAACGGAAAATAATTTTGTAAAAGATAAATTATACATGAGAAATGCTGCAAACTCATCTTGGACAGGCAACATGACAGAATCTGCAGAACAGAGCTCGACATCAGCATTTGATGGATTATTACAGTTTCCAGGTACTACGAAGAGCTATCATTATTTTACACTGCCAACCACTGAAAAGTTTTATGTAATTACTGGAATAGAATGGAATGATGCTGGTGATGGCCCAACCATATCGGCTGGTGTAGATGCCGTGAATGCCAATCCACCAACAATAGATCATACTGTCTTACTGGCAAAGGCTCGGACAGTTGCAGGCATTGGCACCTATCAAAGAATTTCAGACATAGCCTCGAAAATAATCAGGGGCGGAACGATCTGCGGTGCTTGGATATCCCTACACAGTACAGGACTGAGAATGTATGGCAACTCCTCATCAAATGCCAAATATCAGCAAGGAGTGGTGTATAGTAATACGCCTAATTTTGCCAATGCTGATGCTTTTACCAACACAACGAGTAGGCTATACATTAAGGTCTATTATAGAGGCTGGAGCTAGAACATGATAACACTCATAAAAACACTCTACGAGGATCTGCCAGAATCCGTAAGAAAGGCAGTGATAAACTGGGACAAGAAGGAAATCAAGATAGATGAAACCCTGCTTACTCCACAGGAGCTAGCTACACTAAAAAATTATTTTGCGCAGGAGAGCTTCAAGTAACTTCATGGCAGAGTTAGAGATAGGTGCGGCTACAATAGCCATAGTGGTTGGGGTGATCGCGGTAATTCTTAACCGTATGGATAAGAAGGATACAAGCGACATACTGCAAAGGCTCACTAGGGTTGAGACAAAAGTAGAGATATTTTTCGATGATTTCAAAGAATTTTTAACCGAGTCACTGCACCATAATGACATGCCGGAGTGGGACGATCTCCTCAACAAGTTCAAGAATAAGGAAATCTCAAAAGAAGAGGAACTAAAACTGTTAGAGATCGTCCAGCAAAAAAAGAAGGAAGTTGATCGCCAGTCACCAGAGTTCTTGAAATTAGGACTTTTAGGCTCAACCCTCAAAGCAGAACTGGGAATACAATGTTCGCCGAAATCATCGACTACGCCTCACTAGCGATATTTGTTGCTACCTTTTACTATATCAACAAGGTAAGCAAGATAACACACCGCAAGGGCGTGTGGTGCTACATGATGGCTGGGATATCCATAATCATTCTGCGAAGACTGCTCACAATTTTTACAGGTGATGATATAGAATGGCTTGTCTGGTTCAACGTACATGTAATACCCCTGCTCTATGGAATAGCATTGTTCATGTTTGTGTACAGAATGAATGATGCTCTGTGCATAGAGTTCAAGAAGTAATCTAAAGCATTTATAGAACTAGCTTGCATTCTTAGATGCATGGGTAAAAAATCATGGCTCATTACAATTGTGCCATTAGCAATCTACCTGTTAGGCTTTGGATATTCCTTAGCAACAGGTGAGAACTTCACCCCTGAACAGACAAAGCTATTAGAAGGACTGCTGTACGCATTCATTGGTGCAGGTGCTATTGGTGCATACAATGCAAGAAAACCAAAATAATCCACTAGTAGTCTTTTTATGCTAGTGGAATCCAATATTTTTCATGTCTGCTAAAGTACCGCCTGAAGTGCTGATGTACAAGCTCGATGACTGGAAGGACGGAGATCCGAAGACTAATGATTTCAATCCAGGAAAGTTGGATGGCAAGACTCTTGTTTTGATTGCACTGCAGAAGGAAAGGCGACTGCTGAAAAGAATTTTTCACCCAACAAAAAACTGGATTTATCGAATTGGTGATAGAACAGATCTAGTGGTGTACAAGCCATTCCCAAAGGCAGCCGGAGTAATTCCCATGGGGATATCAATGACAACAATGTGGTGGCATCCCAAGTCAGTGCCGATGGAAACTTACTGCGAGAGGTTCATCACAATGCCGGACAAAGAATGGCTTGCAATGAACGACTTTGTGCTCGTATAAATCCTAAACAATCTTTTTTTAATACGTAGATTAGTTCTAGGTATGCATTCACAGCTAGCATGCCTTGCACATCTTGAAAAAGAATACGAATCGATGGCAAAAGTGCCTGCACTGTCAATAGATACAGTTGGGAGGTGGACAAAGAATCCAGTAACCTACATGCTGACAAATGACACAGGTGACATTCCAGGAAATCACATGGAAGCAGTTGCATTAAACCAAGCATTTTTGGATTGGGGAATCAGGATCCCTTTGCGGTTCAAGCGGGTTTATGGAAGTGTGACAGCGGACATCTCAGCACACTTTGCAGGACTAGGAACTGACAATTATTTCACAAGTGAAAGCATACTTGCATATGCATGGTATCCGAATCTAAACAGCCTTCTTGCAGGAGATATTGTAATCAATGACATGCCAAAAATCAACTGGAGCCTCGACGGTCTTCCAGGGTCAGCGTGGAAGTATGATCCAGTGCACTACACCAAGGACGATCCTACGATGTTCAAGACAATCAACCTGAGGCAGATTTTCAAGCACGAGTTGGGGCATGCATTGGGTTTGACGCACGAAATCAACAATCCTGCAGCGATGATGTACCCGTATTACCACAACGATGTCATGTTAGGACCAAGTGATATCTCGAGGATACAAAACATCTATGGAAAGCGGCTAATCCAGTCGACTTACATAAATTCAATCCTGAAGCTGATTGGGAAGCCAATTGTAGGTTAAAAACGACTCTAAGCAACTTTTATTAATAAAAATACATCATTCTACATCAACGATATGACACAGCAAAAGTACAAGCAAAGACCTCATATCGCTATCAATGACAGCGAGTTGAAGGTCATAAGAAAGGAACATGAGAAGACGAGGCAGAGCATGTATGCTATTTTATCAGACTGCCTGCACGACTCTTCGAAGTTCAAGTCATTGGCAAAGAAACACAAGATGGAGGCGAAAGTTTGAGTGATCAAAAGGCAGCACTAGAAATAAGGAAACCTGGATTTGTTGATCTTGCAGGCTCACTTGATCAACTTGAAAAAAGATTCAAGGAATATCAGGACATCAAAAAGAAAATCCTTACACAAGATGACGTAGTAAAGATAGGAGATAACGAGTACATCAAAAAAACCGGAAGAACAAAATTCGAGGTTGCATTCAATCTTACGACTCGAATCCTTGAAGAAAGAAAAGAAGTCAGTCCTACAGATCCAAGTAAGTTTGCATATCATTTTACAGTGGAATGCAAAGCAGACAACGGTCGAGTGATTCAAGATGTAGGAACCTGTGACAACTCAGAAAAACCAAGCGTTGCTGAACACATAATCAGAGCAATGGCAAAGACAAGGGCAACATCTAGAGCAGTCTTTGAAATGATCGGTGCTGGAGATATCAGTGCTGAAGAAGCAGAACTTATTCCAAAGAAGAATACAGACTTTTGTCAATGTAAAACTCCAAGTACAAAGCTTGATGGAACCTGCAACACATGTAAGAAGATCGTGAAACCAAAGGAGGTGTCTTAATGACTGTCAAAAAAGTAAAGGATTATCTCCGCAAAATTCAGGACGACGCAATTGAGTTGGGCCAGATAGCAACTGATCCAGATATGGAAAGGATTCGAGCTAACATCTTGGAGTATACGATCAAAGCTTGGAGGGCTCTCAAGTGATGACCCTCGGCACTTTCGTAAAAGGTGCAATGCCGCTCAGGATAGTTGAGCTGTTACAGGAAGGAAATAAAACACTTGACGAGATTGTACACCGACTAGTTGTGCAAGGATTCAACATCGGTACTAGGAAGACTGATCTCAGAACCCTTGTAAGAGGCAGGCTGTCCACACTGAAAAAGAAGGGCATCGCAAAAAGGGCTGGCAAGAAATGGAAGCTAGTACTGCCCACAAAGTAGTGCTTAAAGACGGCAAGGCAACGTGCCCTTGCTGTTCCACTATTTTTGAAGTAGTTGCAAACAAGGAAATAGGCGCGCGTGTGGGTGATGAGATCAAAGTAGCTTCAAAGGCATTCCTTGAGATGTTTGAGTTTTTCACGGATTTGGATTTTGGAGTGCTTGTTAATTCAACGCCGAGGCTGATCGATGTCGGAGTACCACAAACTTACTCGTACAAAAAGGAGTATGCTTACACAAAAGAACAGTTACGGATGGGCCTGTACAATTACAGGAAGCGACATGGCAGGATTGATCAGGTCAAGCCTCAACCATTTTCATTCAAGATATCAGTCCTTGTCAGGAAAAAGATTTTATCAATGACAAGAATGGCGAAGGTGTGGTATGTTATTGATACAGAAAAATGTAAGGTAGTATTGCAAGATCCGGAGCACAAATTCGAATGACATGGATGTACAAAAAAGGTGGCAAGGATCTGATCGATAGCTACTTCAATTTCTCATGGGGATTCAGTCACCATATGTATGCGTTTAATTTTGCAATGGAGAAGCTTGATCAGATTGAACCACCCTTAACAAAAGACGAAAGGATGAGAGCATATTGAAAGAATTTAGGAATGTTTGTCCACGATGTAAGCTATGCTATGGATGCCTTGGAGTACACAAAACACTATTAGAAACGTTCCATAATCTGCTTGCAGGTTTTGGTTATTATGAAAATTCGAAAAGACAAGTAATCGCGGTGAAAATCTGATGGGGCATAAAGATCTAATGTCACTGTATCCAATCGTCCAAGAATGTAGAAGATTGGAAGGACAATACAATTGGGGATATCAATTCAAATGGGATCAGGGTGACTATGAAACTGTAATCACAATCAATTCAGATGGAAGTTGGGAATCAATCGGTCACAAGGTTGGCACAGTACACTACAACAAAATCTATGTACCTGACATAATCGACTTTCATAACAAAATAATCATAGAGTTTGAAGAGGAGGCAAAACCAAACACCGGATATCTCGGAGCAAAAAAACACAAAGGACATTTCCAGGAACTGCCCACAAGCCGCGATGAAGAAAGGGATTCATGGTATGAATTGGCAAAGTTCGACGTGCTAAAGATCTATGAATCACAGAAGGACTGGAAGGAAAGGCTGAAGAATTTTTTACTAAACCACTTCATCAAAACAAATGTTGAAGCAAATCAATTCTATAAAGCTCTTAAAAAAATTGGTGAAAATCAACGAAGCTCATAGTAGCAATGTGTGTCCTCAATGAAGAGGAGCACATCGAGCGCGCCCTGTTGTCACTGTTGCGCATCAAGGATATTGATTATATCCACATCCTAGATGGCTATTGGTGGCATCCTGGAATAGAAGAAAAAATCAAAAAGGATGGATTCAATTCCACTGACAAGACGTGCGATATTGTGGCAGACTTTGGACTTTCACAAATCCCAGTGCTGATCAGGCCAGCAACAAAGCTTTATCTTTCAGAATCAGAAAAAAGGAATTATCAACTGCAACTGATTGACGAACAAGAAAAGGATGACTACTGGGTTTTTGTTTTGGATGGCGACGAGATACTTGAGTATTCAGTGGAACCAAGACAGGACGTGCATCTTAAGCAGTATTTGGGCCAGAAGGACGAGGTTGGCATGGTTCTGTCGGAAGGTTATGGCTTTTCGGGGCAACGGTTTACTGCAAGGTTCATCCGAGGAAGACATGGGATCCACTATCACACAGGAACAACTCAATGTATTCATGACAGCAAGTGCAGGATGATCAGTGACTACAAGAATGATGTGATGGAAACAACAAAGGTCTTCCCAATGACACAGTTCAAGCTCGTAAATTACTGGACGATGAAAGGAAGGCAAAGGATTATGGAAAAGGATACGTTGTTCCAGGTGTTGAAAAATCGTAAAATTATGGATTGTATATGGGAGTCTTCAGTGTCGAAAAGCTAGATTGTGGTTGTACCCTCAAAAAATATGCGGGGGGAACCATTGTGCAGACAGGTTGTAATATTCACAATGAAATGGTGAGGTATGCTTGCCCAGTATGCAGCAAGCCATTCGAAAAGAAAAAACCAATGAAAATACACCGTTGGGAACATGCAATTTAGCAAGGTTTAAGATCTACCAGATCGGCTGTAAATCAATGGAAGCATCAGCTACTATCACAAGGAAAAACGTTGGCACAGACGATGAAGAGTTCACGATGAGCTACCGGATCACCGGAGCCAAGAATGACAAAAAACTCTGCGAACTGAAAGACAAGTTCGACAAGGTTGTTGTCAAGGCTGGAGGGCAAACAACCCTCGACAGTTCCGATGAAGATGACGACTAGCTTCAATCGGATCCACTTCTCATCCAAGTCTGTAAAGCACAACACTCCCCAAGGTGTCTTCAAGGAATTGGATGAGGAGTTCCATTTTTCTTTTGATCCATGCAAGCCACCGATTGTAGGCAACTTCAAAGGTGATGGACTCAGGGATAATTGGAAGGGACGTGTCTATTGTAATATGCCGTACGAAAATATCCTAGAATGGGTGCAGAAAGGATGGGAAGAACTTTGTCTTCGTCACTGTCTCTTGATAGTGTTTTTAATTCCAATGCGAGGAGCATTTTGGTTCAAGTTTTTGAAAAGGCGCGGGGCAGAGTTCCGCACATGCAACAAGCGAATCAAGTTCAACAATCCGAAAAACAAAGGACATGGCGCGCCGTTTGATTCAATGGTTGCAATTCTCAGGTCCAGAGACGTTAAAAAATACTGGAAGAAGCTCGGAATCAGGTAACTTTGTACCAATACACCCACACCCCTTTTAGATAAAACTTAAATCAAAAAGGGTTGTAATATCGCCATGTTCAAAAAAAGTAAGAGTTCAGTGAAGACCAAGACCAAAGAGATACCAAAGGATTCCTTTGAGAGTGCAGTTGAAAATCCTGAAGGAAAAAAAATTCCAATGGATGCCAAGCGAATCAAGTACCTCAAGGATCATGGAATGGATCCTAGGCAGTACTAGATATCCGATCGGATTATCATATATCATAGCGCATATACGCTTTTTATAAAAAAAATATTTTTCAAATCAAAACTAACTAACTAACAGTAGACTATTTTGCTAACATCAAAACTTAACTACTTCAAATATATGATATGATATATCATATGACACAAATCACTAGGGAAAGGAAGATCCAGATGGGCCAGGTTAAGGTCCAGTTTCCACAAGTTGATTGGGTTTACAGGGAGCACTATCAGCTCATTGATCTCAGGAAGGACATCAAGGTTGCAGACTTTGAAAGACGAGTCAATCCTAGGCATGTAAGAGAAATACAGAGAGCCATTCTCAACAACGAATTTTATGACATTGTTATCAGGTGTTATAAGGATGGAAACAAATTCATTCTGCTTGATGCACAGCACCGCATTGCTGCGCTAATCCTATGCCATGAAGAAAACAACCTCAAGGAGTACCCGCTGATGTTTGTAATCTTCCCGAAGGAACTAGGCAGAAAAATCTATCGAAGGATCAACATCGGAAAGCCACTGCAGATTTCTGATCATACCAAAGCTATGGACGATAAGAAAAATCCTTATTTCAACGAGCTTGGGCAGTGGCTTGCACATTACAAGGATCCAACTCACCTGTCCTATGCAGAAATGCTTTACATGCACATGTACTACCTCACCAAGAATGCAAACATACACAGGGCAGAGTTGTTGGAGGAAACACTCAAGGGAATCACGATAAAAGATATCACGATAATGAAAGCATTTCTTACTGCGATGCAAAAAACAAATCCAGTAATGAGGAGAAACCCAATCTACAGAGTGCAGTTCCTCAGGAACATTTACAGGCTCGGATATGAAAACGACTTTGACACCGAACAATTTGAAATGCTAATACAAATGGTAGAAAACTGGAACAAGTTCGACGATTATAAGACAATGCAGAGCATTCATGCAATAATGGAAGTGTACCTGGTGATGACCAAGATGGCTCTAAAGGTGAAGAACCAATGACAGAATTAGATGATGAATCTCTCGAATCTATAATAGATTTCACTCAGAAGTTCCTTGATGATGGTAACTTGGCAGAGCTTCACATGTCAATTAAAAATAAAATTCTAAAGATTGATGCAACAGATGATCAAGGTTGGACGTACCAACTGATCAGGAAAGAGAAATGACAGACGGTTGGTTTTACACAGTCTTTGTGTATTTTTACAAAGGCACAGGGAAGAGGAAGCCAAAACTGTTATGTCGAATGTCGATTCCTAACGGAGTGAATTTTGAAAAGGAGCGCATGTTGACATTGTACAAAGGCAAGAAGGCAACGCGCTATTCTATAGACAGAATCAGGTATTTTTGGGACGTAGACGGCGATAATTTTGTCATGTATCTAATTGTAAGTAAAATTAGAACGGTGAATCCATGACTCACAAGCATGAGTTTATTTGGGGCATAAAGAAGGCTAGACTTGATGCTGACAATACAAAAAGGGAAAAAGTAATCATATGTATAAAATGTAAAAAATCACTTGATGATGTAATAGAAGGATTGAGGAAAAAGATTGTCAGACGATGAAAAGTCATACATTGAGGGACAGCTATTGATGTGGCTTAATGGATTCATTCTCAATATTCGCGAAATATATCTCAGGCTCTGCAAAGGTTACGAGACTGCTGATGGAATCTCACTAAGGCAAACCATTGACAAGGTAGTTGATGACAGTCTGAGCTTTATAAAAAAATCCAATACAGAATATGCAAAGACTCTCTTCAAACAACAAATGGACAAGATCAAAAATGGCTAGCCGAGGACTCATGCGCAACTGCCAGAAGGTTGTGGATATCATTCGAAAGGAAAAATCAATTTCTACAGAGAAGCTAATGGATCTTGCAAACATTTCAATATCCTGGCTTGACAAGAACCGCAAGTTCTTGCTGTACAAGTACCATGATATTCAGTATGGACAGGGCCAGTGGAAGGCAATCCAAGTGGAGGAAGTAAAGTAATGAGTAAGCAACAACAAAAGATAGACTGTAATTGTATAAAAAAGCTGTACAAAATCTTCAAAGGGAATAGTTTACAGAACCTTGGCTTTCAATTTCCGGAGTATGATGTTATGTTAGCAATTACTTTTATTGAAAAATTCTCGCCAAAACAAATCAATAAACAAATAGAAGCCCTCGAATTTGTTGGAGTAAATCTAAACCCACTGTATCAAGCTTGCTATCATGCACTAGAAGTGTACACTGTTGAAGATATTACAGAAATTCTAAATCTAAAATTGGAGCATAGGAAACATCAATGAGTGACATTGCTAGCACAATCCAAAAGATGATGCGCGGTCTTACAGTTAAAGAGGATTCGAAAAGAAAACTCTCCTGGGACTCGGAAGCAGTAAAGGTAATCAAACAAAAAATTGAGCACTACAAGGCAACAGGCAACATAAGGAAGCTCATGATCTACGAAGCAAAACTCTATGACAAGCAATTGAAGATCAGGAAACTGAAATCATTATTGGAGAAACTATAATGACGATCGAATTCAAGGAAGACCTCAAACTCACAAAGGAACAGTTGGTCAACGAAGGCTCGAAGCTCATTGAATTCAAGTCAAAGGTTCGCGCACTTAACAAGGAGCTTGAGGCATACTGTACAAGTAAGGGCTACATTTTTGACGATGATATGGTAATTGGCAGCAGAAACATGGATGATGCGATTGAATTGGTTCAGCTACAGCTCGGCAAAATGGCATTGGATGAGAGGATGAAGAAATGATAAGTGACAAAGTACAAAAACAACCATCACAAATACATGGCTATGGACTGTTTGCTAAAGTTCCAATTAAAAAGGGCGAGATAATTTCACAGGAAACAAACATCATTAAAATGTCAATACAAGTGTATGAAAACCTACCAGCAAGCGAAAAGCGAGTTTGGGAAACGTATGCTTATCCTTATCTTGGCAACATGGTCTTGACGATGGATGATGGTAGATACATTAACCATAGCGACAAGCCGAACGTTGTATCTGCACAAGTCGCATCCAGAGACATAGAAGCAGGTGAGGAGCTTAATGAAGATTATAGTGATTACACCTCCCCAGAATTTCTAAAAATTAAAAGTGAGAAGAAATGAAAATAACTGTATGCGAAGGTCAGCATTGGATGGAATACATAGTAGTGGATCAATATAATCAGGAAATTAATGCAAAATCATTCGATGATGAGAGCCATGAAGGTGAATTTTATCTATTCAATTCCAAAGGTACAATGATCCAATCGTATGGCGAGCCTGTTCTTGTTAAATTAGTGATTAGCGATGCAAAATTCAAATGTCTTGCAATAGATTTCTATTTCAGAGCATTCATGTGGATGGTGGAAGAAAAGAAATGACTTTTTTTGTTAAATGTGACAATTGTGGCAAGATACAAGAATCTGATATAAACTATTTAGGCGAACCCATTAATCCAATCAATCCAGAATCAGGTCAAAGATGGTATAGTCGAACACATGAAGGCAAGACTCAACATGCTTGTAGCATGGACTGTATGCAGACCATAGGAGGGCTGGTCTGGCCATTATAGCAAGTGAGTGATAATGTATGAAACCTAGATTTACTCCTGCATTAGCCTATTATCTTGAAGGATATGGATTCCCTGTGAAAATTGAATCGATAGGTAAACATATCATAATTGATATTGAATTGAAAAAATTAAATGATGATGAAATTATAGAGTATAAAAAAGAACTACAAAAACTATCGGTTACGGAGTGTACTAATGGATGAATGAGAATACCTGTCCTAGATGTGGAAGCTCACTTTATGAAAGAAAGACACCAAAAGGCTTTGTTCAAACCATAGTTATGTGTAAAAATTGTCTAGTTATTTATGAACCCAAATATGCTTTAGAGGATGAAATGACATGAATCATCCTTTTCTTACCAAAAGCAATAAAGATGAATGTGACCACGATTTAACAAGGCAGTATGTAGAAACTCAATATATTAACAAAGGCTATGATGTTGAGATTTGGCAAGTACAATGCAATACATGTCATGTCTCATGGATAGAAAATGTCGAAAAACTAAGAGAGGTTCAGAAATAGATGACAGATATAAGACACCCATGTAAAAAGTTACCACCCAACATATTCATACTATCTCTAAGAGATGATATCACATACGATTGTCCGTTATGTGGGGAACGAATAACACAATAGTGATAAAATGGTAGAAACAAATATCGAAGTTATCTATTTGGGTTGTCAGTGTGGACATGGTGGCAAAGCATGGCATTATAATGTTTATGGAAAATGTAATTATGGAAAATGTGCTTGTAATTATCTAAAACCTAGTGAAGCAATGATAAAGTTTTCCGAAGAGAATATACAAACTTTATCAGCAAAACAATTCATCGATTTTTATAACAAAAACAATCATAGGTTGATTTACCAATGATACATTATAACAGTAAAGCATGATCCAACACATTTCTAAAACAGCAAAGATTGGGAAGGGCACAAAGATCTGGCACTTCGCATATGTTGGCAGTGAATCCAAGATAGGTAGCAATTGTAAGATAGGCTCACTAACCCACATCGATTATGATGTTGTCATTCATGACAATACTGTGATAGAAGGGATGGTCTACATACCACCAAGGACTAGGATTGGTTCCAATGTCTTCATTGGGCCAGGTGTCGTGTTTACAAACGATCCTTATCCACCAAGTAAGAAACTTACAGGTGCAATTGTCGAAAACGGTGCAATAATTTCTGCGGGGGCAGTAATCAAGGCAGGCATTGTGATTGGTGAAAAAAGTTTTGTGGCAATGGGAGCGGTAGTTACAAAAAGCGTTCCACCTTGTGAATGCGTCAAAGGCATACCTGCCAAGAAATATTCGACAAGAGCTGAGTATATAGCTAAAAAATCAAATTGGGAAAATGAGTCAATCTTTGACAAAACTTAACTCCAAACCCCCCACCTATTGCGACGAAAAAAGTTTCCAAAAAGATAGAGTGCCAATACTACAAGTGCACAAAAGACTCACAATTCTTCATACCATATCAACCTGATAATAGCGTTTTAGGTCCAAGCTTCGAATTTCATCTTTGTGAGGAACATAAAATAGTCGTACTTGACGCTTGGGGACTTTAACAAAAAAGATACGATCCTGGAAACTATATTAATCACAAATACATGAAAATACATGACGATATGACACAATCACGAGGAGTCAAAATCTCGGGAAATAGTATCTACGCCATCAGAGCAGCCTGCCTTTATTTGGGCACTCAGGATCCCGTAGCCCGTAACCACTATTTGCAAAAACTGCAAAACAGTGGCACAATACTAATAACGGAGGGCAGTCTAAATGACCATCGATTCTAAAATCACAAAGATGAAGCAGCGAATCGAGATCAAGGTGAAGAACGTAGCCAAATGCACTAAACACGTTCAGAAACTCGAAGACCAGCTCACAGGAATGCAGACGCAACTTGCAACTCTTGAAAAAGAGAAGGCAAATCCAAAACCTGCAAAGGTGAAGCAACCAAAGGAGAAGAAGGTGAAGTCAAAATCACCTTCCGCTCCTATTTCTGCAAAAGCAATAGAATTGTTTGAAGGAGCAATCATTGATCCGGAGCAAACATTCCAAGAAAACTTTCAAAGGATAGATCCAATTTCGAGAAGAAAGGGATTTCTTCTGGAAGCAACAAGTGAAGGGTTAGCTCCTGGAGCTAGGGAAATGCGATTGGAAAAAGCATTTGCTGATCACGAGTACAGAGTGAGTTTCATCAAACAAGGAAAGGAACTCTACTT
>Ga0247727_10002709_pt1 | contig 40123 bp, 38 predicted proteins | sample WisWelCaveWW1625_FD_202498 | JGI IMG/M metagenome (GOLD analysis project Ga0247727, IMG submission 202498) | Biofilm microbial communities from Wishing Well Cave, Virginia, United States - WW16-25 | ecosystem: Environmental > Aquatic > Deep subsurface > Groundwater > Cave microbial mat | place... | reverse complement strand
CTGTGTGCCGGCCCGCTGGCGCGCGCGCTCCGCAGTGCGCCGGCGGGCGGGGGGGGGGGGGGGGGGGGGCGCGTTCAGCCCGTGCAGCCCGGCGCGGGCGGGGGACGCTGGATGTAGTACGAAACGGGCGTGGGCGCGCCGCCACGCGGGAAGGCCACGAACCGCACGACGTACGTGCCGGGCGCGAGCCCCGACAGGAGGACCGAGATCGTGTCCTGCGCGGGATAGTACCCCTCGCCCAGCTCTTCGTCCTCCCGGATCCAGGCGCTTTGCACGCCCGACGCCGACACGGAGGCCACGCTCATGGTGAGCGAGTCCAGGCGCCGCCCGGGCCACAGCGCCAGCCGGGGCGTGCCGCACGGCGCGGTGCGGCCGCGCGGGGCGATGCGGAGCGGCACGTAGACCTCGCGCGCCGATCCGCCGAGCGACCGCGTGGTCCAGCCGACGACCCCGATGTCGCGACGCGGGATGCGCTGGCTGACCAGGACGGTCGTGGGCCACCGGAACGAGCCTGCCGAGCCTGGGCGACCCGCGTCCATCCGGTAGTAGAGCTCCGGCCGCACGCCCTCCGCCCTGAGACGCAGCGCGCCGTCGCCGGCGCCCGACCATTCGACGATCAGCGTGTCGGCGGTGCGCGGGTCGTAGTCGCCGAACGCCTCGGTCAGCGAAACGAGGTACAGGACGGTGCCGCCGGCGACCTGCCGGGAGTAGAGGCCCTCGCACCGATCGCCGCGGGGGGCGTATCCGAACGAGCCGCCCCGCGCGCGGCCCAGAAGGGCCGAGTCGCAGGGCGGACCCTCGGCCTGAGCCACGAGCAGGATGGGGACGAGCAGGAACGCGAGGCGGGACATGCGGGTCTCCCTAACGCCCGTGACGACGTGTCACGAGGCGGGACAGACTTACGGCGTCCAGGACGCCGGGGCAAGTCGGCCTCCGGGGTCGCCGTGGCAGCGGCGCCCGCCTGCGGCTAACTTCGCGGTGCCATGACCGCGACGCCCCGCGAGACGGCCGAAGACGCCGCGTTCTGCCGCCGCATGCTGCCGGGCGTCTCGCGCACCTTCGCGCTCACGATCCGGCTCCTCCCGGAGCGCCTCGAGCACCCGGTGCTCGTCGCCTACCTGCTGTGCCGGGTCGCCGACACGGTAGAGGACACGACGCGGCTCCCTGCGGCGACGAAGGCCGAGCTGCTCGCCTTGTTTTCCCGGTGCCTGGAGGACGACGGCCCCGACCCGGCCGACCTCCAGGTCGCGTTCGCCGACCACCGTAACGACGAGGAGCTGCTCGCGCACCGCGCCGACGTCGTGCTGCGCGAGTTCGGGCGGCTCCGCGAGGCGCAGCGCCACGCGATCCGGCCCTGGGTGAAGGACATGTGCGCGGGCATGGCGGACTTCGTGCTCCAACAGGGCGACGCCTCCGCCGACGGCCCGGCCGTGCTGCACAGCATCGCGGAGCTGGAGCGCTACTGCTACTACGTGGCGGGGACCGTTGGGCACCTGCTCACCGCCTTGTTCACCCTCCACGACGGCCGGCTCCGCGCGGACGAAGCGGAACGCCTGCGCAGCCTGGCCACGAGCTTTGGCCTGGGCCTGCAGCTCACCAACATCATCAAGGACGTCGCGGACGATCGCCGCCGCGGCGTGAGCTACGTGCCGCGGGAGCTGTTCGAGCGCGCCGGCCTCATTCCGGGCCAGTCGTCCCCGGGCCGCGTGGAGGCGCTGCTCGCGCCGCTGATCGCCAAGGCTCGCAGCCACCTGCGCGACGCGCTCGACTACTGCACCCATCTGCCGCGGCGCCAATATCGCATCCGCCTGTTCTGCCTGACCTCGCTGTACTTCGCCATCCGCACCTTGCGCCTGGCCGAGCTCCAGCCGGCCCGCCTCGCAAGCAGCCGCGACAAGCTCAAGATCACCCGCGGTGAGGTCTACCGGACGCTCGCCATGACCCACCTGGTGGCGCCCACCAACGTCCTGGTACGGGCCTACTTCGACCGGCTCTCGGCCGCCCGGGCCTGACTGGCGGCGGGGGTCGGGCTCGGGGTCGCTCGGGATCCGGGCTGAGCCCGGGCTCGGCCAGGAGCGTCCTGAAGGACGCCTCGGCCCGGCGAGGCGGATTGCCCGGCGCCAACCCTGAGACGGGCTCCGTGGTCCAATCCGAAGATCCCCCACACGCCGAATCGGAGCGGACGATGCGTCCAGAAACGCGGCTGACCACGCTGCTGCTTGCAGCGGCCCTGGTGCTTCCCCCTTCCCTCGTCGCCCAGCGCCGCGATCGCCCGCGCGACCGCGATCGGAACGATTGGCTCGACGACTGCCGCGACGGCCGGGGGGGGGGGAACGACGATCGCGCGCGGTGGTGCGAAGAGCGCCAGATAGGCTGGCCCAGCCCCGGCCCCGGCCTCACCGTGGACGCCAGCCCCAACTGCGGCGTCGAGGTGGAGGGCTGGGACCGGGACAGCGTGCACGTCCGGGTGCGCATTCAGGCGTCCGCGCCCGACGAAGCGGAGGCGCGGCAGATCGCCTCGCAGATCCGCGTCAGCAGGCGGGGTGACGAGCTGATCGCTGAGGGCCCGGACGTCCTGCGCCGCCGCCGCGGGTGGATGGTGACCTACGTGATCTACGCGCCGCGCCGCACCGACCTCACGCTCAACACCGTGAACGGTCCGATCGCGGTGGCGGACATGAACAGCCGGATGGACCTGCGGGTGCAGAACGGCCCGCTGTCGCTCGTCGGCATCGGCGGCGACGTGACGGCCCGGGCGCAGAGCGGCCCGCTCCACGTGGAGCTTTCGGGCACCCGCTGGGAGGGCACGCGGCTCGACGCGTCCACCCAGAACGGCCCCGTGGTCCTCGAAGTGCCGGACGGCTACAACGCCGAGCTCGAGACGGGGACGATCAACGGGCCGATGACGCTCGGCTTCCCGATCACGGTGCAGGGCCGCATCGGGCCGGGCCAGCGGCGCCATCTCACGACCACGCTGGGTCGCGGCGGCGCGCTCGTGCGGGCGGTGACGACCAACGGGCCCGCGGTGGTGCGGAGGTCCTAGCCGGCCCCCGGGTCCAGCCCAGGAGCCTGTGGGGGGGGAGGGGGGGGGCGCGGCGGTATCTTTGAAGCCGTGCTCAACAAGCCGCTGGTGTTGTTCGGAGTGCTCCTGTACTCCGCGGTCGTCGGTGCGCTCCGGCTCTTCGGCGTCATCGGCGACCGCGGCGCGTACGTGCTTTTCGGACTGATGGTGCTCGACCTCGGAGCCACCCACTGGCTTCTGTCCCGCCGGTCCAAACGGCGCTGACACAACGACTTGCCGCCGCTTCCGGGGCGCCGTAGCTTCCCCGGTCTCAGCCTTCACAGGACCATCGTCGGCTTGACCGTTGCCGCACCCGCCGAGCTCGTGACCCTGGATGCGATCCGCCGCGCCGCGGCCGTGGTGCGGCAGGTCGCCGTGCGCACGCCGCTGCTGCCGGTGGACGAGCTGTCGGAGCGGTTCGGCGTGCCCGTGTTCGTGAAGCCGGAGAGCCTGCAGCGCATCGGCGCGTTCAAGCTGCGGGGCGCGTTCCACCTGGTGAGCCGCCTGGTGGGCGAAGGGTCCCGCGGGGTCATCACCTACTCGTCCGGCAATCACGGGCAGGCGGTGGCGTTCGCGGCGAAGCGGTTCGGCGTGCGGGCCGTGATCGTGATGCCGGAGACGGTGACGGCCGCGAAGCGGGCCGGCGTCGAGCGGCTGGGCGGCGAAGTCGTGCTGGCAGGCCGCACTTCGGCCGACCGCTACCGCCGCGCGATGGAGCTCGCGGCTGCCGACAACCTCGCCGTGGTGCCGCCGTTCGATCATCCCGACATCATCGCGGGGCAGGGCACGGTCGGCCTCGAGATCGTCGAGGATTGCCCGGACGTGGGCATGGTGGTGGTGCCGTGCGGCGGCGGCGGGCTCTCCGCCGGCGTCGCGACGGCGGTGAAAGCGCTGGTACCGGCCGCGACGGTCGTCACGGTCGAGCCCGAGGGCGCGCCCAAGCTGGCGCGGAGCCTGCGCGAGGGCCGGCAGGTCACGCTCGAGCGGACCGACAGCATCGGCGACGGCCTGATCACGCTGGGCGTGGGCAAGCTCAACTGGGAGCACCTGTCGCGATTCGTGGACCGCGGCGAGACCATCAGCGATGAGGCGATGCGCCGCACGGTGCGGTGGGCGCTGGAACGGCTCAAGCTGGTGCTCGAGCCCTCGGGTGCGGCGACGCTGGCGTGGCTCCGTGAGCAGCAAGTCGTGAGGCGCGGTCCGGTGGTCGCGGTGCTCTCGGGCGGCAACGTGGAGTGGGACGGGTTGCGGGCGCTGCTCGAGGCCGCGCCGTGACGGGGATCGTCGCGGTGGGCGGCGGGGCGAAGGTTCTGGTCGCCGACGACGACGCGGCGCTGGTCAGCACGCTGAGCTGGATCCTGCGCGAGCACGGTTACCAGGTCATCGCGGTGCCGAACGGCGAGGGGCTGCTGGAACGGCTGCAGCAGGAGCGGCCGGACCTCGTGCTGCTCGACATCATGATGCCGAAGGTGGACGGGCTGCAGCTGCTCGCGAGAATCCGGGCCGAGCCGGGGTGGCGCGACCTGCCGGTGCTGATGGTCTCGTCCATGCCGCCCGAGGACGGCACGGTGAAGTCGCTGGAGATCGGCGCCTCGGACTTCATCCCCAAGCCGTTCCGGATGAAGGAGCTGCTGGCGCGGGTGGACGCGCACCTCAAGCGCGGGCGCGAGGTCGCGCAGATGAAGCAGAGCCTCCTGGCGGCGGCCGACGATCTCCGGCAGTCCACGTCCATCGTGGACATCCTGCACGAGGTCACCGACTCGCTGAAGCCGGACGAGATCTATCACATCCTGTCGCGCCGGGTGGCGCGCGCGCTCAACATCTCCAAGTGCTCGATCGTGCTGGCCCAGCCGGGCGACGTGCACGGCACGGTGGTGGCGGCGTTCGAGAACCCGATGCTGCGCAACCTGCGGGTCGAGATCAGCCGCTACCCCGAGATCGTGAAGGCGCTCGAGACCGGGCGGATGGTCATTGTCGAGGACGTGACGAGCGACGTGCTGTTCGCGGAGGTTCGCGCCGGGTGGACGCGCGACGGCATGATGGTGCCCACCCAGTCGGTGATCGCGCTGCCGTTCCGGATGAAGGAGGAGCAGGCGGGCGTGCTGTACCTGCGCTCGGTGCCGGGCGAGAAGAACCTGACGCGGGAGGACGCCGAGTTCGCCGATTCGGTGATCCGCGCGGCCGTGGCCGCCCTCGAGAAGGCGCACGACTTCGCCACGGTGGTGAGCGACCGCGAGCGGCTGGAGCAGCTGGCCGCGACCGACGCGCTCACGGGCTGCCTCAACCGCCGCGCGCTCATCGACACGCTGGAGCGCGAGCTGGACCGCGCGCGCCGCTACAGCCTGGTGCTCACCATCCTCATGGTGGACCTGGACCACTTCAAGTCCATCAACGACACCATGGGCCACCTCGTAGGTGACACGGTGCTGCATCAGCTGGGCGACCTGCTGCTGAAGGAAGTGCGCTCGGTGGACGCGGTGGCGCGCTACGGCGGCGAGGAATTCGTGATCGCGCTGCCCGAGACGGCGGTGCACGGCGCGATGATCTTCGCCGAGCGCATGCGGCAGCGCATCTCGCAGCACCCGTTCGGCGATGCCGCCGCGCCCGTGCACGTGACCGTGTCCATCGGGCTCGCGAGCTATCCGGACCAGAAGGTCAACAGCCCCGAGAGCTTCCTGGCCGTCGTCGACACGGCGCTGTACCGCGCCAAGAGCGACGGCCGCAACCTGGTACGCCTGTGAGCCAGAAACGCTGCCCCAAGTGCGGTAACACCTACAGCGGCGACGCGAAATTCTGTCCCCGCGATGGGACGCCCCTCGGCCCCCAGGCCGCCGCGACGGCGGGCTCGGGCTCCACCCAGGTCCGGCAGGCGATCAAGCCGCCGCCCACGGGCGTGGACCCCGCCAAGACCCTGCGCAACCAGGTCCTGGATCAACGCTACCAGGTGGTAAAGAAGCTCGGCGAAGGCGGGATGTCGTTCGTGTACGAGGCGAAGGACATCTCCACGGGCGAGAGCGTCGCGGTGAAGATCATGACACCCAAGCTCGCGCAGGACAAGACGGCGGCCGAGCGGCTGCGGCGCGAGGCGGGCCTGGCGATGCGACTCGACCACCCGCACATCTGCCGGATCCAGCGACTCGGCGAGACGGCCGAGGGGCTGATCTACCTGGTCATGCCGCTGCTCAAGGGCGAGCTGCTCAGCGACCGCGAGGTGCGGGAGGGGCCGATTCCGCTCCCGATCGGCGTGCCGATCATGCGGCAGGTGTGCGAGGCCCTGCACTTCGCGCACGAGCAGCAGATCGTGCACCGCGACCTCAAGCCCGAGAACATCTTCCTCGTGCCCGACGGCCAGGGCGTGAAGGGCGTGGTGATGGACTTCGGCCTCGCGAAGGAGCGGCGCGCCGAGCCCGGGATGGCCAAGCTCACCGCCACGGGCATCATCCTCGGCACGCCGGAGTTCATGAGCCCGGAGCAGATCCGCGGCAAGCCGCTCGACGGGCGCTCGGACATCTACGCGCTCGGCCTGGTGGCCTACGAGATGTTCTCGGGCCGGCTGCCGTTCGAGGGCAAGAGCGCGCAGGACATGATGATCGCGCGGTTGCGCGGCGAGCCGTTGCCGCTGCGGCGGGCGCGGGCCGACCTCACCTTCGCGCCGGAGTTCGAGAAGGCGCTGATGAAGGCGATCGAGGCCGAGCCGGCGGCGCGGTACCAGAGCGCCCGCGAGTTCGGCGAAGGACTCGAGGCCGCGGCGGGCGGCAAGGGCGGCCCGGGCCTGATGGGCAAGCTCAAAGGGCTCTTCTAGTGATCACGACGATCCTGCTGTTCGCGGCGCTGCAGGCGCAGCCGCCGCTCGTGGCGATCCGCGCGGGAACCCTCATCGATGGGCGCGGCGGCGAACCGGTGCGCAACGCCGTCATCCTGGTGCGCGGGGAGCGCATCGAGGCCGTCGGCACGAACCTCGCCGTCCCGGCCGGCGCGCGGGTCATCGACCTGTCGCGATACACGGTGCTGCCCGGGTTCATCGACGCCCACGTCCACCTCACCGGCCGGGTGGTGGGCGAGGGCGACTGGATGAACGCCGGCGTGCGGGAGGGCCCGGCCGACTACGCGATCTTCGGCGTGCGCAACGCGCGGCTGACCCTGTGGGCCGGTTTCACCACGGTGCGCAACGTGGGGGCCGGGGGCTTCGCGGACATCGCCTTGCGCAACGCCATCAACGCCGGCCGCGTGCCGGGGCCGCGGATCCTCGCCGCCGCCAACTCGCTGGGCAGCAGCGGCGGACACTGCGACGACAACGGCTACGCGCCGGGGGTGCTGCGCGAGCCGGGCCCGATCGACGGTATCGCCAACGGGCCGGAGCAGATCCGCGAGGCGATCCGCCTCCAGGTGAAGTACGGCGCCGACGTCATCAAGATCTGCGCGACCGGCGGCGTGCTCTCCCAGGGCGACGCCGTCGGCGTGCAGCAGTACGACGAGGAGGAGCTGGCGGCCGTGGTGCGCACGGCGCGGCTGCTGGAGCGCCGCGTCGCGGCGCACGCCCACGGCACCGAGGGCATCATCGCGGCGGCGCGCGCGGGCGTGAACAGCATCGAGCACGGCTCGTTCATGACCGAGGAGTCGGCGCGCATCATGGTCGAGCACGGCACCTGGCTGGTGCCGACGCTGATGGCCGGCTACAGCGTGGGCAGCGACTCGGGCGCCGCGCGGCTCCCGGCCTGGGCGGCCTCCAAGGGCCGCGCGGCGTTCGCCGCGATGCAGCGCGGCATCCGCATCGCGACGCGCGCCGGGGTGCGGATCGCGCTCGGGACCGACGCCGGGGTGTTCACGCACGGGACCAACGGCAAGGAGTTCGAGCTGCTGGTCACGCTCGGCGGCCTCACGCCGATGCAGGCGATCCAGACCTCGTCCATCGGCGCCGCCACACTGCTCGGCATGGAGCGCGACATCGGCACGGTGGAAGCGGGGAAGTTCGCGGACCTGGTCGCGGTCGAGGGCGATCCGCTGCGCGACATCACGGTGCTGCAGCGGGTGCAGTGGGTCATGAAAGGCGGAGAGGTCGTGAGGAGTCCAGAGTCGAGAGTCGAGAGTCGAGAGTAGCAGTGCGCGCACCTCGACTCTGAATCTCGACACTCGACTGCATGAAGCGTTATCCCGCCTACGACCCTCCCGAGTACGTTTCGTGGACACCTGACCCCGCGCTCGTCCGCACCTTCGCCGAAACCCCCCGCAAGGACCCCGAGCGGCGCCGGCTCGTGGACGCGCTCGACGAGGCATTCCTCCTGAAGCTCTACGCGGGCCTGCTGCGGACCCGCCTGCACGACGTCACCCTGAAGCGCTGGGTGCGTACCGGGGTCATCTCGAAGGCCTGGTTGGGCACCGGGGAAGAGGCGGCCACGGTCGGTCCAGTGCACGCGCTCGACCCCGCGAGGGATGTCGTGGCCCCGATGATCCGCAACGCGGGCGCGTGCGCCGAAATGGGCATGCCGGTCGCGGCCAGCTTCCGCAGCTACCTCGCCACCGCCGACTCGCCGTCCGGGGGCCGCGACCTCCACCACGGCTCGATGACCTGGAACGTGCTGCAGCCGATCTCGCACGTCGGCGACATGGTGCCCGTGATCGTGGGCATCGCGCTCGCTGCCAAGCTGCGGGGGACCGGGGGACCCGGGGATCGGGGGATCGGGAACACTCCCGTGGCGCTGACGTGGGTGGGCGACGGCTCCACGAAGGCGGGCGTGTCGCACGAGGGCTTCAACTTCGCGGCGGTGCAGCGGGTGCCCGCCATCTTCATCGTCCAGAACAACCAGGTGGCCCTCGGCACGCGGCTCGAGCAGCATCACCTGCCCGGCGGGTTCGAGGAGCTGCCCTCCTCGTACGGGATCGCCGGCGCGGTCTTCGACGGCAACAACGTGCTCGACGCGTGGGCCGCCACGAAGCTCGCGGTGGACCGCTGCCGCGCCGCCGAGGGTCCCGTGATGCTGGTCGCGAACACGTTCCGGATGGGCGGCCACGCCACGCACGACGAGCGCGAGGCGCGCGAGACGTTCCCGGCCGAGTGGTTCGTCGGGTGGGGCAAGAAGGACCCGATCGGGTTGTTCGAAGAACACCTGAAGGCGTTGGGAGTCGGGAATCGGGAGTTGGCAGACGTCGAGGCGCGGGTGGAGACGGAGATCCTCGCGGCCGAAGCGGAGGCGCTGGCGAGCCGGGAGAAGAGCGTGCCGCCGGGGCCGTCGGCGCTGGAGGGCGTGTACGCGTCGTAGCGCGCCCGTGCTTGCGCTGCTCGCGCTGGGCGCCGGTCCCCCCCCCCTGCGCGCCCAGCAGCCCACCGTCGACATTCAGGCCTACCACTTCCGCATCGACATCCCCGACACCGGCACGAGCATCCGCGGCCTCGCGACCGTGTTCTTCCAACCGCGCCGCGGCTGGGACGACACGCTGCGGCTCGACCTGGTGGGGATGTCGGTCCGCCGCGTGTTCGACGTCAACACCCTGCGCCGGCTCCCGATCTGGTACGACGGGCGGATGCTCAAGGTCGTTGTCCGCGGCGCGAGGACGCGGCCGGCCGGCGGCCGGCGCGGCGTGGTCGTGGAGTACTCCGGCTCGCCGCAGGACGGGCTCATCATCCGCGCCAACGCCCGGGGGCGCCGGTCCGCCTTCGGGGACAACTGGCCGAACCGCGCCCGCTACTGGCTGCCGACGGTGGACCATCCGTCCGACAAGGCGCGTGTTCTGTGGTCCATCCAGGTGCCGCGCGGCTGGCAGCGCGTGGCCAACCAGCCCGAGTGCGCGCCGCGGGCGAGGCCGCGACGCTGCAACGAGTCGGCGCCCATCCCGACCTACACCATGGTGCTCGGCGCGACGCAGTTGGCGCGAAGCATCCACCGCCCGCTCCTGCGCGGCCGCGACACGATTCCCATCGAAGTGTGGACGTACCCCGAAGACTCCGCGTTCGCCGACAGCGTTCCGTTCCGCCAGGCCACCGAGATCGCGGCGACGCTCCAGCGCATCGTAGGGCCGTTCCCCTACGCCAGGCTGTCGCACGTGCAGTCGTCCACCCGGTACGGCGGGATGGAGAACTCCACGGTCATCTTCTACAGCGAGAGTTCCTACGTCCGCCGGACCATGCGCGAGGGCGTGGTGCGTCACGAGACTGCGCACCAGTGGTTCGGCGACGCCGTGACGCCCGCCGACTGGGCTCACCTGTGGCTCAGCGAAGGCTTCGCGACCTACTTCGACGGTGTGACCACCGCTGCTCTGGACGGCGACTCCATGCTGCGGCCCTTCATGGGCCGCGCCCGCGAGTCATATATCGGGTCGAACGTCGTGGACCGGCCCGTCATCGACACCGCGGAGCACGATCCCAACCGGCTGCTCAACGCCAACAGCTATCAGAAGGGCGCCTGGGTCCTGCACATGCTGCGGCGTGAGGTGAGCGACGGCCCATTCTTCCGCGGGGTCCGCGAGTACTACCGGCGCTACCGCGACTCGAGCGTCACCACCGACCGGTTCCGGCGGGAGATGGAACGCGCGTCCCGCACGAGCCTCGGCTGGTTCTTCGACCAGTGGCTCCGCCAGCCGGGCTACCCCCAGCTCGACGTCGCGTGGCGCGCCGACTCGGCGTCGGGCCACGCCTCCCTGACGATTCGTCAGGTGCAGCCCGCCGCGTGGGGCCGCTACCGCCTGCCGCGGGTCGCCGTGGACTTCGTGCTGCCGGGCGGGCGCACCGAGCGTCGAACGTTCGACGTGAACCCGCAGTACGAGGAGCAGGTGGCCGGCTTCACGCTGCCGGCCATGCCCGTCGAGGTGGTCGTGGACCCCGACGGCGAGCTGCTCCTCACAACCCGCGTGCACCGCTAGCGCGGACTGCAGAAAACCCGTCCGACCGGCTACATTCCCGCCCGTCCGCAGGGCCGGCCTGAGTGGCCGTAACCCAAGACCCAAGACCTCAGACCCAAGACCGCCTCTCTCATATGCGTTTTCTGGTAATCGGTGCCGGCAAGCAGGGTTCCGCCTGCGCCCTCGATCTGCTCCAGGTTCCCGCCGTCGAGAAGGTCTACCTCGCCGACCGGACCTTCGACCACGTGCCCGAATTCCTCGCGGCCTACCACGCCAACCCGCGGCTCGAGCTGGTCCAGCTCGATCTCGAGGACCAGGCAGCGGTGCGGGCGGCGATGGCGCCGGTGCACGGCGTCCTCTCGGCGGCGCCCTACTACTTCAACACCGCGCTCGCGGCCCTCGCCATCGAAGGCGGCGCGCACTTCGCGGACCTCGGCGGCAACACCGAGATCGTGTTCGAGCAGAAGAAACTCCACGAGCGCGCCGTAGCGAGGAGCGTAAGCGTGGTCCCGGACTGCGGCGTCGCCCCGGGGATGGTGAACATCCTGGCGGGCGAGGGCATCCGGCGGCTCGACCGGACCGACAGCGTGAAGATCTACGTGGGCGGCCTGCCGCAGCACCCGGAGCCGCCGCTCAACTACATGGTGGTGTACTCGCTCGAGGGCGCGCTCGACTACTACACCACGCCCGCGTGGATCCTGCGCGGCGGCAAGCGCACCCAGGTCGAAGCCCTGAGCGAGGTCGAGGAGATCGACTTCCAGGGGGGGGGGCTGGGCCGGCTCGAGGCGTTCCATACCGGCGGCGGTACGTCCACGATGCCGTTCGCGTACGAGGGCAAGGTGCCCGTGCTCGAGTACAAGACGCTGCGCTACCCCGGCCACGCGGCGATCATGCGGCCGATCCGCGACCTGGGCCTGCTCGACACCACGCCCATCGCGGTCAACGGCGGCGAGAAGGTGAGCCCCCGCAGGCTGTTCATCGCGGCGGTCTCGCCCCGGCTCACCAAGCCGAACGGACACGACCTCGTCGCGTTGCGCGTTGACGTGCGCGGCTCGAAGGGCGGGAAGCCGGCGGGCACCCGCTGGCAGATGGTGGACCGCTACGACGAGCAGCGGCGCGTCACCGCGATGATGCGCACCACCGGCTATTCGCTCGCGATCACGGGCCTGATGCAAGTGGACGGCCGCGTCCGGGGCAACGGCGTACTCACGCCGGACGAGGCGGTGCCCGCGGGACCGTACGTGCAGGAGCTGGCCAAGCGCGGCATCAAGGTCTCGGAGTCGGCACTGTGATGCCACGCCGGACCTCTTCAGTCCCCCGATCCCCCGGTCCCCCGGTCCCCCGCCCCTGATGCAGGCCATCATCATCCAGAGCTTCATCGCGGCGCCGCCGGACGTGATCTGGGCGGCGCTGTTCGCTCATCCTGCGGTCCTGTTCGACGGGCTGCCCGCGAAGGCCTGGCCCCCCCCCGAGGCGCGCGAGGAGCAGCCGCCGCTCCACGTGAAGATCGCGTGGCCGTGGACGCCGGCCCCCACCGAAGTGTCGCTCACGCTCCATGAACTCGGGGGCGGCACGCGCGTGGACCTGCGACACGAGGGGTGGCACGAGCGGGGTGCGTGGGAAGAGCCGCTCCAGGGCCATTTCGCGGGCTGGTTGCAGGGCCTGGCGGCCCTCGGCCTGCTGATCGAGACCGGCGTGGATGCCCGCGCGGCGGCCGCGGAACTCGCGGGGCGCCCGCGCTACTTCATATCGGGAGAGATCCCCGCCGACGCGGCGCCGGTGTGGCGCTCGCTGGTGGAGCCGGCGGTCCTCGAGCGGTGGAGTGGCGGGCTGTTCGGCGGAGCGTCACGCGCCGCGGAGATCGAGGGCCGGTTCCTGCGGTGGCGATGGACCGACGGGCGGGAGGTGACGGCGATCCTGCGCCCAACGCCGCGTGGCACCCACGTGGCGCTGGCGGAGTACGGGGGGGGGGGGGGGGCGCGGGGGGCGGGCGCGACGGATCGCGCCGCGTCGGATCGTTGGCCGGCGATGTTCGAGAAGCTGACGCGGTTCCTGAGCTGAAGAGGGGGGGGGATCGGTGAACGCGACGATGATCGAGGGCGTGCTCGCGCGCGACCTGCGCACTCTGCACCGGGAGGTCGAGGCCTACCCGAGCGAGCGCGATCTGTGGAGGCCGGTGCCCGGTGTGTCGAACACGGCGGGCACGCTGGTGCTGCACCTCGCGGGCAACCTCCAGCACTTCGTGGGCGCGGTGCTGTGCGGGAGCGGCTATGTACGGGACCGCGACGCGGAGTTCAGCCGCCGCGACGTGGCGCGCGCCGAGCTGCTGCAGCTGATCGACCGCGCGCTCGGCGTGGTGGAAGGCACGCTGCCCTCGGTGCCGGCCTCGCGCCTCACCGAGCCGTACCCGCAGCCGATCGGCGGCTCGACGGTGATGACCGGCGACTTCCTCCTCCATCTCGCCACGCACCTCGCCTACCACCTCGGCCAGCTGGACTACCACCGCCGCGTCGTCACCGGTGAAGGCGGGAAGATCGGCGCGGTGTCCGTGACCGAGCTGGCGACGGCGAAGCAGGCGTCGTGAGCGCACCCCGTGAAGTCGCCACGCTGGCCGGTGGCTGCTTCTGGTGCCTGGAGGCCGTGTTCGAGCAGCTCAAGGGCGTGGACAGGGTCGTGTCCGGCTACGCGGGCGGTGCGCGGCCCACCCCCACGTACGAGCAGGTGTGCTCGGGCGCCACGGGTCATGCCGAGGTGGTGCAGGTGACGTACGACCCGTCGGTCATCACCTACCGCGACCTGCTGGACATCTTCTTCACGATCCACGACCCCACCACGCTCAACCGCCAGGGCGGGGACGAGGGCACCCAGTACCGCTCGGCGATCTTCACCCACTCGGCGGAACAGAAGACGGAGGCCGAGCGCGCTATTGCCGAGCTGACCGCGGCGGGGACGTGGGGGGGGGGCGCGCCCATCGTGACGCAGGTGACGCCGCTCGACCGGTTCTGGCCCGCCGAGGACTATCATCAGGGGTATTTCCGCACCAACCCTAACCAACCATACTGCGCGTTCACCGTGGCGCCGAAGGTCGCGAAGGCGCGCAAGACGTTCTTCGACCGCCTGAAGGCCTGACCGCCCTTGCCGTCGCATGGCCGGGGCGGTTAGCATCGGACGCCCCCGCATGCGACGCTCGACCGCCGTTCCCCTCATTGTGGTGCTGGCCGCCGCCTGCAGCGGAGCTGCCGGGGCGCCGCGCACGCTGACGTTCGGTGCCTACACCACGCCCCGCGAGGTGTACGGGCGCGAGATCCTGCCCGCCTTCGCCGCGTGGTGGCGCGACAGCACCGGCCAGGAGGTGCGGTTCGAGGAGTCGTACCTCGGCTCCAGCGCGCAGGCCCGCGCCATCGTGGCGGGCTTCGAGGCCGATGTAGCGGCGCTCTCGCTCGAGCCGGACATCGAGACGATCGCGCGCGCCGGGCTGATCCGGCACGACTGGAAGCGCGGGCCGGGCGCCGGGGTCGTGACGCATTCCATCGTGGTGATCGGCGTGCGGGCCGGGAACCCGAAGAACATCCGGGACTGGAGCGACCTGGCGCGGCCCGGCGTCCAGGTGCTGACGCCGAACCCGTCCACCAGCGGCGGCGCGATGTGGAATGTGGCCGCGGTCTGGGGCGCGGCGCTGCGGGGCGCCGCGGGTACCCCGGGGGGGGCCGGCGACACGACCGCCGCCACGACGCTGCTGACCCGGATCCTGCGCAACGTCCCGATCATGGACAAGGGCGCGCGCGAATCCATGCTGACGTTCGAGCGCGGGGTCGGCGACGCGATCATCACCTATGAGAACGAGGCGCTGGTGGCGCGGATGGCGGGGCAGGCCATCGACTATGTGGTCCCGCGCGCGACGATCCTCATCGAGAACCCCATCGCCGTGGTGGACGTGTTCGCCGAGCGGCACGGCAACCGCGACCTCGCCCAGGCGTTCGTACGGTTCGTCATGCGGTCCGAGATGCAGCGGAAGTTCCACGGGTATGGTTTGCGACCCGGGCCGGGGGCGCCGGCGGACACGGCGCACGTCTGGCCGCCGGTGGCCGATCTCTTCACGGTGCGCGACCTCGCCGGGTGGCCGGCGCTCACGGCTGCCCTGTTCGCGCCCGGCGCGCGGTTCGAGCGCGCGGTTACGGCCGCGGCGGGCCGATGAAGCGGGCCCGCGCGGCCCTCGCGCCTGGCGGCGGCGGCCTCGCAGCCCGCGGCGCCGTGGCCGCGTACGTCGGTGTCCTCGTCCTCATTCCCCTCATCGCCCTCATCGCGCATGGGTTCGAGCCGGGATGGCGCGCCCCGTGGGACGCGGTGCGGACACCCGTCGCGTGGGCGGCGCTGCAGCTCACCCTCGTGACGGCCGGGATCGTGGCCCTCGTGAATGCCGCGATGGGCACGGCGACGGCTTGGGTGCTGGTCCGCTATCAACTGCCGGGCAAGGGCATCCTCTCGGCGATCGTCGACCTGCCGTTCGCCATCCCCACGCTGGTCGCGGGGCTGGCCCTGGTCTACGTGTTCGGGCCGCAGGAACCCGTCGGCCGGTGGCTGGGCGCGCGCGGCGTGCAGGTGCTGTTCGCGAAACCGGCCATCGTGCTGGCGCTCGCCTTCATCACCCTGCCGTTCGTGGTGCGCGCGGTCGAGCCCGTGCTGCGCGAGCTGGATCCGGCCGAGGAGGAAGCGGCCATCACGCTCGGCGCGGGTCCGTGGGCCACGTTCCGGCGCGTGCTGCTCCCTGCGCTGGCGCCCGCGATGCTGTACGGCACGCTGCAGAGCTTCGCGCGCGCGCTGGCCGAGTTCGGCTCGATCGTCGTGGTGTCGGGGAACATCCCGCTGCGCACGCTCACCGCGCCGGTCCACGTGTTCGGCGAGGTCGAGGGCGGGCGCTCCGCCGTGGCCGCCGGGGTGTCGGTCGTGCTGCTGGCGCTGGCCCTCGCGATCTCGCTGGTGCTGCGCCTGGTGCGCGGCCGGGAGCGACCTGCGTGATCGGGAAGCGCTGGCGGGGCCGCCTGATCGCGGGATCGGTCCTGGCCTACCTCGGCGTGGTGCTCGTGGTGCCGCTGGCCGCGCTCGTGGCCGAAGCGCTGGACGCCGGGCTCGGGGCGATCGGGGCGGCCCTCGTGGCGCCCGACGCCCTCGAGGCGCTCGGCCTGTCGCTGGGGCTCGCGGCCGCGGCCGTCGTGCTCAACGGCGCGTTCGGCGTCGCGGGCGCGCTGGTGGTGGTGCGCCACCGGTTCATCGGCCGGCGTGTGCTGGATGCGGCGGTGGACGCGTCGCTCGCGGTCTCGCCCGTGATGACCGGGCTCGCGTTCCTGCTGGTGTTCGGCCGCCAGGGCTGGCTGGGAACGACCCTCGACACGCTCCACCTGCGGGTGGCCTTCGCGCTGCCCGGGCTGGTGCTGGCGACCCTGTTCGTGACGCTGCCGTTCACGGTGCGCGAGGTCGCCTACGTGCTCGAGGAGATCGGCACGGAGGATGAAGAGGCCGCCATCACGCTCGGCGCCAGCGCCTGGAACGCGTTTCGCCGCGTCACGCTGCCTAACATTCGCCATGGCCTCCGCCTCGGCATCGTACTCACCGCCGCGCGCGCGTTAGGTGAGTTTGGCGCGGTGCTGGTGGTGGGCGGCGGCATCGGCGGCCGGACCGAGACCGCCACGACCTTCATCTTCACGTCGGTGGACGAGCGGCGCCCCGCCGCGGCCCTGGGCATGGCGCTCGCGCTTGGGGCGGTGAGCCTCCTGCTGCTGGTCGCGCTCGAGCAGGTGAAGCGCCGGCGGAGCGCGACGTGAGCATCCGCGTCTCGGGTATCCGCAAGGGCTTCGGCCGGTTCGTGGCCGTGGACGACGTGTCGTTCGAGGTGAAGACCGGCGAGCTGGTCGCGCTGCTCGGGCCTTCGGGCGGCGGGAAGAGCACCATCCTCCGGATCATCGCCGGGCTCGAGGTCCCGGACGCGGGGTCGGTGGCGTTCGAGGGCGAGCCGGTGGACCACCTGCACGCGCGCGAGCGGCGCATCGGGTTCGTGTTCCAGCACTACGCCCTGTTCCGCCACATGACCGTGGCCGAGAACGTGGCGTTCGGCCTGGAGATGCAGGGCGTGAGCCCGACGGAGCGGGACCAGCGGGTAGGGCAGCTGCTCACGCTGATGGGGCTCGACGGGCTCGCGGGCCGGCTGCCGGCGCAGCTGTCGGGCGGCCAGCGGCAGCGCGTCGCGCTGGCGCGCGCGCTCGCGCCGCGGCCGCGGCTGCTGCTCCTCGACGAGCCCTTCGCGGCGATCGACGCCAAGATCCGGCAGGACCTGCGCCAGTGGCTGCGGCGGCTGCACGACGAGCTGCACGTGACCAGCATCTTCGTGACCCACGATCAGGAAGAGGCGTTCTCCCTCGCTGACCGGGTGCTGCTCATCAACCAGGGCCGGCTCGAGCAGGCGGGCACGCCGGCCGAGATCATGGACCAGCCGGCCACGGAATTCGTCGCGCGATTCGTGGGCGAGGTGAATGTGCTCGAGGCGACGGTGCAGGGCGGCCGGGCCGTCGTGGGCGGGATCGCGGTGCCGGCGGAAGGCATGGCGGACGGCGCGCCGGTGCGGGTGCTGGTGCGCTCGTACGAGCTCAAGCTGTGGCGCGACGACCAGGGCCCCCTGGTCGTGACGCGGATGGTGCGGCTCGGCGACCGGGTGCGGGTGGACGCCCAGATCGCGGCCGGCCAGTCGCTGCAGGCGCAGTTCCCGCGCCGCAGCAGCCTGCTCAAAAACATGGAGCCCGGGTGCCGCGCGGCCATCGAGGTGACGTCGGCGCGGGTCTATCCCCGGTAGCGGCGCTTCGTCCTCAACGCTCGTCCATCCACCACTGCCGCGGCAGCGGCCGCGCCGTGGGCCAGATCTCGTCCAGCGTGTTCCCGTCGTACAATCGGCCGTTCTTCATCACATACCGGATGGTGTTCGTGTTGCGGATGTAATCGAGCGGGTTGGCGTCGAGGACGATGAGGTCCGCGAGCTTGCCCGGCTCCAGCGAGCCGACGTCCTGCGCCAGACCGATGGCCTCGGCGCCGTGGATCGTGCCGGCGCGCAGCACCTCGTGCGGCGTGAGGCCGCCCGACTGGAGTGACCACAGCTCCCAATGGTCGCCCAGACCCTCGAGCTGGCCGTGACCGCCCAGGCCCACGCGCCCGCCGGCACGCACGATGTCGCGCGCGGCCTCGGCGAGGCGCCGGAAGTAGTACTGGTTCTCGGCCCACCAGCCCGGGCGCCGGAGCGCGCGCGCGTCGATCTCCGCGTGCGGCGTGAACCGCCGCAGCTTGGGATCGTCGTGGATGTTGGTGCTCTGGTACCAGTAGTTCTCGGTCCACGGGCCGCCGTAGTTGACGAGCAACGTGGGCGTGTAGGTGATGCCGCTCCGCGCGGTGAGCTGCACCACGTCCTGGAACAGCGGCGTGATGGGCAGGCTGTGCTCGAGGCCGGGGTAGCCGTCGAGCATCAACGTGAGGTTCATCTTGAAGTCGAGCCCGCCCTCGGTCGTGGGCATCAGCTGCAGCTCGCGCGCCGCCTGGATGACCCATTGCCGCTGCCGCCGGTTGCCGACCATGTACTGCTTGATGGTGCCGGTCACGTAGTAGTCGCTGTAGCGCCGCAGGATGTCGCGGGTCTGCTCCGCGTTCTGCGGGTTGTCGGACGCGAACACGCCGGGCCCCGTGTGAAACACCCGCGGCCCCAGGATGTTGCCCGCCTCCACCATGTCGGAATAGCTCAGCACGTCGGTGGTCGCCGTCTGCGGGTCGCGCACGGTCGTCACGCCGTAGGCGAGGTTGGCCAGGTAGTTCCACGGCTGACCCTTGTGGATGCCGAAGCTCGCCCACGGGTGGGCGTGAATGTCCACGAACCCGGGGATGATGGTGCGCCCGGACACGTCCACGATGCGCGCCCCGGCGGGGACGTTCGGGCACCGGCCGCTGCACACCTGCGCGATGCGGTTGTCGGTGACGACGATGTCGCCGTTCTCGATCACCTCGTCGCCGCGCATCGTAACCACGCGGGCGCCGCGCAGCACCGCCGTGCCCCGCGGGATGTCGCGCGGGACCGTGATGACCACCTCGACGCGGTGCGCCGCATAGCGCGGCCCGCGCGCGCGGGCGGTGTCCGCCCGCGCGGTGTCGCGCGCGGCGACGGCCGTGTCCGGCTGTTGCGGGGGCTGTGCCTGAGTGGTGTCGCGCCCCCCCCCCGTCGTGTCCCGCGCGGCGAGCCGCGCGATCGAGTCGCCCGTCGCGACGTCGTAGCGGAAGAAGAAGCGGCCCAGGGACCAATAGGCGGTCCGGCCATCCGGTGACCAGCCGAGGAAATCGCCGGCGACGTTGGTGATCCGTCGCACCGGCACGCTGGCGCTCTGTGGATTGGTCACCGAGATGCGCGGTGCCGAGTCGCCGACCCAGGGGATCGCCACGAGGTGGACCAGGTTCTCCGTCGTGACCAGCGCGCGCCCGCCGGTGGGCGTCATCCGCACGTCGGACGCCGGCGCGGGCTGGGCGCCGGGGGGGGGCCCCGTCGGCGTGTAGCCGGTCACGCGCGCCTGCTGGCGGCGGTCGGTCCCGTCGTACCGGAACGACACGAGCCCCGCCGCGCCGCCCTCGTAGTAGTAGATGCGGTCGTCTTCGCCGCGGACGAAATGCGCGACACTGACCCGCGGCACGCGGGTGATCAGCGACGCCGGGCCGCCGGTCACCGGCAGCGAGACCAGCTCCAGGCCGACGCCACCCTGGTCCTCGATGCGCTGGTAGCGCGGGCCGCGCACCACGAGCAGGCGGGTGCCATCCGGGGTGAACACCGGGTGCGTGTAGTAGGCAGGTGCGGTGCTGACGCGCACAGGGCGGCTGCGGCCATCCAGCCTGAGGCGCCACACGTGGCCGCCGCCGGAGTCGGTCCAGGTCACCCAGGCGAGCCATTGCCCGTCGGGCGACCAGGCGGGCGTGTGCTCGCCCAGCGAGTCGGTGGTCACGCGCACGGGCGGCCGGGCCAGCGCCTTCTGGGCCGTGTCCGCCGGCAGCTCGGCGGTCCACAGCCGGTCGAGCGCCGTGAACGCGATGCGCCGCCCGTCGGACGCGAGCACGGCGTTGCGGATCTGCCGCACGGTAATCGCGCTGTCCGTGATGCGGGTCGCGAACTGCAGCCGCGGACCCATGTCGAGCACGACCGGCGCGGTGAACGGGATCTCCGTCGCCTGGCCACCCGGCACGGTGATACGCCAGATCTTGCCGCCGTAGCTCGCGACCAGCGCGCGGCTGTCGGGCGTGAACGACATGCCGGGCATCAGGTCGCGGGTGTACCGCGATTCCTGGTCGTCGCGCTGCACCACGCGGAGCAGCCACTGCTCGTCCCCCGTCGTGAGGTCGCGCAGCCGGAGGCCGGTCTCGACGCCTTCGTCGCGCGTGGCGTAGACCAGCCAGCGGCCGTCGGGCGAGAGCGTGGGGCGCATGCCGCTGCCCCATCGGCCGGACATCGCGCGGTACTGGCTGGTGCGGCGGTCGTAGGTGGCGAGCTGCCAGGTCGGGAACACCTGGTTGTAGCTGAACCCGCCGGTGCGCCGCGCGAACCAGATGTAGCGGCCGTCGGGGCCGAAGACGGGGCCCATCGAGTTCATCTGGTCCTCGCCGCGGGTGATCTCGATCCCCGAGCCGCCGTCCCGGTGGTACAGGTACAGCTCGTAGCGCGAGCCGAGGGCGCCGTCCACGCGCGAGGCGACCACGTACTCGCCGTCCGGAGCCCAATCGGGCGACGCGTACAGCGCGTTGTCGCCGCGTGTGATCGCGCGCGGGTTGGTGCCGTCGGCGTCCGCCAGCCACAGGTTCTCCGCGCCGGAGCGGTCGGAGGTGAACACGATCGCGCGCCCGTCGGGCGAATAGCGGGGCTGGGCGTCAAAGGCGGGGCCGGACGTTATGCGCCGGGCCGTGCCGCCCGCGATCGGCAGGGTGTAGAGATCGCCGAGCAGGTCGAAGACGATGGTCCCGCCGTCGGGCGAGACGTCGAGCGAGATCCAGGTGCCTTCGCTCACCGTGAACGAGTCGTGCCGCGTCGGCTCGAGCGGCAGGTCGCGGCGCGGAGGCCGGCGTCGCGCCGTGTCGGCGCGGGCGGAGTCCTGCGCGACGGCCGGCACCGCCAGGGCACCGAGCGCGATGACGAGGATGGCGACGATGCACGAACGCGCGTAGGCGGTCATACCCGAATCGCTCCGGTCCGAAGGCGGCCCCAATGTTACCTCGCCCGCGGCTCCGCCACGAGGGCGGCCTCGCGTCGCGCGCGACGCCCTGACATCTTAGGGCCGATGCTCCCGCTCAAACTCCTCCAGCAGCTGGTCCGCACGCTCAACTCCGACGGCACGCCGGGGCAGGTGGCCGCGGGCATCGCGCTGGGCGCTGCCTTCGGCCTCACGCCGCTGCCCGCGGGGTTCGCGCTCGATCCCCTGTTCGACGCCATCGGCACGAAGTCCAGGCCGGGCGGCGGCCGTGCAGCAGCAGCTCGACGAGGCGCGGCAGCAGCTGGAGCAGCGGCTGCGCGAGATGCAGGACCGCGCCGGGCTCCGGCTGCCGGGCGGGATCCGGCTGCCAAGGCCGTGAAACGCGTTCGTCGCTTGAGCGACAGTCCTTGGCCGAGCCGCGGCTTCAGCCGCATGGGCACGATGCGTCGGCGCGACGTGGTCGCGTCCAAGGCACGTCGGCGCGTTGCGGTGGCGTCCACGGGGCTGAAGCCCCGGCTCGGCAAAGGCTGTCGCTGAAGCGACTGAGAACGGAGCGGCTGACACGCTTCGGATCAACCCTGTTGACGTCGTGCCCATGGGGCTGAAGCCCCGGCTCGGCCACAGACTGTCGCTCAAGCGACGGGACACACACGGAGCTTGTCTATGAGCGAACCGAATCGTCGTGAGTTCCTGCTCGCGGCCGCAGGCGCCGCCGCGGCGGCTTCGAGTGCGTGCGCCACTCAGCGGTCCGGGGCGACGCAGCCGGCGGCCGGCACGACGCTGTTCGCGGCGCCGCCGCTCGAGCGGGTGCGCATCGGCCTCGTGGGCGTGGGCGGCATGGGCACCGTGCACCTCGAGAACTTCCTCGCGATCGAGGGCGCGGAAGTCCGCGCCATCTGCGACATCGTGCCCGAGAAGGTCACGCGCGCGCAGCAGAAGGTCGTGGACGCCGGGCAGCCGCGCCCGCGCGGCTACGACCGCGGCCCGCGCGACTTCGAGCGCCTGTGCGCCGAGGAGGACCTGGACCTGGTGTTCACGGCCACGCCGTGGGAGTGGCACGTGCCGGTGTGCCTCGCGGCGCTGGAGAGCGGGAAGCACGCCGCCACCGAAGTGCCGGCGGCCATGACCGTCGAGGATTGTTGGGCGTTGGTGGAGGCGGCCGAACGCCATCAGCGGCACTGCCTGATGATGGAGAACTGCTGCTACGACCGCCGCGAGATGCTGATGCTCCACCTGGTGCGGCGCGGCATGTTCGGCGAGCTGCTCCACGGCGAGTGCGGCTACCTGCACGACCTGCGCGCCATCAAGTTCTCGACCGAGGGCGAGGGGCTGTGGCGGCGCGCCTGGGCGCAGCGCGTGAACGCGAACCTCTATCCCACGCACGGCCTGGGCCCGCTGGCGCAGTGCTTCGACATCAACCGCGGCAACCAGCTCGACTACCTCGTGTCGATGAGCGGTCCGTCGCGGGGGCTGCAAGGGTGGCAGGAAGAGCACCTGGCGGCCGCCGACCCGCGGCGCTCCGAGCGCTACGTCCTGGGCGACGTGAACCTCACTCTCCTCAAGACGGCCCGCGGCCAGACGCTCTATTTGGTGCACGACACCAACCTCCCGCGGCCCTACACGCGGATCAACATGATCCAGGGCACGCGCGGGCTGATGCAGGGCTGGCCCGACCGCATCCACCTCGAGGGCCGCTCGCCCGGACACCGGTGGGAGACGCTGGAGGCGTATTTCGCGGAGTTCGAGCATCCGTTGTGGCGCGCCGAACGGGTCCGCAACGCCACGGGCGGCCACGGCGGCATGGACTACCTCGAGGACCGGCGGCTGGTCGAGTGCCTGCGGCGCGGCGAGCCCACGGACCAGAACGTGTACGACGCGGCGGCGTGGAGCTGTCTGGTCGAGCTGACCGGCCGGTCGGTGGCGCAGCGCAGCCGGCCCGTGGACATCCCCGATTTCACCCGCGGGCGGTGGCGCAGCACGCCGCCGCTCGGGATCGTGGAGGCCTGACGTGCGGCTCGACGCGCTCGACTGGACCATCGTCCTCGTCTCCATCGTCGTGTCGTTCCTGCCGGCGTTGCTGCTGGCGCGCCGGGCGGGCACGAGCACCGCCGAGTTCTTCACGTCGGGGCGCGCGGCCCCGTGGTGGCTCATCGGCGTGTCGATGGTCGCGACCACGTTCAGCACCGACACGCCCAACCTCGTCACCAACCTCGTGCGCGAGCGCGGGGTCGCCAACAACTGGCTGTGGTGGGCGTTCCTGCTCACGGGGATGTCCACCGTGTTTTTCTACGCGCGGCTGTGGCGGCGCTCCGGCGCGCTCACCGACCTCGAGTTCTACGAGCTCCGTTACGGCGGGAAGGCCGCCACCGTGGTGCGCGGGTTCCGGGCCGTGTACCTCGGCCTGTTCTTCAACTGCGCCATCATGGCCACCGTCAACCTCGCGGCCGTGAAGATCGCGAACGTCCTGCTGGGCTGGCCGATGGGACGGACGCTGCTCGTCTGCGCGCTGCTCAACGTGGCGTTCGCCGCCACCAGCGGGCTGTGGGGCGTGCTGGTCACCGACTTCATCCAGTTCGGCATCGCGATGACCGGCAGCTTCGCCGCCGCGTACTACGCCCTTGGCCGGCCCGAGGTCGGCGGGCTGGCGGGCCTCATGGCGAAGACCAGCCCGGCCACGCTGAACCTGCTGCCCGACTTCACCGACGCGTCGGTTGCGCTGGCCGTGTTCATCATCCCCCTCACGGTGCAGTGGTGGTCGGTGTGGTACCCGGGTGCGGAGCCCGGCGGCGGCTCGTATGTGGCGCAGCGGATGCTGGCGGCGAAGAGCGAGAAGGACGCGGTGGCCGGCACCCTGCTGTTCAACGTGGCCCACTACGCGCTCCGGCCGTGGCCGTGGATCCTGGTGGCGCTGGCCTCGATGATCGTGTTTCCGACGCTGGACGACATTGCGCGCGCGCTGCCACACGTGGACCGCGGACTGATCGGCCACGACCTGGCCTACCCGGCGATGCTCACGTTCCTGCCGCACGGCGTGCTCGGCCTGATGGTGGCGGGGCTGCTGGCGGCCTACGTCTCGACCATTTCGACCCATCTCAACTGGGGTACGAGCTACCTGGTCCACGACCTGTACCGGCGGTTCATGCGTCCCGGCGCCGAGGAGCGGCATTACGTCGCGGTGGGCCGGCTGGTCACGGGCCTGCTGATGCTGGTCGCGGCCGGGTTCACCTACGTGCTCGACACCGCGAGCGCGAGCTTCCAGCTGCTGTTGTCGATCGGGGCGGGGACGGGGCTGCTGTACCTGCTGCGGTGGTTCTGGTGGCGCATCAACGCGTGGAGCGAGATCGCCGCCATGGCCAGCTCGTTCGTGATCGCCGCGGGCCTGTTCCTGTGGGGCCGGGGGGGGGGGGGGGCGCCGGGGGCCCGGCGCACCTCGGCCTCATCGGCTCGGTGGTGGTGACCACGGTGGTGTGGATCGCCGTCACGCTCCTCACGCGGCCGTCCGACGCCGCGCAGCTGCGGGCGTTCTACGACCGCGTGCGGCCCGCCGGGCCGGGCTGGGCCGGGGTCCGCGCGGAGAGCGGCCTGCCGCCGTCGCCGGACAGCCTCTCCCAGGCGATGCTCGGCTGGGTGTTAGGCTGTGCGTTTGTGTACGCGGCCTTGTTCGGCACCGGCAGCCTGCTGTACGGGCGGACGGGGCTGGCCGCGGTGTGGATCGCGATCTTCGTGGTGAGCGGGGCGGGGCTGTGGCGGATCCTGGCGCGGATGTGGAGCGGCGGGTCGGCGGCGGCGCCGTGAGCCTGGAGATCGTCAAACGCACCTTCGAGCGCTTCGGCCACGACGATCCGCTGTACGCGGTGCTGTCGCATCCGGGACGCCGGCATAACAAGTGGGACCTCGTCGAGTTCTTCGAGACCGGGCGCCGTGAGATCGGCGAGCTGCTCCGGTATCTCGAGCGGCTGCGCGTCCCGCTCGGCCACGGGCGGGCACTCGACTTCGGCGCCGGCGTGGGGCGGCTCAGCCAGGCGCTGGCCGAGCACTTCGAGCGCGTGGTGGGCGTGGACATCGCGGAGTCCATGGCCGCGAAGGCCCGCGAGCTCAACCGCCAGGGCGACCGCGTCGACTACCGCGTGAACACCACCGACGACCTCGCCCAGCTCGAGACCGGCTCCTTCGACCTGGTGTACTCGAACATCACCCTGCAGCACATGCCGCCGGAGCACTCCGCGCGGTACATCCGGGAGTTCTTCCGCGTCCTGAAGCCCGGCGCGATCGCGGTGTTCCAGGTACCGTCGGGCTCGCCCTATCGTCCGGGCTCGCTCGGCGCGTGGTGGTACGCGGTGCGGCGCGGTCCGCTGCGGCGGTTCTGGAAGAAGGTACGGGGCAAGCCGCCGGTCGAAATGCACTACATCCCGCGCGCCGAGGTCGAGCTGCTCGTAAGCGAGAGCGGCGGCCGCTTGGTGGACGTGGTGGACGTCAGCCACAACCGGCGCGGCACCAACTTCCGCTACTGCGCGGTGGCCGCGGCGTCGGTCTGAATCAGCGCTTGCTGGTGTTCCCGACCCGCGTCCCCGGCAGCAGCTCGCCCTTCGCCGAATGCGCGATCAGCGCCTGGAGCCGTTTGACCCGGGTCTCCTCCTTCTTGGCGCTCACGATCCACCAGCAGGTGACCTTGCGGTACCACGGCGGCTGGGACTCGTGGAACCGCCACGCCGCCTTGTTCTTCCGGAACGTGCTCCCGTACGGGTCCGGGAGATCCACGGTACGCTGCTCGTAGGAGTAGATGCCCGACCTGTTCTCCTTCCGCTTCTTGAAGGCCTCGAGCCCCGCCGGCTGCATCAGGCCCTCCGCGATCAGCTCGCGGGCGCGCTTGATGTTGACGTTGCTCCAGATGCTCCCCGGCTTGCGCGGCGTGAAGCGGATGGTGTAGCTGACCTCGCCCAGGCTCCGGCGGATCCCGTCGATCCAGCCGAAGCACAGCGCCTGGTCCACGGCCTGCGGCCAGGTGATGCTCGGTTTGCCGGAGTCCCGCTTGTAGAACCCGACCAGCAGTTCCTTCTCGTTGGCGTGGTGCTTCGTGAGCCAAGCGCGCCACGTGGCCGGGGTCGCGAAGAAGGTCGGCTTCGCCGTGCTACCTCCGGCGCGTCCCCGCCGGCGGGGGAGCCGGCGGCGCCTCGTTCGCGCTCCACATGTCGAGGGCGATGAGCCAGGTGTCGTCGGCCTGGCGCCGCAGGATATGGAGGTACTTGCCGCGCTCGGTGACGGTGTCTCCACCCATCACCGCGGAGTACGCGTAGGAGCCGCGATTGTAGGCGAGGTCGCCGCTGCCCTCGGTGTGCTCGGACGTGATCGTGAACGCGGTCGCCCGTGCCCCGCTGTCGAGCGCCATACGGACGGCCGCACGGCCCGCGAGCGGCGGGCCGTTGGGCACCATCCAGACGATGTCGTCGGTGCGCTGGGCCATCACGCGATCGAAGTCATGGGCCACGATTCCCGACGCGAACGCCTGGCCGACGGCGCGGATGGCCGTGACATCGGCCTCCGAGAGGCTGTCGTCGTCGCGGCCCTCGCAGGCCGCGACGGTACACAGGGCGCCGAGCAGGACGGTGAGAACCAGCGGGCGAACGCGACGCATCGGAGGCTCCTTATCCCGGGGTGAGGCGTTTGATGGCGCCGCCCTGCTTGTCCAGCTCGGCGTCGGCGAGCTTGCGCCGGCCCTTCTTGCCGGGCAGCGGGATCTGGAAGTGCAGCCAGTGGGCGCCGTCCTTGGCGCGCTCCTCCAGCACGAGATCGAAGTCGATCGCCGACGCCTGGCCGATGGCCTTCTGGAGCGCGTCGTGGGTCATGCCCGCGGGCGGATCGAAGTCCGCCGCGCAGCCCTGCATGTGGTAACTCTTCGCGCTGCCGCCCACCGCCTTGTTGACCTTGGGCGAGCGATACCCCGACAGGACCTTCAGCGGCTTGCCCGTCAGGGTCCGCACCTTCTCCAGCTCGGCGGTGAGCCGGACGAGGTTCCTCTGGACATCGGGCGGCGGCGTATTGTCGATGCCGAGCCGCTTGGCCGTCCCGCTCACGATCATCTCTTTCAGGCTGAAGTGCGTGGAGAGTTGCGTCACCGTGCCCCCGGAAGTGATGCGTGAGCCTGCCCTAACTTGCAGCCCGCACGGCGCCCGCGAAAGGCCGCGTCAGCGCGGCGCGCCGGCCGGCGGCGTCGGCGCGGGCACGGCGTTCGCGACCGGCGGCAGGGACTGCAGGTACGCGAACATCGCGCGCAGGTCGTCGTCGGTCAGCAGCGCGACGTTGGGCCACGGCATCGGGGGCAGCAGGTCGCGGCCCGAGCCCAGGTGCTTGCCCATGCGCATGGTCGCGATGAACAGCGAGTCGGTCCAGCCCCGGAGCCCCGTCTCGTCGGGCGTGAGGTTCGCCGAATAGCTCACGCCCCACGGGCCGGCCCAGACGGTGAAGTGCTCGTTGGTCAGCGCCGTCCATTGCCCGGGCGCGATGACGCCGCGCGGCACCGCGGGAACCCGGGCGCCGGCAGGATGCCCCGCCAGGAGGCGCGTGGAGTCGAGTGTGGGCACCGGGCCCGCGTAGATCTTGGGCGTATGGCAGTCATTGCAGCCGCCGAACTCCACCAGGTAGCGGCCGCGCTCGACGGGTGTGGGCGTATTGGCCGCGGTTTCCGGCGCGGCCCTGCAGGCGCCGGTGAGCAGCGTGAGAAGGATGCAGGCATGGATCGGGCGGCGTGCAGCGGGCGTCCTCACGACACGGCTCCTTGCGGTGGAGTGGTTGGTGGCCCGGCGACGGCTCCGGGCGCCGGCGGTGGTACGGCGGAAAACGAGTCCGCGATCGCCTCGTTGGTGGTGGTCAGGAAGCGGTGCAGCGAGGCCCGCGCCGAGAGCCAGCCCCAGGCCGCAATCCCGATGCCCGCGATGGCCAGCAGGTACCACGGCGGGCCCGCCGAAAACGTCAAGGCGCCTCCGAACAGCGTACCAATCGCAGACCTGCGAAGGGGTGGGGCGCAGGCGGGTCGGCAGGGCGACGGACGCTTCAGCGGTCACGTTCACACTGGGTCCCCGGGCCTCACGGCGGCGGTCTGCTGCGTCACGCGTCGAAGTTGCACCGGGATGGACGCGGGCGGAACCTCGGCTAACCGCCCAGTCGGAGCCGGAACCCTACATACCCCTGGCCCGTGGCGAAGTGGTGGGTGAACACGTCGAGCTGCGCGAACGATCGGAGCCGCGCGTCCTCCCACCGCCCCGGGAGGAACACACCGTCCACGCCCGCGACAAAGACGGCGCCCCAGCGGGGGTGCAGGGGCACCTCGGGCCGTTCGCGGGTATGGCTCACGCCCACGCCGAAGTAGGGGCGTACCCGACGGGAGCCGACCCAGCGGGTCAGGGCCACGTGGACCCGGGTCAGCGACGGACTCAGAGTCGTGGTCCGGACGGTGGGCGTCAGCGCCCAGCCGTCAGCGAACGGCACGGACAGCTGGCCCACCACGACGGGGGTCTCCTGGTCGCTCGAGTGGTACCCAGCACCGACGCTGATCAGCGGGCCGGTCTCCTGCGCGCTGAGCGTTGCGCACCACCAGAGGAGGGGGCCGGCGATGCCGAGGTGGCCTCCTCGAGCTGGTTTGGCAAGGAGCGCACCGAGGAGCGCAAGAAGGCTCACGAACATCAGCCCGCCGCCGCCGACCCAGAGCACGACGATGGCGACGATGGTGCCCGGCGAGCCCGGCGTCTCGGGAACCCGCCGCGGAAGCCAGAAGGTGAGCAGCGCCCCGGCCGCTAGGCCTACTAGGGTTGCGCCCCAGATGAGCCGCCGGCCGGTGGCCAGGGCGAGCACGGGGATCAGCAGGACCAGGGTGCCGGCGTCCATCGCGGGGTACTCCAGTGACGGCGGTCGAATCAGCGAGGGTCGAAAGTCCCTACGGCCGATCCGTCGGCAAGTTGCGCCGCCGTCCGCGCCGCAACCGGCGGTGCGCCCTCGCCTCACAGCCCGAACTGCCGCAGATGGTGGTCCGTGTGGAGGAACCCCCAGCGGAGCCAGTCGGCCCGGCTCATAGGGCCGAACAGGGGATGTCCCTCGGCGACGGTACCTTGCGGCGCCGCGAGCGCCTCGAGCGCCGTGATGGCGTGTGAGCGCTCGGCTTCGAACGATTCGGGGTCCAGCACGGCGTCCGCCGGTTTGGCCCCGGCCCGTACGCCGTGCGGCCACCGGAACGGTCCGTAGATCGCGATCCACTTGATCAGCCGGGACGGCTTGCGCTTCGAGCCGCTGAACGGCCGCAGCCCCTGGGCCGCCTCGGCGGCGATCGCGACGTGGGCGAGCATCTGGTGCGGAGTCATGGTGCCCCAGACGCGGGCCTGGGTCGGGGTCACGCGCCGGAGGCGGGCGGCGAGGCAGGCCGCGACAGCGGGGTCGGCTAGGGTCCTCATGAATCCACGAGAATAGGGCGACTGCGCGCCGCCGTCGAGTTGGCACCGCAGCCGGCACTGGTACGTATCAGTGTCCCGCAGCCCTTCCATGAGGAAGCCGGGGACGCCTCGCGAGCGTTCGTGGCGCGCCCGGCTCAAGCCGGGGCTCGGCCATGGACTGTCGCTCAAGCGACAACCCCGGGATCGCAATGGGGTGCACCCGCGCGCATTGGATCGGTTACACGCCGGTCCCAAACACCTGCTACGATCGCGGATGCCCGATCAGATCTTCCTGCACGTGGTGTGGACGACTCGGAGCCGGGAGCCGGTCCTCACAGCGGAAGCCGCAGGATTCCTCGAGCGCTTCCTGCCGGCGATCGCTCGCGAGGAGCGGGCGGAGGTGCTCGCTGTGGGCGTGGTTCGCAGTCACGTGCACGTGCTCGTGCGGGTGCACCCCACCACGCAGGTGCCGCGGCTCCTGCAGCGATGGAAGGGCGGCAGTGCGCTGGCGGCAACGCGGGAGGGCGTGATGCGGGCCCGCGCGCTGTCCTGGGCGAAGGCGTACAGTGTCACGTCGGTGAGTCCACGACAGCTGAGTGCCGCGGCCGACTACGTGCGGAACCAGGCCCGGCGTCATCCGCAGGAGGCAATCGAGCGGGACGCTTCTATTGTCGCTTGAGCGACAGTCATTGGCCGAGCCGCGGCTTTAGCCGTGGAGCGACGCTTTGCAGCGCTACGGCGGATCCGTGCACAGTCGGCGGATCCCGCTGAAGTCCGGCACGGGCCGCGGCGGCGCGCCGTCCCGCCAGGTGCAGACCGTCGGGAGCAGCTGATGGCGGCCGACCAGCTCCCACCCGGCGCTGTCGGCGCGGGTGACGGCCAGCTCGACGCCGGGGCTGGGCTCGAAGTGCCGGCGTTCGTTGTATGGGTCGCGCAGGGAGTCGAGAACCGTCGTGTACCGGCCGTGAGCCGCGAAGTACGTGTTCTGAGCGTCGATAGCGCGGAGCATGTCGGAGCGCAGGGAGGCGTAGTAGCTGTCGACCTTGCGGTTGCCCCGGCGCGCCATGAGCACGAGGGTCAGGCCAAGGAGGACTGCTCCGATCACGACCTTGTCGGTCAGTCGCATGGGTGGTGGCCTTCAACATGCGGCAATGGGGCGGTGGGCGGAAGCCGGGCCAGTCGGGGAGCGAAGCTCGTCCGGCCATCGTGGCGCGTTACCGGCAACGCGCCGCTCCTCTCCCCCAAGTCTTCAGCTGTTCTGCGGTCCCCGGCTCAAGCCGGGGCTCGGCCACGGACTGTCGCTCAAGCGACAACGGCGGCCCGCAACAAGGCGCACCAAATCGCAAGGAAAGGGGTACGCCCCAAGCTCGGCACGGCACTATGATCGGTCGTGCCCGATCAGATCTTCCTCCACGTCGTCTGGACCACGCGGAACCGTGAGCCGAGCCTGACGCCGGAGGCCGCGGATTCTTGGAGCTGCCGGGGCGACAGGCGACCGTCGAGCCTATCGCGGCGCGCGGGCGATGATCGCGTCCATCTCGTCGGCGTACACGAGGAGCGAGCCCAGCAGCGCGATCTGGGCCCGCGCCCGGTCCAGGTTGTGGCCCGGCCGCGCGACGCGGTAGTACCGGTCGCCCTCGAGGTGGTCGGTGAGGAAACGCACCGCCTGCTCGAGCGTGATCAGCCGTCCGGCGAACGCGAGCAGCTCGCGCTCCTTCGGGACCAGCACCGATCCGGCTTCCGCGAGATAGCCCTGCGCGACCGCTTCGAAGAACGGCCGGCGCACGCGGATCCGCGCGAGGTCGGTCTCGTCCTCGTCGGTCGGGCTCACCACCGAGCGTACCAGGTCGCCGAAATCGTACAGGGCCGAGCCCGGCATCACCGTGTCGAGATCGATGACCGCGAGGGCCGTCCCTTCCGCATCGTCGAACAGGACGTTGGCGATCTTGGCGTCGTGGTGCGCGATGCGGACCGGCACCGCCCCGCTCGCGAGCAGCGGCGGCAGCACGTCGGCCAAGGCGCGGTGGGCGAGCAGGCCGTCGAGCTCGCCTCGCGCGCCGGCGAGCCGTTCCATCGGATCGCGGCGCGCCGCGTCCTCGAGGCGGGCGAACCGCGCCGCGGTATCGTGGAAGCCGGGCAGCGTCTCGTGGAGCGCAGGGCCGTCGTAATCGGCCATCAGGCGCAGGAACACACCGAACGCGGCCGCGGCCTCGCGCGCCAGCGCCGGCGACTCGGCCCGCTCCCGTACGTGCGCGCCCTCGATGAAATCGTAGACGCGCCAGCAATCGCCCGCCTCGTCGCGATGCCACCAGCCGCCGCCCAGCGTAGGCCTGAGCACGAGCGAGCGCCGCGCCGCGCAGTGCCGCGTGACGCGCACGATGTTCTCCATCACGGCGACGGGGTCGGGGAACACGGACGGGTTGAGACGCTGCAGCAGGTAGGTGCTCACCCGGCCGTCGGCGCGGCACTCCACACGCCAGCTCTCGTTGATGTGGCCGCCCGGCACGACCGACGCCGACACCGGCTCGCCGGAGAGCTGGAATCGGGCGATCACGGCCCTCAGCCTGCGGTCGGCGGTCAGCGCCACAGGTTCTCCGGGTAGCGGCCCTGCGCGTGCAGCGCGTGCAGGATCTCGGCGGCGGTATCCCGGTCGTCCGCGTAGGTGAGCCCGAACCAGCCTTTGGCGGGCGGCAGCACCTTGACCCGCGCGAGCCCGGCGCGGACGGCCTCGCGCACCGCGTCGGGCAGCAGGTACTCCTGCGCCGGGCCCGCCCGCATCGAGAACTCGTCGAACCCGGCCCGGAGGTGCGTGAACAGCTCCTGCGTGAAGCACCACAGGTTCATCGAGACGATCGTGCCCCCCCCCGCGGGCACGTCGCCGCGCTCGAGGCGCCGCTCTTCGAGATCGACCAGCCAGCCCTTCTCGTCCACCCGGCACACGGCGCGGTTCACGGGCCCCTGGGTCGAGAGGGTCGCGTCCGCGGGGTAGCCGGCCAGTGCCCACGTGACCTTCGCCGGCTTGAGGTCGCGCAGGAACGCGAACGCCGCCGCGAACGCCTCGGCCCCGTAGAAATCGTCGGCGTTACACACCGCCAGCGCTTCGGGTACGTGGGGCGCGGCGGCCAGCAGCGCGTGGGCGGTGCCCCACGGCCGCACGCGGCCTTTCACCAGCGCGCCCTTGGGCGCGTCTTCCGTCTGCTGGAACGCGAGCTTGACCTCGAGCAGCCCGCGGAACCGCGACGCGAATGGATGGAACGCCTCCACCATCTCCTGGCGGATGACGAACACGATCCGCTTGAAGCCGGCGCGGTGCGCGTCGTAGGCGGTGTAGTCGAGAATGGTCTCGCCGTGGGGGCCCACCGGCACGAGCTGCTTGAGGCTGCCGAACCGGCTGCCCAGACCCGCGGCGAGCACCACCAGACTCAGGTGCACGGACGCTCGGGGTGGACGCGGAGCCTCATCGGCGGGAATTTACCTTTCGGCACAAGGAGGCACATCGTGCGTCGAACCCTGGCATTCCTGCTGATCGCGGGCCCCTACGCCGGCCGCGCCGCCGCCCAGTCGCCCGACGACGGGCGCATCCGGTCGGCGGTTGAGCGCCTGGCGCCCGCGATGACGGAGGCGCGCCACCGCATTCACCAATACCCGGAGCTCGGCAACCGCGAGGTGCGGACCGCGGAGATGATCGCCGAGCACCTGCGCGGGCTGGGCCTCGAGGTACGCACCGGCATCGCGCATACCGGCGTGGTCGCGGTGCTGCGCGGCGGCCGGCCCGGCCCGGTTGTGGCGGTGCGCGCCGACATGGACGCGCTGCCCGTGACTGAGCAGAACGATCTGCCGTGGCGGTCCACGCAGCGCGCCACCTACCTCGACCAGGACGTGGGCGTGATGCACGCCTGCGGCCACGACATCCACGTCGCCGTACAGCTGGGCGTGGCGTCGGTGCTGGCAGGGATGCGCGACCGGCTGCCCGGCACGGTGCTGTTCCTCTTCCAGCCCGCCGAGGAGGGTCCGCCACCAGGCGAGCGCGGCGGCGCGCGGCTGATGCTCGAGGAGGGCGCCTTCCGAGACCCGAGGCCGTCGGCAGTATTCGGCCTGCATGCCAAGGCGGAAATGGACGTGGGCCAGGTCGGCTACGCGCCGGGTCCGTTCATGGCCGGCGCGTCGAGCTGGAGCGCCGTGGTCCGGGGCCGCCAGTCGCACGGCGCGCAGCCGCACCTTTCCGTGGACCCGATCGTCACCGCTTCGCAGGTGGTGCTCGCGCTGCAGACGATCCGCTCACGCACCCTGTCGCCGTTTACGCCGAGCGTGGTGACGGTCGGCATCATCCGGGGGGGCGAGCGGGGCAACATCATCCCGGCCGAGGTGCGGCTGTCGGGCACGATCCGCTACTACAGCGACGCGGTGAAGGACACCATCGAGCGGCGCATGCACGACATCTTCCGCGGCATCACGGCCGCGGCCGGCGGCGGGTACGAGCTGGTGGTCGAGGGCGGGTTGCCGGTCACGGTGAACGATCCGATCCTCACCGCGCGGGTACGGCCCACGCTCGAGCGGGTGGTGGGCGCCGCCAACGCGCGGATCATCGAGCCGTGGAGCGCGTCGGAAGACTTCTCCTTCTTCGCCAACGAAGTGCCGGGCTTCTTCTTCAACCTCGGCGTGCAGCGTCCGGGCACGACCAGCGGCGGACACCACACCCCGACCTTCCTCGCCGACGATGCGGCGATCCCGGTCGGGATGCGGGTGATGACCTCGTTGCTTCTCGACTACCTGAGCGGCGCGCCGGCCGGCGCGGGGACGGGACGATGACTTGGCGTTCGGAACGGCCCGGCGCGGACGAGTACTTCTCCTACTACGGGACCTACATCTCCAAGGTGCCGGACGGCGACATCGTCGCGACGCTCGACCGCCAGCTCGGCGAGACGTCAGGCGTCCTCCAGGCGATTCCGGAGGCGAAGGGTGCGCATCGGTACGCGCCGGGCAAGTGGAGCATCAAGGAGCTGGTCGGGCACGTGACCGACGCCGAGCGAGTGTTCACCTTCCGCGCGCTGTGGTTCGCGCGCGGCTCGCCGAGCGAGCAGCCGGGCTTCGACGAGAACCTGTGGGTGCCGGCTGCCGGCGCGAACCGGCTCCCGCTCGCGGATACCGTGGCGGAGTACGAGGCGGTGCGCCGGAGCTCGCTCGCGCTGTTCCGCTCGCTCGACGACGCGGGGGCGGCGCGGCGCGGCGTGGCCAACGGCAAATCCGTGTCGGTGCGCGCGCTGGCCTGGATCATCGTCGGGCACGACCGGCACCACCTGGGCGTACTGCGGGAGCGCTACCTCGGCTGAGCCGGCCGCGCGGGCGGGTTGAGACGCTCGCGCACCCGCACGTTGTTCGGGAACTGCTGGGCCAGCGCCTGGAGCGTGGCGCGCGCGGAGTCCGCCATGCTCATGGCCTCGAACGCGTCCGCCATCAGCATGCCGCGGCGCACCCCGAGGCCGGGACTGTCCGCCGGCGGCTCCCAGCTGCGCAGCATGGACAGCGTGATCGTGGGATCCTGGGCGTCGCGCAGGAACGACTCGGCGCGGAGCACGAAGGTCAACGGGCCAGGATCGGCCTGGTTGAGCAGCGTGAACAGCGCGTGCGCCGCCTCGGGCCGGTTCGCCTCGCGTTCCATCACCGCGTTGTGGTACAGCCCGGCGACCAGCAGCCGGCGCACGTCGGCCGTGTCGCCGCTGCGGATGCCGACGCCGCCCGCATAGTTGTAGACCAGCTCGCCGCCGTGCTCGGCCGCCTCGAACAGGAGGAACAGCGCCGCGAGGCCGGCGGCCGCCGCGCCCACCCGAACCGGGGCGGCAGCCCGCGGCTTCCACCGGGCGGCCGCCAGCGCGCCGAGCTCGAGCACGGCAACGATCAGCAGGCCGTTCCGGGCCCGCTTGCCCCAGTCCTCGTGCTCGACCACCGCGTCCCGCGCGCCGGGGACGCGCTCCACCGGACTGTGCGCCTTGTCGCCCGAGCTGACCGCGAACACCGAGGCGGCGGCCGACAGCACGATCAGGGTGGTGGCCGCCGGGCTGATGAAGGAGAACCGCTGCGGGAGCGGCAGCAGCGACAGCACGCGGGCGATGATGCCCACGAAGCCGAGGGCGATCACGAAGTGCACGATCTGCGGGTGCCAGGAGGCGATATCGGGCATGGGGACCGGAGAGTGGGTGAATGAGATGCCAGCTATGAGCTGTGAGCCGGCTTTGCACCCAAAGGGGCCGCTGCACATGAAAGGGGGTGGCTGCACATAAGCCCCTATTTCGGGGGCTTGGCACGGGCCAGACGGTCGGTGGCGATCTCCCCCTCTAGTTCCAGAGGCGCGAGGTAGCGGCGCGCCTCTTCTCGAACGCGCGCGATCTCCACCTCATAGCCTTCCGCTTTGCGGAACTGTTTGCCGATGCGCTGTTGCTCCTCCACCGGGAGCAAAGGAATCCGCTGACGGCGTAGTAGTTCCCAATCCACGCGATGGCGCCCCACGCCCGTAGCTCCAGACAACCACTCTGCAACAACAGCGGCGGAGCGGAGCACGGCCCACAGGTAAGCCGCGTCGATCTTGACCCCCCTCTTCCGCCGCAGGATCGTAAACTCCTTGGACACCAATAGGCTTTCAGCCCACTCAGGTAACAGGCAAATCGCGCGGTAGACGGCACTGATGTTGCTAACGACGATATCCCCGGCCTGGGCGGTCGCGACTTCGCTGTACCCAACTTCCCCCCCAAGGCTGGTCTCGCCACGCTCCGCTCTCCCCTCGTAGCTAATACGCAAGAAGGCGTACTCGCGGGCTGGCTCTAACTGCACAGGTGCCCAAACGGGTTCAACGAGGTTTTCCAACAGGTCGGAGACCGCGCCCGCACGCTTCCACGTCGATTCGAGTTCCGCTGCGCGCCACGGACGGAGGTACTTTGCATCGAGTCGGCCCGTGGCTTTGCTTGCCGGCACCAGCCACGGACCTTTCTTCCCGGCCATGTACGCCCGGAACGCCGTCAGAATCTCCGTGGTCTCTTCGATTGCGAGGGCGCGCGCGCGCTCCGCTACGCTTGGCCGAGTTCGGAGTACAACATCGTCCATGCCAACATGCCGACACTCGTAGACGAATAGGTCGGGCTGTCCCGTCTCGCCGGGCTTCCGCTTTTCCAAGTACAGTACGCTCGTCTTTGCTCGCGCCCCGGATCGCTGAAAGGCATCTCCTGGTAGCGAGATGACGGCGCGGATGATGAACTCTCGCCGCACGAAATCGCGGACGAACCCGAAATCGTCACCGGCCAACAGGCTGTCATCAATCACGGTTAGCAGTCGCCCGCCGTCCTCTAGGAGATCGCGGTACCGCTCCATGAACATGGCGTTGGACCGCAGCGAGCCGCGGTACCGAGAAGTACCGGGCATCCCTGCAAGATCGTATTGCCGAAGGATTCGGCCCTCGGTCTCGTTCCTCAGTTCCTTGGTCATGGAAAACGGTGGGTTCGTCAGGACACACTGGAACCGTAGACCGTCCGCGATGGCGGTCTTCAGTTCTTCCTGGTCTCGCGTGAGTTCGACTTCCTGGCCCGGTACCGTGGCCAGCTCCTTATCGAGGGCATCGGCGGCATAGATGCGGCTGCCGCCATCGCCGTGCAGGTACATGTTGATGCGGGCGATGCGAGCGATTGGGGGGCTCGTGCCAAAGTCAACGCCGTAAATCGACTCATTGCAGATGCGAGCGATGAGGGCTTCCTGCTCTGCCCGGCTCAAGCTGCGGTTTGCGCGGACTTGGTTCCGCATCTCGGTCAGGACCTCGATTAGAAACCCTCCGGTCCCGCAGCAGGCGTCCAGCGTCCGGTCAATGTGCCCCCGCGTAGCCTTCAAACTGGCCAGCCGCGTCATCAGCTTGACGATGCTCCTAGGGGTGAAGTACTGCCCGAGTTCTTTCCCGCGCATCGTGGCGTTCAGGAACGCCTCGAACAGCCGACCGTTTAGGTCCTCATCAATCCCGAACATGTCGAAGTGCTCCAGCCGTTCGACAACCGCGCGAACGGTGTCAGGCCGGAGGTCAATGATCTCGTCCCGGTTGAAGATGCGCTTCTTCTTGCGGTCAGCGATGTCCTTCTCGATCTCGCCTCGGAGACGTTTGAACAGGATATCGTTGACCGGGTTGGGGGACACCTTCTGCGAATCAATCCAGTGCGTCGAGAACGGCACGGCGTCCCTGGGGAGCTTGACCGTACCCGCCGTTTCGAGTTGGGCCTTGATCGTGGCGTCATCGCGGAGTTGCCGGTCGCACCACAGCTTAACGAACATGAGCTTCGTGAATTCGAGGAACGCGGTCGTCGGGCTGCATCCCTCCGATTTCCAGATCGTGCGATGACACGACGCGAACAGGCTCTTGGCGTCCTGCGTAGTCGGGCGCCGGAAGGCAAACGTCGCGACATCGGTCGTCTTGGGTCGCCCGAGACTCGTCACCGCCAGCAGCCGCCGTAGTTGCTCGTACTTGGGGTTGCCGATCTGGAAATCCACGAAGCTGAGGTCGAGAAGGGGCGCCCCGTGATCCCATCGATAGACGAGCGTGCGGAGCCCGTTGGTCAGGACGAAATGCTCGACGGGGTTGTCATTGGCGAACTGCTGATTCAGGCCGAGGCAATACCCGCCGCATTGCGCGACCCAAGCCTCGGGGTTCTCGGTGGTCGCCTTCGCATCGAGCACCCAACGGGGGAGCCGCCGGTACTTCAGGACGTAGTCCGGCTTATAGCGGGCAGTCTTGGAGCCACCAAGCGACACCGTCAATGTGGCGATGGACTTCTTTGGTTCAATGTGGCTGTCGCGGTAGCCGAGGTCCTCCAGCATCCGGTTGACGAAGAACAACTCGACCGTGGCCTCGTTGTCCAAGGTGTCGCGGCGGCAATACAGGTTCTCTTCGGCAGTTCCCGGCAAGCTGTCGAACAGGGTGCGTCGGGGGAGCTTCAACGCGCTCTTGGGCATCACGGGGCTTCCGGCAGGGCACCGGCGTTCCGCAGCGCCAGTTGACGCAGCCACGCTGACAGCGGGAGCCCCGCCTTATTGGCTGCTCGCTGGAGGGCTTCCTTCTCTTCGGCTGTCACCCGAAACCGCACATCGTCATCCTTGCGCGGCTTTCCAGCCGCCTTCCTACGGTTGGGTTTGGGCATGGGCCACATTGTAGCTACATTGTAGCCTAGGCGCAATAGCCGGGTTTGCCGCTTGACTTGTGGACACGTTGTAGCTACATTGTTGCCACACCTAGCGAGGGCTGGAACGTGAACGCGCGGGAACAGCGGGGCCTGGAGATTGCGGCACGGTCGAGGATTCAGCGGCGCGGGGATCACTGGATCGTGCCGTCGCAGTCGCTGAACGGCCATTATCAGGTGACAATGGGTCAGGATGGCCCGCGCTGCACCTGCCCCGACTTCGAGCTTCGCGGCGTGCGCTGCAAGCACGGTTACGCCGTTGAGATCGTTCTCAAGCGGGAGACCGTGACCGAGACGGCGCCGGACGGTGCCTCCCGTACCACGATGACCGAGACGGCGTCTGTGCGGCTCACCTACCCGCAGGACTGGCCCGCGTACAACCGGGCGCAGACGACCGAAAAGGCGATGTTCTGCCGCCTGCTGCGCGACCTGTGCGCGGGCGTGACGGAGCCGGTCCAAGTGAAGGGCCGCCCCCGTGTCCCGCTGGCCGACGCCCTGTTCTCGGCGTGCTTCAAGGTGTACTCGACGGTCAGCAGCCGCCGGTTCATGACCGACCTGCGGGAAGCCCATGCGGCCGGGCTGGTGGGCCGTCCGTGGCACTTCAACACCGTCCTCAAGGTGATTGAGGACGAGACGATCACCCCGGCCCTGCATGACCTGATTGCTGCGAGTGCGGCCCCGCTCCGGTCCGTCGAAGACACCTTCGCCGTCGACTCGACCGGTTTCGGAACGCAGTGCTTCTACCGGCACTACTCCGCGAAGTACGGCCATGACCAGTACTCGCGCGACTACCTCAAACTGCACGCCCTGATCGGCACCAAGACCAACGTAATCGCGGCGGTCACCATCACGGACCGTGACGCGCACGACTCGCCGCAGTTCCGGCCGCTGATCGAGGCGGGGGTGCAGGACTTCACGCTGGCCACGGTCGTAGCGGACAAGGCGTACAACTCCCGCGACAACGTGGCGCTGGTCGCGGAAGTTGGGGCGACCCCGTACATCCCCTTCCGCTCGATTCAGAAGGTCATGCCGAACGACCCGAAGGCCGCACCGGTCTGGACGAACCTGTTTCACCTGTACAACTACCGGCGGGACGAATTCCTGAGCCACTACCACGTCCGCAGCAACGCCGAGTCCACCTTCTCGTCCATGAAGCGCGTCTTTGGCGACACCCTGCGGAGCCGGACGCCCGAAGCCCAAGTCAACGAATTGCTCTTGAAGGTGATCGCGCACAATATCGTCTGCGTGATTCACTCGATCTTCGAGCTTGGCGTGAGCGTGGCGGGGCTGGCCGCCTGCACAGAAACCGACCGGGCTGCCCACAATGTCACCTACTGACGGGGCTTTGGGTGCAAAGCC
>Ga0247727_10002708_pt1 | contig 40125 bp, 35 predicted proteins | sample WisWelCaveWW1625_FD_202498 | JGI IMG/M metagenome (GOLD analysis project Ga0247727, IMG submission 202498) | Biofilm microbial communities from Wishing Well Cave, Virginia, United States - WW16-25 | ecosystem: Environmental > Aquatic > Deep subsurface > Groundwater > Cave microbial mat | place... | reverse complement strand
GCGCGCGCGCGAGCAGCTGGCCGCTCTCGCGGAAATCGGCGTGACACGCGTAGCCCACGGCGCGCGCTACGCAGACGCCCGAGAGTTCCGCGCGAGTGCCGAGAAGCTCGCCGCGCTGCGAGGCTAGTCGTCCGTCTCCCGCCGCGCGCTCGCCTTTGCCTCTGCGCGCCGCATGCGGGCTCGCACCCAGCCGGCGATGCGATCGCGCAGGTCGCGTGCCGCCTCGAACTCGAGCGCCAGCAGCGCGAGGCCCGCTGCGATGGCGAGGATGCCCGGGCCGGGCAGCACGAGCATCGCGATGCCCGCCAGCACCACAACGCCACCGGCCAGCGCCACGCCCAGGCGCCAGGTCTGGCGCCACGCCCCGCGCGCGAGTCGATTCATCGCTCGCGCTTCGACCCTTCGCGACCGGCGCCGAAGAGACCCTCGATCATGACGAGCGCGCGATCGAGAGCCGACGGCTCGTCCGGCTCCGGCGGCGTCACGAACCAGAGCGCGAGGTAGAGGCCCAGGGCGAGGATGCGGATGCCGGGCAGGGCCACGGCCAGCACGAAGGCCGCCCGCACGGCCGGGAGCGGCATGTCGAGCTCGCGGGCGAGGGCCGTGCAGACACCGGCGAGCCGGCGCTCGCGGCCGCCGCGGTGCCACTGCGAGAGGGGCCGGCGCTCGGTCGAAACGGGGTGCTCCATGAATCCTCCGGGGCGCGCGAACCCTGTTGCTACGCGCGGCCCCGCCCCGAGGTTCAGCCGCCGGCGCGGGCCTCTGAGCGGATGCGGAAGATCCGCACGCCCGCGTGGACGTGCGTGCCCAGCGCCAGGTAGGCGAGCACGGCCTCGACGTGGCCGGTGAGCCCCGCCACGAGCGAGAGGAAGAGCCGGCCGTCGCGGCCGAGCAGCAGCCAGCGCCAGCGCCCGTCGCGCTCGTCGGCCCAGCGGCGCGCGAACTGGGTGCCGTACTTCTCCTTCACCAGCATGCTGAGCGAGCTGCCGGCGACGGCCGCGAAGCCGAGCGCGACGGCCGAGTGGCCGGCGCCCATCAGCCAGGCGTAGAGGGTCATGCCGCCGATCAGCGCGGCGTCGCCGACGCGGTCGAGCAGCGCGTCGTAGACGCCGCCGAAGGCCGAGTCCTGGTAGCGGACGCGCGCCAGCTCGCCGTCCACGCCGTCGAGCACCGAGGCGAACTGCGCCACCAGGCCGCCAGTCGTGGCATGGCCCATGGCGAAGGAGAGGCCCGCGGCGACCGTGGCGGCGAAGGAGGCCAGCGAAATCTGCCAGGGGGAGACGTTGCGCGAGAGCAGGCGTTCGGTGATGCGGCGCGAGAGCGGCTGGTTCAGGTGGCGCGCGATCACGCCGTCCGAGACGCCCACCGCGGCGGCCAGCAGCTTGCGGCGAGTGAGGGCGACATCGACCGGCTGCACGGCCGGGTTGCTGCGCACGGCCTGCCACAGCTCGGCAACGCTGCGTGTGGCGACCGGCTCCCGCCGCGCGACCAGGGAGACCGCGTTCTCGAACGAGCGCGCCTCGGGTGGCGCGTCCTCGAGTGCGCGCGCGAAGCTGGTGGTGATGCGCGCGACGCCGACCAGTACGCCGTCGGGGGCGCGCAGGCCGTGGCCGGCCCGGCTCACGCCTTCGCCGGGCCCGATCTCGTGCGCGGAGGAGTGCCAGCCCGCGACGCGTGGCGCGCCGTCCTGCGCGGCGAGCGCGTCGCGGCGGAAGTCCACGGCCACCACGGTGGCCAGGGCGCCCCGGGTTTCTTCCGCGAAGCGTGCGAGCAGGCGCCGGTCGAACCAGTAGTCGGTGCGCACCAGCAGCTGGGCTTCTTCGGCGTCGAGCCACGCCGCGAGCCGCTCCACCGGCACGCTTCGCAGCTCGGCCTCCCGGCAGCGCCCCGCCGCGAGCAGGCGCAGCGCCCGAGCCGCCGCGTCGGGGTCGCCGGTGACGATCAGCTCGCTCACGCCGCAGCGCAGCAGTGCGAGCGCGCTGCGCTCGACCGGCTGGAGGCCGAAGAGGGCCGATGCGGGCAGGCTGCTGCCCGGCGGTGCGAACAGGATGGCGCGCTCAGGCCTCGCCATGTCCGGCCACGAACTCGTCGATGCGACGTGCGGCGAGCTCGTCGCGCACCTGCACCGGCGGATGCTTCATGCTGAACGCGGAGACCGCGAGCAGCGGGCCAGCAAGGCCGCGCTCGCGCGCCAGCTTCACGGCGCGGATCACGTCGATGACGATGCCGGCCGAGTTCGGTGAATCCTGCACCGAGAGGCGCGCCTCCAGCTCGATCGGTGCGCCGCCGAAGCCCGTGCCTTCGACGCGCAGGAAGCAGACCTTGTTGTCCTCCTGCCAGGGCACGTAGTCGCTCGGGCCGACGTGCACGTCGTCGGCAGGGAGCTCGTAGGGCAGCTGCGAGGTGACGGCCTCGGTCTTGCTGATCTTCTTCGAGACCAGGCGCTCGCGCGAGAGCATGTTCAGGAAGTCGGTGTTGCCGCCGGTGTTGAGCTGGTAGGTGCGCTGCACCCGAACACCGCGCTCGGCGAAGAGCCGCATCACCATGCGGTGGAAGATGGTGGCGCCCACCTGGCTCTTGATGTCGTCGCCGGCGCAAGGGATCCCTGCGGCCCTGAAGCGCTCGCCCCAGGCGGGATCCGACACCACGAAGACGGGCATGCAGTTCACCAGCGAGACGCCCGTCGCGAGACACGCCTCGGCGTAGGAGTGCACGGCGCGGGTCGAGCCGACCGGCAGGTAGCAGAGCAGGATCTCGGCGCCGCTCCTGCGCAGCGTCTCGGCGACGTCCACGGGCGGCTCGTCCGCCACGCGGAAGGAGCGCGCCTCGTGGTACTCGCTCATGTGCGGCGCCACGCCGTCGAGCACGGGGCCCATCTGCACCACGACCTCGCTCTTGGCGATCTCGTCCGCGATCACGCGCGTGCAGTTGGGCGGGGCGAAGGCGGCCTCGTGCAGCGGACGCCCGACCTTGCGCCGGTCCACGTCGAAGGCCGCCACCACCTCGACGTGCTCGGGCCGGTAGCCGCCCAGCTCGAGGTGCAACAGGCCCCAGGCCTCGTGCGCCTCGCGCGGCAGGCGCCGGTAGTGCTCGATGCCCTGCAGCAGCGCGCTCGCGCAGTTGCCGACGCCGGCGATGGCGATCTTGATGCGCGTCACGTGTCCATTCTCTTCCATTCGAAGCACTGCACCTCGATCATCAGCGGCAGCCGGTAGCGCAGGTAGAAGTTGTGGAGCTTGAGGAAGCCGTAGTCCTCGAGGCCGCGCTCGGTGACCTCGACCTCTGCGTCACGCTGCTGCCACTTGCGCGCCCGTTCGAGCATCTCGTCGAGCGCGGTGGGAGTATCCACCGACAGGCCGAAGTGATCCATCGACGGGCAACGCAGCGGATCCTTGGCGGCGCTCAGATACACGAACTGCTCGTTGCTCCAGCAGCGCAGCACGAACAGCTCGCGGTCCTTCGTGAGCGTCGGCATCTCGTCCCAGCCGAACACGTCGCCGTAGAAGGCGAGCAGTTTGCTTCGGCCGCTCTCGTCGAGCAGCTCGGCAGGCACCGAGATGGCCACGTGGTTGAAGCGAGGCTGCGGTCTGGCCCTAGGCTCGATCGGCATGCGCCCTCCGTGTTTAGCTGGGGGACGGTCCTTTTTGTATAGCTGTTGCGTCTCGCAACTAGACAAAATGGACCGTCCCCTAGCTATACACGGGGGATGCGGACGATGCCTTCCTGGGCGACGGAGGCGATGCGGGCGCTACTGCGGTCGTACATGGCGCCGAGGACGAGACCGCGGGCGGCGTGCGCCACCGGGCTGTTCGAGGCGTAGAGCACCCAGTCGTCGAAGCGCGCCGGCCGGTGCAGCCACATCGCGTGGTCGAGGCTCGCGGCCAGGCGCTTGCCCCACGGCAGGCCGTGCGGGCGCGAGGCGGTCGAGAGCAGCGTGCGGTCGCTCGCGTAGACCAGCAGCGCCTCGTGCAGGCGCCGCTCGTCGGGCACCGGCCCGGCGGGCCGCATCCACACGCGCTTGGACGGCTCCTGAGGCTTGCCCTCCGGATCGTCGGGGTCGCAGGTGCGCACCTCGATCGGCTGCGGCCGCATCGCCTGCGGCTGATGCAGCATCGCCGCCCGCAGCACCTCCCAGTCGGGCACGTCCTCGGGCGCGGGCGCTTCCGGCATCGCGTCCTGGTGCGCGATGCCCGACTCGGGCAGCGTGAAGCTCGACTCCAGGCCGAGGATCGCCTCGCCGCCCTGGTGCGCGACCACGCGCCGCGTGGTGAAGGTCTTGCCGTCACGGATGCGGTGCACCACGAAGCGGATCGGCACCGCGTGCGCGCCGGGCCGCAGGAAGTACGCGTGCAGCGAGTGCAGATCGCCGCGCTCGACCGTTGCACTGGCGGCCATCACGGCCTGCGCCGCCACCAGGCCGCCGAACAAACGCCCCTCGCCCGCCGGCGTCTCCCCCAGGTACAGGTCCGCGTCCAGCCGCTCGAGCGAGAGCAGCTCGAGCAGGCGGTCGAGCGGGGAGCGCGGCGGCACGGCGGGCGGAGTCTAGAGGAGCCGGCTCGCAGTCGATACGCTGTGCTGCACGCCATGTGGAGCATCCGAGTCACACTGCTCGCCGTTCTGCTCGTGGTTGCGCAGGCGGCCGAGGCCGCCGAGCGCAGAGTGAAGATCTACCGGCCGCAGAGTCGCCCGGCGGCGGAGCTGCTGGCGCCCGCCCAGGCGGCGCTCGGCGACGAGGGCACCGCCACCGTCGATGCCGGCACGAACGCGTTGGTGCTGGTCGGGGAGCCGCCCGCGGTCGAGGCGGCGCTGACCGTCATCGGTCAGCTCGATCGGCCGCTCGCGACGCTGGTGCTCCACTACGAGTCGCAGCGGCTCGAGGATCTCACCGCGCGCGGCATCCGGATCGCGTGGAGCATCGGCGCGGGCAGCTTCCGCGTCGGCAACGTGCATGCACCGCCGGGCGTGAGTCTCGTTGCCGTACGTCCGATCGATGATCGCAGCGAGCGCCGCTCGCGGCTGGCCGGCATGCTGCGCGTGCAGGACGGGCAGGTCGGGCGCATCGAGACCGGCTCGTCCATCCCGATCGTGCAGCACGTCTCGCCCTTCGGAGCGCAGGTCGGACTGGTGGACGTCAGCTCGGGCTTCGAGGCGCGCCCGCAGCTGCTCGGCGATGGCCGCGTGCGCGTCGAGATCCAGGGCTTCGAGGGGGCGCCGCAGCGCGGCGGCGTGATCCAGAGCCGCGGCGCCGCGACCGAGGTGACGGTCGAGCCCGGCGAGACCATCGCGATCGGCGGGCTCGAGCAGGAGCGGGAGCAGCGCACGCGTGGGCTCGGCGGTGGCGGCTCCGAGAAGGGCTACGAGGATTGGGTGCTGCTGCTGCGCGTCGAGGTGGAAGGGAGATCCGCGCCGGCGTCGCGCTGAGCGCCCGGCTCGGCTGGCTCGACCCGGAGCGTGAGTCCCTCGACTCCGACCACCCGCACCTTCGCGCCGCGCGGCACCGCACTCGCGCCGCGCGCGAGCTCGACGCGCCACAGCTCGGGGCCGAGGCGCGCCCAGCCGCCGGGGTCGAGCATCTCCTCGCTCACCGCGAGCCGTCCGAGTAGCGCGTCCGTCGCCGCGTCGTCGGGCTCGTAGGCGCGCCACACGAAGGGGAAGAGCACGGCGTCCTTCGCGGCCCACGCGAGCGGCACACCCCACGCGAGCCAGCCCGGCGCGCCGAGCCACTCCCAGGCCGCGAGCGCGAGCCCGACCACGAACAGCTGCCCGGGCAGCTGGAACGCCGCGTAACGCAGCACGACGCGCCGGCCCGGACGCGTGCGCGGCTCCAGCATCGCCGGGCTACGCGAGCCCGCGGCGGATCATCTCCTCGGCGATCTGGATGGCGTTGGTTGCGGCGCCCTTGCGCAGGTTGTCCGAGACCTGCCAGAGCCAGAGCTTCTCGCTGCCGAGATCCTTGCGGATGCGGCCGACCAGCACCTCGTCGCGCCCGGCCACGTCGCGCGGCGTCGGGAACACGTTCTGCGCCGGCTCGTCCATCACCACGACGCCGGGGAAGGCCGCCAGCACGCGGCGCGCCTCTTCCGGAGAAAGCGCGCGCTCCGTCTCGATCAGCATCGTGGCCGAGTGCCCGACCGGCACCGGCACGCGCACGCAGGTCATCGCCACCTGCACCGAGTCGGCGAGGCCCATGATCTTGCGCGCCTCGAGCAGCAGCTTGATCTCTTCGGTCGAGTAGCCGTCCTCGCGGAAGCTCTCGCACAGCGGCAGCACGTTGTGCGCGATCGGCGTAGGGTAGGTCGAGGTCGTCGGTGCCTTGCCCTGCCGCTCCTCTTCGAGCTGGCGTGCCAGCTCCTCGAGGCCGGGCTTGCCCGTGCCCGAGACGGCCTGGAGCGTCGTCACCACCACCGAGCGCAGGCCGGCGGCGCGGCGGATCGGCTCGAGCGCCATCACGAAGCCGATCGTCGTGCAGTTCGGACCGGCCACGATGCCGCGCTGCTTCTCGAGCGCGTCGGGGTTGATCTCGGGCACCACCAGCGGAACGTTGGGATCGAGCCGCCATGTGGCGGACTTGTCGATCGCGACGCCGCCGCGCCTCGCGACCTCGGGCGCCAGCTCCTTCGAGAGCGAGCCGGTCGCGGCGAAGAAGGCGAAGTCCACGCCGTCGAAGGCCTCGGGCCGGGCTTCCGCCACCATGACCTCGCGTCCCGCGAAGCGCACCTTGCTGCCCGCGGAGCGCCCGCTCGCGAGCGCACGCAGCTCGCCCACCGGGAAGCGCCGCTCGGCCAGCAGCCGGAGTACCACCTCGCCCACCGCCCCGGTCGCGCCGACCACCGCAACGCTGCGCTTCCGATCACTGGGCTGGGCCATGGGAAACACCTCGATGGAAAGCGAACGAGAGTCTCGGCAGATCGGGAATCTGTCAAGCAGAGCGGCCTACGCCTCGCTTGCCCGCCGCTCCCGCTCCGCCCAGTAGCGCCTCACCCACCACGGCCGGCGATCCGGTCCCGACTCGGACGTGCGCTTCGTCCATGTTTCGAGGAAGGCGTCCGCCTCGGCAAAGGCTTCGGCCGAACGTGGCTCCTGCTCGAGCCAGCGCGCTTCGAGCGCGTCGCGCTCGGTGGCGAGCGCCGGCAGCCAGCGCGCCGGATCGCGCAGCACCCGGCGGTGCAGGCGCTCGTGCCGCCACCACAGGCTCTTGCCGTCGTCGTGATCACTCGCGGCCGGGCCGAGCGCGACCGGCTCCGCGACGGCGACCGGCTTGAACAGGCTCGTGCAGGGCGCTGCCGTTCCGGTGGCCCAGTGGCGTACGCCGCCCGGCGCGAGCTCGCTCACCCACGACGCGGTCGTCTGCGTGTTCACGACCAGCCCGCCTGCGTGTGCGCAGGGCGCGAGAGCGCCGTTCAGCCAGGAGTACGCCGGAGCGACCGCGTTGTGATCGCGCAAGAGCTCCATCATGTCATCGACTCCGCCGGCGCGTTCCGCCCGCCCCTGGGTGCAGGCGCGCCGCCTGCGCGCCGCCGCCGCGAAGCCGCGCACACGGTCGCTCTGCTCGCTCGCGAGTGGCTCCAACGTCAAGGCGTTCGAGATCGTGCGCGCTCCCGTCACGCGCTCGGCAAGCCAGCGCTTGCCGGCGGTCTCGAGCACGAACGCACCGCCCGGATCCGCGATCAGATAGGAGTTGTGATACGTGAAGCCCCGGTGCTCGTGGCCGCAGCCGCCGCCTTGCCCGACGCTCTCGAGCAGCTCCGTGATCACAGCGACGGCGGCTTCGGCGCTCGCCGCGCGCTCGAGGGCGAGGCGCAGCAGGTCCATGCCGGTGAGGCCCGTCTTGGCGTACGGCTGCTTCGTGAAGACGGCCTCGTTGCCGATCACGACGCCGTGCTCGTTCGCGCCGATCTCGGCGCCCCACATCCAGAACGGCCGCGAGAGCAGCACGGCGTGCGTCTCGCGCGCCTGCGGGATCTCGAGCCAGGTGCAGCGCAGCGTCGAGCCGGCGGAGTGCGCCGCGCGCGGCTGCCACTCCAGCAGCTGCGCCTCGTTCGGGTCGCGGTCGGAGTTCTTGGCGAAGAGCACGCGGCCCGCCTGCACGACGACTGCGGTGTCACACACGGCGCAGTGCGGCCTCGACGAGCGGCAGGCGGTCGTTGCCGAAGTACACGTCCGTCCCGTTCACGAAGAGCGTGGGCGAGCCGAAGCCGCCGCGCGCCACCAGCTCGTCGGTGTTGGCCCGCAGCTTCTCCTTGATCTCCGGCTTCGCGCTGCGGGCGAGCAGCCAGGCAGGGTCGAGGCCGACGCGCCGCGCGATCGTTTCGAGCACGGCATCCTGCGCGAGGTCCTGATCGCGGCCCCAGTAGGCCTCGAAGCAGGTACGGGACCAGGGCACGAGCCGGTCTCGCTCGTCGGCCGCGAGCGCCGCGCGCATCGCCTTCACGCTGTTCAGCGGGAACACGCTCGGCCAGCGGATCACGAGGCCGTAGAGCCGCGCCCAGTCCTCCAGATCCTTGGCGTGATAGCGCGCCTTGCGCGGATTCGGGTTCGCGCGCTGCCGGTAGACGTCCTCGTTCACCGCGTTGAAGACTCCCCCGACCAGGATCGGCCGGAAGCTGAGCACGGCCCCGTGCTCGGCAGCGAGGCGCTCGACCTGCGAGAAGGCGAGGTAGGTCCACGGGCTGCCCACGTCGTAGAAGAACTCGAGCGTCTTCATGCGGTCTCGGGTTCCCTTTTCTGGCGCCAGCGGGCCACGATCTCCTCGATCTCGAGCGGCGCCTGCGTGGTCGGCGGGCCCGTGATCGTAGTGGCGTTCATGCGGCGGATCTCGGCGTCGAGCCCCGCGAGCAGCGTGCGCACGCGGCTCTCGTCGCGCAGCGAGGGCAGGGCGGCCAGCGCCTTCTCGACGCTCCGGCGCAGCGCGAGCGCCGGGGGCAGGTAGTCCACCCCCTCGCGGTGCAGCAGCTGCTTCGCCCACCAGTACGGGTCGGTGCCGTCGTCGAGTCGCAGCGGGCGGCCCTGGCCGGGCAGGTCGTCGAAGCGGCCGTCGCGCTGGGCCTGTTGGATCTGCTGCTCGACCCAGCTCTCGATGGACAGCTCGGGAGGCTTTCGCTGCGTCACGACAGGGGCAGCGTACCGCCCGGGAGCAGCGATCACGAGCTGGCGAATACCCGGGCGAGGTATAGGCTCCGGCGCTACATGGTCGGCGACGCGTTGCGCGACCCCGTCTGCGGCATGAGCGTCGCGCCGGACAGCCCGCTGCGTCTCGAGCACGCCGGGCAGAGCTTTCGCTTCTGCAGCCCGCGCTGTCTCGAGCGCTTCCGCGCGGATCCCGCGGCATTCCTCGCGCCGGCGGTCGCCGCGCCTACGCCCGCTCCCGCACCGGGCCGGCGCTTCACCTGCCCGATGCACCCCGAGGTCGTGCGGGATGCTCCGGGCAGCTGCCCCCTCTGCGGCATGGCGCTCGAGCCGCTGGAGATCTCCGCCGAGGAGGAGGAGAGCGCCGAGCTGGTGGACGTGCGGCGCCGCTTCGGGGTCAGCGCCGCCCTCACGCTGCCGCTGTTCGTGCTCGCGATGTCGGAGATGTGGACGCCGCTCGTCCACGGCCGCGCCGGCACCTGGCTCCAGCTCGCGCTGGCGACGCCGGTCGTGCTTTGGGGCGGCTGGCCCTTCTTCGCGCGCGGCTGGGCATCGGTCACGAACCGGCGTCCCAACATGTTCACGCTGATCGCGCTGGGCACCGGCACCGCGTGGGCGTACAGCGTGCTCGCGGCGCTCGCGCCCGGGCTGTTCCCGGGCTCGTTCCGGGGCCACGGCGGCGAGGTCGCGCTCTACTTCGAGGCCGCCGCGGTGATCGTGACGCTGGTGCTGCTCGGCCAGCTGCTCGAGCTGCGCGCGCGCTCGCGGACGGGTGCCGCGATCCGCGCGCTGCTCGGCCTCGCGCCGAAGAGCGCACGCCGCATCGAGGCAGACGGCCGCGAGGTGGACGTACCGCTGGACGTGGTCGTAGCGGGCGACAGGCTCCGCATCCGCCCCGGCGAGAAGATCCCCGTGGACGGCGTGGTGCTCGAGGGCCAGAGCGCCGTGGACGAGTCGATGCTGACGGGCGAGCCGATCCCGGTCGAAAAGGCGACCGGCGCGCGCGTGGTCGGCGCCAGCGTGAACCAGACCGGCAGCCTGGTGATCCGCGCCGAGCAGGTGGGCGCCGAGACGTTGCTCGCGCAGATCGTGCGCATGGTGGGCGAGGCGCAGCGCAGTCGCGCGAAGGTCCAGCACCTCGCGGATCAGGTCGCGGCGGGCTTCGTGCCGGCGGTGATCTTCGTTGCGCTCGTGAGCTTCGCGCTCTGGGCCTGGCTCGGCCCCGAGCCGCGCCTCGCGCACGCGCTGGTGAATGCCGTGGCCGTGCTGATCATCGCCTGCCCCTGCGCGCTCGGGCTCGCGACGCCGATGTCGATCATGGTGGCGATGGGGCGCGGCGCTGCGGCCGGCGTGCTGTTCAAGAACGCCGAGGCCATCGAGCTGCTGCGCCAGGTGGACACGCTGGTGGTGGACAAGACCGGCACGCTCACCGAGGGGCGCCCTCGCCTCGCCGCCGTGGAGACGCTGCCGGGCGTGACCGAAGACGAGCTGCTGCAGCTCGCCGCGAGCCTCGAGCGCGGCAGCGAGCACCCGCTCGCGGCGGCGATCGTGGCCGGCGCCGAGGCGCGCGGGCTCGCGCCGGCGCAGGCCACGGGCTTCGCGTCGCTCACCGGACGCGGCGTCACCGGCACGGTCGCCGGCCGCGCCGTCGCGCTCGGGAATCGCCGCCTGCTCGACGAGCTCGGCATCGCCACGGGCGCGCTGCCCGCGCGCGCCGAGGCTCTGCGCCTTTCTGGCGAGACCGTGCTGTTCGTCGCGCTGGACGGCAAGGCCGCCGGCCTGCTCGGCGTGGCCGACCCCATCAAGGAGACGGCGCCGGAGGCGATCCGGCGGCTCCACGCAGACGGTCTTCGCATCGTAATACTGAGCGGCGACAGCCGCACCAGCGCGCAGGTCGTGGCGGCACGGCTCGGCATCGCCGAGGTGATCGCCGAGGTGCTGCCCGACGAGAAGGCCGCACACGTGCGCCGCCTCCAGCAGGAAGGGCGCACGGTCGCGATGGCGGGGGACGGCGTGAACGACGCGCCCGCGCTCGCGCAGGCCGAGGTCGGCATCGCCATGGGCACGGGGACGGACGTCGCGATGGAGAGCGCCGGCATGACGCTCGTGCGCGGCGATCTGCGCGGCATCGTGCGGGCGCGCGCGCTCTCGCGAGCCACGCTGCGGAACATCCGCCAGAACCTGTTCTTCGCCTTCGCCTACAACGCGCTCGGCGTGCCGATCGCCGCCGGCGCGCTGTACCCCGCATTCGGCCTGCTGCTCTCGCCGATGCTGGCGGCGGCGGCGATGAGCGCAAGCTCCGTGTGCGTGATCACGAACGCACTGCGTCTGCGCTCGCTACGGCTCTGAGCGAGAGGCGCGAATGGCCTCGACCACCACCGGGCTCGGCGGCCCGATGCTGGCGAGCCAGAGCTGGTGCACCGCGCGTGTGGCGCCGACGTGCAGCAGGCGCCGCGAGCGCGCGTCGTCGGGATAATGCTCGGCGCTCGTGTCGAGCAGGATCACGTAGTCGAACTCGAGACCCTTCACCTGGTCGATCTCGGTGATCTCGATGCCGGGCGCGAAGCGGAAATCTTGTCGTTGTACGCGGTGCAGGCGCGGCACGTCGCACTGCGCGAGGCCCTTCCAGTAGAGGTCGCCGAGATCGCCGGGCGGCGTGAGCAGCGCCACCGAGGCGAGCGGCTCCTCGGCCGCGAGCGTGATCAGCGCCTCGGCTAGCGCGGCGATCGCCGCGCCGTGCTCGGTGAACTGGAACAGCTCGACCGGCGGCCCCGAGCGCGTCGTCTGCACGGGTGCGTCGTCCTCGCGCAGATCGCCGAGCAGCGTGAGCGCGAAGTGCGTGATCTCTTCCGACGAGCGGTAGCTGACCTGGAGCGTCTCGACCTCGGTGCCTTCGAGCCCGAGCTGCGCGAACAGCTCGCTCCACGAGGTGAAGCCGGAGGCGGTCGTGACGTGCTGCTGGGTGTCACCGGCCAGTGTGAGGCTGCGGCGCTCGTCGAGCTGATCCATCAGCAGGCGCACCTCGAGCGGCGAGAAATCCTGCACCTCGTCGATGGCGATGTGCCGGTAGCGCAGCGGCGCGCCGCCCGGCAGAACGGGCAATGCGCCCGCGCGCAGCTGCCAGGCGCGCAGCAGCAGCGCGTCGTCCTCGGCGTCGAGCTCGGCGCCGCAGTCGCGGTCGCCCGCCAGCCAGGCGCTCACCTCTTCGATGCGGCGCCGGCACCACGCGCTCGCCTCTTCGAGCTGGGCCGCGCGGAACACGCCGGGCGCCTCCTCCGCGAAGGTCCCGCAGAGCAACGCAGCATCCGTGAGCAGGCTGGCCCAGTCGTCGATCACCTGGGCGCGCGTGGCCGGGCCGGGCGTACGCGCCACCTGACGGCGCAGCGCGGCGCCGATCGCGGGATGGAGCTTCATGCGTTGCACCAGGGCGGGAGTGTCCTCGCGCACGCGATGGGGCAGCGCGGGCAGCAGGCGGCGGCGCTGCTCGGCCGCCCACTCGTGGAAGGTGCAGACCTGCACCCCTTCGACACCGAGCGCGGGCAGCACGTGGCTCACGTAGTCGCGCAGCGCCGGCGAGAACACCACGAACAGCGTGGCCGGCGAGTCGAACTCGGGCTCCTCGTAGGCCAGATAGGCGATGCGGTGCAGGGCGACCGTCGTCTTGCCCGAGCCGGCGGCGCCGCGAATCACGACATAGCCCGACGACGGGCGTGCGATCAGCGCGAACTGCTCCGGGTCGATCAGGCCCGCGATGTCGGGCAGGCGCTTGTCGACCCGCCGCGCCGCGCCCGACGGATCGGTGCCGAGCCGGCGCCCCCCGGCGTCGCCCTTCTCGTGGACGCGCAGCGCGGCGCCTTCGCCGCCGGCGAGCCGCCGCTCGCGGCGCGCAGCGCGGCGCCAGCCGTCGGGAGCGCCGGCATCCTTGTCGAAGATCCCCTCGGGTGCCTCGATGCGCTCCAGGTCCGCCGCTCGGATCGTGATGGCGCGGCGCGTCTCGATCACGCCCGAGGTGACGCGCCCGCTGATCTCCTCTTCGTACGGGTCGCCCTGCTGGTAGCGATAGAACAGCTGCGCGATCGGCGCGTGCCGCCAGTCCACGATGCGCAGGCCGTTGTCGAGGCGCGTGGCGCGGCCGAGGCACACGTCGCGCAGGCGCTCGCCCTCGCGTAATTGCATGTGCGCGAAGTACGGAGACGCCGGGTCTACCTCCGGGGCGCTGCGCGAGAGACGTAGCTGCGCGAGGAGCGCGCTCTGCACGCTCCAGCGCGTGGCCAGCGCCGACTGGTCGTAGAAGTCGGGCCCACCGCGCACGAGCTGGTCGCGGATGTGCTCCAGCTCTTCGATCAGATTCGCTTCGGAGGGAGCAGGACGTTCATCGACCGCCGCCAGCGCCGCCTTCACCTGCGCGAGCAGCGCCAGCTCTTCCTCGACGATCGAGTCCGGCAAGCGGGCCTCCGGGTCGCGGCTGCGGGATCTATCCACATAATCCATCCGCGCGCAGAATCCAAGCGCGAAACACGGCTGCCTCGAAATCAACCGCCGTTCGGGGCCAGCCGGATCGGCGTGCCGCAGCCTCGGCAACGACCGGGCCGGGTAGACTGCCCAACGGAGGCAGCCCGTGGCGCCTGTTCCGTCCGGCCCCGACGCAGCGAAGTCCCGCATCCTGACGCTGGTCTTCACCGACCTCCAGGATTCGACGGGGCTCAAGAGCGCGCGCGGCTGCTTGTGATTCCGGGCGTGCTGTTCGCCAGCCTTCCGGGCGCGCTCGCGGCACAAGTCGCGATCGCGCCGAACGGGGTCGGGGGCGCGCATCTTCGACGCCGAGAATGTTGATGGCCGTGTTGACGACGGTGACGACGGCAAGCTCCCGAGGGCCCTCGCCCATGTCAGCGAAAGGCAGAAGGTCCCCGACCGCGCCGTGCTTCTGGTTTCGGCAATCACGTTGGTGCTCGGCGTCGGCCTGGCGGAGCAGCTCCAGCTCTTGGCCTCGATGGTCAGCTTCGGCGCACTGACGGGCTTCCTGTTGCTCCACGTCTCGGTGATCGCTTACTTCGCGCGCAACCGGACGACCGGCGGCGGATGGCGGAGCATGATCCTCGCCACCATCGGCTTCGTCATCATCGGCTACGTCCTCATCAACCTGGACCAAACCGCAAAGACGGCAGGCCTGATCTGGCTCGCGGTCGGACTGGGAGTGCTGGCGCATTTGAAATGGTCAGGTGCCGCTGCGATGCGCCGCTACGGCGTCGAGTAGCCTAGCTGGCCGCGCCGCGGCGATCCGCGAGGAGCTTCTGGATCTCTGCGACACGCTCGCGCGTAAGCGAGTAGCGCCTCAGGAACATGAACGCGAGCATGCCGAGGAAGAAGATCCCGGGCCCGTAGAGGATGCCGAGGTGGTGCACGACCCCGGGCGCGACCTCGCCCGGGACCGCGTTCTCGGGGAAGCCGATCAGATCGATCGCGACGCCGGCGACGAGATGCCCGAGCCCGGACGAGGCCTTGCCCGAGAACGCGATCGCGCCGAAGAAGATCCCCTCCTGGCGCCGTCCCGTGTCGAGCTCGTGTTCGTCGACGAGGTCCGCCATCATCGAGCCCGCCGCGACCAGGCCCGCGCCGCCGCCGAACGCGGCCAGGAAGCGGCAGGCCGCGAGCAACCCCAGGTACAGCGCCGTCTGCTCCTTCGCCGGCCAGAAGCCGACGAGCTTCAACAAGAGCGGCAGCATCGCGAAGACCGCGAAGACGAACGTGCCCCAGAGAAACGTCGGCTTCTTGTCGAGGCGGCGCGAGGCGAGCGTCCAGAACGGCACCCCGAAGACGATGCCGGCGACGCCGATCACCGCGACGATCCCGATCTCTTGCGTCGTGAGCTCCCAGAAGTGCGTCGAAACGTGCAGCCCGAGCTCCTCCTGGATGCCGCGCATGACGAAGAACACGAGCACGCCGACGAACAGCGAGCGGAACGACGAGCTCGCGAGCGCGTCGCGCAGCTCCGCGGCGAGCCGCGCCAGGCTGAACCGCCCGTGCTCGTGCAGCGGCTCGACCAGCGTCTTGATGCGCGCGTGCGTGCCGAGCGCGGAGACCAGCACCACGACCACCGACGCGCAGCCGAAGAAGAGCGCGTAGCCCGGATAGGCGCCGGGGTTGAGCTGCCCAGCGGGAAACTCCGGCGTCTCGCGCAGGAAGTAGAAGAAGCCGAGCACCGTCGTCGTGGATATGCCGAGCACGCCGAAGACCGTGCGATAGCCGACGATGGCCGTGCGCTCGTGGTAGTCCGCGGTGAGCTCCGCGCCGAGTGCGTTGTGCGGGACGAGATAGGCGGCCATCGTCGAGCGCACCGCGATCGCCATGACGGTGAGCCAGACGAAGAGTCCCGTCTCGCTGAGGCCCTGCGGCGGGACGAAGAGGTAGTAGAAGCAGATCCCGAACGGGATCGCGGCCGCGTACATGAAGGGGTGCCGGCGTCCCCATCGGCCTTTGTGCGCGTCGGAGAACGAGCCGATCATCGGGTCGATGACCGCGTCGAAGACCAGCGCGATCGCGGTCGCGAGCCCCGCGAGGGTGCCCGAAAGGCCGAGCACCTGGTTGTAGTAGAAGAACAGGAACGTCTCGAAGGAGCCGGTCTTGAAGCCCTCGCCGAGCTGTCCGATTCCGTAGGCGATCTTCGTGTACAGGCGGAGCGGCGGCACCCGCGCAGTCTATGCGAAGCGGACGCCGAGGATCGCGGGCCGCACTACTCCTCGCTCGCCCGGGGTCGCCAATAGCGAGTGCAGAGGCCTACTCCGCCAGGTTCATGCGCCGGAGCAGGGCGGCGAAGCGCGGGTCCTCGCGGTAGGGGTCGTACACGGGGTCGGCCTCGAGCCACACCAGATCTCTCCGGTCGATCGCCTTCTGGAGGCACTCGAACATCGCGTCCGCCTCGCCTGAGAAACGCGAGAGTGCCAGCACCGGCTGAGGGCTCATTGGTGCAAGGCTCGCCATTGCTCGCGACGAGCCATTCGTGGGAGGCCCGGACCGCTCCGGGGAAGCTGGCCGGAGCTGCAACTCACCGGGTTGGCCACCGGACCTCCCCGCCCGTAGGCGACGTCATTCTCGTGCCTGTCGACCGGGGAGGTCGACAAGCCCGGGATCCCAGGCCGGAGGGCGGTCAGGCCTGCTCGATGCGACCGGCGCCGGGCTCCGCTAACGAGAGCGCGGGAGGATCTTCGAGATGGGCTGGATCCTGCTCGGCCTCGTCGCCGCGTTCGTGGTCTTCGCGATCTCGCTCTACAACCGCCTGGTGCGCCTCAAGAACGGCAGCGAGAGCGCCTGGAGCGACATCGACGTCCAGCTGAAGCGGCGCTGGGAGCTGATCCCGAACCTGGTCTCGACGGTGAAGGGCTACGCGCTCCACGAGCAGTCCACCTTCGAGAAGGTGACGGCCGCGCGATCTCAGGCCATGCAGGCGCACACGCCGGCCGAGCACGCTGTCGCCGAGGGCAACCTCCAGGGCGCGCTGAAGTCGCTCTTCGCGCTGGCGGAGGCGTACCCGGAGCTGCGCGCGAACGAGAGCTTCCTCGGCCTCCAGCGCGAGCTGTCGAGCCTCGAGGACGCGATCCAGAACTCGCGCCGCTACTACAACGCGATCGTGCGCGACCTCAACACCGCGATCGAGTCATTTCCTGGCAACCTGCTCGCGGGCCCCTTCGGCTTCGCGAAGCGCGAGTACTTCGAGCTCGACTCCGCCGCAGAACGCGTGGTGCCGAAGGTGAGCTTCAGCTGAGGATGCTCCCGCTCGCGCTGCTGCTCGCGGCGCTACTCGGCGCTGGCGCCGCCTCTGCCGAGCGAGTGCTCTCCTGGGAGACGGAGATCTACCTCGAGAGCGAGGCCGTCTTCGCCGTCGTCGAGCACATCCGCTGGGACTTCGAGGGCGAGCCGCACCACGGCATCGTGCGCGACATCCCGGTCGCCTACGGCCGCGGCCGCGCGGCGGACTACCAGATCGGCATCGATGACGTCGAGGTCGGTGACGGGCGCGGCGGCGCGCAGGCCTTCAGGACGAGTCGAACCGGGCGCCTGCTCGAGATCCGCATCGGCGACGCGGACCAGTGGGTGAGCGGCGAGCAGACCTACGAGATCCGCTACCGCGTGCGGCGGGGGCTGCTGTTCTTCGAGAGCCACGACGAGCTCTACTGGAACGCGATCGGGCACGAGGTGTTGGTGCCGATCGAGCGCGCCGGCGTGAAGGTGTTTCTACCGGCCGGGCTCGCACCCGACGCCACGCAGCACGCCTGCTTCACCGGGGCGCTCGGCGCCGTCGAGCAGGCCTGCGCCGTAACGCCCGGTGTCGCGGCGCTCTCGTTCGCAGCCGAGCGCAGCCTCGGGCCGCGCGAGGGCCTCTCGGTGGTGGTGGGCCTGCCGAAGGGCGTGATCCGCGAGCCAGGCCGTTTCGCGCGCGCGCTCTCACGGCTGCGCGACTACGGGTCGGCCTGGGCGGCTTTGCCAGTGCTCACGCTCGCCGTCCTGGTCGGGCTGTGGCGTTCGCTCGGCCGCGACCCGGCCGGCGGGGCGGCGCTGCCGGTGCGCTACGAGCCGCCCGAGGGACTCTCGCCCGCCGAGGTGGGCGTCGTGCTCGACGAGCGCGTCGATCTCGTGGACGTCAGCGCGACGCTGCTCGACCTCGCCGTGCGCGGGTACCTGCGAATCGAGGAAGTGGAGGGCGCGGGCTTCTTGTTCCTGCGCGACCGCGACTGGCGCCTCGTGAAGCTGCAGGGCGCCGGCGAGCTGCGTCCGCACGAGGCGTTGCTGTTCGAGCGCTTGTTCGCAGCGGGCGAGCAGGTGCTCGTGTCCTCGCTTCGCAACCGCTTCTACACGCACCTGCCTGCGCTGCGCGAGGCCGTCTACCAGGCGGTGAGTCGCGAGGGCCGCTTCTTTCCGACCTCGCCCGAGCGCGTGCGGCGCAGCTACGCGGGCGTGGGCGTCGCCGGGCTCGCCGGCGGCATGCTCGCGCTGTGGGCGAATGCTCCGCCGCCGGCCGCCGTTTCGATTGCGCTCACGGGCGCGCTCGTGCTGCTGTTCTCGCGCCTGATGCCGCGGCGCACGGCGCGCGGTCGCGCGATGTACGAGCAGATCCTGGGCTTCCGCGAGTTCGTGTCGCGCGTCGACAAGGATCGGCTCGAGCGCATGGGCGGTCGCTCGGCGCAGCAGTTCGAGCGCGTGCTGCCGTACGCGCTCGTGCTCGGGGCCGCGGACGCGTGGGCCGGTGCGTTCGACGGTCTCTACAGCGAGCCGCCGCGCTGGTACGTGGGAAGCGGCCACGGGCCGTTCCGCCCGCGCGCCTTCGTGGACCAGCTCGGTCAGTCGCTCGGCACGATCGGCAGCACACTGGCCTCGACGCCGCGCGGTGGCTCGGGCCGGAGCGGCCTCGGCGGCGGCGGCTTCTCGGGCGGCGGCTTCGGCGGCGGCGGCGCGCGCAGCTGGTAGCAAGCCCGCGTCTTCGCGGGCGCGCCGCGAGCGAGGAACAGGACCCGCGGGGAGATTTCGCTCGCATTCGCGAGCCCAGCTCTAGTGCGGGCCCTCTGGAGTGGGCGGAACGAGGCTGCTCATCAGCTCACAGAAGCTGGCCGTTGCTCGCCCGTCCGCACAAGCTGCGACGGCTCCTGCGGGCCGCGCGTTTCCCACTGCGATCAGGTGACAATCGCCTGCGATTCCAAGACGTTTCGCATTCGCTCGGCACTCGTCCATGGCGCCACGGTTGGCGCTGTCCTGGCTCAGGTAGCCGTACCGGATGCCCCAGACCCGGCGGCCGCTCGTGTCTTCGATGGCGATCGCCATCGACTTGGCGTCCTCGGAGATCTGGTAGAGCCGCCAGGCGTCCTCGAGTCGCGCGCCGGCGGGTGCATCGAGACGGGCGGAGAACCAGCTGGCGCAGGCCAGCGGAAGGAACGCGACCAACGCAATCGGTAGTCGCCGCGCGGCTCGTCTCCCCATCACGCCGCCGAGCCTACCGATTGCCGGCCAGGACGCGAGCAACCACTTTCTGCCGCGGGGGTTGTATGATGCGGCGCGCTCCGGGCCGGCTCTCCCCCCTGGCGCGGCGCACGCTGAGAACGCTCTTGCAACGAGGTGCCCGATGCAATCCTTGCGCCCTGCGATCGCCATGCTCCTGGGTGCGGCGTACGTGGTCGCCTTCTTGTCCGGAGTCGGCTGCGGAACCGCGCCCGAGCACGAGGCGGTCGGCGCGCAGCTCTTCGAGAGCCCGCAGGCGGACGCGATCCTCGTCTCGCCGGACGGCTCGAAGCTCTACATGGTGCTCACCACGATGGGCAAGGTGCGCGTGGTCAACACCAGCTCGCTCAACGCACCCAACGTGATCGACGTCGGCACCGATCCGGTCAGCCTGGCGCTGCGACCGGACGGCAGCGAGCTCTGGGTGGCCAATCACGTCTCCGACTCGGTCAACGTGATCTCGCTGGTGGCGGGCCCGAGCCAGTACAAGGTGGTGGAGACGATCCAGGCAGTCGATGCGGCCAACCTGATCACGGACTTCGACGAGCCGGTCGGCATCGCCTTCGCGAGCAACGACAAGGCCTACGTCGCGCTCTCGTCACGCAATCAGATCGCGGTGATCGACGCGAACAGCTACGCCGTCACGGGCTTCCTGGCCCTCAACGCCCAGGAGCCGCGCGCGATGGTGGTGCGCAACGGCCGCCTCTACGTGCCCGTCCTCGAATCGGGCAACCGCTCCGAGCTGTCGTCCTGCTTCGGCCCTCCGAATCCGCTCGACCCGCAGTGCACCTTCGACTTCACGAAGGTGAACTTCGCGCAGAACCCGCAGCTGGTCGGCGTCGAGGTGGACATCGCACTGGATCCCATCCTGCCCGACCGCGACCTGTTCGTGTTCGACACGACGAACGATGCGCTGCTCGACGTCGTGGACGGCGTCGGCACGCTGCTCTACGGCATCGCCGTCGACTCGGACGAAAAGGTCTTCATCGCGCAGACCGACGCCCGCAACGACGACAACGGCCGCGCGGGCACACTGGGCCAGGGCCTCGCGGACCTCGACAACCGCGCCTTCCTGAATCAGATCGGCGTGCTCGACTGCTCGGGCGGATCCTGCGACGCCCCCTCGCTGTACCAGCTCGAGCCGCTGCCGCCTGCGCAGCCCGCGCCGGGCAGCCAGCTCGCAACGCCCTATGGCATCGCCATCAGCGCCAACGACCAGGTGCTGGTGGTGACGGCCGCTGCGTCGAACCGCGTCGCCACGCTCGACGCCGGCTCGGGGGTGGTGCTCGACGTGATCGACGTCGGCAACGGGCCGCGCAGCCTCGCCCTGCGCTCCGATCCCGGCACCGGGGCGCCGCTCACGGCCTGGGTGCTCAACACGCTCGACGACAGCATCTCCGAGATCGACCTCAGCAATCCCTCGAACCTGATCGAGACGCGGCGCAAGGTGTTCACCCAGGACTTCACGCCCGAGGCCGTGCGGCGCGGGCGCATCCTCTTCAACAGCGCCGTCGCTTCCACCACGGGCACCTTCTCCTGCGCCAGCTGCCATCCCGACGGCCACGTGGACCAGCTGCTCTGGGTGATCGGTGCGCAGTGCAGCTTTACCGGCTGCGATCAGGAGGAACCGCGCAGCACCATGCCCGTGCGCGGGCTCAAGGGCACGCAGCCCCTGCACTGGGACGGCGTGCTCGGCGACCCCTTCACGAGCATCAACGGCGAGACGGGCACGGGCTCGGCGGCGTTCTCCAACTGCACGAACGACCAGAGCTGCTTCCTGCATCTGGTGAACGCGTCGCTCGGCGGCGTGATGTGCGATCAGTCGGGCGGCTGTCCGACCAACGACGTGGGCCAGGCCGGCGCGCTCTCGAACCTCGAGCGCGAGGACATGGCGACGTACCTGCAGAACGTGCAGTACCCGCCGGCGCGCACGCGGCGCTTCGACGACCAGCTCACCACGCAGGCGGTGGCGGGCTTCTCGGACTTCTTCGAGAACAAGGGCGGCGTGAATCCGCCCGGGCCCGGGGGCGCCGGGCCCGAGACCTGCGCCGACAACGTCGGGGGCTGCCACGCGCTACCGCTCGGGGCCGGCACGGCGTCCGCATTCGTGGGTGGCTTCGAGGCGCCGACCATGCGCGGCATCACCGATCGCTACCTGCAGTTCTCCGCCGGCGTCTCGAACGTGCGTGACGGTCTCCAGCTGGCGGCGGCGGTCGGCGCAACCGACGTGCCGTGGTCCCCGGCCGTGGGCTTCGACGAGCTCACGGTGTGGGCGGTGGCCTTCGGCAGCGCGGCGGTGCCCGGCGCCTTCCGCAACGCCTACGGGGTCGGGCCCTTCGACATCTTCCAGATGATCGAGGAGATGAGCAACGGCCAATCCGGCGCGCTCGGCCGCCAGGTGACGCTCAACCTGCGCAGCACCACGGGCGGGGCGCTGGCAGCGACGCAGAGCCTGCTCGCGGCCCTCGAGAGCGCCGACCTCGCCGGCTTCGTGAATCTCGGCGGCAGCGGAATCCGCAGCGGAGCGCCGGTGACGCTCAGCTTCCGCGCCAGCGGCAGCTACCAGGGGGGCGGTCTCGTGCTCAGCCGGGCACAGCTGATCAGCGAGGCCGCGGCGGGCACCACGACGCTCACGCTCACGGCCGCGGTGCGCGGGACGGTGAATGCGGCGACGCTCCAGCCCACGATCTGGGTGCCCTCGGTCGGCGACCTCGTCAACAATGGCCGGCCGAACCTGCCGCAGTTCACGAGCGCGAACCCGGGCAACATCCCGGTCCTCCAAGGGCGCAACATCCAGCCGAATGCAAAGGTGCTGATCGATGGCGAGCCCGTGGCGCTCGACGCGCCCATCAGCTGCGCGAGCGGAACGCTGCCCAGCTGTGCGACCACCGCGATCCTGGTGAACCTGGCGGCGCCTCCCGCGCCGGTCGGCCTCCACCTGCTCCAGATCCAGAACCCGGACGGGCTGCTCTCCGACGAGCTGCCCGTGCGGAGGAACTAGGCCAAAAACTTCACGCGCCGCTCGGGCGCGGCCTCGTCGACGGCGAGGCCGCGCTCGGACTGCTTCAGCATGCGCAGGATCTCCGGGCCCATCAGGTCCAGCTCGGTCGAGGCGTAGCGCTCGCCGCCGAAGCGCCGGATCCCCTCGGTCTGCGTGCGCAGCGCGTCGCGGTCCTGCCGCAGCACCTGGTCCACCTTGCGCGCCACGTAGGAGCGTACGAGCCACTTCGGCAGCGGCAGGCGGATGCACTGCACGAAGTACGCGCGCGTCAGCAGGTCCGAGACGGGCGTGTGCAGGATGGTCGCGACCAGGTGGGAGCGTTTGCCGTCCTTGTACTCGACCTGCGCGACCGAGGGCAGGAAGAAGCGATCCCAGTGCTCGACCGGCGGGCGATCGAGGCGCGGCTTCGCTTCGCCGGGCCGGCGGCGCTCGCCGAGGTATTCCACCTCGAGGCCGCCACCCGGCAGGCGGCGCCGTACCGCCTCGATCTCGCTCGGGTCGCCGCCTCGGAAGCGCCCGCGGTGCAGGAAGGCGGTGTGCGGCACATCGAGCGCGTTCTCGAGCGCGGCGTGCAGCGTGCACTCGAAGTCGAAAGTGCGCTGCACGGCGACGTAGCGCGAGTCGTCGATGCAGGGGATGTGGAAGGGCTCGTCCGCCGGCTCGGCGTCCGCGCGGCCCCACACCCAGACGAAGCCCTGCGCCTCGCGCGCGGCGAAGGCGGGCACGCGTCGCGCCACGGCATCGGCCATTTCGCCGATCAGGCCGGGCACCCTGCCGCACGCGCCTTGGCCGTCGAACTGCCAACCGTGGTAGCCGCACTGGAGCGCGCCGGTGGCGAGCACGCGGCCCCGCGAGAGCGGAAAGTTGCGGTGCGGGCAGCGGTCGAGCAGTGCAGCGGGGCGACCGCCAGCGCCGCGGAACAGCGCGAGCGGGGTGCCCAGCACGGTGACGGCGCGCGGCTTCTCGCCGAGCTCGCTCGAGCGGCAGGCCACGTACCAGCCGTCGAGCACGCGCGCGACCGAGAAGTGGCCCTTCGTGATGGGCGGCGCGAGTCGTTCGCCGCCGATCCGCTCGGCCTCGGCGCTCACAGCGGCTCCGGCTGCGCGTCCTGCTTCGCGCGCTCGATGTTTCGCGCACGCGCCGCCAGCAGCTCGGGCATCGCGCGCTCGAGGTCCTCCTGCGTGAACAGCGCACCGCCCTTGCTGAAGGACCGGATCACCGCGTACTGCTGCATGATCGCGACCTGCCCCTGCATCACGTGGATCACCTGCCCGTTGCACGACTGCCCAGCGGGCGAGGCGAGCCAGGTGACGACCGGCGCGAGCTGCGCAGGGCTGCGCTTCGGGTCGTCCGCGGCCGCCGTGTCGCCGCGCCCCTGCATCAGCGGGATCGTGAGCCGCGTGGCCGCGCCCGGCGAGATCGTGTTCACGGTGCAGCCGAACTTCGAAAGCTCCAGCGCGAGCACGCGCGAGAAGCCCGCGATGCCCGACTTGGCGGCGCCGTAGTTCGACTGCCCGAAGTTCCCGAACAGGCCCGACACCGACGAGAAGTTGATGATCCGGCAGCCGCGCCGATCGGTCTCGCGGATGAAGCGCGCGAAGGGCCGCGCGCAGCAGTAGTGGCCCTTGAGGTGGACCGCGATCACCGCGTCCCAGTCTTCTTCCTCCAGGTTGAAGAGGGTCTTGTCGCGCAGGATGCCGGCGTTGTTGACCAGCACGTCGCAGCCGCCGAAGGCGTCGAGCGCGCTCTGGAAGATGCGGCGGCCGCCCTCCACGCTGGCGACCGAGTCGCCGTTCGCGACGGCCTTCCCGCCGAGCGCCTCGATCTCCTTCACGACCTCGTCCGCGACGCGGCTCGCGCCGCTGCCGTCGGCCGCGCCGCCGAGGTCGTTCACCAGCACGCGCGCGCCCTGGCGTGCGAAGTCGAGCGCGATCTCGCGGCCGATGCCGCGCCCCGCGCCCGTCACGATCGCGATCTTGTCGTGCAGCACACCCATGCTCTTCTCCTCAGCGTCCCACGTAGCGCGCTGCGCGCTTCTCGAGGAACGCCTTCACTCCCTCACGATGATCCTCGGTCTGGAACAGCTCGCCCAGCGAGGACGAGACCCAGCTGCCGAGCGCCTGCCAGTCGGGGTCGAGCGCCTCACGCAGGCCCGCCTTGAGGCGCCGCACGGCGAGCGGCGGGTTCGCCGCGATCTTGCCCGCGAGCGCGAGCGCCGCCGGCAGCAGCTCGGCATGCGGCACGACGCGCGAGGTGAGCCCGATGCGCAGCGCCTCCGCCGCGTCGATCACGTCGCCGGTGAAGAGCAGCTCGGCGGCCTTCTCGCGGCCGACCAGCGAGGCGAGCCGCGCGAGCCCGGCCACGTCGCAGCACAGGCCGCGCAGCACGAACAGCTCGCCGAAGCGCGCGCGCTCAGAGGCCACGCGCAGGTCGGCCAACAGCGCGAGCTCCATGCCCCAGCCCACCGCGGCGCCGTTCACGGCGGCGATCACCGGCACGTCGGTCGAGAGCAACGCATCGGCGGCCGGCGTGAGACGCGGAGCGCGCGCGAGCGCGGCCGCCGGTCGTCCCTCGCCGCCGCCCATCACCTTCTTCACGTCGTCGCCCGAGCAGAACGCGGGGTCCGTGCCCGTGATGACCAGGCAGCGCGCCGTGGTCGCCCGAACCGCGCGCTCGAGCTCGGCGTAGGTCTGGTGGGTGAGGGCGTTCCTCGCTTCGGGTCGGTCGATGCAGAGGATCTCGACTTCGCCGCGGCGCTCGACGCGGATCTCGGGAGGCATCGGAGGCATTCTCGGGCCCGGAGGGGGGCCGGGTCAACGGTGACCCGCCTCCGGGTATCGTGTGCTCCATGAGCGTCGCGCCGAGGAGCGATCTCGCTCGGGCGGCCCTGCTGCTCGCAGCGATCGAGGGTGTGCTGGCGCTGGCCTACGTGGCCAGCGCTGCGCTCTTCGCCGACCTCGGCGTTTTCCGCGACGCCGAGCAGCCGTACGGAATCGACGGAGAGGCCGGCTTCAACGCTGCGCTCATCCTGGTGCTCGGCTACACCGTGGCGGCCGCCTGGATCGGACGGCGCTGGACGCGCGCGGAGTTCGAGCGCCTGCGCGGCGCGGTCGAGGCGACTGACGACGAGTGGGCGCGCTGGGCACGGCGCGTTCACACGCCGGCCCGTGCCGGGCTCGCGACGGGCGCGGCGCTCGGCGCGGCCTGCGGCGTCGCGGTCAATCTAGTTTCGGGATGGCTGCTGGTCGAGAGCGATGCCTCCTGGACCGGGCATACGGTCTGGACCTGGCTCCTGAACACGCCGCTCTTCGGCGTGATCGGCATGCTCGCCTACCTGGCGCAGAGCGCCGGGGTGTTCCGCGAAGCCGGCCGGCAGGTACGCGTCCGCTGGGGCCGGCGCGAGGCGCTCGCACCCTTCGCGCGCGTGGGCTTCCGCCAGGCTGCGCTCTGGCTGATCGGGAGCTCGCTGGCCTCGCTGCTGTTCGTGCAAGCGGATGTTCCGGCGGTCGTGGCCGGCGTGCTGGTCGTGACGGTCGGGATCGGAATCGCCTCGCTACTCGCGCCGAGTCGCGGCGTGCACGAGCGGCTGCGCGAGGCGAAGCGCGCCGAGCTCGCCTGGGTGCGTGACGAGATCGAGCGCGCCGGGAGGGCGCTCCGCGCCGGGGAGGGAGCGCGGCTTCCGGCGCTGCTCGCCTGGGAGGAGCACATCGCCGCGGCCCCGGAGTGGCCGTTCGACGTGAGGACGCTGCTGCGCTTCGGGCTGTTCCTGCTCTTCCCGCTCGGCTCTTGGCTCGGAGCAGCGCTCGCCGAGCGTGCGCTCGACGTCTGGCTCAGATGAGGGGGCCCAGCGTAGAATCGCGCGTCCTCCCGAGGAGAGAAGCTCGTGCCCGACGTAACCGATCGACCTCTCGCCGGCCTGCGCGTCGTCGATCTCGCCGACGAGAAGGGCGAGCTGTGTGGACGGCTGCTCGCCGACCTCGGCGCGGACGTGCTGCGCGTGGAGGGCGCGGGGGGCGCGCGCTCGCGCACGCTGCCGCCGTTCCACGCCGGCGCGAGCCTCGGCTTCGCCTTTCGCAACGCGGGCAAACGCGGCGCCACGCTCGATCTCACGGCCGCCGCCGGACGCGCCCGCCTCGCCGAGCTGCTCGCGAGCGCCGACGTGCTGATCGAGTCCTTCGCGCCGGCCGAGCGCGCGCGCCTCGCGCTCGACCCGGGCGACGTGCTGGCGCGCCACCCGCAGCTCGTGTTCGCCTCGCTCTCCGACTTCGGCAGCCGCGGTCCGTACCGCGACTGGGTCGCCACCGACGACGTGCTCGATGCGATGAGCGGCATGGTCTACAAGGCGGGCATCCCGAGCAAGCCGCCGCTGATCCCGCCGGCTTCGATCGGCGTGGACGTGGCGTCCTTCACCGCCGCCTACGCCGTGCTGCTCGCGCTCTACCAGCGCCGGCTCTCCGGCGCCGGCCAGCACATCGACTTCTCGACGCTGCTCGGCATCTCGCAGACCACCGACTGGTCGTATTGCAACTCGAGCATCTTGCGCAACGGTGGCCACCCGATCAGCGAGGTGCGGAACGGCTCGGGCCCCGTCTACACCATCTACGCCTGCAAGGGCGGCTACGTGCGTCTGATCGTGCTCTCGCCGCGCCAGTGGCGGGCGATGTGGGAGTGGCTCGGCAAGCCCGAGGCCTTCGCCGATCCGCACTGGGAGACCTTCATCGCGCGGCTCCAGAACGCCGACCTGCTCACCAAGCTCTACGAAGAGCACTTCGCGAGCATGAGCATGGAAGAAGTCTCCGAGGAGGCGCAGCGGCGCGGCATCGTCTGCACGCCGGTGCTGCGCCCCGACGAGGTGCTGAACAACGTGCACCTGCGTGCGCGCCGGACGTTCGTGGATCTGCCGGTGGCGCCGGGTATGACGGGCCCCTTCGCGTCCGGCTTCGTCGAGTTCGACGGCGTGCGGCAGGGGCCGAGCCGCGGCGCGCCAGCCAAGGGCGCCGACGACACGGCGGCATTCCTCGCCGGCGCTGCGAAGCGGCCGTCCACGAAGCCTGTTGGTGCCGCGCCCGCCGCTCCTCTCGCCGGCGTCCGCGTGCTCGACTTCGGCATCGGCGGCGTCGGCGTCGAGGCCGGCCGCCTGCTCGCCGAGTACGGCGCCGAAGTCATCAAGGTCGAGACGCGCACCTACCCCGACTTCATGCGCACCGTGACAGGTGGCTGGACCTCGCCCTCCTTCGCGTCGTCGTCGCGCAGCAAGCAGAGCTTCGGCGTGAACGTGAAGAAGCCCGAGGGCCTCGCACAGCTGAAGCGCCTGATCGCACAGTCCGACGTGATCATCGAGAACAGCGCGACGGGCACCATGGACGACATGGGCATCGGCTGGAAGACGATCGAGGCGCTCAACCCGCGCGCGATCCTGGTGTCGAGCCAGCTGATGGGATCGCGCGGGCCGTGGGCCTCGTGGATCGGCTACGGGCCGAGCACGCAGCCGGTGGGCGGCCTCGTGCACCTCTGGAGCTACGACGACCAGGAGGCGCCGGCCGGCTCGGGCTCGATCTTCCCCGATCACCTGGTGGGCCGGATCTGCGCGTTCGCGGCGCTTGCGGCGCTGCTGCGCCGCGAGCGCAGTGGCCGGGGCAGCCACGTCGAGGGCGCGCAGATCGAAGCGGTGACCGGCATGCTCGGCGAGCTGTTCCTGAAGGCGGGCCTCGAGCCGGGCTCCGTCGCGCCGCGCGGCAATAGGAACGAGCGCGGCGCGCCCTGGGGCATCTACCCCGCTCTGGGCACGCAGCAGTGGTGCGCGATCACCGTGTGCGACGACGCGGACTGGCAGAGCCTCTGCAAAGCCATGGGCGATCCCGACTGGGCGCGCAGCGCCGCATACGACGGCGCAGCGGGTCGGCTCGCGCGCCAGGCCGAGCTCGACCTGAAGCTCGCCGAGTGGACGCAGCAGCACGAGAAGCGCGAGCTCGCCGCGCTGCTCCAGCGCCACGGCGTCCCGGCCGGCCCGATGTGCGCCGGCACCGACCTGCTCGACGACCCCCACCTGAAGTCCTGGAGCTACGGGCGCGAGGTCGAGGTGGAAGGCCTCGGCCGCATGTCCTTCGAAGGCCCGTGCTGGAGCGCCTCCGCGATGGCCGACGCCGACGTGCGCCCCTCACCGAAGCTCGGCGAGCACACGCGCGAGATCGCCCGCCGCCTGCTCGGGCTCTCGGACGCCGAGATCGAGCGGCTCGTCGCCGACGGCGCGCTCGAGGATCCGCCGGCGCCGCCGCAGGCGCGGTGAGGGAGACGGCGCGCCCGCCGAACTCTTGGCCCTTCGGCTGCACGTCGTCGTCCGAAGCCGTCCGGACGAGGCTGTGTGCTGGCCGGACACGGCTGCCGCGGATACCTTGCGCCGATCACCCCGTGGAGTCGGTCATGTCGAAGCGAACGAAGCCGGTCAGTGTGACGGAGCTGCGCGCGAATGCGGGGCGCGTCATGAGGCGCGCCAAGGGCTCGCACGAGCCGATCGTCGTCACCGAGCGGGGGAGACCGAGCGCGGTGCTCCTCAGCCTCGAGGCGTATACGGCCCTGCGAGGCTCGCCCGACCGTGCGCTCCTTCGGGAGATCGGGCGCGGTGAACGCGATGTTGCGCGCGGTCGCACCGTGTCTTTCGAGCAAGTCCGAGCGGATGTCGAGAAGGTCCTGTCACGCGTCCACCGGTGAGGGTCCGATTCTCACGGCGAGCGCGAGCACAGCTGGTTCGCGCGATCGCCTACATCGGTGCAGCGGGCCAGCACGCAGCCGCCAGGCTGTGGGAGCGGACGGAAGCCTCGATCCGTCGTATCGGCCGCTTTCCTCGATCCGGCCATCTCCTGCCGGGCAGTCACGTGCATGCCTATCGCGAGGTACTCTTGCCCCCGTATCGGTTGATCTACCGCGAGATCTCCGGGGACGTCGTGATCGTTGCGATCGTCCATGCTGCCCGAGATCTCGCGCGGTCGGGCGTACTCGAATCCGATCCAGAGCGCTGATCGGCACTCTCCTTGCGGCGCTCGTCGCAGCAGTCTGCACGCCGGCTGTGGCCGAGCCGTTCCGCCTCGTGCTCGATCCCGCGGCCACCGAGATCTCCTTCACGCTCGACGCCACGCTCCACACCGTGCGCGGCAGCTTCGCGCTCGCGACCGGCGAGATCGCCTTCGACCCTGACACGGGCGCCGCGTCGGGGGAGATCCGCATCGACGCGCGCAGCGGCGACACGGGCATCGACCGGCGTGACCGCGTGATGCACGAAGAGGTGCTCGACTCGGCGCGCCATCCGCTGCTCGTGCTGCGCCCGGAGCGCGTCGAGGTGTCGCGGCGCGAGGCGGACGCGCTCGCCGGCACGCTGTTCGCCCGCTTCGAAGTGCGCGGCGAGAGCCACCCGATCGCGATCCCCTTCACCGGCACGCGGCAGGACGAACGTGCGCGCATCACGGCGCAGTTCGACGTGCCCTGGGTGGCGTGGGGCCTGCCCGATCCGAGCAATGTGCTGCTCTCGGTCGAGAAGATGCTCGCGGTCGCCGTCAGCGCGAGCGGGACGCTCGCCGCGGAATAACGAGCAGTAGCGCGGGCAGCAGCAGGAGATCGGCGAGCAGCGAGGCCGCGATCGCCACGGCGGTCACCGCGCCGAAGCTCGCGAGGCTCTTCCAGGGCACGAACACCAGCACGAGGAAACCGGCTCCGAGCGCAGCGGCGGAAGTCAACAGGGCCGGTCCGACCTCGCGCAGCGCGGCGTCGATGGCGGCATCCCGCGCGAGGCCGTCGTCGCGCCGGCGCCGGTAGGCGGAGAGCAGGTGCAGCGCTTCGTCTACGCCGAGGCCGAGCACGATCGCGGCCACCATGGCCGTGCCGATGTCGAGCGGCACGCCGAGCGCGCCCATGGCGCCGAGCGTGAGCAGCACCGGCAACGTGGTGGGCACGAGGGCGAGCAGGGCGAGCTTCACCGAACGCAGGCAGAGCGCGGCGAGCACGCCCACCAGCACGAGCGCCGAGCCGAAGCTGCTGATCTGCGTGGCCCGGATCTCGTCGATCATGCGGCTCACCACGGCGAGCGGGCCGGTCACGGTCGCCGAGAAGCCGGCCGGCAGCGCTGCGGCGACGTCGCGCTCGACGCTCGAGACGAGCGCGCGCAGCTCGTCCTGCGGAAGCTTCTCGCCCTGCAGGCTGAGGCGCAGCGCGCCCGGAGCGACGTAGAGCGTGAACAGCTCCGGCGCCTCGCGGCGCAGCATGCGCTGGAGCGAGACGAAGCGCTCGGGCTCACTCGCCGCGCCAGCGAGCACCAGCTCGTCGCCGTGGAGGAGCCGATGCAGCTCGCGCATCGGCGTGAGGATCGAGAGCGGGCGCCCGAGCCCCGGCCGCGCGGCGACCGCTTCGAGGTGCGCGAGTGTCGCGAGCGCCTCGGGCGCGCTCGCTTCCATGCCCGGCGGGAGCGCGAGCCCCAGCTCGAGCGTCTCGGCGCTGCGCACCTCGGCCGCGGCTCGCGCCCAGCGCACCACCTGGTTCTCTTCGCCGTAGATCTCCTCGAAGCTCGCGTCGATGCGCAGGCGCGCGAGCCCAGCCGCGGCGAGCAGCGAGAGCAGGGCGGTGAGCACGAGCGTGAGCCGAGGCCGCCGCATGGCAAAGCGGGTGAGGAACGTGAGCGCCGTTCGCCAGCCGGCGTGCGTGCGCGCCGGTGAGGTCCAGCGCACGGGCAGGCGCACCAGCGCGATCGGCAGCAGGCTGAAGGTGGCGACCAGTGACGCCATCACGCCGAAGGCCGCGATCCAGCCGAAGCGCACGAGGCTTTCGAGGCCGCTGCCGTAGAAGGATGCGAAGCCTGCGGCGGTGGTGAGCGCCGTATACAGACAGGGCCGGGCCACGTCGTGGAGCGCGGCGCTGAGCGCGCGGCTAGCGCCTTCGCCCGAGGCTGACGCGGCCAGCCGCTCTGCGTAGGCGGCGACGACGTGGATCCCGTAGCAGACGCCGATCGTCAGAAGGAGTGGCGGCAGCACCTGGAAGAAGCTGTTGCGCGGCCAGCCGAGCCAGCCCTGGAGTCCGACCGACCAGAGCAACGCCAGCCCGACGATCGCGAGCGCGAGCAGGGCCAGCGGAGCGGAACGGAACGCGAGCCACACGATCGCGCCCACCAGCACCACGATCGCGGGCACGAGCCGCCGTGCAGCGCGATCGAGCTCGCGCCCGGCGACCACGAACTCGACGGGCCCGCCCGCGAGCGCGAACGTGAAGCCGCGCGCCTCGAAGGGCGCGAGCGCGGCCAGCGCCGCATCCACTGCGCGCTCCGCGGTCTCGCTCGCGGAGTCCTCGAGTGTGACGACGAGCGCGCCCGCCGTACCGTCCGGTGACACGATCTGCCCGGCCCAGAGCGGATCGGCGAGCGCGCGCGGCGCCAGCTCGGCGAGGTCGGGCGCCGGTCTGCCCTCCGGTGCGAGCTGGCGCGCGCGCGGCAGGTCGAACAGCTCGGGGGCGAGCAGCGGGCTGGTGGCGGGGCCGTCCACCCGGCGCACGCCGTTTACTTTGGCGAGCTGTGTGGCGAGCGCGTGCGCCAGCGCGAGCGCGGGCGGGTCGAAGACGCTGCGGCACGGCGCGGCGTCGCGGCAGGCGAAGCTGATCGCGAAGGGAACGCCTCCGCCGAAGCGCGCCGCCACCGCGTCGAGGTCGCGCACGACCGGATGGCCGGCGCCCAGAAAGGCGCGGTAGCCGCTGTCGCTGCCGACGCGCAGGGCCCCGGCGCCGAGCACCAGCGTGGCGAGGCAGGCGCTGACGGCGGTGAGCCGCGCATGCGCGAGCGACCAGAGCGCGAGACGCAGCACGCGCGCAGCGTACTCCACGGACCAGCGTGCGGTGCGCCGAAGCCTGGCTAAGCTACGCGGGTCGCGCCCGGCCCAGGAAGTACCGATGAGCACCGCCGCGTCTGCCGCACCGACCTCCGATCGTCTCACCTTCACCCGAGACGAGCTGCTCTCGAGCGGCGCCTACGAAGCGCCGCTGATCGCGGGCGAAGTGCGCTGCCACGGCGGCTTCGAGGCCGACGGCACGTACCGATCGCCGCGCACGCTGCATCGCGCGCCCGCCATCAGCGCCTGGCAGGCGCGTCTCGCGCGCGAGGACGCACGCCTGATCGAGATCCCGCGCGCGCTGATGCCGCCGCAGTACCCGAACGTCGCGCAGTCTACGCTGCTGCTCCGGCACGGCGTGCGCGACCCGATCGTGCGCACGCTCACGATCATCTCCATCGTCGAGGGCTTCGGCGCGATCATCCGTGACGTGAAGGTGCCCGACCTCGGCGCGCAGGTGGTCGAGCCGGTCGAGGGCACGGCACTCGCGCACCTCGCGCAGGGCCTGTTCGAGGCGCACGCGCGCGACGAGTCGGGCTTCAAGGACGAGGGCGGCCACAAGCAGATGTGGGAGGCCGCGCGCGACCTCGCGCTCGAGAAGCCGAAGATCCCCGGCGACGTGCTGATGCGCATGATGGGGCGCAACGCCGGCCGCGGCCGCCGCCCCGAGCGGCCCTTCCCGCAGCTCGACGAGACGCTCGAGCGCATGCTCGCGCTGATGGCGCAGGTGCTCGTGGTCGAAGTATTCGCCGAGGGCACCTTCGACTGGGGCGTCGAGCTGCTCTCGAACCCCGAGGTCTCGGCCGCGCCCGAGGCCGCCGGCAACATGGTGCGCTTCGTACGGGCCGACGAGAAGCCGCACGTCGAGTACCTGCGCACCGCGCTCTCAGAGCTGCGCGCGCGCACACTACGCACGGTGGACGGCAAGACGATCGCGGGCCGCGAGGTGGTGGACGGGCTGCTCCACCGCGTCCTGCGCCAGATCACGCGCAACCGGCCGCGCGAGCAGCGCGAGGACATCCGCGAGAGCCTGATCGAGGCGATGCAGTCGGCAGCGAACCCGCGGGCGCTGCTCGAGGAGTTCGACGCGCTCGAATCGAGCTGGACGCCGCCGGAGCGCACCGGCTTCGAGCCCGAGCGCACGGCCGCCGCGTAGCACCGTGCACCCGCTCACGCGCCTCCATCGCACGACCATCGTCGGCCGGCTCGCCGCGCGGCTCTACCTGCTCTACAAGCTGCCAGCCCTACGCAGGCGACTGACCGGCCGCCCGAAGGCCACGGACGCGGAGCTGGCGCCGCTGCACGCGAAGGCCGCCGACGCGATCCTCGCCACCGCGCTGCGCATGCGCGGCGTGATCATCAAGATGTGTCAGGCGATCGCGACGCGCGCCGACGTCTTCCCGCCCGAGTTCGTCGAGCGGCTCAAGGCGTGCCACGACGCGGTGCCGCCGAAGCCCTTCGACGTGGTGCGTGCGGCCGTCGAGGGCGAGCTGGGCAAGCCGATCGGCGCGGTGTTCGCGGAGTTCGCGGAGACGCCGATCGCCTCCGCGTCGCTCGCGCAGGTGCACGCTGCGCGGCTGCACGACGGCACCGAGGTCGCGGTGAAGGTGCAGTACCCCGACATCGAAGACATCGTCCGCACCGACCTGCGCAACATGGAGCGCGCCTGCCGCATCTACGAGCGGGTGGACCCGCAGCCGCTGGAGCTGCTGCCGCTCTTGCGCGAGCTGACCACGCACGTGGGCTTCGAGCTGGACATGGAGCGCGAGGCGCGCTCGGCCGACCGCGTGCGCGCCATGTTCGCCAAGGACCGCGGCGTGATCGTGCCGCGCATCCACCACGAGCTGTCGACGAAGCGCCTGCTCGTGATGGAGCGCGTGCGCGGCATCAAGATCACCGAGAAGGCGCTGATCGAGGCGGCCGGCCTCGACCCCGCCGACGTGGTGCAGGACCTGATGCGCGTCTACGTGCAGATGGTGCTGGCCGCGGGCTTCTTCCAGGCCGACCCGCACCCGGGCAATCTGATGGTCACGCCCGACAAGAAGCTCATCCTGCTCGACTTCGGCCTCTCGAAGGAGCTGCCCGAGGGCTACGGCCTCGGCCTGTTCGAGCTGATGTTCTCGATGATGACGCTCAACGAGTCCGCCATGGTGCGCGCCTTCCAGGAGCTGGGCTTCGAGACGAAGACCGGCGACACGAGCACGTTCCTGCTGATCGCGCGCCGCATGCTCTCGCGCAGCGAGTCGGGCGCCTTCGAGGGCGAGTTCACCGAGGAGATGACGGACGAGCTGTTCGAGGCGATCCGCGAAGACCCGGTGGTGAAGGTGCCGAGCGACTTCGTGCTGGTCGGGCGTGTCTTCTCGTTCCTCTCCGGCATCGCGCACACGCTCGGCTCTCGCGCCAACGTGCTGGCCGCGATGGGCGCGGGGCCGCCGGGGTAGGAGGAGCGCGTGGCCGATCTGGACGCGAACGCGCGCGCGATCGTCGAGAAGGTGATCGTGGCCTCTCCGTACGGGAAGCTGCTGGGCTTCGTCCTCGAATCGTGTGAGCCGGACCGCGTGGTGGTGCGCCTCCCGTACCGCACCGACGTCACCACGCTCGGCGACACCGTGCACGGCGGCGCGATCGCAGGCCTCGTGGATACGGCCGCCACCGCGGCGTTCTGGGCGAAGCCGGGCCTGTCGGCCGCCTCGCGCGGCACCACCATCGGCTTCTCGCTCTCGTTCCTGTCGGCGGGCCGTGGCGTGGACCTCTTCGCCGAGGCGCGCGTGCGCCGCCGCGGCAAGGAGATCTGCAACGGCGAGGTCGTGGTGCGCGACGCCCAGGGCGCCGAGGTGGCGCAGGCGATCGTGACCTACAAGCTGTCGGAGGCGAAGCCCGGCTGAGTCCGAGCGGAGTTCAGCGCGGAGTGCCCGGCAGCCCTGCGAGTACGCGCTTCCGTAGCTGCTCGCGCTCGTCGGCCGACAGCACCGTCGGCGTCACCGCGGGCGTGCGCGTGCGCGCGTCGAAGAAGAGCGACGGCGAGTGCCCGCCGGCGAGCCACGCCCGACACAGGAAGACGAGGGTGCCGGCGAGCAGGCCAGGCGGGGCCGTGCGATGCGCGCCCTCGGGGAGGCCGCCGAGCGCGAAGCGGCCGTGCACGCGCTCGCGCGGCGGTCCGAGCGCCTCGTCGCGCGATCGACCCTCCGCTGCGTGATCCATGAAGCGATGCACGACGCCGACGAAGGGGGCGCGCGCGGACGCGAGTGTGTTGCCGACGGGTGTCCGGCAGCACGCGGTGTACCAACGCAACAGGCCCTTCTCGGAGAGACGAACGCAGCGGAGCTGCTCGGCGCCCGATTCGATTCGAATCTGCGCCGGCGTCGTCTGGAAGATGTCCGTGCCGCCTCGAGCGTCGAGGACGTCCGCCTGCTCGAGGAAGTGAGCGAACGCCTGGCAATCGTCGCAGTAGCAGACGAGGCGCCTCCCGCCGTTCCGCGACGCGCGGAGTGCGACGCCGCGAACGGCGCCGCAGCGACAGCGAGGGGGAACGTCGCCGCTCATGCCGGGCGTATAGCCGAGCCCCGTACATGCGGCATGGGGGCCCCTCTCAGCTGCGGCATGCACAGCGTGATAGGATCGCCGCCCGATGGCTCCCGACACCCGCTCCTGTCGCAGCTGTAGCCAGGCCAACCGCCCCGACGCGCGCTTTTGCGACGGCTGCGGCACGCCGCTGGTGCTCGCCTGCGCGGGCTGCGGCGCGGAGCTGCGCGCGCAGGCCCGCTTCTGCGACGGCTGCGGTGCGCCGGTGGCGCGCGCGGCCGCCGAGCCGCGCGCGGTCCGCGACTACACGCCGCGCCATCTGGTGGACAAGGTGCTCGCCACGCGCTCCGCGCTCGAGGGCGAGCGCAAGCAGGTGACGGTGCTCTTCGCCGACGTGAAGGGCTCGCTCGAGCTCTCGCGCGCGGTGGATCCCGAGGTCTGGCACGGCATCCTCGAGCGCTTCTTCACGGTGCTCAGCGACGCGGTGCACCGCTTCGAGGGCACCGTCAACCAGTACACGGGCGACGGCATCATGGCGCTGTTCGGCGCGCCGATCGCGCACGAGGACCATGCGCAGCGCGCCTGCTACGCCGCGCTCCAGATGCGCGACGACCTCGGCGAGGTGGTGCGCGCGGTGAAGCGCGAGCACGGCCTCGGCTTCTCGACTCGCGTCGGCATCCACTCGGGCGAGGTGGTGGTCGGCAAGATCGGCGACGACCTGCGCATGGACTACACAGCGCAGGGCGCGACCGTCGGCCTCGCCTCCCGCATGGAGCAGCTCGCGTCGCCCGACACGATCTATCTCAGCGACACGGCCGCGCGCCTCGTGGGCGGCTACTTCGCGCTCGACGACCTGGGCGAGTTCCCGGTCAAGGGCCTCGACGCCCCGGCGCGCGTGCACCAGCTCACAGGTGTCGGCGCGCTCCGTACGCGCTTCGAGGTCTCGCGCGCGCGCGGGCTCACGCGCTTCGTGGGCCGGGACGCCGACATGACCACGCTCGAAGCCGCCTTCGCGCAGGCGAGCACCGGGAACGGCCAGGTCGTGGGCGTGGTCGCTCCCGCCGGCACGGGCAAGAGCCGGCTCTGCTTCGAGTTCCTCGAGCGCTGCCGTGCGCGCGGGGTGCCCGTGATCGAGGGCCACGCGCTCTCGCACGGCAAGAACGTTCCCTTCCTGCCGATGCTCGAGGTCTTCCGCGCCTACTACGGCATCACGGCGCAGGACGACGCACGCACGGTGCGCGAGAAGATCGCCGGCCGCCTGCTGCTACTCGACGAGAGCTTTCGCGAGGCGCTGCCGATCGTGTTCGAGGCCTTCGGGGCGCCGGATCCGGCGCGGCCGCCGCCGCCGATGGATGCCGACACCCGGCAGCGCCAGCTCTTCGGCGTGCTGCGCCGTGTGGTGCGCGGCGAGGACGAGCCCTTCGTGGCCTTCCTCGACGATCTCCACTGGCTCGACCCGACCAGCGAGCTGTTCCTCGCGCAGTGGGTAGATGCGGTGCAGGGCGGGCGGACGCTGCTGCTCGTGAACTTCCGCCCCGAGTTCCACGCGGACTGGACGCAGCGCTCCTGGTACCGGCAGATCGCGCTGGCGCCGCTCGGGCCCGAGGCGATCCAGGAGCTGCTCGACGATCTGCTCGGCCGCGACCCGAGCGTCGCGGGGCTGGCCGCGCGCATTCATCAGAGAACTGGCGGGAACCCGTTCTTCACCGAAGAGGTCGTGCAGGGGCTGATCGAGTCGGGGAAGCTCGAGGGCAAGCGCGGCGCCTATCGCCTGATCGAGCCCGTCTCGCGGCTCGAGATCCCCGGCAGCGTGACGAGCCTGCTCGCCTCGCGCATCGACCGCCTCGGCGAGCGCGAGAAGCACGTGCTCCAGGCCGCGGCGGTGCTCGGCAAGACCTTCAGCGAGCCGCTGCTCGAAGCGATCGCGGAGCTGCCGCAGTCGGACCTGCGCGCGGCGCTCGATGCGCTGAAGCGCGGCGAGTTCCTGTACGAGCAGTCGCTCTATCCCGTCGCGGAGTACGCCTTCAAGCACCCGCTCACGCAAGAAGTTTCGCTCGGCTCGCAGCTCGGCGAGCGCCGGAAGAAGCTTCACGCGGCGGCAGCGCAGGCGCTCGAAGTGGCGCTCGCAGCGCGGCTCGACGAGAGCGCGGCGCTGCTCGCGCATCACTGGGAGGAGGCAGGCCGCGCGCGCGAGGCAGCGCGCTGGCAGCGCCGAGCGGCGCAGTGGGTGCGCGGGCGCGATTCGGTGCAGGCGATCCGTCACTGGCAGCGCGTGCGCGTGCTTGCCACCGGCCTGGGGGAGGACGAGGAGGCGCAGCGCCTCGCCCTCGAAGCGTGCAGCGCGATCGCCACGATGGGCGGGTGGCGGCTCGGGCTCGCCCCCGAGGAGATGGCCGAGATTACCGAGCAAGGACGCGCGCTGGCACGGCGCTTCGGCGACCGCGGCGCGCTGGTTCGCATCACCGGCGCCGAGGCTGCGCGCAAGGGCGTGGGCGGCGATACGCGCGGCTACTACGAGGGTGCACTCGAGGCGGAGGGGTTGATCGACGGCACGGTCGACTTCGAGTCTCGGCTGAACGCTCGGCTGAACCGCGGCTATTCCAGCTATTGCCTGGGGCGGATGCCCGAGGCCCTGCGCGAGATCGAGGAGGTCGGCGCTCTGGCCGGCTCGGATCTGCGTGCGGGCTTCGAGGGCTTCGGCTTCAGCGCCGTGCCCTGGTGCGACCACATGGCAGGCAACGCCCTCGCGCATCTCGGCCGACTCGACGAGTCCCGCGAGCGCACGTCGGCTGCGATCCGCCGGGCGCGCGAGAGCGAGCTCAAGGAGAATCTGGGCTGGGCGCTTTCGGTACCCGCCCTGATCGCCTGGCTGGCCGGCGCTCCCATGCCGGGTCTGCCCGAGCCGCGTGCCGCGGCCCTCGAGGCGCTCGAGATCGCGGAGGGGCTCGCCAGCCGCTACTCCCGAGCCTACGCGAGCTACGTGCTCGCGCAGGCGCATCTCGTCAGCGGAAGCTTCGAAGAAGCAGAGCGCAGCGCGAGCGAGGGGCTCACGCTCGTGCGCGAGCACGAGACCGCGCGCGAGTGCGAGGTGGAGCTGCTGAGCTACCGCGCGCAGGCGCTCTCGGCGCTCGGTGACGCCGTCTCGGCCGTTCCGCTGGCGCGCGAGGCAGTGGCGCTTGCCGCCGCGCAGCCGAGCTTCCACTTCGGCGTCGATGCCTGCTGCGCGCTCGCGCAGGCGCTGCTCGTGAGCGCGGGCATCGGCGCGCGCGGCGAAGTCGAGGTCGCGCTCACACAGGCCTTCGCGTGGCTCGACGAATCGGGCGCCGAAGCGCTGCGCCCGCGCGTGCTCGAGACGCGCGCCGCGCTCGCCGCGGTGCTCGGCGACGAGGCCGCGCGAGCGCGCGATCTCGCCGAGGCGCTGCGCCTCTACCGCGCGATGGGCGCGGAAGGGCACGCCGCGCGGCTCGCCGGCAGCTAAGGCGCGCGCCTCGTAGAGCGCCGCGACAGGCCGGCCAGCGCAGGCATCAGGTAACGCGCGAGCGGCGCCAGCGCGCGTCCGAGCAGGCGGCGCGCCGCGGAGACGGGGGGAGAGTTCGCGGACGAGCCGAAGGCGTCGATGCCCAGCTCGGCACGCATGCCCGCCGTGATCGCATCGAGGGGCGTGTCGAGCGGGATGCCGGTGGCGTCGGCGATGCGGTCCATGCGTTCGAAGTTGCTCGCCACCGCTGCGGCAGCGACGAAGCTCTCGGGCCCGAGTGCGGCGAGCGCCTTGCTGCGCGCATCGGCCAGCTCCGCCTCGCTGCCGCGCACGACGGCCTCGGCCAGCGCGATCAGCTCGCGTTCGTGCGGCACGCCGACCGGACGCAGTCCGGGTTCCCGGGCCAGGGCGGCCGCCCCTCCCGCCGTCACCGCGTGGAGGTCGTACTGCGCACCTTCCAGCTCGCCGCTCACCCGGAGCAGCGCGGCGTGCGCGGTGGTTCAATAGAAGCACTCGTTCAGCGCCGAGACGCGGCCGGCGATCAGCTCCATCTGGGGGCGCGAGAGCGCGCGCATGCGCGCGCGCGGGTCGATCACGTCGTCGATCGGCAGATAGTGCACGTCCGACAGCTCTCTCATCTGCCGCACCGCATCCGGCACCAGCGAGAGAGCGCGCGCGACGTTGGGCACACGCGGCCGGCCCTCGAACAGCGCGCGCCCCTCCGCGGAATCGAGCGCGAGCAGCGGCACCCACGCGCCTTCGAGCGCCGCGGGCGGACGCACGCGCGAGGGCTCACCCGCGCGCGGCGCCGGCAGCGGCTCCGGCGCGACGCCGAGCCCGCGGTGGAGCGCGTCGAGGTTCACGAGCGTGATCACGACGCCGAGCAGCTCCACGTAGTGCGCGTCGGAGAGGCCCGCCGCCAGCGTCTTCTCGTACCAGGCGCGCGTGAGCCGCCCCGGGTCGGTGGCGATGCGATGCGCGGCCTCGACCGCTGCGGCGGGAAGCGCGCCGCTCGCGGCGTGCTCGCCCGCGACCGCGTGCGGCGAGAGCGCGGCCTTCCGCTGCTGGCACAGGCCGCAGGTGCGCGCCGCCCGTACCTCGGCCGCGATCGCCACCTTCTCGGCGCCCGTCCACCACACACCGGGCGCGGCGAGCCG
>Ga0247727_10002707_pt1 | contig 40134 bp, 33 predicted proteins | sample WisWelCaveWW1625_FD_202498 | JGI IMG/M metagenome (GOLD analysis project Ga0247727, IMG submission 202498) | Biofilm microbial communities from Wishing Well Cave, Virginia, United States - WW16-25 | ecosystem: Environmental > Aquatic > Deep subsurface > Groundwater > Cave microbial mat | place... | reverse complement strand
ACATTTATACGACAAAAAAACTTCGGCCTCGTCGCCATACCGCGGATGCGGGCGATAATGAATTTTCACCACGCTGCTCGCGAAACGGGCAGTATGCAACTCGTTCCAAGAAGCCCGCGGATAAAGCTTTTCATCGGCGGGTTTCTTCAATCCGCGGGAAATTTAAAGCTGTTGCCGAAGTGCTTGTGTTTTTAGTTTGCCCAAATTCCGGCGTTATCTTTTCTGTGATGGGAATCAATATGAAAATGAAATTTATTATTTTTACGTTAATGTGTTTTTTGCCCGCCGTCGGTTTGGCGCAAACGAAGCCGAACAAATCGAAACCGGCGGCGAGACCGGACACGACGAAGGCAGCGAAAAACGCGAAGCCGGGGTCGTCGACGAATACAACCAAACCGGAGACGGCGAAGGCGAGTGAAGAGTTGGAACTGGAAAGCATTTCCATCGAGGCCATCATTGAAAAGCCGAACGTCGATATTATTCCGAAGCGCCTCGAGCCGGAGCTGGAAGAAGTGGAATTTGTCGAGCGTAGCTTCGAGCGCGAGCTTAAAGAAGTGCCGAAAGACATGCTGCTGCTCGACGACGATCTGGATCGCGTCGCCAGGCTGGAGGGCATTAAAAAGATGCTGGAGAAGAAAAAAAAGAAGCAGGATAAGTAACAACCAAATTACTCTCGGAGATTTTTCATGGAAGCTTTTTGGCAGGAATTTATTAATTCTTTCCGTTGGGATGACGACGGCTGCACGTTTATGTATGCGATCCTGATGGTCGGCGCGTATGCGTTGTCCATCATTATCGAGCGGGTGCACTTTCTAATGGTGCGTTCGAATATCAATGCGCACCGGTTCATGGCGGAGATTCAGAAGCTGGTGCGCGCCGGTGAAGTCAAACAGGCGCTCGCGCTTTGCGATGCGGCGCCGGATAAAGCGCTGCCGAAAGTGGTCGGCGCCAGTTTGCGCAAAGTCGCAGAAAACGGGCAAGCCGATTTTCGCGCCATTCAGAACAGCGTTGACGAATGCACGCTCGAAGTCATTCCGAGCTTGCAGAAACGCACCGGCTCGCTGGCGATGCTGGCCAATGTTGCGACGTTGCTCGGCCTGATGGGCACGGTTTATGGGTTCATTCTCTCGTTCAAAGCCGTGTCGGCGGCGGGCATCGATGCCGCGGAAAAAGCGCGCATGCTCTCGGCGGGAATCAGCGCTTCCATGACCGCCACTTTGCTGGGGCTGGTGGTGGCCATTCCGGCGATTATGTTTTACACCTTTTTGTACAATAAAACGGCGAGAATCATCGACGAAATCGATGAACATACGGTGAAGCTGATCAACCTTCTGACGGGAAACAGATAAACCATGGCGTTTAGACCTTCTTTGCGACGGCATCATAAGGAAGTGAGCACGGAATTAAATCTCAACCCGATGCTCGATATGATGACGGTGTTGATCCCGCTGCTGCTGGCGAACGCGCAATTCGCGAAGATCGGCGAGATCGAATTGAATTTGCCGCCGGCGACCGGCGGTATGGCGCAGGGCGCGGCGGCGCTCCCCAAAGAGACGCAGCGCCCGCTGGATCTGGTCGTCTCGATCACGGACCAGGGCATTTACATTTCCAGCGCGTTGTCAACGTCGGGAGCGCCGGCGAGCCACCGTCCGGCCATCCCCATTCTGGCAGATGGCGGCTATGATTATCAGACGCTTTCGCAATTGCTCTATGAGCTCAAGCAAAAAGCCGGAAAGAATTTTGCCGATCCGGAAGCCGTGGTGATTCAGGCGGAGCCGAAAATTCGCTACCAGGTTCTCGTCAGCGCGATGGATGCGGCGCGCCGCATCCGTATCGGCGAGAAAACCGTTAGCCTTTTCCCCAACGTCGCCTTGAGCGCTGGCGTTATTTGATCCTGCAACGCCGCGTTCCGAGAATTACGCATTACCGTATTGCCCTGAAAAACTATCATGACCGCGAAGATTTTTTCACCACAAAGAACACAAAGCGCACAAAGAAAAAATCTTTGTGTGCTTTGTGCCCTTTGTGGTGCAGTTTTGGTTGCGGCCAAAGCCGCGCTATGATTTACGAATTACGAATTATTTCCATGGCCTTCATACCTTCCAAAATTAAAAAACATCACACCAACTTGCCCGAAGCGAAGTTGGCGTTGACGTCGATGCTGGACACGTTCACGGTGTTGTTGATTTTCCTGCTGCAAATGTATTCGACCGACGGGCAGCTTATTTCGCCTTCGCAGTATTTGACGCTGCCCAAATCAAACGTCGAGAAACCGGCGGAAGTCGGGCTGGATCTGGTCGTTTCCAAAAACATTATTCTGGTCAACCACGAGAAAGTGGTGGCGATGGATGACGTGTTTGCCAACCGGCCGGAAGTTGTCGCCAACGGCATCATCAAACCGTTGCAGGAGCGCCTGTTGTATTATAGCTCACAGGCGAAAAAAATGGAAGTCGATTACGGGGTGAAGTTTTCCGGCAAGGTGGTGATTCAGGGCGATCAGGATTTGCCGTATGCGGAGTTGGTGAAGGTGATGCGCACCTGCGGTCTGTCCGAATATCCCAACATGCGGTTGGTGGTTTATCGGCAGGGTGATTGAATGCCGGTTAACAACGGAGGGCGTTAAGCCATTGTTGGCCGAAAGTTAGAAAAAAATTCTGAATTTTAAGTTCCCAGCAGATAGAAATCCCGCCGCGGCGGGACAACGGATGAAAAAAATTTTATATCCGTTGCGTTATTTCTATCCGTTGGGGAAATTTTTAGAACTCTCACTAAAATGCTCAAGCCAAAAGAAGAAGCCTTGATCGCTTCCCCCACGCCGCGTGAGAATGAAACAGTCTGGGCAACTTTTCCCAAAGAGTTTGAAAAATCGCCGGCGGATGTTCTGGACCGGCGCTTCACCATCATTCTGCTCATGACGATTCTGCTTGATTGTCTGAGTATCGCTTATTTCATGGCAACCGCGTCGCGGCAGATGAGCGAAGAAGGTGCGGATCACTTTCGCAAAATCGCGGCGGCATTGGAGCGTAATCAAGCCGGGTTGGAGCGCGAGGCGAAATTCGTTGACGCGCCACTCCTGCAGGAATTGCCGCCGGAGCCCGGGACGAATAATTCGACGCGAGCGCGTTCGTCTGCCGGCGCTGGACGGCGGGTCGCGTCAGCAGGTGGAACACGCAAAAGCGGCGGCGCCGAGGACAATGAAAATTCTTACGCCCGTTCGGCTTCCTCGGGCAGCCGCAGTCGCGAAAATATCAGTACGGCCGCAAGCCGCGCCGGCATTCTGGGATTGTTGACGGGCAACAACAGCGAGGCAACGGGGCGCACGGCAAAAGACGTGCTCGATAAAAATAATGCGCAGATGGCGAACCTCGACGCAGCGCTGGCGAATGCCGGCCCGCTGCGCCGTGGTTCCGCTGAACCCGGCCGTGATGACGTTAGTAGTGGCGAGGCGCGCGAAATACGCGGCGGGCGTTCGACCAATGCTGGCGGTATCGATGCGCATGTGCGAGGTCTTGATAAAGGCAAAGCCCGGGACGTCCAACGCTCCGGCGGGCTGGAAGTCGGCATGGCCGAGCCGTTGATTGAAGAACCCGCCGAAGATGGCAAAGCCACCGGCTCGCGCGATCGCGATGCGGTCGCCGCCGTGGTGACGCGGCATAATTCTGCGATCCAATTTTGCTATCAAAAAGAAGTGCGCCGCAATCCGAATCTGAAAGGCAAATTGGTGGTGCGGTTTGTCATCACGCCGCAGGGCAGCATTGCCGGCGTCAATATCATCTCTTCGACTTTGAACAATCCCGCCATCGAAAGTTGTATCATCGAGCGCCTCAAACGCTGGGACGATTTCGGCGCGATCGATCCCGCCAAAGGCAACACCACGTTTCGCCAGGTTTATACGTTTGGGTATTAGTTTGCCGTATCGGTTTTATTTGATTCTTAGCCGAACTTGATTTAACAAGCGCGGCTTTTTTATTTTGACTTGTGTTTGACCGGAAATTTTCTTATTTTTGAGATGCCTGATTACGAGGAGATTTTGCCATGACAGCACAAGCTTTGAAGCGAAGCCCCCTATATCACCGTCGGAGAATATCTCGCCCGCGAGCGCGCAGCGGATTACAAAAGCGAATATTTCAACGGTGAAATTTTTTCCATGGCGGGCGCAAGCGAGCCGCATAATACGATCACGGGTAATATTTTTGGCGAGCTTTATGTGCAGCTTAAAAATCGCCCTTGTCGGGCTTATACAGGTGCCATGCGCTTGAAAGTGAGCCCCACCGGTCTTTATACTTACCCCGATGTTGTGGTTGCCTGTGGCGAGGCGCAATTTGAGGATGAGGAGTTCGATACGCTACTCAATCCGACTTTGATTGTTGAGGTTTTGTCCAATTCAACGGAAAGCCGTGATCGCGGAACGAAATTTGAGCATTATAGCAAGCTCAAATCGCTGCGGGAATATTTGCTGGTTGCCCAGAACCGGCCGCGCGTCGAGCTTTTCACCAAAGAAGGTGAGGGCCGCTGGATTCTTGCTACATTTGAGAACCTCGAAGACGTCGTCAAACTCGCCTCGATTGATTGCGAGCTGGCGCTGAAAGATATCTATGCCAAGATTGAATTTAAAGGTGAATCAGACAGTGAATTGAGGCCGCAATCGGCCAAACACCGGTAAACCGGCGGCGCCGGTGACTTTTTATTCTACGCGTTTGACGTTCAGGAGACATTGTCATGTCAGCCCAAGCATTGAACCGCAGTCCCTATATCACGGCTGAAGAATACCTCGCCCGCGAGCGCGCGGCAGATTACAAAAGCGAGTATTTCGACGGCGAAATATTTGCAATGGCAGGCGCGCTTGAACCGCATAATCTTATCGCCGCCAACGTTTTAGCGAAACTACATGCGAAGCTCGAGCTGCGCCCTTGCAGAGTCTATCCCAGCGACATGCGTTTGAAAGTGAGCGCCACCGGACTTTATACTTATCCCGATGTGGTTGTGGTTTGTGGTGAGCCGCAATTTGACGACGACGAGGAGTTCGACACGCTTCTCAATCCGACGTTGATTGTCGAAGTCTTGTCCAAGTCAACGGAAAACCATGATCGCACGACTAAATTCGAGCATTACAGCAAGCTCAAATCGCTGCAGGAATATTTGCTGGTCGCCCAGAGCCGGCCTCGTGTCGAGCTCTTCACCAAACAAAGCGAAGGCTGCTGGATTCTTGCGGTATTTGAGAATCTGGAAGACGTCGTCAAGCTCGCCTCGATTGATTGCGAGCTGGCGCTGAAGAACATCTATGCCAAGGTTGAATTTAAAGGCGAACCAGGCGCTGGATTAAGGCCGCAATTAATCAAACCCCGGTAAACCCGACGGCGCCACCATTTTTTATTTGACGTTTGTGAGGTGTTGTTATGCCAGCCCAGGCATTGAACCGCAGTCCCTATATCACGGCTGAAGAATATCTCGCCCGCGAACGTGCGGCGGATTACAAGAGCGAGTATTTCGACGGCGAAATACTCGCAATGGCAGGCGCGAGTAAACTTCACAACGTCGTCGCGGGCAATATATTTGCTAAACTACACGCGCAGCTCGAGGGCCGCTCATGCGAAGTTTATTCCAGTGACATGCGTTTGAAAGTGAGTCCCACCGGTCTTTATACTTACCCTGACGTCGTGGTTGCCTGTGGCGAGGCGAAGTTTGAAGATGATGAGATTGATACGCTTCTCAATCCGATTCTCATTGTCGAAGTCCTGTCCAAATCAACGGAAAGCCACGATCGCTCGACTAAATTCGAGCACTACAGCAAGCTCAAATCGCTGCAGGAATATTTGCTGGTCGCCCAGAACCGGCCTCGCGTCGAGCTTTTCACCAAACAAGGCGAAGGCAGTTGGATGCTTTCGACATTTGAAAACCTTGAAGACGTCGTCAAGCTCGTCTCGATTGATTGCGAGCTGGCGCTGAAAGACATTTATCTCAAGGTCAACTTCAATGCCGGGGAAGTTCTCAAGTTGAGAGATCCCGTGCAAAAGGCGCGATAAACTTTTAGCCGGCTCGTGCGAGATGCATTGCTTCAACCGGATACCAGATTGCTCTCGCTTTCACGACGGCAGCAAGCTCCGGATCATGCCAGGGATTGAGGAAATCATTGATTTGATCTTCGGCGGGAAACATACCGTGGCAATAACGGGGCGTGATATTCTCCGGAACGATTCCCACGTCATCGACGCCCTTCAACATGCGGAGCATTTCCTGCTTTTTGTTCAGGACAAACGGCGTAGCGTTTTCGGATAAAGCGATCGCCATCTTCGCCGTTTCAACCGCGCGATGGAAGCCGTCTAAATAAAGCTTCCATCCCTCGCCCGCTCGGGCGACTTGAAGCGAGATATGCGTGGCGTTTCCGCCGCGGCATATTTCCCACGGATGTGAACCGGCCCAGCCGCCGCCTTCATACCATGTTCTGAAAACAGCGGGACTATCAGAGTCAAGGTCGAGCAACCCGCCGTGCCGCATATCGGCGAAAGCTGCATACTTTTCGACGGGCGACAGGTTTTTCTTTGCATCCTTGAAATACCGGTTGGCGTCATAGCCGAGCTCACAGAATCGGAAAAAATCATTGGCGGTCATTTTCTTGATGATCCGGTTTTCATCCAGGTTGCTCACGACTTGCTCGAATTTTTTGAGATTTTCCGCTCCCAGCTCTTGATCTTCGCGAATAGCGTCTTTCACGCCTTCCCACAAATCCATCCTTTTGATTTTGCCGACACGCTTTTGCAGCGGCAGATTTTCCGCGACAAATTTGTTGTAAGCTTCGGGATTTTTGACGAACTCCTGCGCTTCTTTTTTTACGCCTTCAAGAAGCCATAATATGAAAACGCTGATATCTTCATGTTGAATGTCTGCCCCGGTAATTTCATTGGTTTTTAAATCGGCCTCGAACCGGCATTTTGAATCGACATTGAAAAACAGACGCTCTTGAAAAAGAATCAATGTGACCTGATGCCATTTGATCTCATCCGGATATTCTTCTTGCCATCGCGATTCGAACTCATGGTAGGAATCCACCTCCCCCGCCTCTTTGAATTCATCAAAATTTCCAAAACCGGATATATCGCCTCGTTCCGATCTCAGCCAGAGCGTCCAGATTTTATCGCTGCCGTCCATTCGGGGCGCGACTTTCTGAATCACCTCGAAGGTTTGAATGATATTATCCGCTATCGGCGCCGAGGCCAAAGTACTTGATGATCTATATCCGATCCATTCTATTATGCGATCGATTTCCGGCGAGTATAATCGGTTCTCGTTCATGGCAACTCATTCGTCAAGATTCTAAGCTCGACATCGATTCCAAGATCTCCAAACGCCAATCCGTAATTCTCCTTTCCCCAGTGCTGAAATTGATTCCCAGCAACAGAATTTTCCTGCCACGCTGCAAATGCTTTTCGAAATATTTTTTTGCTTTGATCTGGGCGATAGCCTTGTCCGCAGACTGATTGCACTTCAACTCGACAATATAAATCTGTTTTGGAAAATACACCTCCATATCGATCCGGCCGCCGGAGGTGAGAACTTCCGTGGGCACCAGCACGCCGCTGGCCGCCAACATCAGGTAGAACACGGTGTGATAATAATGCTCATCCTGTTCGGAAATGTGCGGATAGGGAATGGCCGCGAGAATGGCGTTGGCCGTTTCAATGAACCGGTCAAGCTCTTCGCGTTCCAGATACTGATGGAGCCGGCTAAGCTGTTCTTTGACGGGCGTATCGGCAATCTCGACCATCGCATCATAGAGACAGTTTAAAAACGCGCTTTTGACTTCCTGATTGGGATAACCGAGTTGATAGAGAACGCCGTCATAGCCCTTTATCGTGATGTAGCCGGCCTGAAAGAGCAATGCCTCCAAACGCAAGTTGTCGAGATCGTAGGTTGAAAAGCTCGTTGAGCGAATCGCTAATTTTTCGATATCGGGAATCGGATATTTTTTTTCCTTGATCAAATTGACGAGAAGAGCCGGTGTCGCGGTCTCGAACCAATAGCTTTGAAACTTGTTTTGATCGAGCAGCTTGAGCACCGAGAACGGATTATAAACTTTGAGATCAAGATCTGCAAAACGATAGCCATTATACCAGTCTCGAAGTTGCTGAAGAGTTTTTTCTCGCGGCATATTCAATTGGGTGGAGAGCTGTTTGATGTGCTCGTCGAAATGCTGCCGCAGTTCTTCGTCTGTATACCCCAGAATTGCGCTGTAAGAATCTTGCATGGTGAGATCATTGAGATTGTTCAGCTCCGAAAAGATGCTCACCCGCGCGAATTTGGAAATGCCGGTCAGAAACACGAATTGCAGCGCTTCGTTGACGTTGCCGCCTTTCAAAACGCCAAAGAATTCCCGCAGCACGTCGCGGTTTTGTTTGGCAATCTCCAGAGCTTCCTCGCCTTTGCCCAGATGGGTGATCAGCGGTTGGTCGTATTCATCAATTAAAACGGCGACTTTCTGCCCATGTTTTTCAAACAGGCGAATAATCAGATCGCTAAAGCAGGTGCGCAGAATGTGGTGTTGTGGTTGGATGCCGGCTTTTTGCCCCAGAGCATGCAATTTGGCGATCAGGCTCTGCCGCAAGGTCTGCGGACTATCGTGATCAATTTCACTGAAATCGATGTACACCACCGGATGCGGCGTCCAGTCCCAATCCGTATTCTCAATCCACAGGCCTTTGAACAAGTCTTTGCGGCCCTCAAACAGATACTGCAAAGTTGAAACGAGCAGCGACTTGCCAAAGCGTCGGGGACGCGATAGAAAATAAAATTTCCCTTCCGTCACCATTTTGTAAATGTAGCGCGTTTTGTCGACGTAGACGCAGTTCCTGGTGATTAATTCGCCAAAACTGGATAGGCTGATGGGTAACTTTTTCATTTTGCGCTTTCCGAAATATAAAGTCGTCTCCTAAAAATATGGGAAAAATTACCCTGATTCACAACAAAAATCTCCTTGCCTTTTTGGATAAAAATTCCGATTATATAACAGTGATGTCTGCAAGCTGTTTGCAATTTTGTGTTCGGTGTAGTTGCGGTCAAAAAATACTTTTTGCTTTTACTCATGATATTTGAATGGGATCCGATAAAAGCCGAACAAAATTTTAAGAAACACGGAGTCGATTTTGTAGAGGCGACGACGGTGTTTCGCGACCCGTTGTCGGTGACCTATGCTGATCCCGATCATTCGATCAACGAAAGTCGTTTCATTATCATCGGAATTTCAAATCGTAGCCGTTTGCTCATCGTCGCACATACTGATCGCTACGAACGCACCCGTATCATCAATGCTCGCGAAACGATCCGGCGCGAAAGAAAGTTATATGAAAATGGTTGATACAGAATTCAAAGATGCCCTTCGTCCTGAATATGATGAGACCTTGTTGAAGGGAGGGGTGAGGGGAAAGTATGTTCAGCGCTATAATTCCGGAACGAATATTATTATTTTAGATGCTGATGTGGCGATGGCTTTTCCAAATAGTGAAGCGGTGAACAATGCGTTGCGACTCTTGATGACAATTGCAAAGACTTCCGTTGTGGCGCCGGCAGATGCTACGGTTTAAGTTTTAAGCGTCTGTTTTCCGGCAGTCTAAGTTCGGTAAAGTTGTAGTTTAAAGTGCAGCGAAGCCGAGTCTCAGAGAAACAGCTTGAGATCGGCATTTTTTTTTATTTAGCAATAAGTATCGACCGGCCGCTAAAGACAAGTTGATTTCATGAAAAGTCGCGAATGCAAGCGACCGGCCAATCGGTGATATACTCAAGGAAGAAGCGTATGGAAAAATTAGGAAGCTGGAAACGCAGCCACCCCTGCGGGGCATTAAGAAAAGAGCATGCCGATACGGAAGTGACCCTGATGGGCTGGGTCGATAGCTGGCGCGACCATGGCGGCGTTTTTTTTGTCGACCTGCGCGATCGGTACGGCAAAACCCAGATCGTGTTCAATCCCGAAGCCGGCCCTGGCCTGCCTGGAGCCTTTGGCAGGGCAGGCGCGATTTATCAAAAAGCCAAAGAGTTGCGCAACGAATTTGTCATTGCCGTGCGCGGCAACGTCGCTTTGCGTCCGGCCGGCATGATTAATAAAAATATTGCGACCGGCGAAGTTGAAATTGTTGCGAAGGAATTAAAAATTCTCAACCCCGCGAAGGCAACGCCGTTTGCGATCAGCGATCACGTGGAAGCGGCGGAAGAGTTGCGGTTGAAATATCGCTATCTCGATTTGCGCCGTTCCGACATGCAGCGCAACTTGCTCATCCGCAACCAGTTGTATAAAACAACACGGAGCTATCTGGATCGGAACGGCTTTGCCGATATTGAAACGCCGATTCTCATGCGCAGTACGCCGGAAGGCGCGCGCGATTATCTCGTGCCGAGCCGCGTGCACAAAGGCAGTTTTTATGCGCTGCCGCAAAGCCCGCAAATGTATAAACAGATTCTCATGGTCGCGGGCATGGATCGCTATTTCCAGATCGTGCGCTGTTTTCGCGACGAGGATTTGCGCGCCGACCGCCAGCCGGAGTTCACGCAGATCGATATCGAAATGTCGTTCGTCGATCAGGAAGACGTGATGGCGATGGTCGAAGGGCTGACCGCCGCGATGATGCAGGATATTCTTGATCGTAAAATTTCTTTACCACTGCCCCGACTCACGTATGCCGAGGCGATGTCGCGATTCGGCAGCGATAAGCCGGATTTGCGTTTTGGCTTGGAAATGCGCGGGGTGACGGCGTTGGCGGGACAAAGTGAGTTCAAGATTTTCGTCGAATCTGCGGCGAGCGGCAAAACGGTGCAGGCGCTGGCGTTGCCGGGCGGCGCAAAATATTCGCGCAAGCAGATCGACGAGCTTTCGCAATACGCCGCGCAAATGGGCGCGAAGGGTTTGGTCGCCATCAAAGTCACCGAGAGCGGCTGGGACGGCAGCGCGGCGAAATTTTTTGCCGCCGAGCTGATTGAAAAAATCAATGCCGCCTTAGCGGCAAAAACCGGCGACATGATTTTCTTCGTTGCCGATGAGGAAGAGAAGGCGCAGAAGGCTCTTGGCGCGTTGCGGTTGCGGCTGGCGCAAGAAGAAAAATTGATTCCGGAAAATTCGTTCCATCTCTCGTGGATCGTCGATTTTCCGTTGCTGGAATTTGACGAAGAAGAGAAACGTTGGATGGCGCGGCATCATCCGTTCACCGCGCCGAATGATGAAGATATTTCGTTGATGGACACCGCGCCGGAAAAAGTGCGCGCCAAAGCTTACGATCTCGTGCTCAACGGCACCGAAATCGCCGGCGGCAGCATTCGTATTCACCAGCGCGAGCTGCAGCGGAAAATGTTCGGTCTGCTCAATTTGAGCGATGCGGAAGTGGAAAACAAATTCGGCTTTTTGCTCGAAGCGTTTGAATACGGCGCTCCGCCGCACGGCGGCATCGCGTTCGGCTTCGACCGGCTGGTGATGTTGTTTGCCGGGCGCAAGAGCATTCGCGACGTTATTGCATTTCCCAAAACGAATGCCGCCACCTCGCTCATGGACGGTGCGCCGTCATTCGTTGACGAGAGACAACTGCGCGAGCTTGGCATTAAGCTGGCTTAATTCTGCTCTTGCGGAGAGGCAAATTTTTCTTGTGACTCATTCATTGATGAAAAACTCTTTATCAATTTCTTGAATCAGAAAAGGCAGGTTGGCCGATGTAAAAGAAAGCTCTGGCGCGGGAATGCGATGATGTTTGATGTTGGGTGGTATATGTTTGTGATGTGGATGAGTCGATTGCAAAGATGGATCGTTGGGATGTTCCTGTGAATCATACCAATATTGTCGTTCGTCGCTTTTATAAACGACATACCCATAGCCTTTGATCCACTCATCCAAATCGAAATCGAGAGCTTCGCGAACTACCAGGCGAATATCGTTCGCAAAATGAATGTCACCCTCAGCGGTAGCGAGCTTGCGTCCCGCTGGGATAAGAATCAAATCAGAATATTGAATGTTTTTGGATAGTTCGGCTATGCTATAAATCAACGATTCATATTCTTCACGCGACGGTCTCATCAAACTGGATTTTGTTGAGGGTTTTGAGTAGAGGTGATTCACGAACCACGAGCGCGCGGTAACGCCGTAACCGGTCTTGTTTGCTCTTGTAAAATCCGGCCCATTCGGCAAAATCAAGATTGCCGTCATCATCCAGCGAACCATTCGTATAGGCATCGAAAAAGTATTCTGAAAGAAGGCCGTATTTTTTCTCAAACTGTTGGCATTTGCTCTCAGCCGCATGCAAATCTGCGAGAATGTCAATAAGACGAGTATCCATAGGTTTACCCTTGTTTTGAATAAACGTTAAGCATGATTGTATTAACTTACGGTGAAAAATTTGAAATTTCAAGAAATTTTTTGATTGACTGCATCGTGTAAATTGTTTATATTAAATGCTGCCTTTTACGAATGAAATACAACAGGAGAGCGTCTCATGTTAAAAGTTATTCGCGGCAAAAGCTTCTCCTAACTCGATTGACGCGCTTTTCAAAACCTGATTGCGCCTTATGAGCGGGGCGTCGTCATCGACCTCGGAACCGGCGACGGCGGTTTCGTCTATCAGTCGGCGCGGCAATTTCCTGAAAAATTCTTCATCGGGATTGACGCGAATCCAAGTGCGTTGGTCAAGCTCTCGGAGAAGATTCATCGCAAGCCGGCGCAGGGTGGACTGGCGAACGCGCTGTTCGTGCATGCTGCCGTCGAGGCGTTGCCGTCCGAATTGAACGGAGTTGCCGGCGAAGTGTATGTGCATTTTCCGTGGGGAAGCCTTTTGGCCGCGGTAGCCACCGGAGAGGAAGCGGTGTTGTGCAACCTGCGGCGAATCTGCGCGCCGCAAGCGCGGCTGAAAATTTTCATGAGTCTTGATTCCGAGCGGGATCGTTCCGAAATCGAGCGGTTGGGACTGCCGCAAATGTCGCCGGTGTTTCTGAAAACCGTGTTGCGACCGCGATATGAGAAGGCCGGTTTTGAAATATTAGAGGCTGAAATGCTTTCCGATTTTGCACGGCCTGAAATCCGGACCTCGTGGGCAAAACGACTGCGAGACAACAAGCAACGAGCTTTGATTTATATCTGTGCGCGGGCAGTAGAACTTAAAATTTTATAACGTTAATATGAATGCAATAACGTTAAATGAAGCCAAAAATAAGCTGGATCACCTGATTGCCCAGGTGATCGCTGATGCCGAACCGGCCATTATTTGTAGTGATAAAGGGGAGAAGGTGGTTTTGCTTTCGCTCCATGATCACAAACACAAATAAATTTAATTTTCGGGCGAGCCTGTAGCTCAGCTGGTAGAGCAGCGGACTTTTAATCCGTTGGCCGAGAGTTCGATTCTCTCCAGGCTCACAATAAAGCAAAAAGGAGAAAAAGATAAAACCGATAAATCGATTCTTCTTTTTATCGGTTTATCTTTTTTGTTAGCAGGCGCCTATAGCTCAACTGGCAGAGCAGGTGACTCTTAATCACAAGGTTCCAGGTTCGATTCCTGGTAGGCGCACGAAGGAAAAGCAAAAAGAAAAAGGCAAACGGCAAAAAGCAAATACATTTTGCCATTTGCTTTTTGCCGTTTGCTTTTTGTTTTTCAGAGGGCCCTTAGCTCAGTTGGTTAGAGCGGCGGACTCATAATCCGCTGGTCGTAGGTTCGAGCCCTACAGGGCCCACAGAATAGAATAATGAAAACCCAAATCAGTGATTTGGGTTTTTTATTTTCTCGGCAGCTTTTTATAATTTGACAAATTCATAAAAATTTGTTATCATATTTGCGCAGATAGATATTAAATTTTTGTAGTGACTTTAGGATAATATGTGAATTGTGCGGCGTTGGTTTTGGTTGGACATTCATAACTTCCGAGGCTGAATTTGTCATGGCAATCATTATACCGAAAGAGATCAAATATCTCAAGGAAGCCATAATCAACAAAGGATTTAAGCCGTCTTGCGTCCGGCAAAATTACCAGTACGATCAGAACCAGAATGTGAGTTTAGCGGCATTCTGGCACCAAGAGCCATTTGATCAATTCTCTTGCGGTATTGTCGGGCAATGGGCATTTAATGGGGAATTAGCTAAAGACTATCTTAATGCTCCAATCAGAAGTCTATTGCCTGTCTATGCAGTAATTGTTAAGCCAGACCATTATGAAATTTATGAAACTCTCCCAGAAACGCCAAATGGATCATTCGCGCCTTTGCCATTAGCCTCCTGTTCAATAACCGAACTGGGGCCTACACTCAATAAGCTTGAAGGATTTCACCCTGAGGTTATAGGGCGACGTAAACAGCGTTTGCGCCAGATGGCACTATTTGAAATGACGCCACAGGCAGAGCAATTTCGTAAATGGGCATACGAGCCGACGCAAAATCGACTTGATATTTTGATTGAGACAATTCTAGGCCAAACCTCGCCTCTCTGGCAAATAGGCAAGTCTGTAAACGCACAACAATTTGAACACAACTTGCGATGGTTGATTCGGCTCTTCGCGTTGCGCATCGCCTGGGATAAAAATATGATCCATGAGGAGGCGACCGAACAAGAACGTCCATCCGTTTCCAAGCTTCTGCAAATTGCGAGTCGTTATCCAACACGCTTAAGCGTAAACGATAGTGCTCGAACCCTGAGCAATGTAGTTACGGATATCTTAAGCGAGGCGTTTTTGCAGGCAGTCGATGGAGCGTTAGTAGGCCAGATGATCCAAAAGCGAGCTTTGCCGAGACAGTTGCAAAAGCAACAAAACTATATCCGCCTCCGGTTCATATTGCCTGGCAGATGCTTGAAGCTATTCCCATTGAAATTTTAGCTCCCAATGACATTCTGATTTGGGACGGCACATGTGGCACTGGCACAATACTGATGGCCGCATTGGAGCGGCTCCGTCATGTCGTCGAGCACACCACGACAGAAAAAATGGGAAAATACCTCGCCTCCGTGATTCGTGGCAATGATCGGCAGGGCCTGCAAGTAGACTCAACGCGTTTAGCGCTTGATTATACGCTCGGTAGATTGCAAGGAGAAAGCTGGCAAATTACGAGTTATGATATTACTCAAATCAAACCCGATAAGCTTCTCGGAAATCGTCGCCCTACAGTGATCGTCAGCAACCCTCCCTTTGAGGGCTTAAAGAAACAAGGAGAATATGCTGCACGAGTGCTCAATGCGTATTTGGATTTGCTCGAACCGGGTTCACTCATCTCTGTTATAATTCCCCGTAGCTTGCGCGGGGCAGCAGGAACAAAAGAAAAAACTTTAAGAGCGCGGCTGCACGAGGCGCTTGAAATCTTCGAAGTAATCGAGCTTCCTGTGAATGCTTTTCCGGGTGCGGAGGTTGAGGCCGATATTCTTGCTGGTCGTGTTCGCTACGCACATCAAAAGCATTTTGGTGTGTTGGCCTGGCGAACATTTGCTTCCGATACACAGGAGAAATCTAACGGCATCCAGGTTATTGGCAATGATGATGTTTGGCGAACTTCCGATCATGGTTTGAGATCACCTCTTTTGGCAAAACTGGAATCCCAACTGGCGTCTAATCCTTTTCTATCTACATATCTGGGTCCGACAAAGCCCAAATTTAAAAGACGTTATATTCAAGGAATTACACCTGGTAAGGCGGCTCGAGAAGGTGGTGATATTTTAGACGCTCCAGAGCCAGCGACGGCTCCGTATTTGGAAGGCCGCGAGGATATGGCGCCGTTTTTTGTTCGCTGGGAGTTGAACAAAAAATGGATTCGATACCACAGCCCTCTAATACAGTGGCCCAGGTCTCAACACGAATGGCTGTTCAAATCCGACAAACTATTGCTTTCCCGCCATAAAACTGTCGGTTATTCGTGGACCATACGAGCTGCGGTGGATCGTGAAGGAATCTACCCGAGCGATCAATTTATTGTCCTTTCTCCAACTCCAGATTGCCCATTTTCTCTTGAACAACTGTCGGGCCTTTACAACAGTGCTTTGATCAATTTGTGGCTGCGAGAGTCACACGGCGGCCTAATTTTGCTCCAAGATCGAATTGTATCTATACCGCTTCCTGATTGGCAACGAAATGAAGAGCCACTTAAGCGGATTGAGACTATTAGCCACGCGCTCTCCATCCTTATGAAAGCTGTAGCGACTAAGGCTGCTTTTCGAACTACGTCGTTGAGTTTTGAAAAAATACTACAGGGCTTAAATGGAAAAATAAATGGTGAATACGATGAGTTTATCAGTGGGGCTTCAGATTTGGCCAGTATGCAGAGGCTCGCAGCAATGCTTTTTCGCGAGTTGGATCGGCAAGTCTTCAAGGCTTATCGTCTTCCTTACGAATTAACCAACGGTATCGCATCATATTTTCTTCATGCCAAAGACAAACGTCCTGGCTTTGGGGAATGGTCAGAGTCGGTTGTTTATAAACCTCTACGGGAGGAAGCGGATACGCCGCCGATATTTACAGAAAACGATAATCGGAGAATACAGCACTTGCTGGAGAAACAATCGGCAGCTTTGCTTTCTCAAGAAGAGGAGCGCGAGCTTGAAAAACTTGTAAGCTTTTAAGTATTGCAGCTGGCAGTTCCTTTAATATCGAGCACATCCGCCCTCCCAAGGAATTTCAACCTGGCGATCCTTCGGTTGACGATCCCAGCAACTTGGCTTGGAGTTGTCCGAGATGCAATAGAGCAAAATCGGATACAACTTCCTTCCAAGATCCAAAAACTGGCAAAACAGTTCGGTTATTTAACCCCAGGAATGACAAATGGGAAGATCATTTCATCGCAATTAAAAGGACTGGACGAATAGAAGGTAAAACAGTAATTGGTAGAGCTACCGCCGAGGCGTTAAAATTTAATGAACCACCAGATCGTGTCCAAAATCGTCTCGAATTGGGTAAGTGGAAACAATGGCCATGAATCCGCGGGTTGTAGGTTTGATCCCTACAGGGCCCACGTGGTTTAAAAAAGATAAAAAGCAAAAAATATAAAGCGATTTTTACGCTAAACCCAAGTCTTGGTGTCGATTTGGGTTTTTTGTTTTTATAAAGCTGGCAGCCGGCGGGGCGAGATGTTTGCATATTGTTAAAACTGTGAAACAATAATTCCAGATTGGGGCCCGTGCTGCTATATGACGGGAATCGTTTGGTGAAATAATCTGCAAAAACCCGGCGCCGCCGGTAAATATTATTTTGGGTTGTTCTGAATCAAGCCAAGCACCATTAATTTTTGGAGAAAAAATTATCATGTCTCTAAGCATCCCTCACGGCGGCAAACTGGTGAATCGTATTTTATCGGGCGAGGAGCGCGAAGCTGCGCTGTGTCGCGCCCGTGATGCGAAAAAGGTTCCGCTTTCCGAAGTCGGCATTGCCGATCTCGAAATGATCGCCAACGGCGCGATGAGCCCGCTCACCGGCTTCATGGGAAAAGCCGATTATGAAAGTGTCGTTCAACAGATGCGCCTGGCCAATGGTCTCGTCTGGTCGTTGCCGATTACGCTGCCCGTTGCAAAAGAAGCCGCGGCGGATATTCGATTGGATGAAGAAATCGCTTTGGTCGAAAATGGCAATGGCGGCGCGATTCTCGGCGTCATGAAAGTGGCCGAGAAATTTGAATACGATAAAACGCGCGAAGCGCTGGAAGTTTATCGCACCGCGGACGCTGCACATCCCGGCGTGGCGCGGGTGATGAATCAGGGCGAAGTTTGTCTGGCCGGTGAAGTTTGGATGATCAATCGCCCGACTGACGTCGCGTTTGCGGAATATCGCCGCGATCCGGAGGCGACCCGGCAGATTTTTGCGGAGCGCGGCTGGAACTCGGTCGTCGGTTTTCAAACGCGCAACCCCGTGCATCGCGCGCATGAATACATTCAGAAATGCGCGATGGAGATTGTCGACGGCCTGCTGCTGCATCCGCTGGTCGGCGAGACGAAAAAAGATGATATTCCGGCGGATTTGCGCATGGAAAGCTATCACGCGCTGTTGCAAAATTATTATCCGGCCAATCGGGTGCTGTTGAGCGTGTTTCCTGCAGCGATGCGTTACGCCGGCCCGCGCGAGGCGATTTTTCACGCAATGTGCCGCAAGAATTATGGCTGCACGCATTTCATTGTTGGCCGCGATCACGCCGGCGTCGGCAAATATTACGGCACGTATGACGCACAGAAAATTTTTGCGCAGTTCAAACCCGCAGAACTCGGCATCACGACGTTGAATTTTGAAAACTCGTTTTTCTGCAAAAAATGCGGCGCCGTGGTGACGAGCAAGACCTGTCCGCATGACAGCTCATCGCAGATCTCGCTTTCCGGCACCCAGGTTCGGGAAATGCTCGGTCGCGGCGAAGCCCCGCCGCCGGAGTTCAGCCGCGCCGAAGTGGTGGAGATTTTGATTAAAGGTTTGCGCCACGCTTAAATGCCGTGTAACGTGAAACGTGTAACGGTCTCCATTCAAAAGCCAGGCTTGCCGATTAAGCACGTTACACGTAACACGTTACACGAATTAATATAAACTCATTTTTAAATAGGATAAAGATTATGACCGATTCACCTCGCGGTTGCACGATCTGGTTTACCGGGCTTTCGGGCGCTGGTAAATCGACGATTACAGAGCAACTGGTGCCGCTGTTACAGGGTCGCGGCAGGAAAGTGGAAGTTCTTGATGGCGATGTGGTGCGGACGAATTTGAGCAAAGGCCTCGGTTTTTCCAAAGAAGACCGCGATACGAATATCCGCCGCATCGGTTTCGTTTGCAATTTATTGTCCCGCAACGGCGTGATCGCCATCGCCGCGGCCATTTCGCCCTATAAAAATCTTCGCGACGAAAATCGCGCGTTGATCAAGGACTTTGTGGAAGTTTATGTCAAAGTTTCGCTCGAAACCTGTATTCAGCGTGACGTGAAAGGTTTGTACAAAAAAGCTTTGGCCGGCGAGATCAAGGAATTTACCGGCGTCAGTGATCCGTATGAGCCGCCGGATAATCCGGAAGTGATTTGCGAAACCGAAAAGGAAACGCCGATCGAAAGCGCGCAAAAAATTGTCCGCAAGCTCGAAGCGTTGGGCTATTTGATTCCATTCGCCAAGACCGGCGACGATGGCAAGCACAACGCTCTCAGGCAAGTCTCGGCGATGGCCTGACAGCCAACGCCATCGTTTTTATCCGAAGAGCGCAGGGTTTGGCGCACGTGACCCTGCGCTTTTGTTTTTATGCCACCCTTGAGTCCCTTTCTTTTCTCCTCTCATTTTGCCGCATATTTCGTGACAAGGATTTTACATAAACTGGACGGGGCGGTGACACATATAAACCGCCAATGTATGTATATTTATAAAGTATTTTAAATTCGCAATTCTGGCGACAAAACGTTTTTCACAACTAAGTTTCTACAACTATGACCCCAACGACTACCTTTGAGTTCCGGCAGCAGCTCCAAGCACGCCGGAAAATGCAATTTCCTCGCCAGCTGATCACGGCGTTTTTTTTGATCACGGCGTTTTCGGCAGGCGGCGCGGTGAGAACGGGAGATGATAAGCGCTCGCCGTCTCCCGATTTTCATTATCAATCTTTCAGCGAAGCGGATATCCAGGCGGTCATGCAAAAGCCGCTGACGTTGAGCGACTGCATTCGCATCGCGTTGACGCGGAATATCGCGCTGCGGATTTCACAAGGCGACTACAATCGCGCCAAAGCCCTGCACGCCGGCAGCTATGGTCGGTTCTTGCCGGTGTTGAGTGTGGAAGGCTTCAAGACGAACGAAGCGGTCGAGGCCGATACCTCGAGTAGTGACACTCTGCAGCCGGTGGTCCGATTCACTGAAACGAATTTTGGCAATCAAGCCCGGATTTTCGGCAGGGCGCAGCTTTATATGCCAAGCGGCGCCACCATTCAGTTTACCACCGATTTGTTCCGTGATGCGCAATTCCCGTTGAATGTGTCCAGGACGAAGAAGAATAACCGGACCTATTCGGTGAGTTTGACCCAGCCCCTATTGCGCGGCGCTGGTCCAACCGTGGCGCGCAGCTCTTTTCTCGGCACGGGATACGACCAACAGATTGAGGAAAAAAGTTTATTCAATCGGAAATTGGAGACGGTCTTTGCCGTTAAGCGCGCTTACTACGTGGCGTTGCAGCAGCGTGAATTGATTAAAGTCAATCAGTCCGCTTTGTTGCGGGATTCGACGCTCGTCGAAGCGTCGAAGGCGTTGATCGTTGCCAGGCAAGCGACGCGCCGCGACGTCTTGAGCGCCGAAATTCGTTTCGCGGAAGACAAAGCTGCCTTCCTCGCCAGCCAAAGTGATTTTGAGTTTGCGCTTGACAATCTCAAAGAGGTGATGGGCCTGCCGATCGACATGCCGGTTGCCCTGGATTCGATGGGTTTGAGTTATACGCCGGTCACGCTCGACGAGCCCGATCTCGTTCGCCAGGCGCTGGCGAACAATCCGCTTATTCACAGCGCCGAAATCGCCATTAGCCAAAACCGGTTGCAGCGCCGTGTCGCTAAAAATACGCTGTTGCCGCAGCTTGATCTCGTCGCGGCGTATTCCTCCAAATTGGAGACCGACCTGCTGACGAATCGCGATTTGAGCCGAACCGGCGGCTGGGAGGCCAGGCTCAATCTGAGTTATCCGTTTTTGAATCGCGAAGCCGGCGCCAAAGCCGAAGCGGCCGAGATCGCCGTTTTGCAGCAGCAAGATCGGCTGCTGAGCCTGCAGCGCGAAACGATGATCGAAGTTCGCGACATCGTGCGCGGGGTTTATAGTGCCGCGGCACAACTCGACGCGATCAAGCGCGGCATTGACGTTGCTCAGGAGAAGCTGGATTTTGCCAACACCATGTTCAATCTCGGCCGGGCTTCCAATTTTGACATTACGGATGCGCAGGAGTCTTTGCTCAAAGCGCAAAATCAGTATCTCCGCAAATTGGTTGACTATCACACGCAGCTCGCTTTGTTGGAGAGCTTGATCGGCCGACCGATCAAGCCATAAGGCGAGACCGATTGCACGCGAACCCATTTTAGGTGTATGTTATGAAAGCATCCCAGGATTTGTCAGGCAGTGTTAAGAACAAGTTTTCCGAATTGAGCCGGCGCAAAGTGATGGTCGTTAGCGCGCTCGCCGTCGTTTTATTGATTTTTCTCGGCAGTTCTTTGTTGGTTTCCGATACGGATGATACGACGATCCCAACGGCCAGAGTTCAAAAAGGCCATATCACCATCAAAGTCAGCGAGACCGGCGAGCTGCGGGCGCAAGATCAGGTGGTGATCAGCGCGGCGACGGACAAACAGATTTTGTGGCTGGCGGCGGAAGGCGCGTGGGTGGAAGAAGGCGATACGTTGATCCGATACGAATCGGAAAAATATATTATTTCCAAAGGGGAGGCGGAATCGGGCGTTTTGGTCGCGAAGGCCGATTTCGTGCAGGCGGAGAGCAATTTGGAGGGAATGCGCGCGCGGGGAGAAGCGGCCAAAAGGAATCTCGAAACGCTGCCGGAGCTCGTTAAAAAAGGTTTTATTCAGCAAAGCGAGCTGGAGCAGGCGGAATTGAATTATCTCGAGCTCAAGTCGAGAATCCGATCGCTCGAGGCCGCTTTAGGGGCAGCGCAAGCCAATGTCGCGCGCGCGGAACGCGGCGTGGCCCAACAGGAAAGAAAATTGCGCCAGGGCGTGGTGTTCGCGCCACGCACCGGGTTGGTGGTTTATGCGATGACCGGGGATGCGGAGAATCCGAAAAAAATTTCCGTGGGGATGACGCCGTTTGAAGGCCAGGAGCTGATGTATTTGCCGGACATCTCTTCGATGATGGTCGATACCGAAATCAGCGAAGTCGATCTCGCCAAAGTCAAAGCCGCAATACCGGTGGAAATCCGTCTGGATGCTTATGCCGATGCCGTGTTCAAGGGCGAAGTCACTTATATTGCCGACCTCGCGAGACGCAAGATCAGCCGCATTACCGGCAAACCGACCGGCGCCAAAGTTTTTGACGTGACGATCAAAGTACTCGATAAAGATCGGCGCTTGAAGCCCGGCCTTACCGCCACTTTGGATATCATCGTCGAGCAGTTCTCCAGCGAGCTCTCCATTCCTCTCGAAGCCGTTTTTCTCGATGACCAGGATCAAACGATTGCTTACTTGAAGGCCGGCGGCAGAATCGAAGTGCGGCGCATCAGTATTGTTGAGAGCAATGACCAGGTCGCGGTGGTGAAGGAAGGTTTGCAGGAAGGCGACGAGGTGTTGCTCGGCCGCCCGGCCTCGATTTAAATTATTTTGTCTTTTAAGGAGATGATGATGATGCTCGTTGAAGTCAAAGGTTTGAAGCGCGAATATGTGATGGGCGAAACCGTGGTCCAGGCCTTGCGCGGGGTTTCATTCGATGTCACGCCGGGCGAGTTCGTGGCGATTATGGGGCCGTCCGGCTCCGGCAAATCCACGCTGATGCACTTGCTCGGTTGTTTGGATCGGCCCACCGCGGGTACGTATTCGCTCGCCGGCACGCCGGTCGAGAAACTCAACGATGTGGAATTGTCCCGTTTGCGCAATCGCAAAGTGGGGTTTGTTTTCCAGGCCTTCAATCTGATTTCGCAGCTTACGGTGGTGGAAAATGTCGAGGTGCCGTTGATTTATATGGGCGTTGAGCGCGCCAAACGGCGCGAAATGAGTTTGGAAATGTTGCAAGCGGTCGGGCTGGGTCATCGCCCTTATCATCGTCCCAATGAGCTTTCCGGCGGCGAGAATCAGCGCGTGGCGATAGCGCGCGCTTTGGTGACGAAACCGCAGATTATTTTCGCCGATGAGCCGACCGGCAATCTCGACACCAAAACCGGCCATGAAATCATGGAAATTCTGCGCGATTTGAATGAGACCGGCACCACGGTCGTTCTGGTGACGCATGAGATGAACAAAGCCAAATGGGCGCGCCGGCTCATTCACATGCAAGATGGAAAAATTTTGCGCCAGCTCGTCGGCGCGAAAATTCAACAATTGAAAGATTTGTTTGAAGAAATGCCGCAGGTCTAAATTAATTATAAAAACTATCATGATCTGCACGCACTTGACGGCCTTTGCTGCTACATATTGAGTACTTTTTTTTGCAACTCGCCTTTAACGGAGGAGTGCGAGCCGTGGTGTCGGTGCAGGGACAAGCGTATTCACAGGTTAAATACATGCAATTTTCTGAAAGCTTACGCATCGGCATTAAAAGCGTTTTGGTTCACAAGCTGCGTTCGTTCCTGACCACGCTGGGCGTGATTTTCGGCGTCGCCGCCGTGATTTCGATGCTTTCGATTGGCGAAGGCGCCAAACGCGCGGCCGTGGAACAGATCAAGCTGTTGGGAACCAACAACATCCGCGTCAATTATGTGAAGCTGGCCGGTGACCAGGCAGAAGAGGCGGAGCAAAAGGCTTCGAAAGGATTGACCTATCACGACGGCCGATTGATTCGCGAGAATTTGCCCAACGTGAAAGGCGTAACGCCCGTGCGGTTTGTGGAAGCGGCGATTATGTTGGGCAATAAAGAATCTGCCGGCCGCGTGGTCGGCACGGATGAAGTTTACGAATGGGTAACCAATTTTCATCCGAGTGAAGGCCGTTTTATTTGTCCATTGGACGTGGCCGATGCCAAGCGGGTCTGCGTGATCGGCGCGGAAATTCGCGACGAGTTGTTTGGTTACCGCAATCCCCTCGGCCGCCGCATCAAGATCGGCGACACGTGGTTTAGCGTGATCGGCGTGATGGAATCCAAGACGGTGAAAGAGGGCAAAGCGTCGGTGATCAAGCTCCGCAATATCAACAAAGATGTGTATATTCCCATTAGCACGGCGCTGAAACGTTTTACCGACGAAGATCGCCCGAACGCCATTGAAGAGATTGCGATTCAGGTTGAGCGGGAAGAGCAAGTCCTGCCCACTTCCGAGGTGGTTAAGCGCTTGCTCACGCGCACCCACAACAACGTGCTGGATTATGAGATCATTATTCCGGCGGAGCTTTTGGCGCAAAGCCAGAAAACCCAGCGCGTGTTCAACATCGTGATGGGCTCGATCGCGGCCATTTCGTTGTTGGTCGGCGGCATCGGCATTATGAATATCATGCTGGCCAGCGTGACGGAGCGCACCAAAGAGATCGGCACGCGCCGGGCCTTAGGCGCCACGGAACGCGACATTCTCGGCCAATTTCTCAACGAGACGATTTTAATCAGCGTGACCGGCGGCTTCATCGGAATTGTTTTAGGCGTCGTCATGGCAAAGGGCATCAATCTGTTCGCCGGATGGGACACGGTTATTTCGCTTTATAGCGTCGTCACTTCGTTCGGCATTTCCGCGCTGGTCGGAATTGTCTTTGGAATTTATCCGGCACGCCAGGCGGCCAAGATGGATCCGATCGCGGCATTGCGTTTTGAGTAATTTCAGGACAGAGCAGTAATATTTTTTCTCGATCAGGGACAGAATTTGACCGTAGGCTTGAACCGGTCATGAGAAATCATTGGAAAAAAGGATTTTTCATGGCCGGTTTTCTTTTTTAGATCATGTTTTTGTAGAAAATGTTTTAAAAAAGTCTTGACTTCTATGATGAGATTTAATAACTTTTAATGGATTTTAATTTTTTTTGACGCGTGAGAAGCCCCCTGAATGGTGTGCGGTTAGGGATGTTTTAGGGTTAATGAAAAGGGATAATCGGCACTGCGCCAAAATCTCCGTTATTCATCACCTTCTAAATCTCAATCAACGAAGGCAAGCTAACAAAAACGACCAATAAGCCGCAACGTTTGCTGTTGCTGTTTTTATCGGATCACAGGAGCGGATTGCTATTGGTTTTGTGGACATTTCCCGCGCCCGATGATAATTGGCTTGGTTGGGCCGGAGCAACATGACGTTATCCGAGGGATTCCCGTCGCTAAGCCGTCAGAAAATTTCTTTGAGGTTTTGTTATGTCCTCGCTGCGCATACTTATGTATTGCAATGATAGTCGAGGATGGGGACAGACAACGCGCACCTTGAGCATCGCGGCTTCCCTCTCCAAAGCACTGGAAGATTGTTCGATTCTGGTGTTGACTGATCTTTCCACCGTCGGGCGCTTTCGCCTGGCCGAGCGGGTGGATTATGTGCATTTGCCCGTTGTTGAAACCACAGGCCCTCACAGCCATCTGTTTGGCGGGCTCAATATCGATTACGAGAATAAGCTGCGCATCCGCCGCAAAATCGCGCAAAGCGCCATCAAGACTTTTCGTCCGGAAATCGTGATGCTCGACGAAAGCCTGTTGCACCATCCGGAGGAAGCGCAGCGCACCGTTGACTGCATCCGCGATGAGTTGCCGGCGGCCAAGATTGTTTGGGGCTTGTCCGACACGTTGGGCGCGCCGGAATGGGTCATGCGACAATGGACGCGCAATGGGGTTGCGGAAATTTTTGAGAACTTTGCCGAGGCGATTTTTGTTTTTGGCGCCGCGCAAGTATTTGACGTCGCCGCGAACTATCAGGCGCCGGAAGCGGTCGCGCGGAAAATTTTTTATACCGGTTATCTCGCGCGCGCCGGCATGCCGTCGCGGCGCGTTTGTCAAAATGTGGCCCAGTTGAACCGCCATCTGCCTTTGGTCATGTTATGCCCGGCCAGCGGCGCGAATGATTCGGCGATGGTTGAGGGATATTTGCGTTTTTTGGAAAAGCAAACCGGCGGCCTCGCGTTGCAAAGCCTGATCATTGCCGGGCCGGCGATCGGCTCCCATGAAAAGCGCCGTTTCATTCAGCGCGCGCAAAAACTGCCGAATGTGAATTTTCAGCGCTTCGGCAAACATATGCTGCAATATGTCCGGTTTGCGGACCTGGTGATCGGCGCCGGCGAATATAATTTGACCTGCGAAATTCTGGCGCATCGCAAAACCGCGGTGGCCGTTCCGAGCCCCAGGCAACAACCCGCCGATTTTTACCGCGCGCATCTGCTGCATGGCCGCGGTCTGCTCAAGCTCGTGGCGCCGGAGGATTATCATCCAGCGATGTTGCAAGACTTGATCGGCAAGGCGCTTTTCAGCGGGCCACGGTTGATGCAGAAATCGCAGTATGACGGCATTCCGCTGGATGGCCTGACGAAAATTGCGGAGCGTATTCGCGACCTTGGCGGCTTATCACAACCGGCTACACTTAAAATGGCTTCTTAGTGATTATTTATGACGCACGGACCAGTGACAAGGGTTTTGATTTATTCCCAGGACGGCTTCGGCCTGGGGCATTTGCGGCGCAATCTCAACATCTGTACGCAGATCAAAAAGCGCCGCGCGCAGGCGTCGTGTCTCATTATCGCCGACTCGCCGGTAGCGCCCTTCTTCAGGCTGCCGTCCAATTGCGATTTTATCAAAATCCCCACCATCGTCAAAGTTGACACGGGGGTTTGGCGGTCCGATCGTTTGCCGATGAGCGAACGCGAATTGCTGGCGATTCGCTCGGACATTATTCGCAATGTCGCCCTCAGTTTCAAGCCGGACGTTTTTTTAGTGGATCACATGCCGCACGGCGCGCTCGGCGAGCTGGCCGAGCCGTTGCAAATGTTGAAGCAACACAGCGCGCACACCAAAATCGTTCTCGGCATTCGGGATATTTTGGGCGCGCCGGAAGTGATTCGCCGGCAATGGCGAAATGAAGGCGCCTTTGCGGCGATCGAAGCGTTTTACGACGCCGTTTTTATTTATGGCTGCGCCGATCTTTTCGATGTGATCGCGCAATATGAATTTCCGGCCGGTTTGCTCGACAAGGCGCGATATTGCGGGTATGTTTGCCGCGAGAGTGTTGAATTATCGCCGCTTCCGGAAGCGAAAAGCCGGCGTCTGGAAGAGAAGAAAGGCAAGTTTATTTTGGTTACCGGCGGCGGCGGCGCCGATGCTTCTTTTTTTATGGATCAGTTTATCGACGCTGCCCGGTTGCTGCGCGCGGATTTGCAGTTTCATGCGCTCATCACCACCGGCCCGTTCATGAGCAAGGAGCAGCGCAAGCTGCTGCACCATAAAACGAAAAATCTGCCGATCGTGGTGAGCCGGATGGGCGAAGACAGCATTCGTTTACTGCAGCGCGCCGATCTCGTCATTTCCATGGCGGGTTACAACACCATCAGCGAGATTCTGCACTTTCGCAAAAACGCCATCGTCGTGCCGCGCGCCGGCCCCAGCGCCGAGCAGACCATGCGTTCCGGGCTGATGGCCGAACGCGGACTGTTTAGCACGATTCACCCGACGCGCTTGACGCCCGAAAGCTTGTCGGCGTTGGTCTGGCAAAAACTTCACCAACAGCATGGAATGAACGAAGCGATGATTCCAGATTTGGGCGGCGCCTCGCGCGTCGCCTCGGTGATGCTGAATGGCAGCGGCTGATCGTTGGTTGTCGAAATTCGACATTCGTCTGTTACAAGTGATATCTTTGCAAAAAAGCAAAAATTTTTATTGGTATCCGGATTTGCCGAATCGCCCGGATAAAACTTTTAGCTTTAATCTGGGAAATTAGGGGAATCCGGATACCAAAAAAACTTTTCCCTGTTTGGTTCCGGCCCTGGCCTGCGGCAGGGCAGGCTTATCCGGGTTGTGCAAAGAGTTATTAACCCCATGGACGAAGAACTTGGAACGAGCGACAAGAAACCAGCAACGAACAACCCCGAACGCGCCACCGGCAAAAATCATCGGCTTTATTCTGAAGGGTTATCCGCGGCTTTCGGAGACGTTCATTGTCAATGAGATTTTGTTGTTGGAAAAACTGGGATATCGGCTGCACATTTTCGCCATGCGAAACCCGGGCGAAGCCAAAGTGCATGACAGCGTGCGCCGCGTCCGCGCCAAGGTGACTTACATTCCGGATTACTTTTGGCGGTTCTGCTTTTCGTTCATCGGCGCCAACGTGCATTTGTGGTGGAATCGTCCGGGGTTGTATTGGCCGGCGTTTCGTTTTGCGTTGCGGCGCAGTTGGCGTCAGCGCAGCTCGTCCACCATCAAACGTTTTGCGCAGGCGGCCTATCTCGTGCAAAAAAGCTTGCCGGGCACGAGCGTCGCCCATTTCCATGCGCACTTCAGCCACGGTCCCACCACGGTGGCGTATTTCGCCGGCTGGCTGACCGGCATGCGCTACAGTTTTAGTGCGCATGCGAAAGATATTTATTTGCAAGAGCACGATTTTTTGCGCGAGAAGATTCGTCGCGCGCAATTCGTCGTGACCTGCACGGAATTTAACCGCGCGTATTTGGCGCGCCTCGGCGACGAGGGCGCGCCGGTGTTTCGGGTTTATCACGGCAACGATCTGCAAATGTTCAAACCGGAACGCGCCCAACCATCGCCGGCGAGGTGTCCGGTCATTCTTTCCGTCGGGCGCTTCGTGCCCAAGAAAGGTTTTCCCGTGCTCGTGCGGGCGCTGCAATTGCTGCGGCAAGCCGGATTGCACTTTCGTTGTTGTCTCATCGGCGGCGGGCCGATGAAGAACGAGCTGGAAAAATTGGCGCTCGAACTCGGTTTGCAGGATTGGGTGACGCTGTTGCCGCAAATGTCGCAAACCGAATTGCTGTCTTATTATCGCCAGGCCGATCTTTTCGCCCTGGCTTGCGAAGTGCAGGACGACGGCGACCGCGACGGCATTCCCAATGTTTTGGTGGAAGCCATGGCGATGGGCATACCGGTCGTGTCCACTGCGATCTCCGGCATTCCGGAACTGGTGGAAAACGGCGTTAATGGCTTGTTGACGCCGGAAAAAAATCCTGCCGCCCTGGCGGCAGCGATCAAAACGTTATTGCTGCAACCGGAGTTGGCGCAAAAACTCGGCGCGGCGGGACGCGCCAAAGTCGAGCGGGAATTTGATGCGCATCGCAACGTTGAAAAAATCGGCGAACTTCTGCGCGGCGCGCTCGAGCGTGGCGCGTTTGCAGAAACTGAACGGAATGCCATTCTGAAAATTTGAAAAAAATAAGTAAATGTTTAACGATAACACAACCCGGACGAGCCGGAACCAAACAGAAAAAGCTTTTGGTATCCGGATTTTACGAATCGACCGGATTAAAAATCTAATGGCTTGAATCCGGGCGATTCGGTAAATCCGGATACCACTAAAGTCTTTGCTTTTTTTGCAAAGATATCACTTGTAACAGACTAAGGAACTGACAGCGATGGAACAAATCATCGGATTTAACGACCTCAAGGTCGGACAACGGGTGAAGGTGAAAGGGAAATCGAATGAAGCGGGCAGCTTTGTGGCGTTAGAGATCAGCGTGAAAGCCCCGGCCGATCATGCCGAAATCGAAGGCCTGCTTCAGGGCATTGATCAGCAAAAAAACACGCTCCGTATCATGAATCGTGAAATCACCGTGCCCAGCACCGTGACGATCAAAACGCTCCAGCTCAATAACTCCGGCTTGAGCGGCCTGAAGATTGGCGATATGGTGAAACTCAAAGGCAAATATTCTGCAGCCGGGGGCTTTGCGCTGGAGCAAATCAAAGTGAAGGAAACCTTTGGCTTCAATGTCGAGGAATTGCAAGGCGCGATTAACCAAGCCGATCGTGAAATGAAAACGCTGGACGTCGTCGGCTTCACGGTTCTGGTTAATGCCAAGACGACGATCGAAGGATTTTGATGATCGCCTCGCCGCCTGGCGCCGCGAGCGTGAGAGGGCGCGAGATCTCAGGCTCGCCGGGCGCGGCGGAAGGCGATTTTGTGGCAAAACGTAACGAGCATCAATTCGTGAGGACTACATCATGTCAACTTTGTCTACTGCACCTGTGATCCATGATAAGTTATCGACGCTGAACATTACTCTTGACCAGCAACGGATGCGCCCCGTCCTGGCCTCGCTGGCGCATGAGTATTTGGGTGAAACCCTCGACGTGCGGCACGTCGGGATCGAGGTGATTCGCCGCCGCAGCCAGCGCTGTGTGATTCGCTATTCTGTCGGCGCTTTGAATGCCAAAAAACAGCGGCGTGATTGGCGCGTGATTGGCAAGGTTTATACGCCCAATCGCGGCGAGCGGGTCTTTGAGGTCATGCAAGAGCTGTGGGAAAAAGGCTTCTCGCGGGACACCACGGATAGCATCAGCATTCCGGAGCCCATCGAATTTTCCTCCTCGCTTTGCATGCTCTTTCAAGAGGAAATTCCGGGATTGCCCGTCAAGGCTTTGCTCAAGCAGTTTGCCCAACCAGGCCACCTCCGGCAGTTGGCGCGCACCTTGGCCAAGCTGCACCAGTGTTCTTTCATTCCGGCCAAGCCGATGACGATAAAAGATCATCTGCTGCGTTGCCATCCGCGCTATTCATTTTTGGCGCTGGCCTGCCCGGAGCTGGAAACCAAAATCGATTATATCGTGGCAGCCGCGGAAAGAATCGAAGCCGATTTTGATGAAATCAAACTGGCTCCCCTCCACGGCGACTTTCACCTGGGGCAGGTGCATTTGGAAAACGGCAATGCCTGGCTCATTGATTTTGATGCGTTGAGCTATGGTGATCCGGCGGCTGACCTGGGAAATGTGCTGGTCATTTTAAGAGGCAAAGGCAGAAAGGTTCCCAATATTGCCGAACTCATTCGGGCGTTTCTCGACGAGTATTTTTCCATCATGGATCGCGACATTGCCGGACGAATCCCCCTTTATCAGGCGCTCACCCATTTGCGCCGCGCCTGCAAATGTCTGCGCACTCAAGAAGAAGGATGGCAGCGGCGAGTGAAGAATATGGTGGAACTGGGAGTCGCTTGTGTTGAGGAGATGGGGAAAAATGGCTGGCATGCCTCCAGCCAGCCTTATATGGTTACAGAGGAGGAAGACTGGGAAGAAGTGGAATATGACTGATCGGAAACTACCCGGCCTCGAATGCGCTTTAAATAATGAGGTCATGCGTTTGCGGCTTTCACCGGGCCGGGAGCGGGGGCGTGGAGAAGATGCCGTTTCTCAGGTTCAATCGCGGATTTTAAAATATACGCCGGGCAAACGTTGTGTTATTGAATACCGGTTGGAGCTCGGCGAAAATCAGCATGGCCCGCAGCGTCTCATCGGCAAGCTCTATCGCAAAGATCGCGGCCAGGTTATTTTTGAAAATTTGTGCAATCTTTGGGAAGCCGCCAACGGAAACGAACGCCCCGGCATGTATTTCGGCATGCCGAAGCCGGTCGCATATTTGTCCGATATCGGAATGGTGCTGCAGGGCGTTGTTCCGGGGCGGCAGCTCTCCACTTTTTCCACGCCTGAGGAGTTGTCTGCCGCCGTCCGTTATGTCGCAGAGAATTTGGCGGCGCTGCATGGCTTGGCCGTTGCCGCCGGCGAAAAAAGGGCCCTGCATGACCATATTAAAAAATATTGTCATCCCGGCCCGAGAGTTTTAAAGGCGGCCCGTCCGGAGTTGGCGCCACTTGTCGAAAATATTCTCACCGCGTTGGCACAGAACGAAGATTTGAACCGGGCCCCCATTTGCCCCATCCACGGCGATCTCAATTTGGCGCAAATTTTTATAACCGCTGATCGCGCTTTTTTTATCGATCTGGATGGTTTTTGTTTTTCGCACGCGGCGCTGGATGTCGGTAATTTCTTGATTACATTGAAAGCGCATTTCGGCGCCAGAAGTGAGGAGTTGACGCGGATTTTTCTTGACGGTTATTTGTCGCACCAGCCCCCGCAAATACTCGCCGGACTGCGCGTCTATCAAGCTTTGGCGTGTTTGCGCCGCGCGGTGATTTGTTATCGTTTGCAAGTCGATGCCGATTGGCCGCGCCAGGCCCGGCAGCTTCTCGAGGCGGGCATCGCTCTGTTTAATGAAAAGCCGTTTTAATGATTTAACTTTTTAGACACTCATGTCGACTTTGTCTACTGCTCCTGTGAGCCCTGATAATCTTTTTGCGCCGAACCTCGCACTTGATCATCAAGAAATGCGCCCAATTCTTGCCTCGCTGGCGCATGAATATTTGGGCGAAACCCTTGATGTGCGTCACGTCGGGATCGAAGTGATTCGCCGGCGCAGCCAGCGTTGTGTGATCCGTTATCGCGTCGAAGCTGTTGATCTTCAAAAACAGCGGCGTGATTGGCGCGTGATTGGCAAGGTTTATACCTCCAATCACGGTGAGCGCGTTTTCGAGGTTATGCAGGAGCTTTGGGAAAAAGGCTTTTCTCGCGATGCTGCCGATCATATCAGCATACCGGAGCCAATTGAATTTTCTTCATCTCTGCGCACGCTTTTTCAGGAAGAAGTGCCGGGCCTGCCGGTTAAGACCGTTATTAAGCAATCTCCGCAGCCGGTTTATTTGCAGCAGTTGGCGCGTAGCCTTGCCAAACTGCACCAGTGTCCGATTATTCCAAGCAAGCCTTTGACGGTCAAGGATCATCTTCTGCATGGCCGGGCGCAGCATGAATTTTTGGCGTTGGCCTGTCCGGATTTGGAGCCCCAAATTGATTATATCGTGGAAACTGCCGAAAGAAGCGCAGCCACTGTTAATGGAATCAAGCTGGCGCCGCTTCACGGCGATTTTCATTTAGGGCAAGTTCATCTTGAGAACGGCTCAGTTTGGCTTATTGATTTTGACGCGCTAAGTTATGGCGACCCGGCTTCCGACTTGGGAAACGTTCTGGTTTTTTTAAAGGGCAAAGCCCGAAAGATTCCCAATATTTCCGAGCTGATTACGGCATTTCTCGAAGAGTACTTTTCCATTATGGATCGAGAGATTTCCGGTCGAATTTCGCTTTATGAGGCCCTAACGCATCTGCGCCGCGCCTGCAAATGTTTGCGCTTGCAGGAAGAGAGATGGCAAGGCCGCGCCAGGCGTATGATTGAGCGGGGCGTTACCTGCATCGAGGCAATGGGAAAAGAGGATTGGCAAGCCCACAGCCAGCCTCAGGTTTTGGCGGAAGACGAAGAATCGGAAGAAGCGGAATATGAGTGATCGTAAACTTCCCGGTTTGGCGCTTGCTTTAAATGGCAAAATCTTTGCGAAATCTTTGCGGCTTCGCGTCGCGGCGTGAAATCTTTTGAATGGCAAAATGATCAAATTTGTCAAAGACCTGTCCCAATTACACCAGCTTGGCCAAAAGCCGGATCAAGAGCGGGACAAAGAAAAACTCGATCTCAAAGCCCTGCTCAGGACTTACAAAGTATTTGGGCGCCATTATAAGAAACACCTCAAAGTGTTGGCCGTGGCCTATTTGAGCTTGTTTGTCACCATCGGCGTGGCGGTTTTGCAGCCGTGGCCGCTCAAGCTGGTTTTGGATCATCTCATTCTGAAGCAGCCTTTGCCGGAAACTTTGGCTTTTCTGAATCCATTATTTTCCGGCAGCCCCAGGCTGCTCTTGTTCTTGCTCGCCCTTTCGATTATCCTCATTACGTTGCTGGAAGCGATCTTCTCCTATATCAACAAATTTTGGATCTCCAGCACCGGCGACCGCATCACCGCCGACATTCGCGAGCGGGTTTTTGCGCATCTCCAGAGGCTATCCATCTCCTTTCACGAAACAGCCCGTTCCGGCGACGTCATCTTGCTGTTGAATTCGGATGTCAAGGCGATGCGAGGCATCCTGATCGATTTTCCCCAGGATTTTACCCAGCGGGTGGTGACGTTTGGCGTTTATATCGCCTTGATGTTGGTGCTGGATTGGCGTTTGAGCCTGATCGCGCTGATGGCGTTGCCGTTGATGTATTTTCTGGCCAAGTATTTTGGCGCCGGCCTGAAGAAAGCCGCGAAGAAACAGAGAAGAATATCTGGTGACATCACCTCGATTCTTGTGGAAAACATCAAGTCGATGGCTTTAGTGCAGGCGTATGGCCGGGAAGAATCGGAATCGGCCCGCTTTCGCGCCGGCAATCGGGAAAACCTGGAAATTGGTCTGCGGAGCCTGCGGCTGCAACGAGCCTATAGCCGGCTGTCGGATTTTTTCGTGACTTTAAGCACCGCCGGTGTGCTTTATTGGGGCGGCCGTCACGCGCTCGGCGGCGATATTTTGCCGGGGACGTTGGTCATATTCGTTGCCTACACGCGGGAAATCTTTGGCGCTTTTGAAAAGCTCAACGGCCTTCTCATGGGCTTGGCCAGCTCGCAAGTCCCTGCCGATCGCTTGATCGAGGTGGTCGAGAACGATATGGTCATGCAGGATGATCCGAAAGCGATTCCGGCAACGCACCTCAAAGGCCGGATCGAATTCCGGAACGTCAGCTTTGCTTACAAAAGAGGCAAAGAGGTTTTGAAGAATTTAAACTTTGTGGTTGAGCCCGGCGAAACCGTGGCGCTGGTCGGTCCCAGCGGCGCCGGCAAATCCACGCTCATCAGTTTGTTGCTGCGCTTTTATGATCCGCAACAGGGGCAGATTCTCATCGACGGCCAGGATATTCGCAAATTTACGCTCAAATCCTTGCGCGGCCAAATGACGATTGTCTTGCAAGACGCCACGTTATTTTGCCAGACGGTGCGCGAGAATATCGCCTTTGGCAAAATCGGCGCAACCGAGGAAGAAATTATTCAAGCCGCGCAGCTGGCCGAAGCGCACGATTTTATCATGGAGAGGCCGGAAGGTTACGGCGCCACGATTGACGAAGACGGCAATAATTTGTCCGGCGGCCAGAAACAAAGGATCAACATCGCCCGCGCCATCATTCGCAACACCCCGATCGTGATTATGGACGAGCCCGTTACGGGTCTGGATGCCAGAGCGGAAGCCAAAGTGAATGCGGCCATCCATCGGCTCACCCGCGGCAAGACCACGTTTATCATCGCGCACAAATTTTCCACGATCGCCGGCGCTGACAAAATTTTGCTGCTGGAAGAAGGCCAAATCGCCCATCAAGGTGCGCACGAAGAATTGCTGCGAACCAGCCCGCCGTATCGTGAGCTCTACGAATTGCAATTCGGCCGGCAACGGAAAGCCGCGCCAGTGGAAGCAACTTCCAACGGAAACAACGGGATAATTGAATCTGAACACGTCGTTCTGAATCCGGCTTAATTAAGGCAAAATAATTCAGAATTGAGTAAATAATGAGCAAAAAGGGCCAAAGCCAATCCGCGTCGTCGATGAAAAAGAAAGCTCAGGAGAAAGTCAGCTACAAAACGCTGATCCGGATCTACAAGACATTCTGGCGTCACTACCTCAAGCATTGGAAGCTGATCGCCGTCGCGTATTCCGGGTTGTTGCTCACGATTCTGGTCTCTTTGCTCACGCCGTGGCCATTGAAACTCATCCTGGATAACGTCATTTTGAACAATCCGCTGCCGGAAAAGTTTTCTTTTCTGACGCGATGGCTTGGCCAGGATGTACAAACCCTGCTGCTGGCCCTGGCGCTGGCTTATGTGGTCCTGCGAGTTTTGGATGGCCTCGTTTCTTTTGTCCATAAAACCAGCTTGCTGACGGTCAGTTCGATCATGGGCGCCGACATTACCGAGCGCATCTTTGCTCATCTGCAACGGCTGTCGTTGTCTTTTCACCAGCCTGCGCGCGCCGGCGATCTCCTCTACCGGCTCACCAGCGATCTCGGGAGCATCAGCACGATTCTGATCGAGCTGCCGCAAAACTCGATTTATCGCCTGGTCACGGTTGCCTCGCACGTCGGGTTGATGCTGGTCATAGAATGGCGTTTGGCGCTGGTTGCGTTCAGCGTCATGCCGATTCTGTATTATTATCATCGGCGCATCGGCAGCGGTTTGCAAGCCGCGTCGGAGAAAAAACGAAAAAAAGAGAGCAACATCACCTCGCTGATTGCGGAAAATGTAACGGCCATGGCGTTGGTGCAGGCTTATGGCCGGGAAGATTGGCAGCAGGCGCGTTTTGCCGCGGAAAATCGGGAAAGCCTCGAATCCGGCATCGAGACCATGCGGCTTTCCAAGCTGTTCAAGCGCGTCAATGATATTTTGGTCGCTATCGCCACCGGCATGATCATTTACTTCGGCGGCAGCTTTGTTCTGGCGGGCGCGATCTTGCCGGGCACGCTCGTTCTGTTTGTTTCGTACTTGAAAAATCTTTATGGCCCCGTCGAAAAATTCGCCGACGAGATGCTGGGCGTGGCCAAGGCCCAGGTTGCCGGCAAGCGGGTTTTGGAGTTGGTCGAATGCGACATGGTGATGCAGGATGCTCCGAATGCGCTTTCGGCGCCGTTCTTCAACGGCCGCGTCGAATTTCGCAATGTCGGTTTTGGTTACCATCAGGAAACCGCCGTTTTAAAAAATCTAAGCTTCGTGGTCGAACCCGGAGAAACCGTCGCCCTCGTCGGCCACAGCGGCGCCGGCAAATCGACCCTCGTCAGTTTGCTCATGCGTTTTTACGATCCGCAGCAGGGGCAAATTCTGATCGATGGCCGGGATATGCGCGCGTTCACGCTCAAATCGCTGCGCCGCCGCGTGACGATTCTCCTGCAAGAGGCCAAATTATTCAACAAGACCGTCCGCGAGAACATCGGCTTCGGCAAGATCGAGGCGACCGAGGAAGAGATCGTGCGCGCCGCAAAACTCGCGCAGGCGCACGATTTCATCGTGCAGATGCCGCAGGGCTATGAGACGATGATCGATGAAGGCGGCGACAATCTTTCCGGCGGCCAAAAGCAACGCTTCAACATCGCCCGCGCCATCATTCGCAACACGCCGATTCTGATTTTAGATGAGCCGGCTACTGCTCTCGACGCCAAATCCGAAGCCAGGATTCACCAGGCGCTGGACGAATTGACGAAAGGGAAAACGACTTTCATCATCGCGCACAAGTTTTCCACGATTGCTCACGCCGACAAGATTCTCGTGTTGGAAGACGGCCTGGCCGCCGGCTATGGCAGGCACGAAGAGCTTTTGCAGACCTGCCGGCCTTATCGGGAGCTTTATGAATTGCAGCTTGGCCGGCCACAGGAGTATGCTCCGAGAGCCGCGGAGGCCAATGGCAAAAATGGCGTGCCGGTTAATGCGGTTCCTGAGTTGCGTGAAGCCGGTTTTGTGTAAGAAAGCTCGTAACGCGGCGTAAGCCGCAACCAAAAGTCAAAATAATTGAAAATGATTTTGACTTCAATCATTTTGACTTAAAAAAATCTTCGCGGCCGTGATAGTTTTTTCGGAGTAATACAATAACGAGCCGCAACTAAAAGGATACCACGCGGATTAAAAAACCACTCGGATAAAGCAAAAGATTTTCAGCGTGGTTTTTTAATCCGCGTAGATACAGCTTTTGCAGTTGTTTTTTTCTATCCGCGGGCAACAAAAAAACTTTAGCCTTTTATTTTGTGTTTGATGTTTTTAGCGCTTATGACCAAGCTTGAGAACATAACGGAAGATTGTGAGTTTCCTCAATTGCGCGAGATTGTGAATGCGAAGCAGTTAGCGCCGATGCTCCAACGATGCCTGGGGCCGGCCTTCGCCGCGGGTGAAATGCACGTTGAAAGCTGCGTGATCGACCAGTTGTACTACAAACCCGGCGGCGACTGCCGAATTTTATTTACGGCAAGCATTCGCCGGTGCCATGATGAGGCAACCGCGCAGCAAATTTTCTTTGGAAAGCTTTTTCGTCATGGCAGCGCAAAGAAAATTTACGATTCTCTCAATCTTCAGCATCTGGCGCCGCCCAAGTTCGGTCCGGCCGTAATTTATATTCCGGAATGGGAAATGATTTTATGGGCTTATCCGAATGATCCCAATTTGCCCGGCTTGTCCTTGATGGTCGACAGCAAAAAAATTCTCGCGTTTGCCAAAGCCGCGCCGGAAAAATTCGGCCTGCAATATCCTCCCGTGGCGGTCACTGCGGAAATGACCAAATACGTGCCCGGCATGCGTTGCGGGTATATTTATCGTATGGTACCGGCCGCTGCGAATGGCCATGTTGCGTCATCGGCTGCCGTTTATGGCAAGGCCTATCGCGATCTGGAGGGTGAAAAGGCTTATGAGATCATGAAACAAATTTGGGCCAGCGCCGCGGCGCAACGCGGTGATTTCGTTCTTCCTCAACCTTATAGTTATGATCCGGAAACGCAAATTCTCTGGCAAGAGGCGCTTCCCGGCCAGCCGTTTGCCAAGCTTGCCGAGAACCTCCCAAATTTGCCGGAAGCGGCAAACGAGATCGGCAGGCGGTTGGCTGCTTTTCACGGCACGCGGTTGCAACTGCCGTTGAAAATGACGTTCGACTTTCAGGTTGAAGAAGTGCGCCGGGCCGTGACAGCGATCAGCCGGACTTTTCCTGATTCTGCCCAAGCCTGTGCGGCGGTTGGCGAAAAACTCTTGCATGCGGCGGCCCGATTAGGCCCCGGCCCGGTGACGCCCGTGCATGCTTCTTTCAAATTCAGCCACATTTTTGCCACGGCGAGAGGCATGGCGTTCATCGATTTTGACGGCGCGAACTTGGGCGATCCCGGCTATGATCTCGGTCGCTTCCTGGCGCACTTTTACAAAATGCAAGCCGGCGCGAAGATCGATGCGGCGGTGATCGAGTCGACCGCCGCGAATTTCTGCGCGTCCTATAATCGCGCCGCCGCTTCGCCAGTGCCGCAAGAGCGCATCGATTGGTTTGCAGCCAGCCATGTGATCAGCAGCCAAGTTTACAAGTCGGTCAAGCGCATGGATTCGGCTCTCGTGAGCAATCTTTTGAATATCGCCGATCGCCTGTGTTCAACGTCACTTTGATTTTTTTTATTTTAATGTAATGATTATGAGCCGTATTGCTGCAATACCTGATGACACACAATTTCCGCAACTGCAAGTGGTCACCGATAAAGTTGCCATGCAGGAAATCTTTCAGCGCCAGCTCCCCGGTTTTTCCGAAGGCCGCCTGGAGATTGACCGCCTGAAGCTCAAGCGCTTTAACTATACGCCTGGCCAGGAATGCCGTATCTGTTATGCGCTGCGAGTCAAAGATTTGGCCACCGGCGGCGAAGGCGACCAAATTTTTTTTGCGCTGGTTGAGCCCAATGGCACGACGCAAGCGAAATACCTCCAGGCGCAGCGCGAGGCGCATGTTCATCCGGAGTTTGGCCCGGCCGTTCATTGGTTGCCACAGTTGAACATGGTTTTGTGGGGTTTTCCCAATGATCCCAAACTCAAAGAATTGCACCGGCTGGTGGCTCATAACGCCCTGGCGGAGATTCTCCGGAAGGCGTGGGATTCTTTTCGTCTCCCGCCAGACCTTGGGCTTGCCGGCGTGGCGACCACAGTGGTCAAATACGTCCCGGAGCTCCGCTGCACGTTGCGCCACCGATTAAGCCTCGAACCTGCCGGCGATTTGGTAATTTATAGCAAAACCTTCGGCCATCGCGCCAGCGGCGAGTTGGTCTTCAAGACCATGCAGGCATTATGGAATGCCGCCGTCTGTCAATCCGGCGAAATCATGATTCCTGAACCGTTGTTCTTTCTCGGTGAGATGAACGCCATCTTTGTCCGTGGTTTGGAAGGCGTGAATGCGGATGAAAATCTGGAGGCGCTTGACCTCGATAGCGCCGGGGCCGCAATCGGCGCCGCGCTTGCCGGCATCCAGCAGTGTCGTATTGACGGCTTGGGGCTTCGCTCCGACCAATACGTATTGTCGCAGCTTGTCGCCGCCGAGGAGAGGTTGAGCAGTTTTGATGTGATCTATAAACCCCGTGTCGAGTCCATTATTGAGGCCTTGCGAGAAAAACATCTCAGCTTGACCCAGCTTGCGCCGGCGCCGATTCACACGGCTTTCCGGCTTTCCCAATGGCTCGTTGTTGATAAAAAGCTGGCTTTGATCGATTTTGACACTTTTCTGCTCGGCAATCCGATATCGGATGTCGCCAGTTTTGTGGCACACTTGCTGTATTTGTCAATTATCGGCAAACTGACCCCGGAACAAAGCCGCTCGGCCATTTGCCATTTTTGCCGGGCTTATGCGGAGCGCGCACCCTGGGGCTTGCCGGCTGACGTGCTCGCGTGGCAAACCGCCGCGCTTCTGGTGACGGAACAGGCCAAAAAGTGCGTCCGGCTGGCGAAAAAAAATTATCGTCATACTGTCGATCAGTTGTTGCGCTTGGCAGCGGAGGTCATGAACGGGAAGTTGTCGTTGACGTAATCAAGTTTTGGAGTGTTGGAGCAATGGATTATTGGATTGCAGGACCTAAAAAAACAGGAGCAAAGAAATGGATTTCATTTTATTTAATTTGGCCAGGGATGGATTATGTTCCAAATCGCCGCAATGCCCGTCGACCTGCAGTTGCCGCAACTGCAGGTTGTCATGGATGGCGCCGCCATGCATGAGGTGTTTCAGCGCCGGCTGCCCGGCTT
>Ga0247727_10002706_pt1 | contig 40142 bp, 48 predicted proteins | sample WisWelCaveWW1625_FD_202498 | JGI IMG/M metagenome (GOLD analysis project Ga0247727, IMG submission 202498) | Biofilm microbial communities from Wishing Well Cave, Virginia, United States - WW16-25 | ecosystem: Environmental > Aquatic > Deep subsurface > Groundwater > Cave microbial mat | place... | reverse complement strand
TGATCGGCAGCGGGCGCAACCAGATCACCATGGACGCCGTTCCGATCGCCGCCGCCGCGCCCTACGCCGCCGCCGACGCCGACATGACATTGCGGCTGATGCAGCTCCAGGTGCCGGAGCTCGAGGCGCTCGGCCTGCGCAAGCTGCTCGACGACGTCGACCTGCCGCTGGTGCCGGTGTTGGTCGACATGGAGCTGGCCGGCGTGCTGCTCGACCTCGACCACCTCCAACGCATGTCCAGCCGCTTCGCCGCGCGCTTGGCCGAGATCGAGGACGAGGTGTACCGGTCGGTCGGCCATCCGTTCAACATCAACTCGCCCGCGCAGCTCGGCGACGTGCTGTTCGGCACGCTCAAGCTGCGCGCGCCGGGCGGTCGCAAGACGGCCACCGGCAAGGTATCGGTGGCCGCCGACGTGCTCGAGAGCATGCGCGGCGCGCACCCGGTCATCGACCTGGTGCTCGAGCACCGCCAGCTTTCCAAGATCAAGGGGACCTACCTCGACGCGTTGCCGCGGCTGGTGCATCCCGGCTCCGGCCGCGTCCACACTTCGTTCAACCAGACCGGCGCGGTCAGCGGGCGGTTGGCGTCGCAGGACCCGAACCTGCAGAACATCCCCATCCGCACCGACCTCGGGCGCGAGGTGCGGCAGGCGTTCATCGTCCCGCCCCGCTGGAAGCTGATCGCGGCCGACTACTCGCAGGTCGAGCTGCGCATCGTGGCCCACCTGTGCCACGACCCGGGCCTGCGCGAGGCGTTCGCCGCCGGCCACGACATCCACCGCGCCACCGCGGCGAAGGTGCTGGGGGTTCCGCCCGAACGGGTTACGCCGGACCGACGGCGGTTCGCCAAGGCGATCAACTTCGGCATCCTGTACGGCATGGGCGTGCAATCGCTGGCCCAACAGACCGGGACGGGCATGAAGGACGCCCAGGCGTTCATCGACGCGTACTTCGCGGGCTTCCCGAACGTCAAGCAGTACATCGAGGACACCAAGCGGCGGGCGAAGGAGATCGGCTACGTCGACACGCTGCTCGGGCGCCGGCGCTACTTCCCGGTGCTGGCCAGCGCGACGCGCGACGCCCGCACGCGGTTGTCGCAAGCCGCCGCCGAGCGCGAGGCGATCAACCATCCGATGCAGGGCACGGCGGCCGACATCATCAAGATCGCGATGATCCGCATCCACAGCGCGCTCGCCGCCGGCGGTTACCAGGCCCGGCTGCTCTTGCAGGTGCACGACGAGCTGCTCCTCGAGGCGCCGGAGGCCGAGGTGGGCGCGGTGGTGCGGCTGGTGCGGCGCGAGATGGAGGCCGCCTACCCGCTCAACCCGCCGCTCAAGGTCGATGTTGGCGTCGGACGGAACTGGGATGAGGTAAAATAAGGGCCAACGCCATTCTCGGAGAGGAGAACCATCGATATGGTTGAATTGAAGATGAACCGCAACGTGCTCTACGGCCTGCTGACGCTGGTCGGTCTGGTGGCGGCGCTGGGCATCGGCATTTGGCTGGGCGGCCAGGGCACAAGCACTGCCACGCCGGAGGGCCAGCCGGGCGCGCCGGCGGCGGCCGTGCCGCAGCCGCAACCCAACGCGCCATTCGGCGCCACCGCCGGCCCGGGCGGCGCGGTCGAGATCCCGCTCGGTGGCACGGCCCAAGCCGTGCCCGAGGCGATCAACACGCCGGGCTTCGGCGAGCTGACGCCGGAGCAGGACTTGCAAGTGCCGCGTGTGGAGCTGGAGGAGGCGGCCGGCAAGCTCGGGCAGGCCGGCGCGGTGTTCGTCGACACGCGCACCGATCAGGAGTTCCAGTCCGGTCATGTCAAGGGCGCCGTCTCGATGCCGGCCTATACCCAGGACGCGATGCTCGAGACGCTGCCCAAGGACAAGGAGATCATCCTCTACTGTGCCTGAAACGCCGAGCATACCAGTGCCCGTGCGGCATTCATGTTGATCTCGAAGGGCTACACCAACGTCAAGGTGATCAAGGGCGGCTGGAACGCCTGGAAAGGCGCGAGCAAGCCGACGGAGTAGCGGGCGGTGCGGCCATCGGCTGAACGTGCGTCATCGCGCAGGACGGGGCGGTCCCACCGGGGGCCGCCCTGTGTCAACCCCCAACCAGAGTACCCCCGGCAGGACTCGAACCTGCGGCGCGTGGTTTAGGAAACCCAGCCCCTGACTATCGTGGCTTGCTACCTGCCTGTCCCGGCCTCTGCAAATCGTGCTAGGAAGCCGCTCAATCTTGGGCACGTCTACACGTACTTGTACCGGTTATAGGGTGCGGATAGGGTATTGCGCCTGAATCCCAGGCCAGTGGGATCGCATCCCACTGGCCTGGTCCATCTGATCCGTCTACGGCGTCCGCTTGTCCGGCTCGGATCCCGGTGATCCAGCCCCTGGCGGCTCGGTGTCGGTCATCCCGTTCGCCGCATCAACGCCCGACAAGCCACCCGCCGTCGCGGCGGCCCCCTCATGGTCCGGCACATGCACGATTGCCCGCATCCCGACCACGCCGAGACCGAGCGCAACGAGCAAAATGCCGCTTGCTCGAAGTGCCACAGAACACCTCCTGTGGGTGAATTCGGATGTGCCCACTATAGCGCCCACCGAGCCGCTTGACACCGAGTGTATAAACGGTGTATCGTCTCGCGCGTGAGGCCAGCCCGCCGCTACCTTAAGGAGCACCTGAACATCACGCTGTCGCCCCGCGCGGCGGCCAGGCTGGCGAGACTGACTGAAATGATGGGGCTACCGAGCCGGTCCCTGATGATCGAGGCACTCGTCGAGGGCGAGTGGCAGCGGGTCAGCGCCACGGGCGAGGCGATCGACAACATCCACCAGGTGCTCGAGCCGCTCGCGGAGCGGCCATGCGAGAACCCGGTGACCGATTACGATTCGGTTATCGTCGACGACTGCGGCCAGTGCGCGAGTTGCCGCGCGAGGGCGGCGCTCTCGATGCTCGGCCTCGACCTGGCGACTGCGATAGGGTGGGTGGCGCCGGTGAAGGACACTGACGCCGAAGAACAAGACGAAGGCCAGTAGCAATCAGCAGGGCGGGGGAGCGCTAGGATACCGACGGCGCGTCGCCGGCCCCGAGCCGAGCCCGCTGGACCGTCTTCGCCGAGCAGCCCGCCACTCCCGCGACGATCCTGTCCGCCTCCTGGGCCCCCGTTCCGGGCGGAACGTGCTCGGCGGTCAGCTCCTGGTAGCGCTCCGGGGTCAGCCGCAAGCTGCTCGAGCGTGGCCGTGGCACGGTGGTCGGGACGTTGGGTGCGCGTCCATTAGCGTGAGCGGTGGACGCGGCGTCCGGTGAGAGGGCGGGTTCGGGGGACAGGACACCCCTTGCGACCAGCCCCTTGACAGTGGAATTTATCATCCACAGGGCGTCACCCGCGCTGGCAGTAGCCTCGCCGGGCATGCCGAGAACGGATGCCGCCGCCGTCTCAACCACGCGGGTCAGGTAGACCGTCAAGAGCGGTAGCGTCGCCGACAACGCCACCACCTTGACCCGCGTGTACTGATCCAGCACCACCCATGCCGCGGCACCGGTTGACCCGTTGCCCAGGACGGTCAGGGCGTGGTCGAAGTTGGCCAGCGCAGACAGGACAGCGAACAGCCCAACGCCGCCCCACAGCCCCCACGGCGTCTCGTCCGGCCTCGCCCGCTTCCGTGCCCCGATTCCCCAGGCCAGGCCAATGAGCCCGAGGTCAAGCGCGATGGCGGCCAGGACACCGGTGTATGGCCCCAGGCGGGCCAGGATCGGCAGGGCGCCGCCCGGCTCGAGCGTCGAGAATGTCCCGGCCACGTGTACCGCAGACGCGCCAAGGACTGTGACCAGAGCCAGCCACAGCAGCTTCCCTGACCGGAGGCCAGTCGGCGCGACGTCAGTTGTCTCCATGATCGTCCCCTCCCCCGGTCAGTGCCGGGCTGGCAGGCCAGGTGAGCCTGGCGTCTCCATCTACGACGTTGCTGGTGTCCTGGCCCGCGATCAGGGCCTCGAGTAGCCCACGGCCCGGCTGGGTTGGCCCATCCTGACCCAGTGTCCGGTAGCCCCGCGCGGTCATGAGACGCTCCTCGGCCGAGCGGGTCAGGGCAATGGCCCAGGCCACAAGGACGCGGTGAACCAGAACCAGGACGACAGCCAGAACCGCCAGAACGAACGCCGCGGTTACGGCGACGACCACGAACCAGGACATCGCGTCATCGTGGTAGACACGCCATCCCAGCATCACGGCCACGGCGCCGAGGCCCACCCCGGTCATCACGCCGCCCGCCTTGAGGGCGTCCTCCATCTTCCGGCTCCTTTAGGCTATTCTACGTGACGCCAGCGCCGGCGCTGAACGATACGGCTTACCGTCGATTCGTTCACACCGAATTCAGTCGCAAGCGCGGCAAAGGTAACGTTGCCTGCCATGTGGCGCGTCCGGATGACGCGAACATCTGTCTCGGTTAGAACGGCTCGTCCATGACGCTCGCCGCGTGGCCATATCTCTGGACGTGTTCGCGATGGGTGATAATTGCCACGTGGCACCCATCCACGGCCCTTGCGTGTCATATCAGCCATATTGTCGGCCTGGGTGCCAAGCCATAGATGGGCGTGGCATACACACGTTCCCGGTGGAATCGGACCACAGCTCAATTCGTAGGCAATGCGGTGGGCCAAGCTCCACTTTCCGCCGATGCCCATACTCAGTTTCCCGTAGCCAAATTTGTTTAGGGATGCCGTCCAGGGCCAGCATATATCAGGGCCACGGGACTTGTCCACCTTGGGCCAGAAGCGTTCGGAAATGGTAGAACTCATAATCTTTCCCTACTGCCCTACTGCCCTACTACGTCGTCTCCGGTAATCAGGTCCCGCAGTTGCCAGCGCTTCGAGCGCCGTGTCGCGCGCCCGTCGATTACGGTCTGTCCTGCCGCCGAAGGCTTTGCCGATCGACGTCGCGGATGGACGCGCGCCCGTCTCCTTCCATCGCTCGACCGCCCAGTCCACCCGATCGTCGATCGGTAGCCGAGTATACCGCGGGTCGGCCTTCCCCACCTGCGGCGCCGGCGCCGGTTCAGCCCCCAACATCGGCAGTCGCGCCCAGTCGGCCTCGCCACCAATCGCGGCCTGGATCCGCACCGTGCGGCCGCCGTGGGCCAGCAGCATGTCGCCCGCGCCCTGAAGGTGCTGGGCGCCGGACTCCGCGATGATGACAGTGCTGCCCGCCGCGTCCTTGACCCGTCCGGCGATCGACCAGGTGAGCTGGTCCGTGAGCGACTTGGGCAGGACATCGCGCGTCGGCCGGTGCGTGGCGACGATGACCTGTACACACCGCTTGGCCCCGCGCTTGGCGATGTCGAGGACGATGTCCCGCGTCGCCATCGGGAGCATGTGGACCTCGTCGACGACAAGCGCAAGCGGCGGCTGGTCGATGTCCACCTCGCGAGCATCCATCATGCGTCGCACCAGCTCGACGGCGTCCGTGGCCGCGTCCACCTCGCGGGCGATCGCGCAGGCCAGCCCACGGGCCCGGGCGAAGGGGTTGAATGTCTTGCCATCGGTATCGACCAGGACCAGCCCGGCGCCGGCACGGGCCAGGTGCCAGACCAGGTCGCGGAGCATCTCCGACTTGCCGCTCCGCGTCTGACCTGCAACCAGGACACCGGGCGACGCGGCCAGGTCAACGGCGACGACGCGCCCCGCCGTGTCCACCCCCACGCCGAAGCGCAGTCCCGCGCGCGGCATCGAGGCCAGCGGCACCAGCGGGCGCGGCCAGCGGGGGATCTCGACCCTGAGCTCCGCCCCGTGGGTGTAGACCCGCGCCGCCGGGTGGTTGACGCCGGCTTTGACCTCGGCCATGGCCCGCTGGTCGATGTGCGCGTGGCCAGGCGCGGGTAGGAGCCTGAGCGTGATGACGTGCGGGGCGAACGTCGGGCGGAGCTGTAGCAGCCCATCGAGCGCGCTGTACGCAGGCACGCCGACCCCCGCGAGGCGGGCCTGGATGATCGCGGTCTGGAGCAGCGCGCGGCGAAGCGGGCCGTTGGGGAGGGTCACGACCGCGTTGGACTTCGCGCGGTTGCACTCAGGGCAGAGAGCACGGAGATTGGCCTGCACGTGCGGCCCGCGGGGCACGGCAGGGCTATCCGGCCTCAGCGGGAGCGTGTGATCCACATGCCACGCCCCCCCGACCGGGAAGGCCGCGGTGCATCGCCCCACGTGGCCGCGGCCACACTCTCCCGCGCACTGGCAGCGGCCGCCGGCTGTGCGCCAGATATCGACGCGGGGCACATCTTGGAACGCGACACCCGCAGCTCGAGCACGACGACGAGCGAATGCCTGCCATCGATCACGGATCATGCGTATCAACCTCCCCTGTGTCCGTCCGCCCGACCGTCGGCGGTAGTAGCCCGCGCGGCTCAGCAGCCTCGACGATCAGCACTCTCACCATTGCCGCTCGACCGATGCCGTAGTGGTCGGCCAGCCGATCCAGCGCGGTATGAAGGCGGCGCGGTAGCCGAACGGTCAGGGCGGTATCGTCGCTCACATACACCAAGATACCATAATGGCGTCACTTTGTCAAACGAAACGGTGCGAGCCTTTACTGCTGCCGCGGTAACACCCTGGCCGCGCCTTCCGTAGCCCCGCCACCATTCCACAGACCGACTCGCCGTCCGGGGGCGGGCCGCCTTTCACGCCGCACACGACGCGGCGTGTGCCCCCCTTCCGGTGCACGAGGTGGCGTGCGAACCAGCGTGCAGTACCCGGCCCGTGACCAGGGGCCACCTCGTGCACCGGAAGGGGGGGCCTCGTAGGTGGTGGTGGGATGCCCAATGTCCCCGGCCTACGGCCGCGCACCGCCAAGCACGGCCAAAGCCGAGAAGTGTCTCGCGCCCGCGCGGCTGGGGCTTTTTCGCCGACGGAGCAGCAGGCATCGCGGCGGGTGGGCTTCGCGTCTGGCGAGGCCGGCCGGCTGAGCGGCGGGGGTGCTTGGTGCTCGCAGCACCCCCGCCGCGCGAGGGCTATCCTGCGAAGATGGTATCCCAGCGCGGGTCGGCAATCGCCGTCCCGTTCTCGGTCCTCCGGGCCGGCCCACGGTAGCCCTGGGCTTCCATGGTGGGCCTCCCGCTCGGCATCACCGCCGGGTCACCAAGCTTGATGATCGGCCGGGCCGGCGCGCTGTGCACCTGCTCGATGCCGAGCCGCTCGGCCAGGTCGGGATCCTCACGCGTGATCTGCTCGGGCGTCACGCGCTGAATCCAGCGCCGCGCCGGCCGCGGCCAGGTCACATCCACAAGCCCGGGCACCTCGAGGCGCAACGTACCGGCGGCGCGCGCGGCGGGTGCGAACGCCTGGCCGAGATGCACCTCGGTGCTCTCGATGATCTCATCGCAGATCGCCAGCTCGGCAAGTAGGTTACCCAGGGCTGGGTTCAGCTGCGCAGCGGCCTCAAGTCGGTCCTTCACCGCCATCCGCAGGGCCGGGCGCCGGTGCCGGGCCCGGGTGTACTTCTGCAGAGCTTCGAGGCTGACGCCGGCAGCGTGCACGGTCTCGCCGGTGTGGTCCCGCGTGGCCTGCACGGGGGTGCCCCCGTGCAGGCTCATGGTCTGGTCGTGGCCGTTCGTGATCTGGGAGTGCGTGTTCATCGCGCCAGCACCGTCCGCCCGATCGGGGCCGCAAGATCGGCGCTCACCAGCGCGCTCCCTGCGCTTGCCCGCCCGAGGCCGCTCGGTCCGCATAGGAACATCAGGTCGAGCGTCACGCCGGCGGCCGCGTAGTCGTTGATCCGCCGAATGGTGCCGGTGAACAGCACGCCGCGCGCATTGCCGGCGTCCTGCACCTGACCCGCCAGCACCGCCACCGGCCGGCCCACGCGAAAGCATCGGCCGCTCACGGTCTTTTGCTGGCGCAGGCGGCACGCGGCCGCAGTGTTTCCACCGGCACGGTATGGCGCCGGATCCTCGAAGATGAACTTGGGGTACCCGCTGTCGAGGCGGGCCTCCTCTAGCGCCTCCAACTCGGCGAGCTGGGCCATGAGCGCCGGGCTGTCATCGGCGAAGAACCTCGGCGAGGCCGCGCTCAGGTCGCCGAGTTGGCCCCACAGCGCGCGGTCTGCGCAGTCGTCCAGGTGGCCCGTCGCCCGCCTGGTCCTTGAGAGGGGCAACAGGTCGCATTCGCAGAAGGGGCACGCGAGCGGGGCACAGTCTGCACCGAACAGCGTGTCGGCGTGGGCCGCGTCGGTCCATGCCTGCTCGCTGGGCCATGTGGCCATGAGGGCCTGAAAGAGGTGCGGCAGATCGGGGGCTTGATCGGGGGCGGCGAGAGGGGTAAGATTCGGATAGCTAGCCATGGTGTTACCTCACTTTGGCTGGTCAGGCGGCCGTCGGTGTTTTCGGCACTGGCGGCCGCCGTGCGTGTAAACGTAACATCATTATACAGCACAAGCGTTCTAAAGTCAATAGGCAATTTGCACGAATGTTCTGATACGTTGATGATGTTTACATAATGGTAATCGCGGGCGTGTTAATCGGGATACGGATGTTTCTCGCTCATCCAAGGTGTAAGTAAGCCTATCGGATCACGAAGTAGGTCCGCAACTTGTCCGGCGTCGGTACTTCGGCCGCCAGCTCCTCGAGCATCAGTCGATATTCGTCGAAGGCCGTGTCCGCCTCCCAGTACCCCGCAGGATATTTCCACCTATCCCAAATGATTCCCGTCCCGCTGGCGTCGGTCAGCCTCCACATCGCAACGCGTAGCGGCAAGCCTGAGGCGCGGGGCGGGTCGATCTCGCCCGGCACCCGCGTTGCCTCTGGCAGGTCGTACGCGTCCCCGAGACCCGTGATCATCACATCGACTCGGCCGCATGCACTGGTGCCATCCGTCGGTTCGCAGAAGTAGCCCTGCACCACGGGCGACACCTCTGGCGAAAGCACGCCGGTCAGCAAGAGCCGCATCTCCGAGGCTACGAAGTAATTGCCACCCTCAGAACCGAATGAATCACTGGCCACGAGGCCGCTGCGGTTGTCAGCGATCCAGCCAGCGATCCGTGCCGCATCCTTTGCAGCGATCGCATCATGTAGGGCACGCACCGCCGCAGGGGCTTCCGCCAGGCTCACAACCGCCGTCGGCACGGAGCTCGGCGCGTCGAACGCCTCGGGGGCACTCGGTGTGGCCGTTGGCGTAGGCCGGGCCGGCGTCGACGTCACCAGCGGCGTCAGCGAGGGGGTCGGTGTGATGCCGCCGGGGCCGACGGTGGTCCATCTTCCGGAGGCGCCGTACAGTGCAAGGGCGATGCCGACGATCACGACGACGGCGAGAGCGCCCTCGGCCAAGCCGAAGCGCGGCCAACGCGCGCCCCCCTCGATGGCGGGCAGAGGTGTGGCGTGGGAGTCCATTTTGATCTCCTCGCTCGCGGTTGCAGCAGCATTGTGAAGCGCGAGACGGTGCGCCAGCATCGGACTGGGTGCGGGTCCCTGGGCAGCGGAGAGGATCAACCGGACCTGCGTCGCCTGCTCGTACTCCCGGGCACACTCAGCGCAGGAGGCAAGGTGCTCTGCCAGGTCAGCGGCCACCCTGTCACCGGCCACCACGTCGAGGATCCGGAGCCGCGCCGCTTCACAGGTCATGATCGCTTGCTCGTTCATCGGGTGCCTCCCTCTCCGGCCACCAGCTCGAGGAAGCGGAGCTGCGCGCGCTGCCATCGCTTCTGCACGGCGGGCGGCGTGATGCCGAGGACCTCTGCGGCGTCGACGGCCCGGCAGCCACAGTACCCTACGAGTACCATCACCTCGCGGTCCTCCCGTGCCAGCCTCGCGAGGGCGCTCTGCACCATGATCGTGGTGTCGCTGAGACCGCGATGGTCACCGCTGGCGCGGCCGCGCAGCCGCTCAAGTGGAACAAAGCGCACCAGCCGCCGCCGGCGCCAGTGGTCGCGGACGATGTTGGTGGCGATCGCGAAGACCCAGCTGCGGGCCCGAGCGGGATCCACGAGGCCGCCGATCCCCACGAGTGCGCGCACGAACACGTCCTGTGTGAGGTCCTCGGCGGTGGCCCGATCGTCGATCATGTGCCAGATGTAGTCGAACACCGGACGCGAGAAGTCTCGCACGAGGCTCTCGTACAGCTCGCGGTAACCGGCCATCTGAAGCTGGCCCGCTCTCACGGTTCCCGGCGACTTGTCTGCGGCGACTCCGGGCATTGCTGATCCGATCACGGTCGCACCGTCTCTCATGCCTGGGGAGACGAGCGAGGCGGGGAAAAATGGACAGGCTGCATTGTACTGCTACTTCGCAGCGCGGATGACCTGGTAGAGCGCGACTGTCCGCGGGTCGGGATCAGCCCCCACCTCGCGGGCGAGGAGCTGCGCGAGGGCGCGGAACTGGCGCAGCGCCATGGCACGGTTACCCTGGCCGGCGTAGCAGCGCATCAGGCCGCGGTGGGCATCCTCCCTCAGCTCATCACGCTTCAGCGCCGCGCGATACCGGCGGATGGCGCGCTGCCACAGCCGCTGGTCGGCATAGGCGTCGGCGAGGGCCAGGGTAGCCTCGAGGATCTCGGCCTCGATGATCCATCGGCGGTCGATGACCCAGTCGAAGGCCAGGCCCTGCAGGTACTCACCGCGCACGAGGGCGAGTGCCGCGGCGAGGGAGCGCGTCTTCTGCTCGCCGGCCGTTCCCGAGCAGCTGGCCGTCAGCGACCGGAATCGGGCCAGGTCGTACTCGGAGCCGGGTGGCAGCACGATCTCGAAGCACCCATCTCCTCGCCGGAGCACGTGGTGCCCGACCGCTCGCCGGGCACGGTGGACGGTCGTCGTCAGGGCGCTGCGGGCCCGTGGCTCGCTCGACGTCGGCCAGAAGGCGGCCAGCAGCTCGTCGGAGGTCGCGCCCCCCGGGCTCTCGAGGAGGTAGAGAAAGAGCATGCGGGCGGTGATCGACCCCCAAGTGGACGGCGGGAGCGGATCCCCACCGACGGCGACCTGGGGCGGGCCGAGGACAGAGATGGAGATGGGTGAAGGGCTGGACTGCATTGGCATTGTCTCCCCTTACGATATTGCCAGGGGAGACGGACGGCGGGGTGGAAAGTGGACAGGGGGGATGGTTAGTAATTCATGAAGACTTAGCGGTATCGCCAGACTGGTATCATTTATTGTCAACTAATGCTTGACACCGACTAGCGATATCGCTATAATCGTGCCAGATAGCCGCGACGGATACCACACGGGGGCAGGGACATGAGCACGACGGTACTGACGGGAGAGGCCAAGGCACGGGACGGTGTGGCGCAGATGCGGAGGATGGGGGCGGACCCGCGTCCGTATGCAGGCTCGATTGCAAGGCAGTGCGGGATCAGCCGCGATGCAGTTCTGGCGATCATCGCCGAGAGCGACGAGGGCGCGATCATCCGCGACCAGATGACCGAGTCGGCGGCGGCGGATCGCCTGGCCGCCGAGAGCAAGGCCCGCAAGGCCGATCCGGTGGCGGCGCGCCATTGGGATCACGAGGAGGACTGAATGACCGCCCCGACCCCGCTGACCATCGACCAAGTGCTCGCGATCCCGGCTGAGGATCGCGAGCGGATTTACCGAGAGTACAGGGGCGAGGCCGAGTACCAGTATCAGTGCGTCGCCAGCCGCACGTCCCACAATGCCGCCAAGCACGCCGACCGCCTGCGAGCGGCCGGCAGAGACCACCAGGCCGACAGCGCCGAGCGGGAGCACGAGGAGCGCCAGAAGTCCTACGACGACCTGGTCCACACCAAATTCCTGCTCGCGATCCTGACAGGGCGGTACGATTTCGCCCTGCGGGAGGGACGCCCCGCCGGCTCGAGTAGCGATGCCGCTCGGAGTGTCGAGATCACCCGCGCCTCGGCGGCCCGCGCTGCCGAGATCGGGGTGACGATTCATCCGCCGGAAGGGCAATGGCTCTCCCCCGACGAGGCCGCGGCGTTGACCAGCACATCCGCGTCGAGCTGGCGCAATCGCGCTGCCGCCGGGAAGATTCCCGGCGCATTCAAGAAGGGCAAGCAGTGGCTCATCCCGCGGGCAACGGTAACCGACCGGTAGAGGCACCCCTTCCCAAAGATCGAGGCCCCGGTCGGTGTGACCGGGGCCTCTCTCATAACGCCGAGCAGAATTAGCCGCGCGCGGGCGCCGTCGCCGGCTTCGCGCTGTCCTTGAACCCGAGGGCCTCGAGCAGGTCGTGCAGCGCCTTGGCTCCGCCCCACAGCCAGCCGCCGAGCAGGACCACGTACGGCACCCAGTCGGTGAGCAGCGTCGTGTCCGGCGATGCTGGCACGGGGACCGCGCCGAACAGCGCGAGTCCGGCCGCGATGGCGATCGACACCGCCGTCACGAGGTTCTGCTTGCCCTCGCTCGACAGATCGCCGCCGAAGCGGATGATCAGCTCGTTGAGGATGTAGTTGATGACCGGGAGCGCCCCGATCAGCCAGTCAGGTATCTGAAAGTCCACGTTGTCTACCTCCGAAGGGTCAGGGCCCGGGTGGCCCCCGGCGGTGCTTGATCGGTCGGCCCCCCTGCCCTTCAGAGGTGTGATCAAGCACCGCCTGCGAACGCCCCGGCCCGCGCGTCTTATCGCCTTCCCAAGTCCCAGGCGCGGCGCAGGACATAGCCGGCGACGAAGCCGATCACCAGAAGCAGCGCGATCTCGGCGGGCGCCAGGCTCACGTCGGCCTCCGATGGCGGGCCACCGTGCCCGTCGTCTTGTCGAAAATAAACACCTCGGCCGGCCCCCCCGCGAGCGACTCGGCCCGCTGGGCGACGTGCCGCGCCGTGTGGTCCCACTCGTCGCTCGTGGGCACCAGGCCGGCGGCGAGGATCGACCGCTGCAAGCCAGCCGCCGGGTTCAGGTGCACCGCCTGCTTGGTGTCCGCCTCGGCCCACAGGCGCGCGACGTCGACGGCCGGGGTAGGAGTCGGTGGTGCCGACGGCACGCGCAGTCGCTCGAGCTGCGCACGGGTACCGAAGAAGCGGTCGAGGTCCAGCCCCGCCGACTGCGCGCCGTGCGCTCTGCCATCCCCGCTCGAGGTCCATTGATGGATCGTTGCCGCCGACCACTCGCCTGTCGATGGAAGATCGACGGGGTCCGAGTAGTCAGCACACCAGAGGGGCAGGCGCGCGGCCCACGCCTGCTTTCCACCAAGCCGCTGTGCATTCCACCACCACGCAGCGGTGTAGATGACAGGAGGGCACTTGGCCCACGCCTCGACCTGGCGCGCAAACAGGGCCATCGCCGCGGGGTCGGCGCGTACGTTCATGTCCTCGAAATCAAGCGCCGGCGGCAATTCGCCCTGGTCGGCGCCGACAATCTGGGCGAAGCGGCTGGCCTGCATGACGGGGTCGACGCCACCACGGTAGAAGTAGTAGGCGCCGCGCAGGACGCCGACGCGCCTGGCCTCGGCCCAGTTGCGCGCAAACTGCGGGTCGGTGACGTTGGCTCCCTCGCCGGCCTTGATCCACCCGAACTCGACGCCCTGCGTCTTCATCTTCGACCAGTCGATCTCTCCCTGCCAGCGCGACACGTCCACGCCCTTGATCGGCCCGACGGGCGGCGGCGTTGGGATCGGTACGGGCGCATCGCCGAAGTGCCCCTTCGGTAGGTCCGCCTCGGTGGTGATGATGTCGTTGACCGTCGCAGGGTCGGTCGAGAGGTCGAAATCCGGCCAACCGGTTGGCGTGCCCTCCCAGCCGAAATCTACTACACCGCGGGCAAACGGATCCTGACTCACCTGCCACAGGTACCAGCGCCGCTGGTCCGCATAGTCGCCGATGCCGGGCAGCCGATCCCACTGCCCGTCACGAAACGCCTTGTAGCCCTTGCCGCCGGGGCCTGGCCGCGGGGTGGTGTCGTCGATGCCGCCCTCGGTGATGAAAAGGGGCAGCTTGTCCAGTCCCCACGCACGCAAGAGCGCGTACACCATCCGGTAACGGAGGGTCAGCCATCCGTCGAGCGTGGGGTTCCAGTAGACCCGCGGGTCGGGCGAGATCCCGGTGAAGCTGTTGGTCTGGCGGTTCCACTGGTTGCGCCCATCGGGCGTGCGCGTCATGTACTGCATGTACGGGCCGCTGTACTCGTGAAGCGCCAGCGCATGACCGTTGGCCAGAGCATGCTCGAGCGCTGGCCGGAAGCGCCCCCACGTCGCGCCGCCGTCGGTGATTTCCGGGGTGCCCGTCGAGAAGCAGCCGATCGCAGCCTTGCGCCCGATCGCCTCGAGCGCGCGCATCCGCTCGATCTCGAACTCGGCGTACTTGCCGATCTGGCCAGCGTCCGCGAACTCCTCATTATATCCTTCCGCGTAGTGGATCTGCGGAGACCCTTCGACGTTTGCGACGAGCTTGCGGATGAACGCCTGTCGCTCGGTCCCGCCTAGCGATTGGTTGTCCGTGTGCAGGCGGTAGATGATCGTGACGCCGAGCGCCTTCAGCTCGTCGAACAGCGCGTTGTCGCGGACGTTGACCGCCTTGAAGACGATTGCGCCGCTCCGCCGGTAGTAATCGACGATTTTGGCCCTATCGGTAAGGCCTTGCGCGTGCAGTCCGGTGCGCATCTCAGTCTCTCCCTCGGGCGATCCGCCCTGCCTGGCGCCGATCTCGCAAATCGAGCGCCGACTGCGCGACCAAGAGGCCACTGACCACGCATAAGCTCCACCGAGCTGCGTACAGCCGCAGGACGGCTGCCGCTGGTGCGTCGGCCGGCAGCACTGGCGGCGGGAGCGTGGCGAGCAGCACGGCGAAGACCACCATCGTGGTCTGCACCGCGACTCGCACCAGCCACGACCGCACGGCACCTCGCGCCAGGTGGTCCATGAGACCGTTCTGCCCGCTGACCAGGACCGCCCGCCGGTCAAGCTGTGCCCCGCGCAAGCCCACTAGCGCCAGACCCAGCCCCACAGTTCCACAGGTCAGCCAAATCACAACCGCCAAAGCAAAGCTATTCACCAAATCTCTCCTTGTCCCGGCCGCTCTCCGCGGCCCTGACCGCCCGAGCTCCGGCCTCGATCACTGCGATCTGTCCAGCCACCTGGTCGTGTCGATGCCGGACGGCCGCCACTTCCGTAACGTGGTCCACCTCCACCACCGGCTCGCCGTCACAATGCGGCTGACCACTCATCCAGCGCAACAGGTCCGATATCGTCACGATCCCCTCCCCCGGCGCCCAGCCACATCCACCGCCTTCTCTGCCAGGCCGGTGGCTTCGAGCGCCAACCCGCGCCACTCTCGTTCGCGCGCCTCCGAGGCGTCGAGCAACCTCCTGTGCATGGGCCCCGCCACCCACCACTCCCGCACGGCCCCGATCAGCGCCAGTGCCAGGATCAGCGCGACGGGGGCACCGCGCAGGACCTCCGAGAGCACCCCGATCTGATCCGGCGTCATCGTCGCCCCCGCCATACGAGCATGATCGGGAAGCGGTAGAGGTACAGTGGGGCCGCCGTAGCCGACGCCGCTGGGATAGCCGTCGGCGTCGGCTCGTCAGTCACCGTGGGCACCGGTGTGTCAGTCGACGTCGCCGTCGGCGTGCTCGATGGCGTGGCCGAGGGCGTGGTCGTCCCGGTCGCCGGCACGCACGCGCCCGGTGTGCCAACCGGCTCGATGATGTACGTCCACGGACCGGCGTAGAACGGATACGTCCAGCCGGCCTCGCTCACCGCCGCGCAGTCGCCCACGCACGGGCACACGATGCGGCAGGTCGACGGCGTGATGAGTGGATCCCACCCATCGCAGACGAGCACCCGGAAGCGCCCCTCGACACGGACGAGTGCCGGCTGCCCCTCGCCGGGGTGGGTGGGGGTGGCGCCGGGCGTCCCGGTGACCGGCGGCTGCGACGGGCCGCGACCGCCGGCCTCAAGCGCGGTGAAGCCGGCAAGGCCGCCGAGCATGATGGCGCTTGCGAGGTAGGCCAAGAAACCGGAACTGCGCATGGTCGATCAGACCTTCTCGAATCGGATGAGCCTGGCGCCCACGGCCCGTTCCTCGTCTTCGAATACCGCCTTTATCGGTCCCCATCCTAGGTGCTCACCCTCATCGAAGGTGCCGAATAGGCCATTGAGCAACCCGAGCAGGCCGACGTGAAAACCGCCGTGCTGCGCGCCGACCTGGCAAGTGGGATGCTCAGCCAGCGCCTCATTGCACGGTACGCGGTTCGCCACAAGCGCTGCGATGGCTGGGCGATCCAGCTCGATCAGCACGTTCAGGTAGGCAATCGTGGCGTCGATGGTGATTGATGTTTTCAGCATCGGTCTTCTCTTCTCGCTATCGCCTCGGTGTCGCCGTCGGTGTGCTGCACGGCGCGAACACCGGGCGCCACGCGTTGACCGTTCCGACGCGGGTGTAGGCCATGAGCGTACACGGTGTCGCGGTCGCGCTCGGCCGCGCGGTCAGCGCTGGCGACGGGCGCGCGGTCTGGGGTGGCGGCGTCACCGTCCGCGTGCTGGTTGGCGTGGTCGTCGCCGTGGTCGTCGGTGTCACCGTTCGGGTGACAGGGGGTGACGGCGTGCGAGTGGGTGACGGCACCACCGTCGACGGCGGGGGCAGCGTGGCGATCGGTGCCGGGGTAGGCGTGCCGCCGGGGTAGGCGTCAAAGTGCGTCGGTGTCGGCCGCGGCGAACCCGGTGGCGCGGTTGGGCCGGCGGTCACGGTCGGGCCGGGCTGGATCATCCGCACAGCTCGAGCGGCATTGACGCGGCCGCCGGTCACGGTCTGGTCGCTCACCACGTCGACGCTGGCCCTGATCGTCGTCAGCGGATCACGGTCGCCGCGCGATTTCAACAGCGCCACCAACCCCGCCACCGCCGGCGCCGCCATCGACGTGCCAGAGAGGTTCTTCCGATCACCGCCCGGCCACAGGCTGTCGATGTCCTGGCCAGGCGCGCCCACGTCGGCGCACCCCCCGCCGTAGTCGCTGAAGTACGCGCGCGTATCGCTCGCATTGGTGGCGACCACACCGACGGTCGGCTCGTAGCAGACCGGGTAGCTGCGCCCGGTGCCGCCGCTGTTGCCGCGGGCGACCACGATGATCGCCCCCGCCCGCGTCGCCCGCCCGATCGCCGCCTCGAGCAGCGGGTCGCCGGTCGGGCCGCCGAGGCTCATGTTGATCATCATGCCAGCGCGGCCAGCGGCGGCGACGCCGGCAGCAACGTTGGAGAGCCACCCACTGCCGCCGTCGTCGAGCACCCGGTGCGGCTCGATGTGCGCACCCGGCGCCACGCCCGATCCGTCGCGGCCGTCGAGGACCTCGGCTACGATGCCGGCGACGTGCGTCCCGTGCCCGTTGCCGTCGCCCGGCAGGTCCGGCCCCTGCGGCCGCCCGCCCACATGGTCGGCGCCGCCGGAGCACTGGCCCGCAAGGCCTGGATGGTCGCATGCCACGCCGGTGTCGATGATCGCAACCCTGACATTGGCGCCCGTCGAGATCGACCAGGCGCCGAGTGCGTCGATCTTGGGCAGGTGCCACTGAGCCGCGGGGTCGTATGTCGGCGCGAGCAGCGCCATCCTTAAGGACAAAGCCCCCCCACCTTGTCGCCCTGCGTAAGTCGATAAAGCGGGCGTCGACGGGGCCGGCTCGAGGATAGTGAGTACCGGGTCCGGGCGTGGGTCAAGCCCGGCCGCGCCCAGCGCCCCCACGGCGCCCGCTGGCGCGCACACTGCCGACGTGCGGTACTGGGGCAGCGCCAAGAGCACCGTGGCCCCAGCCGCGTCCAGCGCATCCACGGCGGCCTCGTAGGCGTGGGTGGCAGGCGCGCCAGTGGTCACCAGCATGCGCGTTTCGCCGGGCGGGCAACCGCTCACCAGCATGGGCACGGGCGTCGGGGTTGGCGGCGCCGGCGGCGGTGTGGGCGTCGGCTGGCAGGCGGCGCCGCCCCCCAGGATCGCGGCGGCGCAAAGGGCACGGAGCGGTTGGTTCATGATGGCGGTCTCCCCGTTCCCGTCGCCGGCTCAACCCAGGTTGCCAACCCCGCTCCAATCATTTGGGTCGCGAGGTCCTGGTCACCGTCTGCTTTCGTCACCAACCACACCGTGGCCAGCCACCGCTTGTATTTGTCCGACCACCTCGCCTTGTACGTTTGGAGCACCACCGCCGTACCAGCCGGCAGCCGTTCACGCAACCAAGCGGACGCGACCTCACCCTCCGGTGTGTTCCACTCGGGCGCGTCGAACTGGTGACGCCCCGGGCCTGTAAGCCGGAACTCCTGGTGCCGGGCACCACGGTAGAACCCGTCGTCGACGACGAAAAATACGCTGTCGCCATCGACAACCCGCTCCACGACGGCGTTGTAGAAGTACTCACTCTTGATCTTCATGTCTCAATCCCTCCTGGGGTCACGATGGTCTCCCCATACGCCCCGCGCGGCCCCAGCCACCCTGGCGAATAGTCGGCACATCAGGCCAGCTCCAGAAAATTGACGGCGTCCTGATTCGGGACGCTCGTTATGGTAAAACTCTGGTTCTTTCCGCTCGGGTCGATGGTGAGCACGTACTGCCCACCGTCCTGGCGCAACGCGTCGCGTCGGGCGGTGAATGAGAAGTAGCCGTCGGCCCCGGTGGTGGTGGTCTGCGTGGTGTAGAAGAGCGTCTCGCCCGTCCGCTGACCCCACGCGGTGTTGACCGAGAGTGTGAGCCGCACGCTAACGCTCGCGACGGGCGTCCCGGCCTCGGTCTCGAGGATGCCGTAGATCGTGATGTGGTCATGGTCAGGTGGCACCGTGGGGTTGATGAGCGTCAACTCCGACGCGATCGAGAGGTCAGCTCCCTGGATACGGATGATGCGGTACCGGATGACCTTCCGGCCGCTGTTCCACGTCGGGGTCACGGTGAACGACTCGTGCGCCCTGTACACGCTCGAGGTGTCGGCTTGGGCAACCGGCACCGTGCCGCCGTAGCCGCGGGTGCAGGCGGTGAACGTGTTGGTGCTCTTCGCGCCGAGCACGATCATCTCGCCATTGACGACCACGTAGTCACCCTGGCTGAAGCTCGCACCGCTGGTCAGGACGACCGTGGTCGCGGTCTCGGAGATCGCCCCGTTCAGCGTCGTTGATACCGGCGCGTAGGGCGACGTTGCGTCCTGGGCCGCGGTGACCGTGACGAATGTACCCGCTGTCGTCTCGTCGGATTGGAGGCGGTAGTCGGTGTTGATGTCGGCGTCCGTAGCGCCCGCGAACCGGACCGTCTCAGCCACCGGTCTCCTCCTCTACCACGATCGCAACCAGGTCCGCGGTCGCTCGATCCGGTACGTCGATCGTGACCCGGTGGTCACCCATCCGAACCGCGTAGCGACCGACGGCTTCCGACGGGACCAGCGCTGCGCCGAACCGACCATCGTCGCCGGGCAAGGTCCCGACCGCGTCGCCAGCGACAAACTCTCCCCGCCACACGCCGCCATGCTCCGGGGTGAAGGTAACGGTCCGATTCACCCCCGCGCCCCCCGCGGTGCGATACACCCCGGTGACGAGACAGCGATTCTCGGCGCGCGCGTCCGGCTCAATCCATCCATGCGGCGTGCCCCAGCCCATCAGTCGCATCCTCTCTCGGCTGCGCCACCGACAGGCCCAAGTGGGAGCGCGGTGAGTCTTGCTGCACCACCGATGGCCGGGAGTGGCAAGTCGGTCAGTCGAACAGCGCCGCCCATGGGGGACGACGGAAAAGCCGTCAGGAGTGCCCCCCCGCCAACGGATGAGAGCGGCAGCACGGTCAGGAGCACCGCGGCCCCTACGACCGCCAGTGGGCACGGGACTGGGATCTTCGCGGAAGTGGCCCGCGCAGGCCCGGGGGTTGCGGTGAACACGAGTGTGGATCGCATGTCACACCAGCACGAAGGTGTCGTTGTCGGCGGGGGCCTCGGTCATCGCTTCGACGGTGAACCTTCCCCGCCCGGAACTCAGCGAGTACGCAGTCACGCCTGTCACTTGGCCCGCGAGTGCCCCGCTGACCCAGAGGACGAGGCGATCGACATAATGCGTGGAGGTCGCCTCGGTTATGTCATCTGCCTCGAATTGCGTGGCCGTCGGGGTGAAGGCCGTGGTGTCTACCGTGCCGGGGACGATCTGGCCAGCGGACCGAGCAAGTCGGTCTTCCGAGTCGGCGGCCCCACTCCACAGCACGCGGATCGTACCGATGACGGGGTCGGTTGTGGCCGGGCTGCCACCCGCCTGTTTGTGGATCGACACGCCATACGCCCCGCTCGCCACCGCCGGCATGGTGCCGCGGTAGAGGCCCGTTGTCCCATCCTCGGCAAGCGCGATGTCGTAGGTGGTCCACTCGCCCGCGGTCGGCGTGGCATCGAAGGAGGAGCCGTTCCACACCGCCCCAGCGCCATTACGTAGAACGGCGTAGAGCGTCGCGCCGGTCGGAAAGGTGGCTTGCAGCTCCCCGGCCACGAGCTACCCGCTCCCCAGGTCGATCTCGTTACGAGCCTTCTCCAACGCGGCCTCTCGCGCCGCCTCGGCGGCAATCGACGACTCTGCGGCCTGCACGATCTCGTTATGAAACTGACGCAAGATCGTGAGGTAGATTTGTAGCTTCTGTGAAGGCGTAGCAACGGCGGGGTCAATGCCGAGCTGCTTGCCATATTGTGCAGTAAACGCGTTCAGCACGCGGTCAGACAAAACAATCGGGGTGTCCGCGTCCTTGATCGCATCGAGCACCGCCTTTACTCGCGCCGCCCTCGTTGCCATGCTGCCCCCCTTATGCCACTGCCAGGAGGCCATACGCCTCCATCTTGGCCAACAGCGCGTTGAACTTCGTAGTAATGTCTGCCAACGTTCCATCTGCATCGACGATACCGGCTTGCTGGGCAACGGCAGGCGCACCAAAGACGGACCACTTGTTGACACTGGCAGCGCGGGTGAGGCGCATGATCTCGTTGGCACCCCCGAGTTGGAACGCCATGTCATCCTCCCCCACCCGGCGAATGCCGGTATCGGTGTCGTTGAACCACGTCAGCCCGGGCAAGGCCGCGGTTCCGTCGGGGGGCCTGAATGAGCCGTCCGCCCCGATCGACGCAATGGTCGTCGGCGTCGATGTCTGGACCGAGAGCGCATTCCCAGTCGGCGACGCCTGGAGTCTGATGAGGGCGCCCGCCTTGGCAGCCGTGGCCGGGCGAATGATGACGCCATCCCCTGATTGCGACGTCATGGTGAAATTCTCGCCCGACCCACCCCCCGCGGTAAGCGTGGTCGCTCCGGCGGTGAAGACCATGGACGCAGAACTGAACCGGAGTTGGTCAAAGTTGTCGGTGTCGATTCGTATGTTCCCGACCATTATGCCCGGCGCATAGTTGCTACCGGCTCCACCAGAAGGAACGACAACGCGGAACGTCTTGCTGCCGGAAAGAGGGAACGCAATACGCAGGCCGTCGCCCGACTGCGGAACCATCACATCGACCCGGCTGGCCTGGATGCGATTCGGTGCCGAGACACCACCAGGTACCCTCAGTCTCATGCGGTGACCCTGTTTACTCGCACGAGGCACAGAATGACGTTTGCAGTAGCGGCAAACGCACGAACAGCCAAGCCGTTGTTAAGCCTGGACATAGGCACAACCAGAATGAGACCCGACTCTGCCGGGATCGTGACCTCTATCAAATCATCGGGCGCAGTTACGCCCCCCCATTCTACCGTCAGCTTTCGGTCAGTGGTATCGCTATTGACGGCGTGGACTTCGATCTCGTCCCAATCCGTGGTTCCAGCCACCGCCGTGTGCAGCGCCGTACCGGGCGTTCCTGTTGCCACGACCTTAACCATGCGGCCGTTCGTTGAGCCAGTTGGGACAAGCGGGGAGACGATTGGTGCGCCCATCAGCCGAATACCTCCATGAACAGTACGTCAGAATACAGGTGGGGTCGATCCCCTATGATGTCCAGCGCAACGTGGCGATGGGGGGCAACCAGGCCCGTGGCTTGCGCGCTGAGTTCCCCTGTGGCCTCGAAGGTCCCGGTGGCGTTGTTCCACACCAGCGCCAGGCCGCTCTGCCCAGCGCCAAGTGCGCCAGGTCCGTCCCACGCGTACTGGATCGAAGGTGTTGGGGTTGCGAGCGGCATAGCTATACCTCGTCACTCGCATCGGTCTGGGATAAGAAACGCATCACACTGCCACCTGAATATTAATCACGTTGTTCCGCGTCCCATGCAGAGTGCCCTTGTTGATCGTCACGCTCGCGTTCTCACTGACGAGCACGTAGTCACCATTGGCGTCACTCTCGGCCAGCACCCGGCCGTCCACATCATTGAGGCGGATGCGGCGGTGGCCGCGCATCTGGTAGACAAGCGCCCGATCGAGCCGGTCGACGCTCACTTCGACGGCTTTCATCCGAGCCACCGAATGCAGCTCACCGAGCGCCCATCGCTCGGCGAGTCCGCCTTGCCCCATTACTGCCATGCTCGTCTCTCCCCGGAACAGAAAAAGCGGCCGGCGCGCTCGTGCGCGCGGTCGGCCGCTCTGGGCTCTGGCATTTTCAATTGTCGCAGAATTATAGCACAGCTAGCCCAGTCCATCGATGACCTCCCACAGCTCCGCGCCGGCCTCGCACGTCCACTCCGCCAGGTCAAAGGCGAGCGTCTGGATCCGTACCACGGCGTCCAGGTAGATGCCGTGGTCGTCGCTCGGGAAGTTGACCCGGACGAGTGCTCCAACGCGGAGGCCCTCCCAGATATCCGGGTCAACGATGTTGATCACGATCGGGTAGCGTAGCGTGAGCCATCGCCTGAGCTGGGTCGTCGCCGCCATGCGGAGGACGATGGTCTCACCAGTCGAAGGATCGAGCGTCACCCCGGTGCCATCTTGATCAAAGAGGTACGCTCCGTGCTCGGCGATGACCGCCGAAAGTGCCGCCTTCCGGCCGAGCACCCGTCCCTCGACCGCCTTCACCTTCACCCCCCGCACTCCCAGCCCGGCGCCGAAGGAGCGACCGGCGGCTGCAAGCTCGGCCCGGGTGTGAACTACGGCGCTGTACGACCAGTTTACGTGGCGGCCCTCGGCGATGACCCGATCCGGCGTGAGGTCGAGCGGAGCGTACGGGCTTGTCCATAGGAGCTCGAGCCGCGCCTCGCCGGGCTTGGCGACGAACCGAAACTCCTCACCGGTCTGGTCAGCGAGATCAGTGAGGAGTCCCCACACCGATTGGCCGGCCAGCTCGATCGGCCGCGCCTCGCCGCTGTAGACCTGGCCACCCACATCGACCTTGAGATCGACCGGGTAGTCCGCGAAGAGCCGACGGACGAACTCGCCGGCCGTCATCGTGACGGTCTCTCGTGCCCGGACCACGGTGTCGTCAGCGCCCAGCCATACCTCAGGCCCTTTGAGCGCTACGCTGCGCTCGCCCCGGCCGGATGCGACGTCGATACCATCAACCCGGCCGAACCACACCTCCTGTATTCCCCGACCACGTGCGTCCACCTCCGCAAACACCGGTATCCCGCCCGCCATGAGCACGGACCGGGACACGCATGGGTGCCCGTAGGGCAGCCCGGTATCTCCCGACACAGGACCCGTGAGGTCAAACCCGACTTGCAGGCCCGTCCAGCCCTTGACCTCGCGGATGAATTCGCCGGTTTCTCCGTGGAATAGACGAATGCGCGTTGAGATGCTGACTCTCCCCGATTGAAGTGCGTGGCTTAGGCCCACGCCTTTCGGTAACTGGACACGCCCACCTCGACGGTTCCAATTCCTGCTTCGGTGAATGTGATATTATTTGTGCCGGCGGGCAGGTATGGCCAGTCGCCGGTCGCGATGTGTGCCTGGTGGGTGTTATCGCCGGAGATCGTGATCGCCCGGGCGTCGATGTCGATCGACACCGTTTCGTTCAGCGCCACCACCAGGTTGAGGCCGAGTGTCTTGCTATCGGCGTTGGCAAGAGTCGCCGGTGCCCCCGGGCGCCCGAATTCGTAGATATCCTGCCGCGCCGACCCGAAGAGGATCGCAACGGCCTCGCTCGACGAGAGCGTCGCGGTAAAGGCGTCAATGTCGAACCCATCACCGTCCGATGGCTGTTGCGGCTGCCAGTCGTACAGCTCGAGCTCGTAGCGGATCTCCCGCGCACCGGCGGTAATCGTGTCTGTCGGCGTGCCGCTGATGGGGATGCCGGTGCTGTTCAGCGTCCGGAGGACTGTCCGGTTCCCATCGGTATCGATCGCGACAACATGCAAACGGGCTTCTCGCCGGCCGGCCGGCCACTCTACCGATACGTAATAGGTGTACTGGATTGACGTGATGGAAACGTCGAGCCGCATCCCCCATGCCGTTTGGAGCGGATGCCCGTCGTAGCCGCCGGCGGCGCGGTAGCCGATGCCCATCTCGGTCGCGGTGGCGGCGTCTCCCGTCGGGTTGATCCCGGTGGTGTATGGCACGTACTCGCCGTAGAGATGGTCCTTCCCGCGATCCACCACGTCGAGGGTGTACCAGCTCGCCGCGCGGGGCTTCCTCGCCTGCGTTCGGCCCGATGCCAGGGTCTCCTGGAAGCTGGCCCACACGAAGCTGGTGTTGGTCGAGGCCGCCATGTCGATCATCGGCTTCGTCGCGTCGTCGATGTAGTCGGGGGCCGATAGGCTGGTGCCGCCGTACACCAGGTCGACCATCTGGGCAGGCGGCAGCCAGTAGAGCTTTGCGCCCGCCGAGTGGGAGCCCGCCGCTGTGCCGCGCCGCCCGCGGGTCGACGACACCGTGAACGTACGGAGGCTCGCATCGTACCCGGTAACGAGCACCACCTCGCTGTCGATCCACGCGTAGAGCGGGAAGGGATCGATGTTGGTCAGGGCCTCGGCTGCGTAGAACGTCGTGTCCGACACCCCGAATGTTGTGCCGGTCCTCACCGTCCAGTAGCGCGCCGCGGGGAAGTCGCCGACGATCCATACCTTGGTCGCCGCGTTGTTCCAGTTCTCACTCCAGCGCGACACACGCTTCCCACCCACGCGAGTCTCGACATCGTCCCCGTCCGCCTGCGAGCGCGTGGCCGTCACCTCCGCGGCGTGATTCCAGCCACTACCGGTGATCGCCACCGGCAGGCGGTGCGCCGGCCATGGATTGGTCCACTTGATCGAGATCGGGTAGCGGAACCGCTGGCCGTTTGCCGCTGTCTTGGCGGCCGTCGGCTTCAGGGTGTAGACAATCTCCTCACTCTTCGCCTCGCCGCCCGTGATGGACAAGGTAGCGGGGCTGGTCGTTTTGGCCACCGCAGTGACGCTCTCGGCGGTGGCCCGATGCCACCGCGCGTCGAGCAGGGTAAACTGGCCGATGAAGTGCGCCAGGCGCTGGGGGTGGTCCGACTGATCGCTCGGCAGTAGCCGCTCCATACTGACGAGCGCACGCTTCTCGACGCCCTCCTCGTCGATGACGAACCACAGTTTGCCCAGGTCCCGGGTGTCATCGTCATCCTGCGGGAAGATTGCCTCGAGCTTTTGGAGATCGGCCTCGTGTTGGGAAACAACGGCCGTGTCGATGAAGTAGTCGACGAGCAGCGCATCTGCTGACCACGACCTGCCACCCCAGGCCGGCCCGCGTCCCGCACGGCCGAGCGCGTTGGTCGATACCGACCGTGTTCGGCCACGGATGTTGCCGACGCGCACCTTGGCCTCCTTCACAAACGTTTCGTCGGCGAAGGTGTGGACCGTGATTCCGGCCATCGTCTCGAGGCGCTTCGGGGTCAGTGCCATGTCCGCCTCACGGTGCCCACGCGCCGAGCGAGGCACGCAGCAACTGCGCCTCCTCTTCCTCGTCAGGAATCACGATGGTGCCGTAGTTCGAGAAGCTGTTCGCCACCGAGGTCGGGCCGGTGGCCACGACCCCCACCCCGCGCCCCCCGCCGCCGACGCTCATCTCGGCCGTCAGCGTGTTCATCATGGCGGCGAAGTCCTGGATCGTCATGGCGGCCCGCTCGAGGTTGGCGTTGAACATGTCCGCCAGCACGGGCGTTTCGCCGAAGGGCATCGTGGCGCCGGGAGCACCGGGCGGTTCCCCTTGGCCCTTCCGCTGGCGGCTCGGCCCCGGCGCCACGACGGGCACGATGGGCACTGGGAGAACCGGGGCGGTGCCCACCCCGCTGCGCCCCTCGGACAGTTCCGCGAAGAGGCGCTCGGCCTCCGCCATCGCCTTGGCCGCGGCGGCTCGTAGGTCCGCGATGCGGCGCGCCGCCTCTTCAGGGCTGATGCCCTCGGCGATCATGAGCTGCAGCGCATACTCCTCTTCGAGCTGCCGCATCCGCTGGTCGTGCCGTTCCTTCTCCACCAGCGCCAGGCGGTCGAGGTGGTCCAGCTCGGCCTTCTGACTCGTCTCCAGCTCGGCCTTCTCCTTGGCCATGCGCTCTTCGCTCAGTTTGTAGCGCTCGTCCTCCACCCGTTTCTTGTCCTCGATGATCTCGAGCTGGTCTTCGAGGGCCTTCTTCTCCCGCGCCCACGCGGCCTCGCGGTCGGCCAGCTCGTTCTTGCGCGCCGTGATCTTGTCCTCCACGGCCGACACCTCGCCTTGGGCCGCCTTCTGCATCGCCTCGAGGAGCGAGCGCAGGTAATCCAGCCGCAGGCTACCGGTCTGGACGGCGATCTGAGCCAGCCGGAGATCCTCGCCCGTGAACACGCCTTGGTCGATGCCTTGCTGGATCGTGTCGATGATCTTCTGGCCGTCCTTCAGGCTCTTCAGATCGACACGCACCATGTCCTCGGGCTTGGCCCGCTCGCGCCCGCCCTTGCCCTCGCGACCGGTGGGCAACGCCCGCATGGCATCGTTGATGGCCTTCAGATCGTCCTTGAGCTGGGCGAGTGGCTGCTGGCGGATCCATTCGTCGAGGTCCAGTTTGGCCTGCTTGAGCGCGTCCTCCTGGTCGTCCATGTAGTCCTTGATGGCGTCGGCCTCGGACTGGATGTCGGCCAGCCGCTGCTCGTGGGCTGCCTTCATTTGGGCCTGCGCCTCGGCCACTCGCTGGTCCTGCCGGTCGTGCTTCTTCTCCAGCGCGTCGCGCTCCTCGGCGATCAGTTCGAGCACGCGGTCGTGGACCCGCTTGTCGAACAATTCGTCGGCTTTCTGGCGCTCCTTCAGCAGGCGAATCTGCTCCCGGATGTACTCCTGTACCGCCCGGGCCCGATCCTTCTCGATCTTCTCCAGGTCGCGCTCGGCGTCCCTGACGTCCTTCAGGCCGTTCTTCAGGTCTTCGAACTGGCGCTTGATCAACGTGTCGCGCTCCTCGAGGTGGGTCATCCGTGCCTCGTGGGCGTCGTCCTCGAGGTGCATCTCGTCCACGATCCAGCCGGTGTCCCTACCGGTGTCCTTGGCCTCCTTCCGCGCCTCTTCGAGGCCGGCCTTCCGCTGTTCGTGGCGCTCGTTTTCCTGCTTTTTGAGGTCGTCGTACAGGCGCTTCCAGGTCGCCACCTGTTCCTCGGGGTCGAGCTGGTCGAAGTACTTGAGGAACCCCTCGACATCCTTCACCGGTACGTTCATGCCCGCCATGATCGCGCCGAAGTCGACCTGCCATTTGTCGGTGGTCGACTCCTCAAGGAGCCATGCCATGCTTCCCTGCTCGGCTGCTCCGCCTCGGAGGAACCCCTGGAACGTCGCGTTGAGACGCACGAGCAGCTCGTCCGCCTCGGCCTGGGCGGCGCGCAGCAGCTCGCTGGCCTCGGCCAGGCCCGCCAAGAACATGCTGTCCTCGAAGCCGGCGGGGATCACGATCGGGTCCTCGGCGGCCTGCCGCAGTTCCTCGATGGCACCGCGGGCCTCGTCGATCCGGTCGGTAAAGGCGCCACTACCATCTCCCATTGCGCCGTCGCCGCCGCCGTAGCCGAAGGGGTCGTCTGGGAAGAGGGTGTCTTCAGCACCCCCAGGCGATGGCACCGCAGTCGTTCCCACCGGTCGGCCGCGCCCTCCGCCTCCGCCCCCTGAAGGCGGGCCGGGAAGGTTGGGCGGCTTATCCCCACCGAGATCGTCGAGTAGTCCGCGCAGATGCTCGAGGTCCCCCACGGCCTCCTTCACGCCCCGTAGGACGATCAGGGTTACGATCTCGGGCGGCACCAGCTTCATGATGTCGGTCATCGCCGATACGGCCTCGGCGGTCTCCGCGGCCTGGGCCGCCGCGTCCTCCATGCCCGACGATGCGTCCTGCATGGCGGTCTCGGTCTGGCCGCCGGCCTCCTCCGCAGCCCGCCCCGTCTCCTGGTGGCTGCGGGTCTGAACGCGCCCGGCCTCGTCTGCGGTGTCCCTCGCCTTGGTGATCGCCGTCGCCTGGCTCTGCACCTTCGCCTCGACCTGCTCGAGCACGGGCAGGAGGTCCCGCTGGCTGGCCCCCATCTTGGTGGCGAAGTCGCTCGTCGCCGCCGACACGCCGGAGGTCGCGGTGGTCATCCGCCCCACAGCCTGCTCGATCTCGCTGGCGGCCATCCCGTACCCGCCCGAGAGAGTTGAGGTCGCGCCCTCGACCGACTTGGCATCGCCCGACACGTGATCGGTCATCGCGGTCGAGCTGTCCTTGATCCGGGTGGTGCTCTCGTCGACCGCCGTCGCTCCGGCATCGTGGGCGGCGATCTCTTCCTCGGTAGCGCCCAGCACCCGGCGCGCCCGGTTCTCGGCGGATTCACCCAGCTCGTCCTGCTTGACCACGATGGCCGCGCCAGTCTCGTCTACCGAGCCTGCAGCAGCTTTGTTGGCGACCTGGATATCGGTCGACGCCTGCCCGTGGCGCTGTGCCAGTAGCTCGGCGCCCGTGGCCCACGTGTCCATGGTGGCATCGGCGCGGGCGGTGTCCTCCTCCATCGCCCCTACGGCGCCCTCCATGGCCTCGGGCAATCGGGCGATCGATTCGACCTGGGAGACGGACGATTCGTCGGTCGCGTCGCGGATGGTGGCCATCAGGGCCACGTGGGCATCTGCCACCGGCGAGAAGACCTCGACGCCGGGGTAGGCCTGGCGCAGGGTGGCGAAGATCGTCTTGGCGGTCTCCTCGCTGGTCTGCCCCAAGAGCACCATGTTGGTCACGTGGTCGACCACCATTTGAGCCAGGGCCTCGCGCTGCGCCTCCACCTGCTGCTGATACTGCTCCTCGACCTTGGCCACGTTCGCGCCACCGACGCTTTCGGTGGCGGACAGGATCCCGGCCAGCTTTTCGTTCTCCTTGGCGATGGCCTTTTCAGCCGATGCCCGTTGCTTCTCGGTCTTGGCGTCCTCCATCCGGGCGTTGAGCTCGATCATCTTCTCGGCGTGGCCCGCCTCGGCCTCACCGAGCTTCTGCTGGGCGCCAGCCGCCGCTTCGGCGTCCGCTTGCCTGGCGGCCTCGATATCCTCATGGTACTTCTGGCGGCTGGTCCACTGCTCCTGGAGGTTCGTCGCAAGGCCTTGCGACAGCGTGTTCCAACTCTCCTCGGTAGCCTGCGCCATCGCCTGCTGGTCGGCGGTCCACTTCGAGCCGGCGGCGATGACGCTGGTGAAGCTGTCGCTGTACTGCTGGAGCGTGCCGGCGGCGACGCCTGCCGCTTCTGCGGCCTGTCGGTCCGCCTCGATCTGGGCCATGCGGCCCTGGGTGTAGGCCTGCATCGCGACGCTGTACTGCTCCAGGGTCATCTGCCCGGTGGCCACATTGGCGGCCAGATCGGCGTTCGTCCGCGCCCACTCGGAGTCCTGGGCCAGGGCCTGCCCGGTCACACCCTGCTTCTCCACGGCCGCGGCGGTGGCGGCCGCGAGCGAGTCGGCCTGCTCCCGCTGCGCCTCGGAGAGCACGCGCCCGTAGCCCTCGGCCTCGCTCATCGCGCTGGCCATCTGGAGCACCTGCTCCTTGTACTCTTCGGTGGTGACGGCGCCCGTGGAGAGCTGCTGCTCGAGCTTGGAAGCCCCCAGCTGGAAGGCGCCGCTGTCGATAATCGCCTTGTTGACACCGACCCCGTACTCCAGCCACGAATTAGCCGCCAGCCGGGTGGTGCGGGCCTCGTCCTCCATGATGTTGCCGCCGACCAGCTGCCCCAGTAGGCCCATTTCGCCATTGGCCTTTTTCACCGAGGCGACGTAGTCGTCCCAACCGCCGCCGGCCTTCACGGCGCTCTGGCCGGCCTCGTCGAGCGCCGCGCCGGCATCGTGCATCCCCTTCACCACGGCGCCGATCGCCAGTACCGCGACCCCGATCCCGGAGGCCGCCAGGGCGCCACTGAAGAGCGTCACCCCTTCGGTGGCCGCCATGAACAGCGGCCCGACGGCCGCGACCACGCCCTGCAGGCTCACCCACACGCCAAGGCCGGAGCCGATGACGGCGAGCAGCCCCACGATGGTCACGATGGCCTGCCGGGTCCCTTCGTCCAGCCCGCGCCAGCCCTCGATCAGCCCGGTGAGGATCTCGGTCGTCCGCTGCAGGATCGGCACCAGGAGCTGCCCGAGGGTGGTCCCGACCTCGATCATGGCCACGTTGACCTGGGCCTCGAGCTGCTTGGACGCCATGTCGAAGGTCTGCGACATGATGTCGAACGCCCCTTCGGTCGCGCCGCCGCTCTCCTCCATCAGCCGCAGGTCGGCCGCGGCGCCCGCAGCGTTCTCGCCGGTCAGCCCCAGCACGGCGCCGAGCGCCTCGCTCGACCCCATCGCCTGGGCGAGCCCGATCCCGGCCGAGTCGGCGGCGTCAGCCACGGCTACCAAAGTGCCCTGGTAGCCCATCACCTTGAGCGAGGCCTCCGCGATGGAGATCCCCTGCTCCTCGGCCGTGCGCTTCACGTCGGCGTTCTTGGCCGCCAGTTCGCCCAGGACCTCGGTCATCTGGACGTTCGGCGTCAGGAGTGCGATCATGCTTGCCCGCTGCTGGGTGATCGCCTGGCTGGCAGACAGGCCGCCCTTGGTCAGGGTGGCGGTCGCGGCCGTCACCTCTTGATAGGTCACCCCGAGGGAGGCCGCGAGCGGCGCCACCTGACCGATCGACGAGGCGAGATCTTCGAACCGGAACACCCCGACGTTCACGCCGGTGAAGAAGACGTCCGACACCCGGCCGGCCTCGGAGGCGTCCAGCTTCCATGCGTTCATGGTCGCCGAGAGTGCCGAGACGGCGACGCCGGTATCGGTCGCGCCGGCCACCGCGGCCTTCGAGGCGGTCTCCATGAAGGAGATCACGTTGTCGGGCGGCACCCCGCTGGAAAGCGCATCGTAGACGGCGTTGGCGGCCCCGACGGCGTCCTGCCCCATCGCGGCCGAGACCTCGAGGATCTCCTGACGCCACTGGGCAGTGCCTGCCGCGGCCTCGGGAGAGAGGGTCGCGATCTGCTCGATGGCGGTGCCGTATTCGCCGGCGGCCGCCACGCTCTGGCCGAGGAAGTCGGTCAGGCCGCTGAGGATGTTCGAGAGCTGTTCGGCGCCGCGCACCAGGTCGGCGGTGGAGGTCACGCCGGCGCGGGCACTCTTCTCGTAGCCTTCGAGGCCACGTCCAGCCTCAAGCCCCGCCGATCCGCTCGCCTCGAGGTGGGAGGCGAGGACATCGCTCTGCTTCTGCAGCTCGCGCAGAGCGTCGACCAGCCCCATGACGGGGCGTGAGTCGACGTCGTAGCCGATTTGGCCTTGGATTGGCTCAAGCGCCATGGCGCCCTCGGTCCCTCGCTGTCGGGACCGGACGGGCGGCTATGCGCGCTGTGTCCGGTGGTGTCTTGTTAGGCTGGCGCGGCCGCCAGCGTTCTCACATGGGTGCGGCCGGCGTGCTCGCGCATCATGCTCACGGGATTAACGTACCAGCTAGCGGCCGCGTCGTCGGCCGCCGCCGGCGTCCCGTCGCTGTGCTCGCGCACCAGGCGGGCGAAGATGCGGGTCGATACCTCGCGGACGGGGCGCGCCCCGTCCATGAACTGGTATCGCACCCGCACGGAGAGGTCGACGAACAGGATGAAGGCCGGCATTTCGGGCACCACGGCCAGCGTGTTGACGATGCGGAGCGGCGGCTTGTGGTTCTTCGAGATCGCGTAGTCCATGAGCCACAGGTCCCGGCACCCGGTCACCAGGGCGCCGCGCGGGTCCTTGTGACCCTTGCGCCAGTGCGGCTGGCTGGCCACCACCATGGCGTCCCAGTCCTGCATGCGCCATGCATCCAGCCACTCGGCCAGGGCACGATGAGGCGTGCCGGGCTTGAAGGAGCGAACGGTGATCACCCGAGAGGACCTCGGCCGCGAGGTGGCCGTCGCACATACTTCGCTGCCGAGTCATTGGCCATGGCATCGGCCAAGCGACGCTCGCGCGCCTCGGCATCGCTCCCGGACGGGAAGTAGTCGTCCGGGAGCGTGGGTGGCGGCAACGGCGCCGAGGCCGGGCCATCGCCAGGTGTCCTCGCTGGCGGTTCTAGCACCTGAGCCGCTGCCGCCGGCTGGTCGTCCTTCCGTGACCAGCCCAAGAGTCGTCGTAGCCAGTCGAACATGGCGCCCTCCTACCCGCTCATCCTCATCCGGTCCAGCATCTTCAGCGCGAGCTTCACGCCGCCGGGGTCGCGCTTGCGGGCCGCCTTCGGCGGTGCGTCACCGTAGATGCACCGGTGCCAGGCCGCGTGTCGCGCTTTCTCGATCTCGTCGATGGACGGGCCGCGCCGCCGCTTGCCCCTCCCCCGCTCGTGTACCTTCGACTCAGCCTTCGCCATCTCGGTCCTCACCCAGTTCCCGAACAGGCTGACGGCGTTGTCGAGGTCGAGCGCCGGCCACCCGTACTCGATCCCGAGCAGCACGCTTGGGCGGCAGCTCGTCGCCTCCGCCCTCGTGAACATCTTCCACAAGGCGCTCCTGTCGGAGGCGAAATGCGATCATCGCGCCAGGGCCGTGTTCCACCACAGCCTGCGCGATCTCCTTGAGGTCCGCCCGCTTGAGGCCTCGCCAGCCATCGTCCCGCGGCGCGTTCTCCGGCACGTAGATAGGGAGCTGCCCATCGAGGCACGGCGCCCCAGGCATCACGAACTGAGGCGCGCATTCCCGCGGGTCGACCCTGTCCACGTCGAACGCGGGGTCCTCGAAGTACTCGGGCGGAGGGATGATACACGTCGTGCACGCGATCACCCGTAGGGCCTGGATGGTCTCAGAGTACTCGCGCGGCTCCAGCATCCTGGCCGGCACCCCCTCGGCATCCACCATCTCCAGCACCCGGCTGGTCAGCGGTTCGGGGATGGTGACACCGTTCACCGCGAGGTCCAGCAGATCGACCCGTTGGAGCAACACAACAAGGCCGGCCCGCGGCAGGTACTTCGTCACCACCTTCGGGCCGGATGATCTGAGCAGCGAAGCGGACGTCGCGGTGAACCGCCGCCGGTTCTCCAGCTCGAGCTGGCCCCGCTCCCTCTCAAGCTGCGGCAGCGAGATCTGTGCAAGCCGGGCCCGGTAGGCCGCGGCCCCCTTCTGCCGCGCGTCTGGGTCGCCGCCGAAGCGGCCTACGAGCGTCGCCTGCTGCACGCATTCGTCGATCAGCTTCTGCCGGCGCTTGTCCGGCGCCGGCGTCGTGCTCTGTGGCATCTGACTCTCCTGTTGAATGGTCCGGCACCCAGGCCGACTTGCACGGCCTTACGGGGTGGGTTGGGTGGCCCGCCGCCCGCGCGCCATGGCAGCGCTTCGGCAGGTGCCGGACAAGCCCCTTGCCCTCGCGAGCAGCCTTACGGCGTGGTGTACGGCGCCACGCCCGGCCACGTCGTCGGGATCGCCGTCTCGGTCTTGTGGATCAGCGGCCGGTAGATCCGGTTGTCGCCGTATGGGCTCGGCAGGCAGGCGCCGCTCCAGGTGAGCGGCTTGTAGGCCCCGTACCCGTACGCCCCACCGTCGGCGTTCACCCGGGCCTTGAAGACCTGCAGGTGGACATCTCCGTCCGACTCGGCGTCGATCGACTTGCCGATGAAGCCGAAGTACGGCACCTCCTGGTTCGACTTGAAGTCCCAGTAGGTCACCTCGCTCGCGCCGGAGTTCGAATCCAGCGCGGTGCCGCCGAGCAGTACCTCGAGCACGTTCATGTCCAGGGCGGTCGCCTGCTCGAGCGACCACTCCGCGCCCGTGGGCAGCGAGTAGGTGCTCTTGATCTGGTCGTCGCCCTCGGCTTGGATGTTGGTGTAGGTCCCGGTGACCTCCATGGTCGCCGCGGCCGGCAGGTCCACCCCCGCGCCGTACGTCGGCGTCGAGAGGCTGGTGATCGGGTAGACCTTCACGTCGCGCAGGCCTACCGCGAATACGGTGTCAACGGCCATCGTTGTACCTCCAGGTTGTGAACTCGGCCGCTCGGGCGCTACGTTGGTTAGCTATTCCCGAGGCGAGTTCTCTATCGCCCGGAGGAACACTTCACGCGAGACCAGCCGGCCCCCACGGTTCAGTGCCCTGGACCCCGCAATGGGGCCTCTGATGGCCCGCGTCTCGACCACGCGGGCACTGCTTGGATTCACGTAGTGCAACACCAGGAGCTCGCCCTCCACTAGGCGGGAGAGCAAGCGCCGGCACCGCTTGCACATGTGCTCGGTGCTGGGTGCGCGGTCGTCGGGCAACGTGCCCGGCCGGCGTCGGACGCGGGTGATCAGCGCCCCCGACTCACAGCGCACATCGATGAACTCGTTCCCGAAGACGACATCATCCGGGAACGCTAAAACTGCGCCCATCCCATTCTCGCGACAACAGGAGCTTCGCGTCGCCGGGCGTCACCTCGATCGGCGCGCCCGGGACGAACGTGTACCCCTGCGATAGCCCGATGGATTCTCCGATGATCCAGGTCCGCCGCCCGGTCATGACCACGACGGTGTTCGCCGTCGCGACCGCGGGCGTGGCGGTGGTCAACGGCGTGGTCGCCGGCGGTGGCGCTGCCGCCATGTCCCGATCGGACTCGGGGTCCAGCGCCGGGTTGGTGGCGCGAGCGGTCATCGCCGACGTCGAACCGCCGCCCACATCGCCCCTCGTATCAGGCACACTTCACCTCCAATGTTTCATGATCCGCAGCAAGCCGATCCGCCGCGGCGAGCACGTCCGCCGCCACGTCCGTCCAGGATCGCGCCGTCACGTACGGCCGCGCCACGTCCCGTGTCCACGCCGCGGCCTCGACGTGGCCATCCACAACGGCCACCATCGCGGTGGCCAGGTCGTCCACATCGACCTTCTGCCACTGCCCGCAGTACCCCCATGCGCCGAATACCGCTGCCATGCCGCCCGGTGAGGACCTGGCGACCCGCCATGCCCAGCGGTCGGCATCGTACTGGCCGGTGTGCTGGCACGTGATGACCGGCAGCCCCGTCGCCGCGGCCTCGCGCGGCGGCAGCCCCCATCCCTCGCCGAGCGTCGGCCACAAGAACGCGTCCGCTCGGGCGAAGAGGCGTAGCATCGCCGCGCGCGACCAGAACGAGCGGAGCACGAGCACGTTCAGGTCGTCGAACGTGTAGCGCCACAGCGAGCGGCGGGCCGCGGCGTCCCGTCTCCCGATCTCCGCCTTGCCGCCAGTCATCGTGACGACCGGGTCGCGGTATCCCGCCATCGCGCCCAGCTCGGAGCGGCCGCTGGTCTTGATCACCAGGCGGGCCGCGGGCGAATCGCCGAACGCACGCTTGAAGGCGTCATACGCCTGCATCCAGCCCTTCCGATAGCTGATCTGCCCCGCGTACAGGAACACGAACGGTTGACCCGCGCGTCTCTCCCGGTCCATGAGCGGCCAGGCGGAGCCGTCCAGCCCAAGAGGCACCACCTCCACGGCGGCGCGGGTGTGACGGCGCACCAAGGCTGCGTTGTGCTCGCACGGCACCAGCACCACGTCCGCCGCCTCGAGCCACGGGACCCAGGAGTTGCGCCGGATCGGGATCTCGCTCGACTCCCACATCGTGAAGCCGATCCGGTACTCAGCCCCGTCCCATGTCCACGAGTCCGGCGTCCCGATGCAGATGCGGGTCACGCCTGGCCGGGTGATGGGGGGGGGGGGGGGGGCGTCGACGATGTCGGTCGAGCGGCAGAACCGTCGCCAGCGCGTCCCGCCGGGGTGGGGCCGGTGGCGCCACTCCTCCGGCATGCCGTCGCGGTAGTCGGCCGGGACGATCCGCGACAGGAAGTGGGGCGCCGGGTGAATGGTGTACTGCACCCCGAGCGCAGCCAGGCCATCGCAGATGCCGCGTCGCATGGCACCGTAGCCGGCCGCGTTTGACTGAAACGGGTCGTAGGCGCCGCCGCCGAGGCGAGCGACGCCGCCGGCACCGGGGTCAACGGACCAGGAGAGTTCGACTACCATCGTCCCAGTCCCTCAAATACGGAGCGCTCCATCGACACCGGGCGCTTCCCATCGCCGCCCAAGAGCGAGTCGTCCGCGCTGTTCGTCAGGTCGTTCAGGTGCATCAGCTCCACACCCTTGCCGCCCGCCGTCACCTTGCGGTTGTGAAGCACCGCCCTCGCCCGCACCCGCGCTGCCCGCGTGCGTGCGTACCCCACCCGATCGTAGAAGTACACGTGCACCATCGTCTGCCGGCCTTCGCCCTGTTGTGTGGTTGCCTCGGTGGAAGTGGTCACCAGCGCGCAGGGCTTGAGGCGCTTGACACCGCCGCCGGTGATGATCTCGTAGGCGGTCGGCGTGTCGGTCGGGTTTATCGGGTGCTGCATGCCCTTGCCGGGGTCCACGGGATCGGTCCCGACCTGCGCCTGGTCTGGCTCGTCGACCAGGTACACCTTACCCGTCAGCGTCGCCATCAGGGCCACATCGGCGATGAGCAGCTCGTGCACGGTCTCGGCAAGGGTCGCGCCCATCGTTACCTCGCCAGCCCGTTCAGGGCGCGAACGACGCGGTCGCGGATCTGCGGGATGAACACCTCGATGGTGCGCTGCACGATCCCCCAGCGGCCACCGAACCGCACCTCGAGCCACTTGCCGTAGTCGACGCCGTGGCGGATGGCAGCGAAGTGGTTCACGACCCCAGGCCCCTGCGACGCCGTCCCGTACACGCCGGAGTAGCCTTCGAGGCCGGCGCGTGCATCGCCGGTGCGGTCCTTCCACGGCGCCGCCACTTTGGCGAAGCCCTCCATGTCCTCGCCGATGAGCGCCATCTCGCCCTCCACCGCGTCGTTCGCCGCCCGCGGGATCGCCATGACGGAAGCGATCGCGCGGGCGACAGGGGTGCTGCGGAAGGTGGTCTTGATCACCGCTACAGCCTCACCATGGTCCAAAGGATGTCGGGTGTCGTCGGCCACCTTGGATCCGCGTTCACCCTCCGCGCTCCGATGACCTGCCACTCGGTCAGCGGGCGGCCCAGCTTATCGCCGTAGAACCTCCCGTAATACGCACCGATGTTCGTCCGACGGTCGAAGAAGTCGAAACTGTCTTCGGTGAAGTGATGGAGATGAGTGGGATCCGTATGGCTCGCGGGGTTGTCGTGGGCCGCCCCGCGCAAGATGAGCATTCCGCCTGGGCGTAGGAGATCGAAGCATTCGTTGACGAAGCCGAGTACATCCACGATATGCTCGATCAAGTCGTAGGCCACGACGCCGTCGAACCCGCCCTCGGGCACCACCGCCCGCAGCGCCGCCCACGGCATGAGGTCCAGGTCCCACGCGACGTCGATCCATAAGCCGTGGGCGAAGCGGTCGTGGTTCACGCCCCCCTCGAGCGGGCGCGCGCCCGTGCCGAGCTGTAGCCACCGCCCCGGCCCCGGCGGCTCGCGCCAAACCGGCACCATGCCGGACTGGATCGTCATGCCGCCCGCCGCTCGCGCGCCATGGCCGCGCCGCGCTCGTGCCAATCAGCCAGGGCCGCCGCCAGGTCGCGGGCGTCCATGCGTTCCGGTGCGCCGGCTCCAGCCTGCCTCACGTATGCGCCAATCACCCGCGCCGCACCCAGATCAACCAGTCGTGTCACGATCAAGTCCTTCTTCTTCACTTCTGGATCACGCTCGCGCACGTATCTCCACAAGATGTACTGGCACTTCGGGCAGTCGATCTCTACCTGCCCAGCGGTACTACGTCGGGGCGGCGTTCGCCGTGGGTCGTACAGCTTGAAGAGCTGGCGGCCGCACCCGCACATCACCCGGCAGCAGTCGAAGTCACCGGCCAAGGCCAGCGGGGCTATGTCGGGTGCGTGAGTCGGTTTCAGGTGCGCCATCGTCATCACCACTCAGTAGCCGAGCCTGGTCAGGGCCAGGTCGAAAGTCTCCGCCGAGATGATCCGTCCGCCATGCGAGCCAGTCTTCTGCCCGGCCACGGGGTCGATGACCGCGCTCGATTCCACAACCTCGCCGGTGTACGGGTCCACCCAGTGATAGGCTCCCAAGCGGTTGCGATCCAGGTAGTAGAACTCCCCCTTCAGCAGCATGTCCCGGCACTTGCGGCAGAACACCTGCACGATCGGCGCATCCGCTGGGCGCTGGGCACCGGGGTGCCGGACCAGGTCGAGGAGCAGCGCCCCCGTCCGGCAGCGCACCTCGACAACCTCGAGCGCGACATCGAGGGCTGGCATCAGACCTCTATCGCCTCGGCGAAGGCCACCCGCTGGTGGTCGTCCGCGGAGTGCGCGAAGATCACACTGTAGTGCTGCCTGCCCAACACGAACCGATCCCCTCGCTGGATGTTCGCGGTGTCGGCGCCGATAAGCCGGATGGTCGCCGCGCCGCGCTCCCCACTGGCGACCGTGATGCCGAGCACACCAAGCTGGCTGGCGGTGACGTAGCGGTCGACCATGAAGACCTGGGCAGCGAGCAGGGCCGACCCGCGCTCGAGCACCACGGATTCGCCGTTGCGCACCAGCATGTGGTCCACCGTCACGCCCAGCGTGGCCGCGCGCGGCATCAGTAGTCTCTCCGCTTGACGGCGGGTGGCTGCAGTCGCTCACGCCACACGCGCACCGATACGACGGCCTCGTCATCTGCCGCCTTCCGGGTCGGCCCCGATCTGCCGAAGAGGGCGATCGGCTGCGCGCTCTGCCCCCACATCTCCACGCGGTACAGCTCGTCCGCCGCATCGTCGGCCAGGCGCCTGGCGATCTCGGCCCACGCGGGACCGTCGCGGTATCGAACGGCACCCGGTCCCAATGTCTCCTGCTGCACCTCCTCACCGGCCCGGGCCGCGAAGTACAGCACGGCCAGGCGGCTGGCGGTCCAAAGGACGACGCCGTTCTTCAGCATGTCCGCACGCTCGGCGTCGTAGTTCACATCGGCGGTGTTCAGGATCGTGGCGTAGGATGGAATGTCCTCCTTCACCCGCCCCTCGGTGTGGCGCAGGAACGGCCGCCCCTCGATCGTCGCGTCGGGCAGCATCGTCGTGTCGGTGGAGGCAACCCCCACCGACAGGCGGATGTCGCCGTAGTCCGACGTGGCGATGATCGAGGGGGAGTAGGGCATGCGCTACTACCTCACACCGTCGCGATGAGGCCGCGCGCCTCGAGGTCGTCGAGGATCTGGCGGGCGACGATCTCGTTGATACCGCGCGTCGCGGTGAGGAGCGCCAGCGGGTCGTCGGCGCCGGCGATCCGCTCCACCAGCTCCGGGATGTCCGTGAAGCGCTTGGCCAGGGCCGCCGCCTGGCGCCCGTCCAGCGCCCGCAGGCTGGCGATGGCATCATCGGTCATCGCCAGGTCGGCGGTATCCTGCTTCGGTTCCACCTTCACCAGCTTGCCGGCAGCGATCGCCGCCTGTACTGCGGGGGTCGGGTAGACGCACCAAGGCGGCGAGCCGGCCGGGTTGTTCGCCCTCGCCAGATCGGTCGCCACGCCGTGCCCCTCGTCGATGCAGATCTCGCCCGCCGGCATGGCATAGGCCGGGTTCGCCGGGTGGCGATAGTCCTCCTCGACGAGGACAATCGGGGACTGGGGGTCCAGCTCGTCCCATCGCGTCCGCCGCACGGCGGCGACGTGGATGAGCTTCGATTCGTCTGTGTGCATGACACCTCCTAGTGCGTGTCGATCGGGCGCTCCGTCGTCCGGTGCGCCCGCTTATCAGGCCACTCCCCGCCTCAGGGTTGCCACGGGGTTGCCGGCCAGTCCGACCGAGGAAAGGAGCGCCGCATGGCGCGGGCCGGCATGGCGCCATGCGTACTCGGCCTTGGCAACGTCTAGCGCCACCTCCACGTCAAGGCCCCGCCGCAGCTCGGCTACGAACGCCCGGCCGAGCGCGTTCGACCCGGTGGGCAGCACCCAGCCCGCCCACGTGCCATCGGTGTCACCAGCCACCGCCGCGGCGCCGGCGGCCAGCAGCGCGTCGGTCATGGGCCCCTGGCCGTAGCAGCCGGCCAGGTACACAATCGCGCCCTCTAGGTCGGCGGCCCGCACCTGGTC
>Ga0247727_10002705_pt1 | contig 40159 bp, 32 predicted proteins | sample WisWelCaveWW1625_FD_202498 | JGI IMG/M metagenome (GOLD analysis project Ga0247727, IMG submission 202498) | Biofilm microbial communities from Wishing Well Cave, Virginia, United States - WW16-25 | ecosystem: Environmental > Aquatic > Deep subsurface > Groundwater > Cave microbial mat | place... | reverse complement strand
CGTGGCGCAGACACTCGTGTCTGCCGCGCCGAGACTCATCTCGGCGCACGGGGCCGCCCAACCAAGCGTCGGCAGGAGTGCCGACGCGGCAGGCTGAGAGCCTGCGCCACGCCACGCTGCTCGCCGACACGTCACCGTACTTGCGAAACGGTGTACTTAGGAGGCGCGCGTTGACACTGCATTGGGTCGACTCCCTGATCCTGATCCTGTACTTCGTATTCGTCCTCGGCATCGGGTGGCGGCTCAAGAAGAAAGTCTCGACCAGCGAGGACTTCCTCACCTCGCGACGCTCGCTGCCGCTGTGGATCACCAGCCTCGCGTTTCTGGCGGCCAACCTCGGCGCCCAGGAGCTGGTGGGAATGTGCGCGTCCGGAGCCAAGTACGGCATCATGACGGCGCATTTTTACTGGGTGGGAGCCATTCCGGCGATGATCTTCGTCGGCGTTTTCATGATGCCGTTCTACTACGGAAGCCGGGCGCGGAGCGTGCCGGAGTACCTGAAACTGCGCTTCGACGAGAAGACGCGCGGGTTCAACGCCATGACCTTCGCCGCCATGACCATTTTCTCCTCCGGCATCTCGATGTACGCGCTCGGCCTGCTGTTCCAGCTCATGCTCGGCTGGAGCTTCGCGCGCAGCGTACTGCTTTCGGCGGCGATCGTGCTGGTCTACACGCTGCTCGGCGGGCTCACCAGCGCCATTTACAACGAGGTGCTGCAATTCTTCCTCGTCGTACTCGGCTTCGCGCCGCTGGCGATTCTGGCGGTGCTGCGTGCCGGTGGCTGGGAAGCAATGGCGGCGCGGCTGCCGCCGGTGATGACCCACTCGTGGAAGTACATGGAAACGGCGTCCGAGAACCCGATGGGAGTCGAGGTATTCGGCATGGTGGCCGGCCTGGGCTTCGTGCTTTCGTTCGGCTACTGGTGCACGGACTTCCTGGTGGTGCAGCGAGCGATGGCCGCCCGCTCGATGGCCGATGCGCGGCTGACGCCGCTGATCGCCGCCTTTCCGAAGATGATCATTCCGTTCATCGTCATCGTGCCGGGAATCGCCGCGCTGGCGCTCCACACGATGAACATCGGCTACGTGCTGCCTTCCAAGGGGAACGGCTACGACTACGACCAGGCGTTGACGACGCTGATGGCGCAGTTCTACCCCAACGGGATGCTGGGCGTGGGACTGGCCGGCCTGCTGGCGTCGTTCATGTCCGGCATGGCGGGCAACGTGACCGCCTTCAACACGGTTTGGACCTACGACATCTACCAGAGCTATATCCGCCGCCAGGCGCCGGATTCGCACTACCTGTGGGTGGGCCGGCTGACGACGGTGTTCGGGATCGTCCTCTCGTTGGGAACCGCCTACCTCGCCCGGCAGTACAACAACATGATGGACCTGCTGCAACTGGTGTTCGGCTTCGTCAACGCGCCGCTGTTTGCAACATTTCTGCTGGGAATGTTCTGGAAGCGCGCGACCGGCCACGGCGCCTTCAGCGGCCTCCTCCTGGGCACGGCCTCGGCGGCGCTGACGCACGGCCTGACGGTGGCCGAAGGAAAGGGCGGCTGGTTGGGGAACCTGCAAGAGTTCCCGTCGACGATGGCGCAGAACTTCTGGATCGCCATTTTCGCGTGGTCGGCGTGCTTTGTCTCGACCATCGCGGTGAGCCTGGCGACGCGGCCGAGGCCGGAACTCGAGCTCCGCGGCCTGGTCCACGGGTTGACGGAGATTCCCGGCTCGGGCGACGTGGCCTGGTATCGCCGGCCCGGGCCGTTGGCCGTCGTGGTCGGCCTGTGCTGCCTGGCGCTGAACGCGGTTTTCTGGTGATGGCGATGTGGGACCTGCGAACACCATCGGGACTGTTCTTTCTCCTGCTCGGGGTGATCCTGTGCGGGACGGCCGTCTTTTCGCCCGCGGCGCGCGCACCGCTCACCGACGTCAACGTGAACCTGTGGACCGGCCTGGTCATGCTCGCCTTCGGGGGACTCCTGCTTTGGTTGGCGCGCCGGGCCTGAGGGAGGCGTTCGCGAATCGCTTCCCCGGCTCGACGTCCGTGCGGCTCTACCGCGCGCCGGGGCGGGTCAATCTCATCGGCGAACATACCGACTACAACGGCGGGTTCGTTCTGCCGATCGCGATCGAACCGGCCTGTTATGTTGCCGCCGCGGCGAACCAGGATGGCGTGCTGCGCGTCCACTCCCAGAACCTGGGTGAGAGCCGTCAATGGCCCCTGGAGCAGCTCGCCCGGTTGAAGCCGGCCGGCGACTGGGGCGACTACGTCGCTGGAGTGGCGCAGCAGATGTGCCGGCAGCGGCCAGCCGTCCCTGCGTTGAATGTGCTGGTCCACAGCACGGTGCCCGTCGGAGGCGGGCTGAGCTCGTCGGCGGCGCTGGAGGTCGCCGTGGCGCTGGCGCTGCTCGGATCGCGCCCGAAGGAGCCGCTCGAGCTGGCGCAACTGTGCCACCGGGCCGAGACGAGTTTCGTCGGGTTGCCGTGCGGCATCATGGACCAGTATGTTTCGCTGTTCGCACGAGCGGGCGCCGCGCTGTGGATCGACTGCCGGAGCCTTGCGTCCCGCGCTGTGCCGCTGCCGCCGGGATGCGTGGTGATGGCCGTCAATTCACGCGTGAAGCACGAGCTCGGCCGGTCCGCCTACGGCGAGCGCGTCGCCGAATGCGCCCTGGCGGCCAAGGCGCTCGGCGTCGGGTCGCTGCGCGAGGCGACCATCGAATCCGTTGCCGGCGGAGAGGCAGTCCCCATGCGCCGCGCCCGTCACGTCGTCAGCGAGAACCGGCGCGTGCACGATTTTGTCGAGGCCTGCACACGAGGCGATCCGTTGAAAATGGGAACCCTGATGGTGGAATCGCACGAGAGCCTGCGCCTGGACTACGAGGTGAGCTGCGAGGAGCTGGACTGGCTGGTCGAAGCGGCCAGGAAGGTTCCCGGCGTCCTGGGAGCGCGAATGACGGGGGGCGGCTTCGGCGGCTGTACCGTGAACCTGCTCAGGGCCGAGGCGGAGGCGGCGTTCGTGTCAGAAGTCTCGGCGGCATACCTGAAGCGGTTCGGCGTGGTTCCCGAATTCTACGAGTGCCGGCCGGCGGCGGCGGCGGGGGAAATTTTCTAGGCGCGCTACTTCGCCGGAGCCGCGGGGGCGATTCTTATCAGGGCGCCGTGGCGTACTTCGTCGCTCGCGCGGCGCAGAATGGTGTCTCCGGCATGAAGCGAGCCGTATACTTCCACCAGGGCGCCGGAGGGGATCCCCCGCGCGACGTCCACCCACTCGGCGCGACCGTCCCGCACGCGGATGACGAAGCTTCGCTCGGTGGTGGTGACGATGGCGGTGGGCGGAACGAGCAGCGACGGCCGGGACCGACGGGCCGGCCATTGAACTTCCGGGTACATCCCGGGGGCGAGCAGGCCCTTGCTGTTGGAGACGTCCAGCTCGACCGGCATGGTGCGCGTTTTGGCGTCCATCGAGTTTGCGCTTCGCGCCACGACTCCGGTGAATGTCTGGCCGGGGTGAGCGGGCAAGAGAAAGGAGACGCGGGCGCCCAAAGGGATGGAGGAGGCATCCGTCTCCGGAACGGCCACCACCAGGCGCAAGCGGCTGTTTTGCTCGAGCGTCAACAGCGGTCCGTTGGCGGCGCCGGCGGCCGGTCCCACCAACGCGCCCGGATGTGCGAAACGAGCGGTGATGACGCCGTCAAACGGCGCGGCCACATTGAGAAAGCCCTCGATCTCACGCAGGGCTCGAACCGAGGCTTGCGCCGCGGCCGACGAGCTCTCCAGGGCCTTGCCCAGGGCGCGCGCGGCCTCCACGGTTTTCTCTGCGAGGACCAGCTCGTTGCCGGCGACCGCTCCCGGCGTTGACGAAGCGGCTCGCAACCGTTCAAAAGTGCTTTGCGCCGCAACCAGCCTGGCTTCCGCCTCCGCTCGCTGAGACTCCACCGCCTGAAATCGCGCCTGGGCCTCGGCGATCTGCGCGACCATTTCCGGTGCCACCAGCCGCACCAGGAGCTGTCCCTTATGAACCACGCTGCCGCGGTCTGCTTCCACGTTCTCGACGAAGCCGGTGACGCGGGCGTGCAGGTCCACCTTGAGATAGGGGAGCAACTCTCCGGGCAATCGCAGCTTGCGCTCGACGGTCGAGGAAACCACCGGCACAACCTCCAGGGACTGCGCCGCCAGCGCAACGGACCACAGGCCCGCCGCGATCAGTATCTCAGGAAGCCTCATAGTATCGACTCTCAGTATCGTCGGGATCGAGCGAAGGAGTGTGCGCCCGCGCGCGCGCCTGCACGATGGCGTACAACGCCGGCAGGACCGTCAGCGTGGCGAGCGTGGCCAGGGCCAGGCCGCCGATCACCGCCCTGCCGAGCGGCGCTGTCTGTTCGGCGCCCTCTCCGATACCGAACGCGATCGGCGTCATGCCGGCGATCATCGCCGCCGCCGTCATCAGCACCGCCCGCAGCCTGCCGCGGCTTCCCTCGAACGCCGCCTCGATCGGCGACAGTCCCCCGCGCCGCGCCAGCTCGGCGAAGCTGACCAGCAGGATCGAGTTGGCCACCGCGATGCCCACCGCCATGATGGCGCCCACGAACGACTGTACATTGAGCGTGGTCCCGGTCGCGAGCAGCGCCAACAGGCTGCCGCATACCGCGGCGGGAATGGTGAACACCACGGCGAATGCCAGGCGGAAGGATTGGAGACTGGCCGCCAGCAGCAGCAGGATCACCCCAACGGAAAGCAGCAAGCCGGTGCGCAAACCGGAAAGCGTTTCCTCGAGCGGCGGAATCTGGCCGCGCACGCTCACCGTGACCCCGCGCGGAGCCTCCCCGACACGCCGCAGCGCGGCGCGAATGTCCGCGGCCACCTCGCCCAGGGCCTTGCCATGCACGTTGGCGGTGAAGCTGACCACACGCTGCATGTTGTAGCGCTCGACCAGGCCGGGAGCGGTGCCGTAGCCGATCTGGGCGACGTCGCCGAGCAACGGCCGGTTGTCGCCGTTGTTCATGACCGGCAGCTCGCGCACGTCTTCGATCGAGCGCATGCGGTGCTGCGGGATCTCGACCTGGATCTGGAAGGCATTGCCGCTGGCGGGATCGCGCCAGAAATTGGGCTCGATGAAGCGGCTCGAGGAGGTGGCCGCCACCAGGGAGCGGACCACGCTCGCCGTGGTGAGTCCGAACTGGCCGGCGCGCTCCCGGTCCACCTTCACCTCGAGTGAAGGATAATCGAGCGGCTGCGCGCGCTGGAGGTCGCGCAGCGAAGCGATCTTCTCCAGCTCAAGGCGCACCTTCTCGGCGTGGGCGCGATTGGCGGCCATGCTGGGGCCCTGCACGGCGACCTCGACCGGCGTGGGCGAGCCGAAGCTCATGACCTGGCTGACGATGTCGCCGGCCTCGAAGGTGAACGCCACCCCAGGCAATTCCGCCGCCAGGCGCGCGCGCAGGCGTTCCTTCAACTCCTCCCCCCGCGGCTCGGCTCGCGGGGTCAGCGCCACGCGCAGGACGGCTTCGTGCGGCCCACTGGTCCACAAATAGATTGTGTTGATGGGAAAGCTCGCCGGCTGCACGCCAATGAAGGAGGTGCTGATCTCCACGTTCCCGGCGCCCACTTCACGGCCAATTACCTCCAGGGCCTTCAGCGTGTGCTGCTCGGTCCGCTCGATGCGCGTGCCCGTGGGAGCACGCAACCGGAGCTGGAACTGCCCCGCATCCACGGCCGGGAGGATTTCGGTACCGATCCGGGGAGCCACCACGTAAACCACGGCGGCGGTCGCCAGCAGATAGGAGGCCGCGACCGGCCAGCGCCACCGCAGCACGAAGCGCAGGTAGCCGCCGTAGATGGCGCGCAGGAACCCTCCCTCGCCCGCCCGCCCTGTTCGCATGATCCAGGTAGCGAGCACCGGCACCAGGGTGCTGGAAAGCAGGTAAGAGGAGATCATGGCGAAGCCGACGGCAAGCGACAGGGGCACGAACAACTGGCGACCGACGCCGGCCATGAAATAGGAAGGCACGAAAACCGCAAGGATGCAGAGCATCGCCAGCAGGCGCGGCACGGCGGTTTTCCGGCAGGCGTCCAGCACCGAGCGCGCCCGTCCCAGCCCGCTCGCCAGGTGGGTGTGAATGTTTTCGATCTCCACCGTGGCTTCGTCGACGAGCACTCCCACGGCCAGCGCCAGCCCGCCCAGCGTCATGATGTTGATGGTCTGGCCCGCGGCCCACAACCACACCAGGGCCGCAAGGAGCGCGCACGGGATGGTGGTGATGACAATCAGCGCGCTGCGCCAGTCGCGGAGGAACAGCAGCACCATGAGCGCGGTCAGCAGCGCCCCCAGCGCTCCCTCGCCGACCAGGCCGTTGAGCGCGCGCGTGACGTAGCCGGACTGGTCGAACTCGAGACTGATCTCGACTTCCTTCGGAACGACGTTGCGCATCGCCGGCAGGGCGGCCTGGACGCGCCGGATCACGTCGAGCGTGGAAGCATCGGAGCGCTTGGTGACCGGAATATAGACAGTGCGTTTGCCGTTCACATGCGCGTAGCCGACCACCACGTCGGTGCCGATTTCCGCCACGCCGATATCGCGGAGGAACACCGCGGGCCCCGAGCCGGTCCGCACCGGCGCGTCCGTCAGTTCCTGAAGGTTGCCGCCCACGACGGCGTTGGTGTTGGCGATGCGCGTCAAATCGCCGATGCGCACGTTCCCCGACGGCAGCACCGTCGAGGCGCGGCTCACCGCGGCGATGGCCTCCTCCGGCGAGATGCGGTAGGCGCGCATGCGCTCCGGATTGAGCCGGACGACGACCGTCCGCTGGTTGCCGCCGAACGGGGGCGGCGCGGAGACGCCGGGCAGGGTGGCAAACAGCGGCCGCACGCGGTTCAGAGCAAAGTCCTGCATCTCGCCCGGGCTGTGGACGGGGCTGGAGAAGACGAGCTGGCCGACGGGCACGCTGCCGGCGTCGAACCGGACGATGAACGGCGGCACGGCGCCGGGCGGCATGAAGGCGCGCGAGCGATTCACCTGCGCCACCACTTCCGAAAGCGACTGGTTCATGTTGGTGCCCGGATGAAAAACCAGCTTCATCAACGCCACGCCCTGGATGCTCCTGGACTCGACATGCTCGATGCCGGTCACGTAGAGGAAGTGATACTCGTAGTAATAAGTGAGGAAGCCCTCCATTTGCGACGGATCCATTCCGCCGTAGGGCTGCGCGACGAAGATGGTGGGCGAGCCGAGGTCGGGAAAGATGTCGACGCGCATGCGCCGCGCAGCCAGCAGGGAGCACAGAGCCATTGCCAGCACGGCCACCACGACCGTGACGGGCCTCCGCATGGCGCGAATCACGAGCCACATGGTCTAATTCCCGCCGACCGCCTTCAGGAAGCCGTCCACGTCTCCGGTCGCCGCCGCCACCGCCAGCATCGCCCGCCACACATGGAGCCGGGCGAGCGAATCGTCGATCTCCGTCAGCGTCAGCAGCCGCTGCGCCTCGGCGACTTCGAGAAGATTGCCCAGGCCGGCCCGGTAGCGAGCGTTGGCCTGCTGCTCGGCCGCCCGCGCCGCCTCCAGTTGGACGGGAGTGTTCCGCGCCACCAGGCGTGCGCTTTCCAGGACCGCCCTGGCTTTCTCCAGGCGTGAGTCCAGCTCGCGGCGCGCCAGCTCCAGCCTGGCCGTTTCCGCGCGTTCGCGATAGATCTCCCTCTCCTTCCGTGCGCGCAAGGCGGCCAGTTCGAGGACAGGAAAGCTGACGCTCATTCCCAAGCCCCAATTATGCACGTTCGGGCCGAGGCCGGCGGCCCCGCCTCCGGTGGTGAAGTCCGGGTTGGCGCCGGTGCCTCGCGCATAAGAGGCCGTCTGCACCTGGAACCTGGGAAACCACGAACGATCCAGGGCGCGCTGCTGCGCCCGGACCTGTTCGATCTCCGCTTGCTGCTCCTCGATCAAAGGATGAGAATCCACTTTTGCCCCAGGCGCGGGAGTTTCCCGCGGGAGCTCCAGCAGCGGGCCGGCTTCGACCAGCACCTCACCGGCCGCGGCGCCCAGCAGCAGGCCCAGTTCCGCGCGCGCCACCGCGACGGCCTCATCCGAGCGAATCCGCTGCGTTTCCGCCAGTGCCGATTCTGCTCGGCTCCTGGCCGCATCCGCGCCCGGGCGCAGCTCGGCCTTGACAAGCGCCGACACCACCTCATGAAACACCGCCGCGCGCCGTACGCCGGCCTGAGCCGCGGCGCGGGTCTGCTGCGCCGCCAGGAGCGTCAGGAACCCGTCGATCGTCGAGGTCGCGACTTCCAGTTTCGTGCGCTCGACCGCCGTCTCGGCCCGCCTCCGGGCGAGTGAGGCGCTGTCGAGGTTGGCTCGGCGGAAGCCGAAGTCGAACGGCTCCCAGCTCACCAGGAACCCGACCGCCGAGCCCCAGACGTTGGTCGGGCTGTTCACTGGCAGCGGCGGACCGGAAATGGCCGGGATCACCGATTGCGGCAGGAGCATTCCGTACACATTGTTGCGAGTCGCGCGATTGAGCTGCGCGAGCACATCGACTCGTGGGAGGTAGGCCGTGCGCGCCAGCCGGATTCCGGCGCCTACCGAAGAGACCAGCTCCTGCGAGACGCGCACGGCCGGGTATTGCCGGAGCGCCTGCTCGACCGCCCGCGGAAGGGTGAGCGTACTCGGTTGCGCGGCGAGAACCATGGGCAGGATCGATAGAAGTGCGAGAGCGTGATGAGGTCGCATGACTTCTATCGTGCCGTTGGTGTCCGGGCGCCTGCAACCGGACCGGCCGCATGCGGTGCGAGCGCCTCCGCGCATGCCGCATACTTTGAGGAAGTGTCCAGGCCCTACCAGCCCGTGGTATTAACCGCTCGCTTTTACGGTCGCGGCTCGGTTTCGGCGTTCGGTGAAGCACGGCGGTTACTGAGCCGCGCGCGTCAGTACGGGGCATCGCTGGCGCTGAAGTTGCCCGAGTCGCTCGCAAAGTTCTGCCTTGGCGGGCTTGGCGACTTGGCGAGCCATTGTCTTTTCACCCAAACCGTTCGATCCCGTTTCCCGACCGGAACAGTTGAGCCCGGATTCGCGGTCAAGCTGGAGTGTCGCCCGATTTGAAAACTTGCCACTTTTCTTCAGATCTTGTCGGGAGGAGACGGCTAGTACCAAGTTGCAGAAGTTGGCGTGTAAGAAATCGGGTGGGACCGCTCCCTTACGGTCGCGGCTCTGTTTCGGCGTTCGTTGAAGCACGGCAGTTACTGAGCCGTGCGCAGCGATTCATTCCCGACAGATCCCGCGCTTGCTGCCGCGGACAAAAGCGACCAGGTGCAGGGTGTTCTCGTCGGCCGCTTCCGTCTCAATCCTCCGCAAAGCTTCCTCCAGCTTCAGGCCGGAACGGTACAGCAACCGGTAGGCCGCCTTCAGTCGGCTTATCTGTTCGGCGCCGGCGCCCGCCCTCCGCAGCCCTGTCAGATTCAGCCCGACCGGAGCGACGTTGAATTCGCTGTACAGAAAAAACGGCGGCACGTCCTGGTTCACCCTCGTATTGCCGCCGATCATCGCCAGCCGGCCGATGCGGGAGAACTGGTGAATCACCACGCCGCCGGAGACAAACGCCTGGTCCTCGATCTCGACGTGCCCGGCCACCAGGGCGCAACTGGCGATCACGATGTTGCTGGCGAGGCGACAGTTGTGCGCGATGTGCCCGCTGGTCATCACGTAGTTGTCATCGCCCATTTCGGTCGCCGATTCCGGCGCGGTGCCGCGGGAGACGGTGTAATGCTCCCGGATCCTGTTCCCGTTCCCCATCCGCAGGTAGCTGCGTTCGCCGCGAAAATTCTTGTCCAGCGGATCGGTCCCGAGCACGGTGCCCGCGGAGATCTCGTTCCGATCGCCCATCGAAGTCCACCGCTTCACGTACACATACGGCTCCAGCCGGCAGCGCGCGCCGATCTCGACATCCTGCTCGACCACGCAAAATTCCCCGATCACGGTGTGCGCGCCGATCACGGCGCGGGGATCCACACGCGCGGTCGGCGCAATCACGGCCGACGGATCGATGGACATAACCTTGTATGATACAAGCAACGGAAGGAAGAACCGGTGCGTGTGCGGGAAATGGCCGACTGGCTCGGCGCGACATTTGAAGGCGACGGGGACAAGCACATCACCGGAGTTGCCGCGCTGGATTCGGCCGGCGCCTCGGAGGCCGCTTTTGCCGCCGGCCGCAAAGCGCTGGCGCTGGCAGCTTCTTCGGCCGCGGGCTGCCTGATTGTTCCTCCGGACTACCGGAATCCCGCGCCGCGGACGCTGATCCGGGCGCAGGACCCCCGGGCTGCTTTCGCCCGACTGGTCGGCCGCTTTCACGCGCCGGCGCCCGTCACGGCCGGGATTCATCCTTCGGCGGTCATTGCGGAAAACGTGGAACTGGGCGCCGGCGTCGCCATCGGCGCCCATACCTGGATCGGGGCAGACACGCGGATCGGGGCCGGCGCGTCGATCGGAGCCGGCTGCTCGATAGGCCGCGGCGTGGTGGTCGGCGATCGCTGCGTTGTGCACAGCCGGGTCACCATTTACGACGAGGTCGAAATCGGCCACCGTGTCATCCTCCATTCCGGCTGCGTCCTGGGCGCCGACGGATTCGGCTTCGTGCTCTCCGGCGACCGCTATGAGAAGTTCCCGCAAGTCGGCCGCGTCGCCATCGGCGACGACGTCGAGATCGGCGCCAATTCCTGCGTGGATCGCGCCGCGCTGGGCGTGACCCGGATCGGGGAAGGCACCAAGCTCGACAACATGGTCCATGTGGGCCACAATTGCCGCATCGGACGGCACGTGGTGGTGGCGGCGCAAACCGGCTTTTCCGGCGGCGTGGTGGTGGAGGACTACGCGTCCATCGGCGGCCAGGTAGGCATCGGCGACAAGGCGCGGATCGAGTCCGGCGCCGTGCTCGGATCCGGCTGCGGGGTGCTCTCCTCCAAAATCGTTCGCGCCGGGGAGCCCGTCTGGGGGACCCCCGCACGGCCGCTGAAGAAATACCTGGCGCAACTGGCGCAACTCGCGCGTCTCCCCGAGCTGCGAGGGGAGCTGGCCGCTCTCAAGAGCCGGCTGGCCAGAATCGAGGAGAAATAATGCTGCTGGTGGTGGGAGGCCACAGCCGCAACATCGGGAAAACATCGGTGGCCGCCGGGCTGATCCGCGCCCTGCCCCAGGCTCGTTGGACGGCGGTGAAGATCACCCAGTTCGGCCACGGCGTGTGCGCGGCGGAGGGCGCCGCCTGCGATTGCACCATCGATCCGGCGCACCCCTACGCCCTCACCGAGGAGACCCGGCCCAGCCGCACCGACAGCGGGCGCTTCCTCGCGGCGGGGGCGGCGCGCTCCTGGTGGCTGCGCACGGCGGGCGGCGAGCTGGGCCACGCCATGCCCGCGCTGCGACGAATCCTGGACACCTCGGCGAACGCGATCCTGGAATCCAATCGCGTCCTTCAGTTCCTCGCTCCCGACCTGTACGTAGTCGTGCTGGATTTCGCGGTCGCCGACATGAAGGATTCCACGCGCCTGTATTTCGACCGCGCCGACGCCTTCGTGCTGATCGACCGCGGCGCCGAGCGCCCGCCGTGGGGCGGGATCCCGGCGCGCTGGCTCGAGTCGAAGCCGCAGTTCCGGGTCACACCACAGGACTATGTCCACCCGGACCTGATCCAACTTGTCGCCGGCCGACTGGGACCCTCCGGTCAGGCAGCGGCGGGAAACACGAGCCGCAACAGGGTACCGGTGTCCGGATCGGACTGAAGGTCCATCCGTCCTCCGTGGATCTCGACGATGCGCTGCACGCTCGCCAGCGCCAGGCCCGAGCCGGCGGGCAGGTGCGGGCTGAACGGTTGCAGCATCGCATGCAACTCAGCCTCGCTGAACACGGCCGCCCGTGTCTCCACCTCCACTACCACTTCCGGCCCCGCCGACCAGCTTCGCAGGCGCGTACTGCGCGAGACCGGGCTCAGACGGCGAAAGAACGTCAGCAGGTTGGACAGCAGGTGCCGCGCCTGCACCAGGTCCATCCGCACCAGCTCGGGCTCCTCGGCCACCTCCACCGACACCTCGATCTGATCCTCCCTGGCGAGGGTAGCCACGGTTTCCGAAATGAGCTCCGAAAGATCCACCACCTGAGGTCGCGGTGGGGACGCCTGAAGGAAGTGCACCGCGTCGGAGAGGATCCAGTCCATCTGCTGCACTTGTTGCCGGAGCTTGTCCACCTGGACGCGCACCCGGGCGTCCTTGCAGCCCAGGATCATCTCCAGGTAGTAGGCGATCGATTCCATCGTGCTCAACGGCTGTCGCAATTCATGGGCCAGGTGGCTGACCACTCCCGCTACGTCGCAAGGAGATGGATCGCCGGGGCTGAAGACGCGGTTCAGGGCTAAGGCAGGGGCAGGTTCGGACATGGGCGCTCAGTCGGGGGAAGACCGATTATAACCTTCCGCAAGGACCCGGGGCACAAAAATTTTTCCCTGACCCGGCGGCGTCCGACGCCCCGCTGGTTCTCAGGTCCCGAAGGACTGGATCGCCTGTTCTTCTTCCGCGTAGGCCTCAAACAGGGTGTTCAGTCTGGTGATTTGCAGCAGCTCCTGGATCCTCTTGTTGCTGAGCAGCTTCAGCCTGCCGCCCTTTTGAGACACCGCGGAATAGGCTGCCACCAACTCCCCGATTCCCGCGCTGTCCATGTATGTAACTTCCCCCAGATTGAGCAGCAGCTTTCGATTTCCCTGGGTGAGCTGGGTTCGCACCGTTTCCGCAAGGGCGCTGGAACCCTCGCCCAGGGTGATTCGACCCACGACGTCCACAACGGTGATGTCCGCCACCTGACGAGTGTTGACTGTGGTGCTCACTGATGCCTCCGTGCTCCTGTCGCCTGCACCCCCTCCGTGGGGATGTACAATACTTTATCTGAACTAGTTTAGTTTAAACTCGGTTCGCCCACTAGCCAAGTGGCTGCTCCGGGAAAGGGCGGCCCGCCTGGGCGGAGCGGAGAGAGGAAAATGCCAGGCATTGTCCGAGAGCTGCTGATTCAGTCGGCCGACGGCACTTCGAAGAAGATGACGCTGGAGAAGCCGACGCTCTCCCTGGGTCGTTCCGCCGGCAACGACCTCGCCTATCCGGAGGACCCCGTTCTTTCGCGCAACCATCTGGTCCTGGAGCGGGAAGCCGACGAGTGGTACCTGCGCGACCTGCACAGCAAGAACGGGACCGAGGTCAACGGCGAGCGGGTCACCGAAAAGTACCTGATGCGGCCCGGAGACCGGATCGCGGCCGGGAGGCTCGTCCTGATTTACGCCGACCCGTTCGATGGGGCGCCCAGTACTCTGGAGTTCGTCGACGATGCCGACGGCGACACGCCGACCACCACCAGCGTGATGACCAGTCTCGACCAGGTGATCGCCGAGGAGGGCGTAATCTCGGAGGCGCTCGGAGACACGGCCCAGGGCGGCGCTCAGCGGATGCAGGCGCTCATCCACGCCGGCCGGGAGCTAGCCGGCCACCGCCCGTTAGCGGACTTGTTTCGTCTCATCCTGGACCTTTCGACGGGCGCCGTCGGCGCCACCCGCGGCGTGCTGATGACGCTGGAGGGCAGCAATCTGATCGTCCGCGCCGCCCAAGGAGAAGGGTTCCGGATCAGCGCGGCCGTGCGCGACCGGGTCATCAAAGAGAGAGCCTCGCTGCTGGTGAAGGACGCCCGCCAGGATGCCATGTTGCGCGGCAGCATGTCCATCGTCGAGCAGAGGGTTCGCAGCCTCATGGCCGTGCCGCTGCAAACCGAGAACCAGGTGATCGGCCTGATCTACGTCGACTCGCCTGACGTGATCCGCCAGTTCACGTCCGAGGACCTGAACCTGCTCACCGTCATGGCCAACGTGGCCGCCATCCGCATCGAGCATGCCCGGCTGGTGGAGGTAGAGCAGGCCGAGAGACTGATGTCGAAAGACCTGGAGCAGGCCGCGGAGATCCAGAGGAACCTGCTGCCGCGCGACGCACCGGGGAACACCGGCCTGGACCTGGCCGGCCACAGCGTATCCTGCCGCGCCGTCGGCGGCGACTACTTCGACTACCTGGTTTATCCCGACGGCCGGGTAGCGGTCATCGTCGGCGACGTGGCCGGTAAAGGCCTGCCGGCCTCCCTCATGATGTCCAGTTTTCAGGCGCGCGTGCAGGTTCTGGCGGAAGACATCGAAGATCTGGCTATACTGACCTCGCGACTGAACAACAGCGTGGCCGGCACCTATCCTCCGAACCGCTTCGTCAGTTTTTTCATCACCGTGATCAACCCGACCACTGGCGAGCTCTCCTACTGCAACGCGGGCCACAACCCGCCGCTGGTGGTGCGCGCCTCAGGCGAGGTCGAGCTCCTGGAGGGCGGCGGACCGGTGCTGGGGATCATTCGGGGAATGAACTACCAGGCCAAGACGTCGCGGCTCGATCCCGGCGATTTCGTGTTCCTCTACAGCGATGGAGTCACCGAAGCCAGGGACCCGGCCGACGAGGAGTACGGCGAGGAGCGGCTCACGGCGCTTCTTCAGCAGAATCGCGGGGCGTCCGCGCGTTCGCTCCTCGACGAAGTGCGCGGGGCGCTGACCGATTTCATGGCCGGCACAGCCGCCGCCGACGACATTACCATGGTCATCGCCCGCCGGTTCGAGTGAGGCCACCAGTACCTGCACGATGAGTACGATTACCGTTACGCTTCCCGATGGGAGCCGCCAGAGCGTCGCCGCCGGCAGCCGACCCATCGACATTGCCCGCTCCATCGGCAGCCGGCTCGCCGGGGACGCCGTGGTCGCCCGGGTGAACGGCGAATTGTTCGATCTCACCCGCGCTCTGGAAGGCGACGCCACGCTCGAAATCCTTACGTCGAAGGATCCGGAAGCGCTCGTAGTCTACCGCCACTCGACCGCACACCTGCTGGCGGCCGCCACGCTGGAGTTGTATCCGGAAACCAGGCTCGGGGTTGGCCCGCCGACGGAAAACGGTTTCTACTACGACATGCAGCGGGAGGCGCCGTTCACGCCGGCGGATTTGGAGAAGATCGAGGCGCGCATGGGGGAGATGCAGGCCCGGGACCTGCCCTTCGAGCGTGTCCTGACGCGCAAGCAGGAGGGATTGCTCAAGTACGCCCAGCTCGGCGAGCAGATGAAGTGCGAGCTGATCCAGGACAAGGCGGACGAGGTGTTTACCGAGTACACGCTCGGCCCCCATTTCATCGACTTCTGCCGCGGCCCCCATGTTCCTTCCTCGGGCCGGCTGAAGGCGTTCAAGCTCCTCTCGGTCGCCGGCGCCTACTGGAAAGGCGACGAGCGAAACCACCAGTTGCAACGCGTCTATGGCACGGCGTTCTTCTCGAAAAAAGATCTGGATGAGTACCTGCACCGGCTGGAGGAGGCGCGCAAGCGCGACCACCGCAAGCTCGGCCAGGAGCTGGACCTGTTCAGCATCCAGGAGCTGGCCGGTCCGGGCCTGATCTTTTTCCACCCCAAGGGCGGCCTGGTTCGCAAGCTGATCGAGGATTGGATGCGCGACCAGTACCTCGCCCGCGGCTACTCGCTCGTCTACACGCCCCACGTGGCCCGCGCCGACCTTTGGAAAACTTCCGGGCACTACAATTTCTACGCCGAAAACATGTTCACGCGCATCGCGCTGGATGACGCCGAATACCAGCTCAAGCCGATGAACTGCCCCTTCCACATCCTGATCTACAAAGACCGCCTGCGGAGCTACCGCGACCTGCCGGTGCGCCTTGGCGAATTGGGCACGGTCTACCGCTACGAACGGTCCGGCGTAATGCACGGCCTGTTGCGCGTCCGCGGCTTCACCCAGGACGACGCGCATATTTTCTGCACGCCGGCCCAGATCGAGGATGAGATCGTCAACTGCCTCCAGTTCGCCCTGGACGTGCTGAAGACGTTCGGATTCGACAACTACGAGGCGGAGCTTTCCACCTGGGACGGCGGGGCGAGCGGCAAGTACGACGGCGCGGCCGACCAGTGGGAGCTGGCCGAAACCGCGCTGCACAAGGCCATCGACAGGCTTCCGATGAAGGTGCGGGTCATGCCCGACGAGGCGGCATTCTACGGACCCAAGATCGACGTGAAGCTGGTGGACACCATCGGACGGCTGTGGCAGCTTTCGACCGTGCAGTTCGACTTCACGCTGCCGCGCCGCTTCGAGCTGGAGTATATCGCCGAGGACGGCAAAGCCCACCAGCCGCTGATGTGCCACCGCGCGCTCTACGGCTCGGTCGAGCGCTTCTTCGGCATCCTGATCGAGCACTACGCCGGGGCGTTCCCGGTGTGGCTCGCCCCGGTGCAGGCCACCGTGCTCCCGATCGCCGACCGCCACCTGGACTACGCGCGTCAGGTGTGCGACCGGCTGGCCGCGGCGGGTCTCCGCGCGCAGGTCGACGCGCGCCCGGAGAAGGTAAACAGCAAGATCCGCGAGGCGCAGTTGCAGAAGATTCCCTACATGCTGGTGGTGGGCGATCGGGAAGCGCAGAACGGTACCGTCTCGGTGCGCAACCGCCGGCACGGAGATCAGGGCCCCCGCGCGGTGGAGGAATTCCTCGCCGATATGCGGAAGCTCATCGAAGCCAAAACCCCCCTCGAGTGAGCCGTGGCGGCACTCGTGCTGGTGTTTATCCTGGCAGCGGTGCTGACCGGCTCGGTGGTTTATTCCCTGCTGGTCGTTGTGGCCGCGCGCCGCTGGCTGGCGGTGCGGCCGCCGCCGCTCACCGCGCCGGTTCCCATCAGTGTGCTCAAACCGCTCGCCGGCGTGGAGGAGGGGCTGGAGGAGAACCTGCGCAGCTTCTTCGCACAGCAATATCCCGAGTTCGAGATCCTTTTCGCCGTGCGCGATGTGCAGGATCCGGCCGTCGCGGTGGTGGAGCGGCTTCAGCGCGAGTTCCCTCGCGTCCCTGTCCAACTGCTGGCGACCGGCGAGCCGCCCTGTCCCAACGCCAAGGTCTTTGCACTCGAACGCATGACGACCGCGGCCCGCTCGGACCTTCTGGTGATGAGCGACAGCGACATTCGCGCGGCCCCGGACCTGCTCGCCAGGGTGGCCGCCGAGTTCCAGGATCCTCGCCTGGGGGTCAGCACCTGCCCCTATCGCGCCGTGCCCGGCCCGAGTTTCTGGTCGACGCTCGAGGCCGTGGGCATGAACACGGAGTTCCTGGCGGGAATCCTGGTGGCCCGGCTGGTGGAAGGAATGAAGTTCGCCGTAGGCCCCACCATCGTCGCGCGCAAAGCGCTGATCGGGCAGATCGGCGGTTTCGCGCGGCTGGGCGAGTACCTGGCCGAGGATTTCGTCCTCGGGAAATGGGCCGCCGCGGGAGGCTTCGGCGTGGCGCTGTCTTCCTGCGTCGTCGAGCACCGCATCGGCGCACAGGGCTTCGCCGTCAACGCGAGGCACCGGCTGCGGTGGGCGCGCAGTACGCGCCGGTCGCGTCCCGCCGGCTACTGGGGGCAAGTCTTCACGAATCCATTGCCGCCGGCGCTGCTGCTGGTCCTCATCCAACCCACGTGGTGGCCGCTGGCGGCGGTCGCTTGCTTCGCGCGGGTCGCCGCCGCCTGGGCCGTTGCCGGCCGGGTTCTTCGCGATCCTCTGTGCGCGCGCCGCTGGTGGTTGATCCCCATGCAGGATGTGGTGAGTTTCATCACCTGGATCGCGGGATTCTTCGGGAATACGATCACCTGGCGAGGCCGCCGTTACTACCTGCACGCCGACGGGCGGTTCGAGCTGACCTCATCCCGCTGAGCTCCTCCAGCAGCGCCCGCCAGGCGGCCCGCTCGCGAGCCGGGCGGAACAACGGCGCCAGGCGCGCACACCGCGCCTTCAAGTCGCGATAAAATCCCGGATCCGTTTCCGCGCGTTCGAGCAGCCGCGCCAGCGCCTGGGTATCGCCCACGGGAAAATAGCCGGGATAGCCGGCGCCCAGCAGGCCGATCGATCCGGGAATCCGCGATGCCAGCACGGGCACGTGGTCGACGGCAGCTTCCGAGATGACGTTCGCCCCGCCCTCCAGCAGCGAGCTCAGCACCATCAGGCGGCTGGAAGCGATCAACTGCCGCGCGCGCGGGCGCGACAGGGCGCCCACCCAACGATAGCGGGGGTTGGACCGCTGCTCCCGGGCCGCTTCACGACCCAACTCTTCCTCCATCGCCGAGCCGGCCTGTACTACTTCAATCCGGGAGGAAACCGGCAACAACCGGCTGGCCCAGGCCGCGCGCAGCGGATCCTTGACCGCGCGGAGATGTCCCACCACGCACACCGGGAACCGGTCGCGGGGCGCCGATTGCCGGACGCGAGTCTTCTCCACCGATTGATGGATCACCCGCATACGCCGGCGGAGGTGGCGCGGCAGCTCCCGCGCCGCCAGCGGTTGCAGCGCCACGAGCCTGTCGGCGAGCTCCAGCGCCTGCCGGGCCAGCGGCTGTTCGTGAATGTCGCGGTAGAGATCCGTACCGGTCAACGCGACCACCACGGGACAATGCGGATGGGCCGAGCGGAACCGCAGCACGGATTCCGCGCTTCGCCAGGCGTGCAGCGCGACCAGCAGGTCGCAGGGCTCGCCCTCCCATTGCGGCGCGATCGTCAGACGATGGCCCAGCCCGCGCAGAATCCGCGCCCAGCGCACCGCGGAGATCCTGTTACCATGGAGGCTGTTCGGCGGCGCCGGGCATGTCATCAGGATGCGCATGGTTCCGCCGCAGAATACCATCGGCGCGGCCGAAGACGCCACCGGACCCGACATGCAATCCGCCGACCTGATCGCCATGTTGACCCAGGCGCGCCGGCGGACGCTCGACCTGGTGGCCGATCTCTCCGACGAGCGGATGAAGGTGCCGCCGCTCGATATCATCAACCCCCCGATCTGGGAGCTCGGCCACGTAGCGTGGTTCCAGGAAAAGTGGACGCTGCGCCACCTGCGCGGTCTGGACCCGGTTCGCGACGACGCCGACTCACTCTGGGATTCCTCCGCCATCCCGCACGACACGCGATGGGAGCTGCCGCTGGCCTCCTCGGCGGCGATCTACCGCTACATGCAGCAGGTCCTGGATCGCGCGATCGAGCGGCTCACGCCGGGAGAGGCCGCGCCCGAAGAAGCGTACTTCTACTGGCTGGCGGTGATGCACGAGGACATGCACTGCGAGGCGTTCGCCTACACCCGCCAGACCCTCGGCCTGCCGCCTCCGCCGCTCGGAAGCGTGGATCCGGCATTCCGGGCGGATGCGGGCGCGCCTCCCCAAGGCGATGCGATGGTCGACGGTGCGGAGTTCCTGCTCGGCGCTTCGCCCGGAGAAGAGTTTGTCTTCGACAACGAAAAGTGGGCCCACCCGGTGCGAGTCCTCCCGTTCTCGGTGGCGCGCTCGGCGGTCACCAACGGCCAGTTCGCCGAGTTCGTCAACGATCGCGGCTACCAGCGCCGCGAGCTGTGGAGCGAGGAAGGCTGGCAATGGCGTCGGAAGGCGGGCGCCGAACAGCCCGTCTACTGGACCGCTGACTCGGGTGCGGGCTGGCTTCGCCGCCACTATGACCGGCTCGTTCCGCTCGGCGACGATCTGCCCGTGATTCACGTCAACTGGTACGAGGCCGATGCCTGGTGCCGATGGGCGCGTCGGCGCCTTCCCACCGAAGCGGAGTGGGAACTGGCCGCCGCCACAGTGGATAAGCACCGCTTCCCCTGGGGCGACACGCCCCCTTCCCCGGAGAAGGCGCACCTGGATTCGCGCGCCATCGGATGCGTTTCCGCGGGAGCGTCCCCCGCCGGCGATTCCGCCTGCGGCTGCCGGCAGATGATCGGCAACGTGTGGGAATGGACGGCCACGGACTTCCAGCCCTATCCCGGATTCGTCGCCGATCCATACAAGGAATACTCCCAGCCCTGGTTCGGCCCCGAGCGCAAAGTGCTGCGCGGCGGCTGCTGGTTCACCGCGTCCCGCCTGATCCGCAATACGTGGCGCAACTTCTACACCAAGGACCGGCGCGACGTGTTCGGCGGCTTCCGCACCTGCGCCCTGGATTGAGGTCGCGGCTCGGTTTCGGCGTTCGTTGAAAGCACGGCAGTTACAGAAACGCGCGCGTTAGCAAGCGGTATGGTGGGACACCACACTACCGTGCCAGGCGGAAGTTCACCGTAATGGTGGTAATCACCTCTACCGGCACGCCGTTGAGCAGCGTCGGCTCGTAGCGCCAGCCGCTTACGGCCTCCATCGCCGCCTTGGCCAGCTCGGGATCGACCATGGTATTCAGGGCGCTCAGCCCGAGCAGGCTGCCTCCCGTGGAAATCACCGCTTGCATCAGAACGGTGCCTTCCACTCCCGCCTGGCGGGCCGATTCCGGATACGCGGGCTTGGGCATGGCAACCAGCTTGGTGGCCTGCACGTTGCCGCCGACACGGATGCGGCGCGGCGCTCCGGTGGAAGGCGGGGACGGAGGCGGCGCCTGCGCCACCACTTCCAGGGTCTCCGAGACGCGGCCGATTTCGAGCGTCACGTCCAGCCTGTTCGCAGCGCCGGCACCGACCGCGACGCCGGATTTTTGCAGCAGCGCAAAGCCGCGCTTGAGCACTTCCATCCGCCAGGCGCCCTCGGGCAGCGAGGGAAAATCGTATTCGCCCGCCTCGCTCGCGAAGATGATCTCCTTGCGGTCGGAACCGGCGGCGGAAACGATGACGGTGGCGCGAGGAATCGCGGCCCCGCTGGCGTCGTGAATCGAGCCGTACAGGCGACCCCTGCCGGCCTGGGCGGAAACCTGCACCGCCGCCGGCGGAAGCAGCAGCCCGGCGGTGACCAGCAGGACCGCCGGCTTCCAAACGAATTCCCATTCCATGATCAACCTCTGTGGTAATAACCGCTCCCTTACGGTCGCGGCTCGGTAACAGGCGCCAGCTCCAGTTTCGCACGCGCGTCCACGCGCTCGAACTGCATGGGGAAGCTGCGCCCGGCGTAGTAGGCGTCCCACTGGTCGCGGTAGTGCCGCGACAACACGTGACCGGACTGGCCGATGGTGAGGTTCTGCACCGAATTGTCCCACCGGCCCACGTCGACCACCATGCGCATGGAGGGTCCCAACCGCGGCGTGGTCTGGTGGACGGTGGTCGAAGATCCGCTCATCGGCAGGGGGCCGATGCGGAAGTACTTTCCCACCAGCGGCAGCCCGCCCAGAATGGGATGCGCCAGACCGAGGACGTGGAACCTTCCGTATTCCCACTTGGCCGGGTCCTTGCCCTGCATCCGCGTTCCCTCTTCGAGCGCGTCGGCCAGGCTCGCGAGCAGCAGCTCGTCGTAGTCGGAGAACCATTCCCGTGGCCTGCGCCGCAGCAGATCCTCGATGACGGCGGCCGCCATCTGGAGCTCGTAACCGGCCCCCTTTCCGGGCGCGGCCCGTTCGGCCACCGCTTTTCTCAGGTGCTGGAAGTGCAGTGTCGCAAGCATCGCGGCGGCGAGGCCCGGCTCCATCTGCCCGTTCCATCGGCGCAGTTGCTCGATAGCGGGCCGCACCAGGGCGGGCTTTTTCGCCGATGCTTCCCAGGCCGCGACCGCCTGTTGCGCCAGAAAATGACTGAACGCCGAGTAGACGTCTTTCTGCACGGAGAGCATCCCGGCAACGTCCCAGCTCTTGCGCGACTCGAGCCGCGCCTCGATCTGGCGCGAGCGGTAATGGGATGCGAAGTTGCCGTGAACCGCATATCGATACGCGGCCGGAAACGGGTTTTGATTCGCGGTCACGATCATCCCGGAAGGCGGGTTGTAGACCGACGGCAGCTCGTCGAAAGGAATGAAGCCTTCCCATTCGAGCTCACCCAACCCCCCCCCGTCCACCGGCACGTCCCCGGCATGTTTTTTGCGGATCGGCAGCCTGCCGGCAGCCTGATAGCCGATGTTGCCTTCCACGTCGGCATAGACGAAATTCTGGGCCGGTCCGAGGAAGCGCGCCAGCGCGTGACGAAACTCCTTCCAGTTCCCCGCCCGGTTGATCTCCGGAAAGGAGAAGGCGAACGAGCCGGGATCGGCCGCCACCCAGCGGAGCGCAAACGCCTGACCACCCTCGGAGTGCATTACCGGGCCGTGCCTGGTCACCCAACCCGCCAGCTCGCGCGATGGCTCCCCCTTCACCGCGATCGGCTCGCGCTCCCTGGCGGCCTGCTGGGGCTGACCGCGAAACAGGTACCTGCCGGATTGCGGGTCCAGCCGCTCGCGATAAAGATCCTGAACGTCGAATTGGAGATTGGTGAGCCCCCACGCGATGCGCCGGTTATGACCGATGATCACCGACGGCAGGCCGGGCAGCGAGACGCCGCTCACGTCCAGCCCTTCGGCTTTCAGGTGCACCTGGTACCAGGCGGAGGGGAGCGAATACTGGAGGTGCGGATCGTTGGCCAGCAGCGGGCGTCCGGAACGGGTGCGGCTCCCACCCAGGACCCACGCATTCGATCCCGGCTGGACCTCCTGCCCCGTGCGGACCGGGAACAGAGTTTGCACCTTGGCGGCATCGCCGGCGAGGAGGAGGTTGTGCTTGAGGATTTCGTCGCGCCAGCTCGTGGTCAGCGTGCGGACCATTTGGAGCCCGATGAGGATGGAGTCCACAATGCTCCACGGGCGCGGATCGAAGCGCAATAGAGTGAACTCGACCGGCAGGCGATCCCGATGCGTTTCGAGAAAGAAGTTGACGCCGCGTGCGTAAGCGGCCAGCGCCTGCCGGTCTGGCGGCGTAAGCGTTCTCGCCTGGGCTTCGGCGATGCGGCGCAGGCGCAGCAGCCGCGATTCGCGGTCGCTTTCCACGGCCGGACGCCCGAAGATCTCCGCCAGCTCGCCTCCCGCCTGGCGGCGCATGAATTCCATTTGAAACAGGCGGTCCTGCGCGGTCACGAACCCCTGGACAAACCACGCGTCCTCCTGGTTCGCCGCGGTGATGTGCGGCACTCCCAGGGCGTCGCGCGCGACGGTCGCCGGCCTGCTCAGAGGCGCGGCCATGGTTCCCGATGTCCGCGGCAGGACACGCCAGGCGTAACGCCAGGCGAGCGCCAGCAGCGCCACCAGCACCAGGCCGATGAACAAGTTGATATAGTGAAGCAGCCGTTTCCGAAACACCTTGAGAATTGTACCCAAAACGCGTGCCCGGCCTGTTTTGGGGCCCGCCGGGGCGGCGCTTCCATGACCGACTTCTACCGCTTCCTGGTGGTAGGTTTCCTGCTGGCCGCCAACGCGTTCTTCGCCGCCGCCGAGGTGGCGCTGCTCTCGGTCCGCCGCTCGCGGCTGCGCGAGCTGGTCGAGGAGGGCCACGTCGGAGCGCAGGCCGCCTCCAGCCTGCTGGCCAACCCGGAACGGCTGCTCAGCGTGGTGCAGGTCGGCGTCACGTTGGCGAGCCTGGGTCTCGGCTGGGCCGGCGAGGGGACGCTCTACGGCTTCCTGGTGAGCCAGTTCGACCGGCCGCCGGGGGTGGCCGCTCAGAACATTCTCCACTGGGTTTGTCTGGTGGCGTCGTTCCTCGTCATCAGCTTCGCCCACGTCGTACTCGGCGAGGTGGTGCCGAAGAACCTCGCCATGGAGAAGGCCGACCGGCTGGCTATGCTGGTGGCTCCCGTGCTGCTGGTGTTCTACCGTATCTCGGAGCCGTTCGTCTGGGTGATCGAACGCTCCGCGGCCGCGGTTTCCCGCCTGCTTGGCGTGCGCGCCGAACACCTGGGGGGCGGCGGTCATTCGCCCGAGGAGCTGAAATTCATCATCAGCTCCAGCCGCCGCCACGGCCACCTGGACCGTTTCGAAGAGGACGCCATCCAGCGGCTGCTCGATCTACAGGACCACGTAGTGCGCGAGGTGATGATCCCGCGCAACGACATCGTGTCTGTGTCCGTGGACTCCGACCTCGACGGCCTGCTTGCTCTGATGAGCGAGCACCGCTACACCCGCGTCCCCGTCTGGGAGCGCGCTCCCGAGCACATCCTGGGATTTGTTCATCACAAGGACCTGCTGGAAGTCTGGCACCAGCGCCGCATCGCCGACGAAAACCACCGTCCTGCGCCGCCGTTCCATCTCCGGCGGCTGCTCCGCGAGGCGCCGCTCGTCCCGGAGAGCAAGCCGCTCGACCAGATGGTGGACGAATTCCGCAAGAGCCACACCCACATGGCGCTGGTGGTGGACGAGTTCGGCACCATCGTCGGGCTGATCACGCTGGAGGACGTTTTCGAACAAGTCTTCGGGGAAATCGAAGACGAGCACGACGCCCAGCGGCCGCCGCCTCCAGCCGCCTGGGACGTGCTCGAGCTGGAAGGGACCGTCAGCATTCTCGACCTGGAAACCCAGTACGAGATCGAGCTGCCGGCCAACGCCGGCTTCGAGACGCTGGCCGGATTTCTATTGTTCCGCCTGGGCTACATCCCCGCAGAGGGCGATGCGGTCGAGTTCGGAGGCCGCAGGTTCACGGTGCTGACGATGGAGCGCAACCGGATCGCGCGTGTGCGGGTGGAAAGGATCAGCCCGGGAGAGGAGCCCGGCGCTAATACGGGCTGACCGCCGCCGCCTCGACGGCGCGGTCCCGGCCGAGCAGCTTCTCGACCTCCCGCCGCAGCGGTCCGACGCTTTTCGCGTAGATCATCTTGTACGCCTGACAGAAGTAATCCAGGTCCTCGAAGCGCCCCGACGGGCCATGGCGAAACTTGGGGCAACCGCCGTGGCAGATGGACTGGTATTCGCACACCTGGCATTCCGGGTGCGCCAGCGTCTTTTTTTGCGCGAAGCTGTAGCGGCGTGTGCGGCGCGCGATCTCCGACCAGGAATCGAGGGTGACGTTGCCGAGCTTCCAGCCTCCCTCGACGAAAAAATCGCACGGGAAGACATCGCCGTTGTACTCCACCACGACGTAGCTGTCGCAGGTCTCGTGCATCGTGCAACTGCCGGGCTTCATGCCCGCCAGCGCCTCGGCGATGTTGTCGAAAAACCGGATCCGCATCTTGCGCCGGTTCGGCCACCACAGGTCGAAGGTCGCGCACAGGAAACGCCCGTATTGTTCCGCCGTGATGGTAAACGGCAGGCGGTTGCCCTGGCTGTCGAACTCCGCCAGCGGGATGTACTGGATATTGTCGACGCCGAGGCCGGTGAAGAACCGGTAGAGCTCGGCGGGCCGGTCGACGTTGGCCTGGCTGAGTACGCAAAGGATGTTGAAATCCACCTTTTGCTTTTTCAGAATCTCCACGCCGCGCATCACCTGCTTCCAGGTGCCTCGACCGCTCTTGTTGAACCGGTAGGTGTCGTGGACCTCCTCAGGACCGTCGAGGGAGACGCCGAGCAGCCAGTTGTATTCGTGAAACAGCTCGCACCACTCCTCGTCGATCAGCATGGCGTTAGTCTGGAGCGCGTTGCTGATGTTGTGCCCGCCGCGGCCGTACTGCTTCTGGAGCTCGACCAGCTTGCGGAAAAACTCCAGCCCGGCCAGCGTCGGCTCGCCGCCCTGAAAGGCGAACACCGCGTTCGGGTAGGAATAGAACAGATAGGTGTCCACCAGCCGTTCCAGCGTCTCGGGCGTCATCCGGCGGCCTGGGAGCGCCTTGTACGGGTCCGCTTCGCGATCCAGGTAGAAGCAGTAGGCGCAGTCCAGATTGCACACCGCCGAGGCCGGCTTGATCAGCAGGGATGTAATGCGCGGGACCGGACCCAGCCCCTCGCGCATCGCTCCCGCGTGGTCCTCGCTCAGGATCTGGAACGGGCTCCCGGAGCTCATGGCAGCAAGTGTATCATCAGTACAACTTCCTCATGAATGTCGAGGAGCTGGTCACGCGGATGCGCGGGCGACTGAAGGCCGCGGCCGACCCCGCCTACCGCCGCAGCATCCAGCGATTCTTCACCGAACCCCTGGACGCCTACGGCGTTCCCGCGCCGCAGATTCGCAAGCTGGCGGCGGAAGCCTTCGCGGTGACCAAGTCGTGGCCCGCGGCGCAGCGCAACCGCTTCTGCATCCTGCTGTGGAAGAGCGGCAAGAACGAGGAAGGGGCGCTGGCGGTGTACCTGTACCACCGCTTCCGAAAGAATTGCGGGACTTGCGAGTTTCATCTGTTCGAAAAATGGATCGACCGATTCGTCACCAACTGGGGCCACTGCGACGGCGTGTCCTGCTGGCTGGTGGCCGCCTCGCTCGACACTGAGCCGGCACTGGTGGAGGAGCTGGCGGCGTGGACGGACTCCGCCAACCGCTGGAAGCGCCGCGCCGCCGCCGTGTCCCTGGTTCCGTCAGGGCGGAAAGGGCGCCACACAGCGGTCATCCTCGACGTGGCCGACAGGCTGCTGGCCGACCCGGACGAAATGGTGCAGAAGGGCGTTGGCTGGCTGCTGAAAGAGACTTATCCGAACCAACCGAGGGAAGTGGTGCGTTTCCTCCGCGCCGCCAAGGCGCGCGCGCCGCGACTGGTGCTTCGCTACGCGGCCGAGAAGATGACGCCGCGCGATCGCGCAGTGGTGCTGTGAGCCACCGTATCCGTATCAAGGACGTGCGAGCTTCAGCTTCGGCCGGCCGGCGCCGGCGACGTCTTCCCAGCGATAAACGAGAAAGTTGAGTCCGCCGGAGTTCATGGCCACCAGCAGACCCTGGGAGAAGGCTGGTCCGAGAGCGGCGCTGGTGGCATCGAGGCCGTCGGTGGAGTCGGCGCCGCCTCGAACGATCTTCAAATGCTCGGAATGATCGTGCGGATTGCCGGGCGAGCCCTCGCGGCGGTAGATGCGGTATTGGCTGCTCCCGGCGATCTGGTCGGTGCACAGGAGATAGCCGGTGCCATCGGCGCGCGCGTAGATGGCGATCCCTTCCCGGTCTTTAAGGAACCCTTCGCGGCCGAAGTGTGCCAGCTCGCGGCCGGCCTCGGGATGGTCGGGGTCGGCGTGCCACTTGTGGATGCCATCCCCCTCATCGGCGTAGTAGACGTAGCCAAGCTGGTCGTCGACGGCGATCGCCTCGATTTCGCCGGTCCCGCTGAAGCGCCCGAAGCGGCGCACCAGGACGCCGCGGGCGCGGCCGGCGCCGTCGTCCTCCAACCGGTATTGCCACAGGTAGCCGTCGCGCGGCCCGCTCTTGCGGCCGACCACGGCGAAGACGGCGCCGTCGCGCGGGCGGCGATAGAGCGCGATGCCCATGGGCTCGGCCAGGTCGCCCTGCTCGCCGGCGAACACCGGCGCCACGCCGATCTCGCTCAAGCCGCCCCCGTCAGCCGGGATGCGATAGACACGCAGCCGCCGGCGGTAGCGCTCGGTGACGACCGCGATGTCGACTGCCCGGCCGGCCAGCGGCAGGCCGTACTCGACGTCGACGTTGTTGGGTCGGTCCAGGCCGTCGATGATCTGGCGCGTCTTGCCGTCGAGCCCGAACACCACCAGCGCGCCATGCGGCGCGGCCACCTTGTTGGTGGCCACGATCAGGCTGCGGGCCGGATTCGCCCGGTTCACCCAGATGGCCGGATCGTCCGGGTCGGCCGAGACTTTATCGGTGGCTACCGCCACGGGCACATCGACGACAGAGGGCGGTTGCGGCGGCGGTGTGCGGCAGGCCGCCAGCACCAGTACCGGCACGATCACCAGGTCGCGTGCGTTGCACATTTTCTACTAACGACCGGCCGCCGCTTTCTGCTTCAATTCCTCAAACCAGTTCAACACCACGTGCAACTGCGTCACCGGCGTTTCGGTCCCCGCGGGCAGAAGCAGGAGAAACCGCTTGCCGTCCGGGTGGACGTCGTAGGACATGCCCGGGACGTTGAGGTAGGGTCCTTCGAACAGCGGGCGCGGCGTCTCGGCCTTGAACTCGGGCTTGAGGGTGGCGGCGGCGACCATCCACTTCTGACCATTGCGATAGAACAGCTCCCGCCCGTCGCGTGACCAGATCGGTTCTTCGCCACCCTGGGAAACCTGCAACCTGCCGCCCGGACCCGGATAAGGGCGCACGTACACTTCGTACTGCCCGGACTCATCCGAAGAATAAGCGATCCACCGCCCGTCGGGGGAGAACGCGGGAAACGTCTCGCTAAACCGGGTGCGCAGAAAAGGCCGAGCGGTACGCTCGCCCTTCAGCGACAACACCCAGATATCCCCTCCGTTGTTCGGGTGAATTTCGGTGAAGACCAGCACCTGGCCGTCCGGCGAGAAGGACGAGTGGCGGTGGGGACGGTCGCTCTTGATAAGCAGCTCCGCTTCGGCGCTGCCGTCAGCCGCTATCCAGAAGAGATTCGGAGGTCCGCCACGGCTCGATACAAACGCCACCCGCTTGCCGTCCGGCGTCCAAGCGGGGAGCAGGCTGTTCCCCTCCGGCGTCAGGCGCGTGAAAGTTCCGCGCGCCAAATCCTGAATCCAAATCTCGTTCTTTGGATCAGTGACCGTGATGGCCAGGCGGTTCCCATCGGGCGACAACCGCACGGCGCCGTAGGCCCGGTGCGGCATTCCCAGAGGCATGGCTCGTCCTTGCCGATCCACCCAAACCGGTGTGCTGGTGGCGCCGGAAGCCGCGCCCGGCACATAGACAAGCGTGCCGTTCCGGGAGAGGGCGCACTGCGGGAGGCCAAGAGCGTCCGCGCGGACGCCCTGAAGGACCGGCGCCTCTGCGCCGGTGACCGCCAGGCGCGCCAGGTCGAATGGCGCTGCCATCAGCGACCCGGCGCGCGCAAAGACCAAGTGACCCTTCGTAGAATCCGGCCCTGTTGGCAGATATCGCGCCCCGACGCCTCCCTCCACGAGGGGGCGATCCTCGCCACTCTCCAGGGAAAGGACCCCCACTCCTAGGCCCGACGAAAAAAGCGCCGCTTTGCCGCCCGGCAGTATCTCCGGCCACCAGTGGTTCTGCTCGGACTTGGGGACAACTCGAGACACGTCTCCTCCGGTCTCCGGCACTCGAGAGACTTCGTTTCCCTCGCCCTGTGTAAACAGGATCGTGCCGTCAGCGCCCCAGCTTGCGCCGCGGGGAAGCCTGGCCTCGCACAACGTCACCGGCTCGCCGCCCGATGCGGCGACCTTCTTCAGCTTGTTTTCGGCAAAGAACCCGATCCACCGGCCGTCGGGGGAAAAGAAGGGGCCATAGGCGCCCTGGGTGCCGGGGATGGGCATGGATTCGAACTGGTCCATCAACCGCTGGTAGAGCTCGGTGGTGTCTTTGCGCTCCACTACATAGACCAGGCGGCTGCCGTCGGGAGAAAGGGCGAGCAACGGTTGCTCAACACCGAGCGGCATCGACCGCGCCTGCGCCAGCCGTTGCCCCTCGGGAAGCGGGACGACCAAGCGCCTGACCGGTGCGGCCCCCGCCGGCGCTCGACTCGCGGGCCGCAGCCAGCCCCACACCGCAACGATAATCGCGATCGCCGCCACAGCCAGCGGCCACCAGGACAGCCGCGTCCGCGGCGGCGGAATAGCGGGCGAGACTGTCGCGCCGGCGTCGTCCATCTCGATCCGCGCGTCGGCGATGTCGTGCAGCCGCCGCTCGGGATCTTTCTCCAGGCACCGGCGCAACAGACGCCGGATGTTCTCGGGCGTCCGGGCGGGCAACGCCGTCCAGTCGGGCTCGCCGCGCAGCACCGCCGACAGCGTGTCCGGGATCGACTCGCCGCCGAAAGCTCGCCGCCCCGCCAGCGCCTCGTAGAGCACGCAGCCGAACGACCAGATGTCGGTGCGCTTGTCGAGCGGCTGGCCGCGCGCCTGCGCGGGGCTCATGTAAGCCGCAGTGCCCAGGATCACGCCGGCGCGGGACATCGCCGCGCTCATGCTCACGGTGGGCGATTGCGACGGGTCGCCGGCCGGCGCCTCCTCAGCCAACGCCTTGGCCAGGCCGAAGTCGAGCACTTTGACCTTGCCATCCGGCGTGATCTTGACGTTGGCCGGCTTCAGGTCGCGGTGGATGATGCCTTTGGCATGCGCGGCCTCCAAGGCGTCGGCGATCTGACGACAGATCCGCAAGGCGTCGTCGACCGGCAGCGGGCCGGCCAGGTTTTCCCCGGGGACGAATTCCAGCACGAGGAAGCGGAGATCGCCCGACTGTCCCAGCTCGTGGATGGCCGCGATGTTGGGGTGGTTGAGCGAGGCCAGCAGTTGCGCCTCACGCTCAAACCGCGCCAGCCGCTGCGGATCGTGCGCAAAGGCCTCGGGGAGGACTTTGATGGCCACGTCGCGGTTCAGCTTGGTGTCGCTCGCCCGATACACCTCGCCCATGCCGCCCGCGCCGATGGGCGACAGGATCTCGTAGGTCGCGAGTCGGGTTCCGGGGCTGAGCGGCATGACCGCGTACGATGATACCGCGGCTAGTACCAGCTTGCATAAGTTCGCCATCGATGTGGCGCAGACACTCGTGTCTGCCGCGTCGAGACTCGTCTCGACGCCAACGAATTTCCAGCTGCAGTCGCTGAAAGGCTCAACCGCACGGGAGGCGAACTGGGTTCTGGACCGGACATGGGAGACATTCTGGCAGGCGGAGTCTGGGGCACGGAAGCTGGAGCGAATTGCCGCCTACATCGAAAACAGCCAGCGGACCGCAGGCGCCGAGACGAGTCTCGGCGCGGCAGGCTGAGAGCCTGCGCCACGTCGATCGCCCCGATCCAGGCCGCGAGGGGCGGTAGCGCTCCCGGTTCCCAGTATTAGAACAGATCGCTTTGCAGCCCGCGCATACGGCGGGGCACCTGGAAGTACTCGAACGCACGGTCGGTGGCGACGCGTCCGCGCGGCGTGCGGTCGACGAAACCGAGCTGGATGAGGTAGGGCTCGTACACCTCCTCGATCGTATCCGACTGCTCGTCGATCGAGGCGGCGATGGTGTTCAGGCCCACCGGCCCGCCGCCGTACTTCTCCAGGATGGTCAGCATGATTTTCTGGTCGATCTCGTCGAGGCCGAAGCGGTCCACCTCGAGCAGGTCGAGCGCATTGGAGGCCACTTCCTGGTCGATGCGCCCGTTGGCGCGCACCTGCGCATAGTCGCGCACGCGGCGCAGCAGGCGATTGGCAATGCGCGGCGTGCCGCGGCTGCGGCGGGCGATCTCGGCGGCGCTGGCCTGGTCCACGTCGACCTCCAGCAGCGACGCCGAGCGCAGCACGATCTTCTGAAGCTCCTCGGCGTCGTAGTGGTTCAGCCGCAATACCAACCCGAAGCGGCCGCGCAGCGGCGCGCTGATCAGCCCCTGCCGCGTGGTGGCGCCGATGGCGGTGAAGCGCGGCACGGGCAGCGAGTGGGTGCGCGCTCCCGGGCCGGCGCCGATCACGATGTCGACGCGGAAGTCCTCGAGCGTCGCGTAGAGCATCTCCTCGATGTCCGGCAGCAGGCGGTGGATCTCGTCGATGAAAAAGACCTGGCGCGCGCGGATGTTGCTCAGGATGCCGGTCAGGTCGAGCTTGCGTTGCAGGATCGGCCCGGCGGTCTGCTCGAAGGCGACTTCCAGCTCGCGGGCGATGATGGTCGCCAGCGTGGTCTTGCCCAGTCCCGGCGGGCCGTAGAGCAGAACGTGGTCCATCGCGTCGCCGCGCCGCCGCGCGGCTTCAATCGCGATGGCAAGGTTTTCCTTGAGCTTCGATTGGCCGGTGAAGTCGGCCAGCAGTCGCGGGCGGAGGCTGGCTTCAAACTGAAGCTCCTCTTCCCGCGCGACGGCCGAGATGATCCCCTTCTCACCCATCGGTGCACTCTACCGTATGAACTCCATCGCGCGCCGGAAAAGCGGCTCGAACCCGGCGTCCGCGCCGGCGGTCTTCGCCTTGCGCACGGCGTTTTCGGCGACGGCTCGCTGACAGCCGAGGTTGACCAGCGCGGAGAGCACGTCCTGCTCGACGGTGGTGAGCGCCTCGGGAGTCGCGCCGGTGGCCGCCGCGGCTCGTTCCGGAGCAAGCGTCGCGAGCTTGTCCCGCAGCTCGAGCACGATGCGCTCGGCGGTCTTCTTTCCCACGCCCGGAATGCGCACCAGGTGCTCGACCTGGCTGTTGCGGATCGCCGCGATCAGGTCGGTGACAGCCAGCCCGCTCAGCACCGTGATCGCCAGCTTAGGCCCGATTCCGCTCACCGCGATGAGCTTCTCGAACAGCTCCTTCTCTTCCGTCGACAGAAATCCGTAGAGCGAGAGCGTGTCTTCGCGGACGTGGGTGTGGATGCGCAGCCGCACTTCGGCGCCGGGCTGCGGCAGGGCGGTATAGGTGGAGATGGGAATGGTCACGTCGTAGCCCACTCCCGCGGTCTCGACGATCACCTGGTTGGGATGCTTCTCCAGCAGCGAGCCTCGCAGGTAGGCGATCATTAGAAGCATTGTACATGGCCCGTCGCCGCTTCTTTGTCGCCGAGTTCCGCAACGGCCATGCGGCGGTTTGCGGCGAGGACGCGCACCACCTGGCGCGCGTGCTGCGCGTCGAGACGGGCCGGCGGTTTGAGCTTTCCGACAACCGCGCGGTGTGGCTCGCCGAGGTCGAGAGCGCGAGCAAGGATCGCGTCGAGTTCACGCTGATTGAGGAGCTGGCGTCCGCGCCCGCGCCGCTCCGCCTGACGCTGCTCGCCTCGCTGATCAAGTTCGACCGCTTCGAGTGGATGCTGGAAAAAGCGACCGAGCTCGGCGTCGAGCGGTTCGTCCCGGTGATGGCCGCCCGCAGCGGGAAGGGACTCGATCGGGTCGCCGCCGCGCGCCGCGCGCGCTGGGAGCGCATCCTGGTGGAATCCAGCCAGCAGGCGCGGCGGGACCGGCTGCCGGAGCTTGGGGAGGTCGCGGACCTGGGTCGTACGCTGGCGCGGCCGGCGGGGAGTCGCTACCTGCTCGACGAGGAGCGCGGCGCGGAGCCGATCCTGGCCGCGCTGCCCGCGTGCCGCGCGCCTTCCGACGAGGTGGCGCTGCTGGCGGGGCCTGAGGGAGGATGGACGGAAGCGGAGCGAGACCAGGCACGGGAGGCCGGCTGGAGACCGGTTTCCCTCGGCCGACGGATTCTGCGCGCGGAGACCGCCGCGCTGGCCGCGGTCGCGGTGCTGGCGAGCGCCTGGGAGGTGGGAGGGATTCCATGAATCGAATTCTTTGCGCGATGATCTGGCTGGCGGCGCTGGCGGCGGCCGCCGACGAGAAGAAGCTCGACCTCGCCGAAATCGAGCGCGTCGCGCTGGAGGAGATGACGGCGATCCGCGCGCCGGGCGCCGCGGTCGGCGTCGTGATGGGCGACCGGCTCGTATGGGCCAAAGGCTTCGGCGTGGCCAGCGTGGACACGGAAGCTCCCGTGACCGCGGAGATGCTGTTCCGCCTCGGCTCGACCACCAAGATGCTGACCGCGGCCACCCTGGTGGCGCTCGCCGAAGAGGGGAAGCTGAAACTGGACGAGCCGGCCGGCAACCGCGTCCGCGGCCTGAACCCGAAGGTCGCGAGCCTGACCGCACACCAGTTGCTGAGCCATCTCTCGGGGCTGAGCGACGGCACGCAGATGACCGGCTCACACGACGACGCGGCGCTCGGCGCCTGGGTCCGCTCGTGGAAGGACGATATCTTTTTCACCGCGCCCGGCCGCATCTACTCGTACTCGAACCCCGGCTACCACCTGGCCGGGATGCTGATCGAGGAGTCCGGCGGCAAGCCCTACGCCGACCTGATGCGGGAGAAGCTGTTCCAGCCGCTCGGCATGAGCCGCACGACGCTGCGGCCGCTGGAGGCGATGACCTGGCCGCTGGCCCAGGGGCACGATCCCGGGGATGCGGACAAACCATCCGTGCTCCGGCCGGCGGCGGATAACGCCGCGCAGTGGCCGGCCGGTTCGGTGTTCACCAGCGTGCCGGAGTTCGCGAGGTTTCTGATCGCCTTCCTCCACGATGGGCGCATCGAGGGGCGGCAGGCGATCCCGCCGGCGGTGATCGCGAAGCTCTCCACGCCTTACGCGGACGTGCCCGGCTCGCCGAACCGCTACGGCTATGGCTTGACGATTCGCCGCCACCGCGGCGTGCGGATCATCGAGCACGGCGGTGCGCGCGCCGGTTACGGATCGCTGGTGCGCATGGCGCCGGACCATCGCTTCGCCGTGATCACGCTCACCAACCGCTCCGGCGGGTCGCTCCAGCTTACGGCGGAGAAAGTGATGGAACAGGCGCTGCCGCTTGAGCCCGGCGGGGCCGCGTCGACCGCGCAGCCGGAGCCCATCCCCACCGCCGAGGCGGCCGCGTACGCCGGCGTTTACGCCAACGGCTCGACGCGCGTCGAAATTTTCGCCCGCGACGGGACGCTTTACCTGAAAGCGCGCGGCCGCGAAGCGCCGCTCAGCCGGCTGGGCGCGGACCGGATTGCAGCCACGCCGCCGGGTTCTTCCCAGCAGCAGGAGTTCGTCGCCGTGAAAGGGGATGGCGGCAGGGTGGAGTACCTGCACGCCGGCGGGCGCTCGCTCGGGCGCGTCGAGGCCGGCCGCTGACGGCTCGGGCCGCTTGTATACTGGTGTGATGCCGCTTTCGACGGGCGCCCGGATGGGCCCCTACGAGATCCTGGCCCCGTTGGGCGCGGGAGGCATGGGCGAGGTATACCGGGCGCGCGATACGCGCCTGGGCCGCGAAGTGGCCCTCAAAGTTCTCCCCGCCGAGTTCTCCGAGAATCCCGAACGACGGCAGCGGTTCGAGCAGGAGGCGCGGGCCGCCAGCGCGCTCAATCATCCGAACATCGTGGTGGTTCACGACGTCGGCAGCGAGGCGGGTGTGCTGTACCAGGTCTCCGAGCTGGTGGCGGGGGAGTCGCTGCGGGCGCCGCTGCGGCGCGGGCCGATGCGGGCGCGCCGCGCGATCGAGCTGGCCGTGCAGATCGCCGAAGGGATGGCCGCCGCGCATGCCGCCGGGATCGTCCACCGCGACCTGAAGCCGGAGAACCTGATGGTGACCCCGGAGGGCCGCGTCAAGATCCTGGATTTCGGGCTTGCCAAGCAGGCGCCGAGCCGTACCGGGGCCCCTTCGGCCTCCGAGGCCACCGCCACCGCCTTGGGCGGCACACAACCCGGCGCCGTGCTCGGCACTCCCGGCTACATGTCGCCGGAGCAGGTCCGCGGCGAGCCGGCTGACGCGCGTTCGGACATCTTCAGCTTCGGAGCCGTGCTGTACGAGATGGTCGCCGGCCGGCACGCTTTTACCGGCGACAGCACCGTCGAGACCCTCAACGCCATCCTGAAGGAGGAGCCGCCGGATCTGCCCGCCACCTTGCCGGGCGCGCTGGGGCAGGTGATCCGGCACTGCCTGGAGAAGGATGCGCGGGGGCGCTTCCAGTCCGCCCAGGACCTGGCGTTCGCGCTGCGGACGCTGGAGCGCGAAAGCGGCAGCGGTGTGGCGCCGGCCGAGGCGCCCGCGCAGGCTCCTTCCCGGACACACAGCCGGCTGGCATTTGCGGCGCTCGTACTGCTCGGCGCAGGCCTGGCGACCGGGCTGTGGCTGGGAGGCCGACTCGCGCGGAAGGAGCCGCCATCCTTCCGCAAAGTCACTTTCGGGCGCGGTACGCTTTCCGGTGCGCGCTTCGGTACCGACGGCCGAACCATCGTCTACAGCGCGGCCTGGCAGGGACAGCCACACCAGATCTACCTCGGCCGGCTGGAGTCGCCCGAGTCGCGCCCGCTGGGGTTGGAAGGCGCCACGCTGTTATCCATCTCCCAGACCGGCGAGCTGGCGGTGGCGCTCGAAGCCCGCAGTTTCTTTGTCGATCATTTCATGGGAAAGCTGGCGCGCGTGCCGCTCTCCGGAGGCGCGCCGCGTGTATTGCTGAGCGATGTGTCGGATGCGGAGTGGGCGCCTGACGGCGAGAACCTGGCGGTGGCGCATCTGGTCGGCGCCGAAATGCGGCTCGAGTACCCCATCGGCGAGGTGCTGTACCGAACTTCCGGCTGGATCTCCTCCCCGCGCTTCTCCCCGAACGGAGACCGGCTGGCGTTTCTGGACCACTCGCTCATCGGAGACAATCGCGGCTCGGTGGCCGTGGTGGACCTGGCGGGGAACAAGCAGACGTTGTCGGGGGTGTTCAACGCACTCGAGGGGTTATGCTGGGCGCCGAGTGGCGCGGAGATCTGGTTCGGTGGAGCCGACCGCGGAGGCTGGCCCAAGTCCATTCTCGGAGTAACGCTGTCCGGCAGGCAGCGGCCGGTGCTGCGAACTCACAGCCCCATTCGACTGGTGGATGCCCGCCCGGACGGCCGGCTGCTGCTGGCTGGGGTTAACGTCCGCTCGGAGATGCTCGGTGTGCTGGCGGGGGAAAAGCAGGAACACAACCTGGCGTGGCTCGACCAGCCGCTGCCGCGCGACCTGTCGGCGGACGGCAAAACGCTGCTGTTCCTGGAGCAGGGTGAGGCTACCGGCTCGGAGCCCGCGGTGTATCTCCGCAAAACGGATGGCACGCCGGCTATACGGCTCGGCAGCGGCGGTTCCGTTGCCCTGTCGCCGGACGGCAAGTGGGCGCTGGCAAGGGCGGAAGCCGGGAGCGGACTAACTGTCCTTCCGACCGCGGAGGGCCAGCCCGTGCAACTTCCGCTCGCCGGGCTTGCCAGGTATGGCGGCGCTGCCTGGCTGCCGGACAATCGCCATATCATTCTTTCCGCAACCGTGCAAGGGAGAGGTTCCCGGCTGTGGAAGCTGAGCCGGGACGGTGGCAAGCCCCAGCCGCTCAGCCCGGAAGGCCTGACGCTGATGGGCAACCAGGTTTCCCCGGACGGTAAGTTCGCGGCGGCCATCGCGCCGGACGGCTCGGCGGTGCTCTATCCGCTGGATGGCGGAGAGTCCCGTCCTCTGCGCGGGATCGAGCCTGGCGAGCAACTCAGCCGCTGGAGCGCCGACGGCCGCTTCCTGTACGTCTACCGGTCCAGCCAGATTCCAAGCCCGGTCTACCGTCTGGAACCGACGTCCGGGAAGCGGGAGCTGCTGCGGTCGTTCGCGCCGGCCGATTCCACCGGCGTCTTCCGCCTGGGCCGCGTCCTGCTGGATGACCAAGGCGCATCGGCCGTGTTCGGCTTCACACGCATTTTATCGGAATTGTTCCTGGCGGAGGGGGTCGGCCCGGTCGACTGATGCCGGAGGGGGTCGACGAACACCGTCACTTCAGGAAGTCCTCGGCGAGACAGCGGTCGTGCTCAGCACTCACATCAGTCAGACCGGACGAGAACCGGCCGATGGCCCGAAGCGCCCGCTCCACCTGCTCCTGGCGATCCGAGCGCCTCCCGGCGCCCAGGTATAGGTCCACCCCCTGGCGGACCAGATCCGCGACAGATTTCCCTGTTTCCCCGGAAAGCCGGCGCAGGGCTGCTGCCTGCTGCTCGGTCAACTGAATTTGCCGTCGGACCATATGGATCATGATAGCCATCCTGATGGCATGAGTCGTCGGCAGGCTCCGCGCCGGAACGCTGACCGGCGGAACCCTAACCGCCCTGTTCCTGCGCTCCCAGAAGGCGGGCGAGCGCTTCTGGGAGTTCTTTACGGCGCACATCCGCAACCGCCACACCCGGCGGGCGTACTCGGGGACGGAGGCGTGGTAAGAGTCTGTCGCCCCCTTGTCGCAGGCAGAGAATTGTCGAGGTATTGAATAAGAGTCGACTGCACCACCCGCCTAGGTTGGGCAGTGGTGGAACGGCGTCGCTGCGTCTCTTCGACAAGCGAGGCGCCGACCATTTGCGAGCTGAAGAATGGACACCGAAACCTCCTTGAGCGGCGCCGGGATCCCGCGCTGCACAAATGTTAGGCCCAGACGTGTCCCAAACTGTCGAGTCTTGAATCCCTCCTGGTGCTTATAGTGTTTGGACGTCCTTGTTTCGAACTCATTTCCAGTCTTCGACTTGGCGCTGATCTCGCACACAGCTTCGGTTGTCACACTGCAACCCCAGTGTTCACCGAGTGCCTCCGCAAACAATGTGAAATCGAGCCGTTCCAAATCCGGATCTAAGAACCACCCGTGGCAGCACATCTCCCACATCAGCCTCCAGCGCTTTTTGGCCTTGTCATAACGCTTGTCGGCGTCCGCTATAACCACTGGTCGTTCTGACTGCGAGGCGAGAAAGCGCGTCGGCAGGCTGTCTCCCTGCGCTGGCTCAACTACGATTTGAAGCGCCCGCCAGTGGGGTTCGAGGTGATCCAGAACAACTTCTAGCACGGCCTGATCGGTAACCCCCTCACACAGCACCAATGTGGGGTGCGGCTTACCAAACGCCAGGGCGGGGTACAGGAAGAGTGGTGGATCCTGCTTAACGATGCCTTCGCTCTGTTTAAATTTTGGTTTTATGTAAATCCATGATCCTACATCGGGCGACTGGTTGACGGGGGTTAACCTCACTTCGTCCTCCATCCGGCTGAACCGTGTCGTCACCAGCGTGTTCGGATCTAGTGCGTCTAGCCCGTTGACCCGGAGTGGGAACGGGTAAAGAACGTCTGCCGTATCCTCGAGCACGGCAGGAGCTATCCCTGCAGCGATGTCGTCCGGCGAACCCTCCACCGCCTTACCCAAGAGCGCGATAAGATCGTCGAGAACTTTCCCAGTATAGCCGATCCAGCATAAAGCCTGGGCCAGACCCCGGAGAGCCCGGAGCGTCTGGTCGAGCGATGCCAACATGAAGTCCGGGCTCGGTCCGGGATCGGGTCCACCCTGCTCCCGCAAATTCTTTACGTAAACCTGCCAGATATAGTCAGCAACTGCTCGTACGTACCACAGCAACACTTGTACGCCGGCGCTAGCCTCGCCTGTGACACGATAACGCTCAAATGTACTTTGGTACCAATGGGGAAGCAACTCCCACCTGCTCCTCAAGACCCCGGCTGCTCGCGAGGGCCCCTGGGAGTCTAACGGGAAAAGAAGGGCAACAAATCACTTGACTCACACAGCCTCCTGTGGTATCATTGAACCATGGAAGCAGTTAACCTCAATAGCAAGAGTGGCTTGATGGAAGCGATCCGGTACTTTTCGGATCCTCAAATCTGCCTGGATACTGTTTCGGCCGCCAAGTGGCCCAAGGGGCCAGAGTGTCCTCGGTGCAAGTCCAAGAGGTTGTCGTTTCTGTCCACGCGCCTGATGTGGACCTGCCTGGAATGCCACAAGCAATTCTCGGTTAAGGTTGGTACGATCTTCGAGGATAGCCCCGTCGGCTTGGACAAGTGGCTCGCGGCCATGTGGCTGGTTGCAAACTGCAAGAACGGGATCAGTTCCTACGAAGTCGGCCGCGACCTCCAGGTTACTCAGCGTACCGCGTGGTTCATGCTCCATCGAATCCGGTACGCAATGCACACGGGGTCCATCAACAAGATGACCGGCACAGTGGAAGCAGATGAGACCTTCATCGGCGGCAAGGCCCGCTTCATGCACAAGCACAAACGGGAACGGAAGATTCGCGGACGCGGACCGATGGGCAAGGTTGTTGTGTTCGGCCTGCTGGCACGAGAGACCGGCAAGGTCCGCACGTCCGTTGTCAACACGCGACGCAAGGGGGAACTTCAAGAGCACGTGCGGGAGAACGTTGAGCCGGGAGCGGAAGTATTCACCGATGCGCTGAAGTCCTACGATGGCCTTCAGTCCGATTACGCGCACAAGGTCATTGACCACGCCGAAGCGTACGTCGATGGGAAAGTTCACACGAATGGACTGGAGAACTTCTGGAGTCTCCTTAAGCGGGCCATCAAGGGCACGTACGTTAGCGTCGAACCGTTCCATCTGTTCCGTTACCTCGATGAGCAGTGCTTCCGATACAACGAGCGCAAGGCGACTGACGCCGAGCGCTTCGCAATGGTTCTTTGCAGCGTAGGCGGGAAGCGCCTGACTTACGCGCAGGTGAGGGGGTAGCTCGCATGACAAGGCCAAACGGCAGGGCCGAGGACGCAAGACCAAAGGCCAAGAAACCGCCGGGGTATCGAAAGTTCAAGGAACTGCTTAAGCAGGTCGTAAAGGCACCCCCGCTGCAACGCACGAAGACAGAGCGGTCATCACAAATCTTCATAGGACCAAACGGCTAGATTGTACATTGCTACTTGTCCCAACACAAACCAGAAGATCGTAAAGACGAAGGCGCGCCAATTGGTGGTGGCTTCCTTCTGCCAGATTCTAGTGAGCGAGCGAAACATGAGCAAGCTGAAAGGTATTTGTTTACCAGCCTGAGAAGCCACTAAATTCGGCCTTCTGAGAGATTTCGCTGGACAAAAGCCACGGTTTCGGCTACCGTAAGGTGGATGAAACCAGTTGGGCGGCCGCGGAGCGAGCA